>Ga0268299_1001032_pt1 | contig 60979 bp, 38 predicted proteins | sample NOBtaG_FD_193484 | JGI IMG/M metagenome (GOLD analysis project Ga0268299, IMG submission 193484) | Activated sludge microbial communities from bioreactor in Nijmegen, Gelderland, Netherland - NOB reactor | ecosystem: Engineered > Bioreactor > Aerobic > Activated sludge | place: Netherlands...
ACTGATAGTAGCTTTACACTCAATAATATTGCTGGGTTAAGCTTAACAACACCACAAGCAATAGTACGAATAACAGCAACAGACGCAGCAGGAAACACAGGTCAAGCAACGGCTCAATTTACAATCAACCCAACCATTACCCAAGCTTCTTTTCAAGCTAAGATCTTAACAATCAACGGTATAGGCTTTATGTCCAACGGTGCTAACACATTACAGCTATTTATTAATGACAAGTTAATTACAATTGCACCTCGTAGTGTCACCAACACTACATTTACCATCAAAGGCAATAAGAAAAAGCTTAATTTGATTAAAGGCTCTAGCAATAGTGTCAGACTTGTTGTTGATGGCCTTAGCTCTAATATGGGTAGCTTTAATTTCTAAAACTTACTAACAATTTATCTTAAAGAAAAATAGCCTAGTGAGCAATCACCAGGCTATTTTTTTGGTTATTTTCATTGGTTAATGGGCCTAGAGGTATGACCCACCTCCAGGCCCGAGTTTCCGTTCCTAATTAAAAGTTAGGTGGATTTCGCCCATTTGCACACGCCAACACATTTAAGTTAAAGGTTCAGTCTAAATAATCGTGTTTTACACTTAAACTACCAGCCCATAAGGATTTATTTTTATTATTGGTGAGCCGGGCCGATTATGAATCAGCATCTCGATTTGTAAGACCTTTAACGGTCGATTTGACGTTCGGCGAAAATACTGAGTTTAGGAGTGATAATCTCAGCCTTGGGTGACATAAGTCGCTGCCTCTTCCAATTGGGCTACCCTGCCATAAGTATAATTATTTAGGTGGCAGGGGTAGGACTTGAACCTACACTTTTACGCTTAGTCTTCAAATTAAATTTAAGTTTAAGCTTGTACTCCACCACCAATAATAATCAACAGACAAGGCTAGGTGCAACCTAGTTAGCCAAAAATATAGTTAAAAACTTTTTCTCCTACTTTTTGATCTTCTACTTCAAGGTTATTTGCTTCTTCACGAGCAAATTTAACAGCTTGTTGAAGCTTTTCTACTTTAGCAAGCAGTTCATTAACTTTTTGTGCTGGTAAAGAGCCAGAAAATTTTACTGTACGCCAATAACCAACAATTACATCTTCATAATAAACTTCTACTTGAGCAGGGTGTTTATCTGTAGCGGCGGCTTTTACGTGGTTACGTGGGACTTTTTTGGTTTTTACCGTTTGATTTGGTTCACTTGCCCAACAATCGGCAGAAGGGTCAAACTTCCATTCCTCTGAAGGATCTAAGGTAGGGAGTTTTCTTACAAATGTATGAATATCAACTAATTGTTTTTCTAAAAATAGTAAATAACTAGCAGGTACTTTGCTTAATAGCACTTTACCATCTACAACAACATCAGCCGAAGCTCTGCAATTTGCCCAATCTTTGGTTGCAGTTACATCAAATAATTTAGAGAGAATTTCTGTTGTTTTACGAATTATTTCTTCTGCCCTTACTTGTACGCGGTTAGATTCAGATGGGAGTTGCTCGCCTTCTTCATCTTTTGGGCGATAGGTTCTAGAAATTCCTGCTAAAAGTGTGGTTTTTTGTAAAGCATGGTGAGCTTCTGTAAGTTCTTGAAAAGAACGGCTTTTAATGCCTTTTTCTACTGCAATAATTTGATTAAGTTTAGCCATAATAACACCTCGAAATTTTGATGGATAATTTTAAGTTATCACCACATAGCCAACAATAAAATTTTCCTTTATTGAAAGGAAAAAAATTAAGAAAAAAGTTCCAAAAAGTTTTAATATTTTTCAGACTTTCTTATAATGGCTAATCTCTAAGTTAACGTCAACCAGATGACAAAATTTTCAGACACAAAATAAACAATAGTATAGATTTAAGGATATAACGGACAGTAGGGAGGACTACATGAGTAAAACCCTAATGAAACGGTTAGTAATATTAAGTTTTATTGCTACGTTAGTATTAGCAAACACTCAATTTAATTCATCCGCTAAAGCCTCTAGGAATGATTTAGAAGGTATTGTTGGAAATACCCCAAGGGCAGGTGTAAGCAAAGATGATTGTACTGTATTAAATAAGAAGAAGAAATTTATAGATCCAAAAGAATATGCTCAAGAATTATCAAGAAATACGGAAATAGCAGCCGCTAAGCTTTCTCCACAAGAATATAACGCAACAGCAAAAGTTCCCCGACGTAATTTTATTGATGATCAGATATTTGACAAAATTGAACAAAACGGGATTTCCTCATCACCACTTGCAAGCGATGAAGAATTTTTACGCCGAGTTACACTAGATCTAACTGGACGTATTCCTACACCAGAGCAAGTACGTCAATTTGTAGCTGATACCTCAGCAGATAAAAGAGATAAAGTAATAAATTCCTTAATAGGTTCTCCTCAATTTGTTGATCGTTGGACATTGTTTGTAGGGGATTTAGTAAAAAATACTGCTTTTTCACAGAATATTGATCGATTTGAAGAAGGCCGTAACGCTCTCTATAACACAATCAAAACATCTATTGCTAGTAATACTCCTTATAATCAATTTGTTAGAGGTCTGATTACTGGAACAGGTAACACCTTCCAAAGTGGTAACGCTAGTTACTTAATCGGTGGTATTACTCAAATGGGGCCACCTCAAGATACCTATGACACTACCTTAGTACAAGCTACCACTAGATTTTTAGGAATCAACACTTTTGATTGTCTGCTTTGTCATAATGGTCAAGGCCATACTAACGCCTTAAATGTTTGGGCAACACAAGTAAAACGCACTGAAGCTTGGGAAATGGCTGCGTTTTTCTCTCGTGTAGGTATTAGAAGAAATATAGTTAGCCGGCAGCCAAATATTTTTAACTTTGATGTTATTGATTTGCAAAATGGTAATTACACACTTAACACTGATGATGGCAACCGACCTGCTCGCCAACCTGAAGCAGGTAGCTCAAATGTAGTAACACCTAGATATATTTTTACAGGTGAAAGACCTTCAACAGGTGAAAGTTATCGAGCCGCATTTGCTAGATTTTTAACGGCTGACCGTCAATTTGCACGTGCTACAGTTAATTATCTTTGGAAGCAATTTTATGGAATGGGAATAGTTGAACCTGTTGATAATTTTGATTTAGCACGCCTTGACCCAAATAGCCCAGTTGAAGACCCTTTTACCATTCAACCTACACACCCAGAATTGCTAGAAAAACTAACTGATGAATTTATCGGTAGTAACTATAACCTACAACATATAATGAGGTTAATTACTCAATCTAGCAGCTATCAACTTTCTTCAAGATATAACGGTGTTTGGAAAGCTGAATATGTACCGCTATTTGCTAGAAAGTTTGTCCGTCGCCTAGATGCAGAAGAATTACACGACGCTATCAGCATAGCAACCAATATTTTCCCAAGCTACCAAATATTTGGATTTAATAGCCCTATTTCCTTTGCAATGCAACTGCCTGACACAAACGAGCCTTTTAACCGTAGAGATAGACGCGCTAACACTCCTGCAACACTCGTTGGACTAGTATTTCTAAATACTTTTGAACGTGGTGATAGAGATGATTTACCACGTAGTAATAGCCCAACAATTTCCCAAGGTCTAGCTTTGATGAACAGCCCATTTGTTAATACTCGTATTAGTGCAAATATTGCTAATAGTACGCTTAACCGTCTACTTGCTAATAGTAGCCAAGATGAAAAGCTAGTTGAAGATATGTTTTTAACTGTGCTTTCTCGTTTTCCAAACAAAACAGAAATGAATCAAGCACTTAGTATGTTAAAGCCCAACCGTAGCCAAGGCGCGGAAGATTTAATGTGGGTTTTAATGAATAAGATTGACTTTATCTATAACTACTAATGGCAGCAAGGAGATAGGACAATGAATAAAGAATCAAAAGAATTAATTTATGCACAAGAAAAATTACCAACATCCCGCCAAAGTTTAATTGGAGGACAAGGTTTTAGCCGTCGAGAGTTCTTTAAGTTGTCGGCCCTTGGCTTAACAGGCTTTTTCTTTAGCCAAGTAGCTAAACCAATGGAAGTTTTAGCCCAAACCGGCCCACAACTAGAAAATACTGCGCGTTACTGTATTTTTGTTCATTTAGACGGCGCACCAAGCCATGTTGATACTTTTGACTTAAAAGAAGGCGATTGGACACCAAAGGAGTTTGAACCAACTACAATTGGTCAATTTCGTTGGCCTAAAGGCTTACTTCCAAAACTGGCCGAACAACTAGATAAAGTTTCAATAGTTCGTTCAATGAGTGCTTATGCTCTAGTTCATCCACTAGCGCAAATTTGGACACAAATAGGGCGTAATCCTGCAAGTGGTCTTTCTAAAATTGCTCCAAATATTGGTGCTGTTGTAGCACTTGAATATGAGAATCGTCGGACTGCTAATCAAAAGTTACCAGGTTTTATAGCTCTTAATGCAGGTAATATTATTGGTCGGGGCTATTTTCCACCTCAAGTTGCTCCATTTGGCGTAACTCCAAATCCAGCCGGACTAGCTAACTCTACTAATCCAGTAGGAGAAGCAAGATTTACTAATCGATATAACATGCTTCAAAGCTTGGATGAAGAAAACCGCAAAGATAATGTAATTGGTGCTGGTTCGGATGATATGGCAGCAGCTTATACACAAGCACGCGATTTAATGTATAACCCAGCAATACAATCTGTTTTTCAATACTCTGAAAGCGACTCAATGAGCTATGGAAATAATGCTTTTGGCAATGCTTGTTTAGTGGCTAGAAATATTGTGAAATCTGACCTAGGAACACGTTTTATACAAATTAACTTAGGTGGTTGGGATAATCACAATAATATTTACACTCCACAAGGCTTGTTTAATCCAGCTAGGGCTTTAGATTCAGGTTTAGGACAGCTAATTGCTGATTTAGCTAAAACACCTTCACAAACTGTTGGTAAGAGCTTGTTAGATGAAACTTTAATTGTTGCAATGGGTGAATTTGGTCGAACTGTAGGAAGGCTTAATAATCAACAAGGTAGAGATCATTACTTACAAATGTCTTGTTTATTTGCTGGTGCTGGTGTTCGTGGTGGTCGTCCAATAGGTTCAACCGATGCTATGGGTGCTGCTACGTTAGATCCAGGTTGGGCGCGAGGTGTTACCATTAGACCTGAAGATGTATTTTGTACTATCTATTCTGCTTTAGGTATTGATTACACCCTTGTAAGACAAGATGACCCATTTAAGCGGGGTTTTGAATATGTTCCATATGCAAATCAAGGCGTTTATGCGCCAATTGATGTACTTTGGACATAATTAAAGTTATTTGGTTTTCTGTATTGGACAAATAAATAGGTGACAATCTTAATGGTTATGGCGTTAAATTTTTATTTGTCCTACAGAGCTTTTCTAAGAAAAAGCACAAGGGTTTTTAACCTTTGTGCTTTTTTATTTGAAGTTATGGAGTCGCGCCGGCTTCTACAAGGATTTTAGCTAAATCTGGGCTAGTGCTTTCTTTAGCACGAAGTAGCGCGGTACGTCCGTTTCTATCTCTGCTATTAATGTCTGGTTTAGCACTTAAAATTATTTTTAGAATTTTACTTTCACCATAATCAACAGAATACATTAAGGGAGTGCTATTAAAATTATCTTTAGCATTAACGTCAGCTTTTGCAGCTAAAAGCATTTTTACTCCAGAAGCATTACCAGTACTTATTGCATACATTAGGGCTGTTTTACCGCTACGATCAGCTAAATTAACATTAGCTTGAGCGTTTAATAGTAGCTTTATTGCTTTATTACTTTCGTTAATTGCTGCAACCATTAGGGATGTCCTACCGCTATCATCTTGAGCGTTAACATTGGCATTGGCTTTAATTAGTAATTTAATAATTTCTTCTTGATTGGCATCAGCAGCAAAAATTAAAGGTGTATAGCCAGTATCATTTTTAGCATTAGGGTCTGCTCCTGCTGCCAAAGCTTCTTTAGCCAATTTATCATCGCCTAAATAAGCCGCGTCAAATAAGGCTTGGTCTACAAGTCTAAGCGGAGTTTTAGCCCTAGAAGGGTTTTGACAAAAGACAACTTGGCAAAGCAAAGTAATAGCTAAAAAAATAAAAACAAGTTTTGAGTTAATAAACATGATAACTTCCTAAAATTTTTCCTGACAAAAAATATAAATGGATTATACTTTGTCAAAGCAATAGATCCTAACCCTTTACTTAAACCCCAACTTTATGCATGAAATTTCAATAAGTAGTTCAATAGATAATCTTGATGGTTATAAAGTTATCAAAAAGATTGGTCAAGGGGGTTTTTGTGCTGTTTATAAAGCAGAACAAACTAGCTTAGATCGTTTTGTAGCAATAAAAACTTTACTTAATGATTATTATGATGATTTAGATATGACTACTTACTTAGTTAGTCAAACAGAAACAATAGCATTACTCCAACATCCAAACATTGTTCCAATATATGATGCTATTTGGGTTGATAAAAAATATTTAGTAATAATGCAGTATATTACTGGTAAAACTTTGGCTAATTTGTTGGATGAGCAAGGAAGTTTAAGTTTTGACCAAGCACTAAAAATATTAGAACCTTTAGCAGAAGCAATAGATTTTGCTCATCGTGCTAATGTTTTTCATAGGGATATTAACCCTACAAATATTATTGTTGATGAAGAGCAAAAGCTTAGTTTAATAGGTTTTAAGATGAAAGTACCTGAAGGTGTTGTAGTTGGGACACCTGGCTATATGTCACCAGAACAAATAATGAATGAAGCTATTTCTGCTAGGACAGATATTTACTCGCTAGGGGTTTTAGCTTTTGAACTACTTGCAGGCTCTATTCCTTTTCAAGAAGGTAGTTTGACAGAGATGTTTCATCAGCAAGTAAATTCACCAATACCTAGCCTTTATTTAACTAATCCAAAGCTGCCAAAAAGTATTGACGAAGTAATAAAAAAAGCATTAGCAAAAAATCCTACTGAAAGGTATTACAGCGCAAAAGATTTTTTATATGACTTAAAACAACTAAATAGTGAACCTACGGTTAAAGAAGAATTATCAATAACACAAATTATTTCACCTATAAAAGAAATTACTGAACCTGTTTTACTAGATAAAGTAGTCACACATACAATAGCAATTCCTTGTGAGCAAAGACCAACAAAGAATGTTGCGCCTGAGCAAAAAGTTAAAATTAAAAATCGTTGGGCCTATGTTGGTATACCTAAGCTAAGACTACTACATCCTAAAGATGGGACATTTGATGATTTTGTAATTATTGGTGCTATGAAATTAGATGACGGCGATTACTTAATGTTAGCAGAAAGGTTAATAGTAGAAAAAAATCAACATTTAATACTTATAAAAGTAATAGATAAGCATACTGTAGAAACTGTAACAGCAGAAGTAGTAATAAAATATTTAGGCCGTATACAAGAAGAAGTATTAGAACAAACTTCAGGCATAAGTAAAACAATGGTACGCTCAATGCTTGGAGATTTACCCGTAGTTGACTCAGAAAATGAACTAGAAACAACATATATTGAGCCGATATTAATTAATTGTTTTGCTTGTAATGAAAAAGTAGGACATACAGAAAGCACTTGTTCACATTGTGGAGTTGAAAGACTTGCTCCTAATTGTCCACAATGTAACAAACCTGTAGCAGATTGGCAAAATAGACGGTTTTTTGGGGATCTAAATGTTTATGTTTGGAATAGTGATTGGGATGGTTGTTGTAAGCATTGTGGTTTGGTATTTGAAGCAAATTTAGATGTAAAAACAGGTCATTACTGGTTTGATCGAGGCCCGAGTTCAGAAATAAAAATTACAGGTAATGAAAGTAGCACTACGGTTTTGCTAGACTTTTGGCAACATTTACCAACAATTGAAGTTAAGATAAATCGGTTAGTTCCAGGAGGAAAACTAGCTAAAGAGGAAAAAATTACTTTAACTATTGCAGAATTTGAAGCTATCAAAGAACAATTGCAAGGGCCTCTACAAGTATTAATGCAGCGTAAAAGCTGGTCAGAGGATACTACTTAATAATTATTAAAGCTTAAAAATAGCACGTAATTTTAAGCCTTCTTCAGCCTGACCAGCAACTTTGATTTTTCCTTGAAGAAATGCTACTTCTGCTCGCTTTTTCTTAAGCAAAATTGCCGCCCAGACACCTGATGACATTGTAACGGTAAATGTGGCGTTTTCTGGAATTTGTCCATACTCTAAATTAATTTTTGAATCTTTGATTGATAAGCTTATTTTCTCTTCTGACACTCCACCATCAGCCGTTAGATGAATCCCAATTGTAATATCCCAACCAGTAGCCGTTTTTGGATCAAAACTTTTAACTAAATTTTCTGTAAGTGTTTTTGCTTGTGGGGCATAGATGGAAAGATCTTTTGGGGTAAATAAAGAAGCTATAGACCAGGAAGTTTTATTTTTTGGTTTACTGCTTTGACGTTTACGCCAACTATAAAATGAGGGCCAATGGCTATCTAATTCATCCAAATAGACTTCTCGATTAACTCTAGCTGTTTTTTGGACTGCTAATGCAAAGCGTAGAATTTCGCGGCCCTGCTCAGCAGAAAGCATAGGACTAGCCTTACCCTTAATTGCATCAATAAAGTTTTGTGTTGAAAGCTGAAATCCAATGCTCCAATCAGATTCTATTTCTATATCTTTCATTGATTTACCATCAAAAATAGAAAGTGCTGGGCCAGTATGAATATTTCCTGTGCAGCGTCGGATAAAAATAATTCCTTCTGAGCCATTTATTTCAATCCATTCATCATTAGCATAATATTTAGAAGGAATATGTAGGTTAGTCGAATGAGTAAGATCACAGGCTCCATAACGATTGGAATTTTTATATTTCCAAATAAAAGTTGCTGGGGTGTCTAAAATGTCTTGGGAAAAATCAATCCAGCCCATAACCTTTTCTATTTCACCCATTAAAAACCAAGCAGTAGACCAAAGATGATGTCCATGATCAAAGGTTGCTGTCCCTCGTCCAGCTAAAATTTCTGACATTCGCCATTCCCAAGAATTACTTGGTACTGTCCAACCACCGGATGAGCCGCTAATAAACTTAATTCTTAGACTTATTGGCTCTCCAATCGCGCCAGATAGGATTAATTCTTTAGCTTTTACAATTGGAGGATAAAAAACATAATTTTCTGTTACTTTATAGATGAGTTCTTTTTCTTTTACTGCTGCAAGCATACGGGTTGCACTAGCTAAACTAGTTGTCATAGGCTTTTGTACTGCAATATGTTTTCTAGCATTTGCAGCATCAATAACTAATTTTTCATGTAAGTTATCATTATGAGGGACTAAGATTTCTACTGCATCTATTTCTTTATCTGCTAGTAAATCTTGATAGTTAGTATAGGCTTTTGTGGCTTGCCACTCTGTTTTGCGGTTTTCTGCAACTACTTTATCAATATCACAAACGGCATAAACTCTTGCATCAGGACTATTTTTATATCCAAGGTAATGTAAATCTGCAATACGTCCGCCGCCAATAATACCAACATTAATTTTTTGCATTGATTTAACTCCTGATAAAAGCAAACCCAAAATATAGCATGAAGAAAAAAAATCTTGTTGGGAAATATTTCTCTATCTTTTCTAAGATGTGAATTTTTACTTGTTAAAATAAAAACATTTTTCCAAATAAGCCTAGCACTTTATTTAGATAATATTAAAGATGCTTGATAAATTTTGTGTATCTAAACTATCTATAACTTGAGCATTAATAAATAGTTAGAAAATAAATAGTAAAGTTTAATATTATGAATATTGATTTATGGAATGCGATTTGCAGCAAAAGACTTTTGCCAGTCAGAATTATTGATATTAATGAAAATTTCCTCAAAACAAGTAAATATAAGCAGGTATTTTAGCTTTAATACTGTTTGAATAAGTTAGGTGTAGAACAATTTTTTTACCCCCATTAGCAGTAGTTTTTGGTTTAGTTAATAATAGAATAGTCTTAAGTTAAATAACTTATAAATAGTAAAGTATTTAACTTCTTAGAATTTCTTAACCAAGAACTACTAAAACACAAATCAACAACCAAAAGTAAACTACCAACCTAAAAATTTGTGAGGAGGGAAATCTATGTCTTTGAAATCTCGATATTTATTTTTTATAACTACTTTATTTGCAGTTTTTTTCTTTACCCAAAAATATACTTTTGCTCAAACTAATATGATAAGCCAATTTACAGAAAACAACCTAGTTAGTGCTGTAGCTACTAATAATCCAAAAAATGTTACCACATCAACGGATAAAAATAACAGTTCGATAGAAAATCTAACTATACAACTGCAAGCTCAACAAGCAGAAATCAACACATTACGCCAACAAATAGAAAAGTTAGAAGCCTTGCTAGAAAAAACTATTAATAAACCTGTAATAGAAACAACGTCAGTTAATAATACTAAGCTAAGTCCTGAGCCTTCTATAAATCCTCCATTGCCAAGTATTAAACCATCACCAATAGCTAAACGTGCGCCTAGTGAATTGCTGCCAGATCTTGGACATATTGGGGCTGAGGTTGGGTTAATGATTGGAGGTAGCCAAAATCCTTTTCAATCTAATGAAGGGTTTTTTGCAGGGGGCTTTATTGATTTGCCATTAAAAAGGGTTAAAGGTGGCAAAATCTCTTATGAAATTATGATAGGAGCGCAAAGAACTATTACCCAAGTACAAAGCACTTCAGGAGTAATTGCTTTAGTGAATAGTGCTTTAAATACTGCTTTAGGCAACCCTCCAAGTGTAAATAATTTACTTTCCCCACTCCCAATAACTAACCGAGTTAAAGAACGTCTAACAGTCTTAACTGTTGTACCAGCTAGTTTTAAGTACACAATGTTATCCTTTGATAAACAAAATATACGACCTTATGTAGTTGTTGGGCTTGGTACTTATGTAGGGTTAAGTAGCCAAAAGTTAGTAGATTTTGATGCTTCTAAATTTGTTAATAACCCTGCTTTAGCTAGTTTACTAAATGCTTTACTTAATGGTGCGCAAGTTGGCGGACTTGCTCCTATAGCTCCAGAACTTAGATCACGTGGTCTTTCTGCTGGTCAAGGGGATTTTCGTTTTGGTCTAAATGCTGGTGGAGGATTAGAGTTTCGTATTAGCCCAAGGTTTTCTTTAGGCTTTGATTATAGAATTAACAAACTAGAAGGAAGAAATGGTACTTTTTCAACTTTTACTGCTAAACCAACAGTACATTTTTAGGGTTTTATAAAAGATCCTTAAAAGTTTTGTAAGCCGTTGATTAAATTAAATTAACATCTTATATATAACTCAATAGCTTACAAAACTTTCAAATAATAGAATTAATTTGAAACTTTCAATTATGGTTATCTACATATAAATAGGAATAGAAGTAGGATTAGTAGGGATAAAATTTGGAAAATAGCTTTGCAGTGCTGTAGATAACGCTCGAAGTGCTGCAACACGCAAGCCAGAAGCTGTTTCTTCACAAACTATTTTATCTTCTGAAGAAATGCTTAAACGGGCCCTATAAGTGGGTTGGCCTTGGTGCGGTTCAACACTAAGTTCTAAAGTAAAAACACTAATAGCACAAAAATAAACAATATCCTCTAAACGAGGAATAAAAACCATCTTTTCATTTTCTTCTTTTAAGGAAACCTTTTTTTTATTTAATTCTTCCATTAAATTTACTAATTCTATATCAACTAAATAAACACAATCCATAAAAAGCATTTGCCAAAATAGTTCGCAATCTTCAGTAACACAGAATTGATCACCTAATCGCCATTTATGACGCAGCTTAAATTGATGTAATCTTAGGGCTGCTTCTATCAGTTCTGCGGAAAACTGTTGAGTGTCTTTTATCATAAGTTTGATTTTAATTAGCTGATATATAAAGTTTAATGCTAAAAGAGCAGTCTAAACTGAGCAGGTCAAGAGATGCAAGGGTAAATACGGAAAAAATAATTTATCCCTTACAAGATAGCTTGATTTTTATAGCTTTAGTTTGTTGAACTTGTATTTTATAATGTCTAGCAAAATATTAGCTATCAACAAAATATAATTCCAGTTTTATTAAAAAATCTTAAAGCTATAAATTAAGTTGTAAATAAAGTAATACTTAAAAGTTACAAAAGATATTTTAAGAATATCTTAAGCCTTATCTTTGTTATTTTAGGGCTAATTATATGAGGGAGAAAAAATAAAAAGTTATGTCAAGTGAGCAAGAACAAGTAGCTTATCTTGATTTTTTAGATGAAGATAACCTTCCATGTAGAGTTGAAATTACACAAAATTCTTTTTCTATTGGGCGAGCATATGAAAATGATTTGCGTATAGAAGATTCTCGTATTTCCCGCCGCCATGCAGAAATTGTAAAAATTTGGGGCGGAAAATACGTTTTTCGGGATAAAGAAAGTAAATGTGGTAGTTTTATTAATGGTTTAAGAGTACAAGAACATATCTTAAAAACTGGAGATGAAATTGTATTAGGAGGGCTAAACACTACTAAATTAACTTTTGGCTATGGTCAACCTAAAATTAATGTTACTAACCTAGATACAGATGTAACAGATAGTCGCGCTCCTTTAAGTATTAGCCCAGAACTACGCGGGGCAACTGTAATTACAGATCAACAAACACGCTTTCTTAACACTGCTTTAATGCGCCAACCAGAATATGTAACCGGGACAACTCTACAAAGACTAACTTCTTTATATGAAATTACTCATAAACTTCTACCTGCTCAAAGCGTCACAGAATTAGCTGAGACTTGGCTAACAGAATTACTTAAGGTAATGCCTATAGATCAAGGTGCAATTTTGCTTCATAACCCTGTTACGGATAAATTAGATCTAGCTTTAGCTCGTAGTAGAGATGAAAAAGAAATTAGTTCTACTATAGTTAGTAATACCATAGTAGAACATACTTTTCAAGAAAAAGTTGGTATTCTTACACATGACGCTACTAATGATGAAAGATTTGCTGCAAATGTCAGTGTTATTTTAGAAAATATTCGCTCAGTTTTAGCTGCTCCAATAAGCTCAAAGTTAAGAGTGTGGGGAGTAATCTACCTAGATAGTCGTACTAAAGCCGCATTATTTAATTCTGAAGATTTGGAATTTCTTATGGCTACAGCACGTGAAGCAGGTTTAGTAATGGAAAACTTAAGACTTATTGAAGAACTTCGTGCTACACAAGAACAACTAGTTAAAGCAGAACGACTTGCGACTATAGGTAAACTTACCTCAGCTATTTCTCATGAGATTCGTAATAGGTTGGCTTTACTTACAGGAGTTGAATTTATTGAAATGAAATATAGTCATGATCCAGAAGTAAAGCAATTTACAGCAATGGTATTAGAAGGCCAACGACGCGCCTTAGCACTAGTTGAAGAAATTAGGGCGTTTACTCGTAATCGTACTGAGCAATATGAAAAAACTTGTAAGCCAATAGTTCCAGCAATTCAAAGAACACTGTCTTTAATGAAACTTGATGCAGGAGTAGCAAAAAGGACTCTTAATTTTTATTATGATATTGAACCAGAACTAGTTTTTAATGAGGAGAAAATAGACCAAGTAATTATTAATTTAATTCGCAATGCGGTTGAAGCAACAAAAGAGTATAGTGGAGAAATAACTATTAATTTAACTGTTGTAGGAAAAGAAGTTATTATAGAAATTGCAGATAATGGACAAGGTATTGCCCCAGAAATTATGCCATCAATTTGGGAGCCTTTTTTCTCTACTAAAGGAGAAGAAGGAACAGGGCTTGGACTTGAAATTTGTCGGCGTATAATAGAAGCGCATAATGGTCAAATTAGCTGTAAAAGTCAGTTAGGATCAGGTACCTGTTTTACTATTAAGCTACCTTTACAAAGTAGTTTATAAGAAAAAATAGAATAAAATGGTAAATAACTATTTACAGACTTGTTTCATTTTGGATCTCTATGTATGATACACAGTCAAAGAAATTTTTATTAGTAAATCAAATTAACTTTTATTTAAGTTTTCAATAATTTTAATAATTTAATTCATTTTTTATTTTTAACGAGGTGTTTATGAGTGGGGGAATTGTTTCAACACTATTAGTAGGGTTAACGGATGTTGGGCTAGTACGTGGCAATAATGAAGATATGTTTTTAATGGTTGAGCCTGAATCAGGGATGTTACTAGACAATAACTATAAATTAATACGTCCTTTAGAAAAACATAATATCCTACTAGTAGTTTCTGATGGGATGGGTGGATATGAAGGTGGAGAAGTTGCTAGTTTACTAACAGTAGGGGCAATAAAGAATGAATTATTAAAACTCCCAAAACAATTATCTCCACAAAGTCGCTTAGAAGCTGCTGTAGAAGAAGCTAATCGTACGGTTTCTTATCATCGTAATTTGGATCCAAAATTATCTAATATGGGAGCAACCGCAACAGCAGTATTAATTGAGCAAGATATTGCTTATGTTGCTGAAGTAGGAGACTCTCGCGCTTATATTCTTAGAGATGGTCGTATTAAGCAATTAACTACTGATCAAACCATGATACAAATGTTAATAGATTCTGGTGCTATTTCTCCTGAATCTGCTTCTACTAATAAAAACCGCAATATTTTGTTACAAGCTATTGGAAGTCAAGAGTTTCTACAAATCGCAGTCACCTCTATTAAATTACAAATTAATGATATTTTACTACTATGTAGTGATGGTTTAACAGGTAAGGTTAATGCCAATGAAATAAAGAAAGTAATTGATAGTAGTGCTACTTTGCTTGATGCTGGCAATACATTAATCAATTTAGCAAAAGAACGTGGTGGGGATGATAACATTACAATCATTCTTGCTAAATTTGAAGGTTCAGGACTTCAAACTAAACTAAATGCTGGGGGTATGGCAGCAACACTAACCAAGCAAATTAAAGTTTTAGCTCGCTTTGATCCAGAACAAGAAGCTGAGGCGAAGCCAAGAAGAGAAGTCCGACCAGCTAATTTCCAAGACTGGGTTGCTTCGGCTGTGATAGATGCTTTTGCACGCTCAGATGAACAACGTGAAGCTTTAGCTGCTATAGGTAAATTTGGGGATTATGTAGTTTTTAGAAAAGGGGATGTTTTACATGTTGAACCAGGTAGTAGTGCTAAAGAACATTATTGGTTAGTTGGTGGTAGATATAGGGTTATGGCAGATAATCAGCGAGGCGAAAAACAATCTCTTTTCTTTTTAGTTCCTCCAACAGATCGTCGTTCAGATGATTTAATCCAAGCTGGAGAAGCATTTGTTTGGGTAAGAAGGCAGTTTTTTATCTCTAATTTAACTATGCTACAACAACAAGCACGTAATCCGATTATTCGTTGTGAAGATGATAAAAATATTGCTATTCATATACCTGGGGATATTTTTGATCAGCTTTCAGAGATTTTAGGGGATAGATTTGTTTCTACTGTAAGGCATTCTTAATTAGTAGCTATAAATCGCTATCATTTTACTAAAAAGCTCTTACTTAGTGCCTAAAGAAAAACTTTTTTTAGGCACTTTGCTTATTTGGGTAAAATTTTTGAATAATTTTAATACTTGATTTAGTAGAATGTAAACTAAGTAAGTTGATGTTTTTTCAATATCTTAAGTCACGCGCGTGACGAAATAATTGTAGCTTAGGTTGTAAGACCTAAGCTTAGTGATTATACATAACTAGAGTCACGTAGCAATGACATAATAAACCTAATTAACACAATATTTTAATTATGTCGTCACGTTCGTGACTCTGTAAATACTATACTATCATACGTAGGGTTAAAACCCTGCGCTACAAATATGTTGCCCCTCTGGGGCTTTAAGAGATAAAAAGCCAAAAAACTTTGTTTATGCTCTAATTAACACAATAAAAAAATTAACACAAAGTTCAAATCTAATATGTTTGAACTTTGTGTTAAGCTGGTTTTACAGTTAAAGTTAATTTGCGTTAATTAAATTTATTCCTTGTGGATGAGTCAATATTAAGTTTTGGGTTTTCTGATTTAATCCTAATTGTAATAAGGAGTCAAAACTAACTTGGAATCCTTCATTTAAATCAGCTAGATTAACTTTATTTAACTCGCCACTATCTGTAGCAACGAAAATTGATAAACCATCTAAGTTTATGGCAACATCCGCTAAAGAAGAAGTGTAGGTTTTATCAAAAACTACATCAAATAAGTTTGGAGAAACTACAGCAATATGACCAGGTTTTTGGATATGACCAGGTTTTTGGATATGACCAGGTTTTTGGATATGACCAGGCTTTTGGATATGACCAGGTTTTTGAATATAAACTAGATTGCTATTGTCGTTATATTGAATATTGATTGCTAGGAATTTAGCATCTTCAACTTCTGTATCTGCTAAAGCTGCAATATATTGGCGAGCAATTGGACTAGCACTATTAACATCATAACAAGAAAGAAAACCTTTGTTAGAGGAAGCTACATAAACTTTGTTGCCATTATCGCTAAATGCCACTTTTGAGCCAAAGCCAATTATCTCATCACGCAGTAATGTTATTAAACTTTTTACTTCTAAATGCCCTTCTTCTGTCAAGCTATAGACATATAAGTAATATTGTCCGCTTACTTGCTTTATAACACCTAATCGGTTATTTACTGCATCATATGAAATACTTTCTAAACGATTTTCTGGACTATATAGGTCAATTCCAACTCTTTCTTGAAATACTACTTGTCCTGTACTGATGGAAAAAACAAATATGTGGGATTTATTAGAATAAATACCATATACACCATTTGATGAAACCGCTATATCGTCTGGTAAGAATGAGTCTTCTGCTGAAGTAGGCACTGCAAAATTTATAAATACTTGGTGGGAATTATCAAAACTACCATCACTATTTATAGGCACTGTAACTATAGATGCTTCATCAGAAACACTAGCACTAGCAGCAATAACTAAAACATTGTTACTAGTTATAGTTAATTTGGTTGGATTAACGCCTGATGGTTGAGTATCAAACTTATCAAGTACTTTACCAGTAACAGAATTAAAACTATAGACATAATGTCCATTAGAATCATCTGATTCACTATAAGCTGCTACTAAACCTACTTCACCATTTTGAGTGAAGACTACATTATTTGTAGTAGATAGTTTGCTTGGTAGTGCTGTTAAAACACTACTTTCTGGAGATTCAGCTTTTGCTGACCAACTATAAAGCAAGGCTACTATACAAATTAAAAAAGTTAGAGTTTGGTACTTAAAACGGATTCTCATAACTTTACTCTTACTACTTTTACTAAGTTAAAATTTTTAATGTTTCCTACTTACTAGCTACATTTCTAAGCTAATAAATAAATTAATGACCAGGTTTAACTATGTTTATTGGTTTATTTTCATAATGACCAGGTTTAACAATTGCAGAGGCTGTTATTACTGTTGTAGTTAGTACAAGTGCAATACCAAAGAGCTTTAGGAGATTTTTTTTATTCAACATTGTTTCCTCTTTTAACTAATTGTAAGCATTACTAAAACTTTATGATAATTCTTTTAATAGAGCTAACCGATTTTTAACACTAAGCAAATCAAAAGTCAAGAATTTAGAACTAATAAGTAGAATTATTTAATGATTAAAAAAGAAATGAACATAAAAATTTTTGCAAAAATTTTTTTATTCAACACTTCACATATGTTAGTAGAATGATATAATGCTTTTTTATGAGACAATGGAACTTTAAAATTACCCAACATAAAGCTCCAGAGCGTTGTGAAGTTTGTCATCAAATAGATATGTTTGACAAACAAACTAATATTTGTCTTCGCTGTAACAGCCTACCTTTAGAACAATTAGCTAATCCTGTTTTTGTTATTAGAGCTTCAAGAGCAGCTACAATTCTTGCTGCTGTACTCGGAATAATTTGTTTTTCTATTGGACTTATAGATATAAATGCTATTTCTGGACAAAAACTTCAAATGCTTATGTATAGCCCCTCTACTATTCATAATAAAATAATTATCTTTAATCTAATTAATTTAGTTATAAGTTTTGCTTTGTTTGGTTGGTGTAAAGATAAGCATAATGAAAGGCTAACTTATACGGCGGTGATCTGGGGAAGATTTGCTGCTGTAGTTGGAATTATAGGGAGTAGTATAGGATTACTACTCCCACTTCCAGGGATTTTAATTAGGTTTTAACTTATCTTCTACTACCTAAAGTAGCTGTTAATGTTAAAGCTTCACCATCTCTTAAAACCTTTAGTTCTACCATATCTCCACTTTGATTAGCTCTAATACGACGGCTTAGATCACCGGGGCTATCAACAGAAAATTCATTAACTGATTCAATAATATCACCTTCTTGCAATCCAGCCTCTTCAGCAGGACTATCAGTTAATACTTCACCTACTTCAACACCCATTGCAACAGGTTCAGACGCACCACAAAGACTTGATTTAACTTTATAAGTTTCTAAACTACTTACACCTAAAAAACCTTGGTGATGGCAAATATTATCAAGTTGTAGTTGGTTACGATAAACAGTATTAAGGCTAATGTTAAGCTCTATGTTATCGCGTAAAACTTCCATTGTAATTGGTGAGCCAGGAGTAACAGTACTTAATTTTGACAAAACATCAGCGGGTGAGAAAATTTCTTCACCATTAACAAACATAATACGATCTCCACTAAGTAGACCTGCATACTCTGCTGGACTGCTTTCAACTATTCTGTCTATCAATGCTCCTCTAGATTCATCCGCTTCATAAATAAGATAAACTCCCATATAAGAGCGTTCATAACTACGATTAGCATAAGATTCAAAAGTTTGTGAAATAGTGGGAAGTGATTGATTACTAATAGGTTCATTATTAAGTAAAGCAACAGTAGAGCTACCAATAGCAAGGGCTAGAATAAATCCCATAATTGGTAAAACATGTCGTTGCCAGCTAGCAGTATTTGACGATTCATTGCTAGCACGTAGTAAGACTGGCACACGAGAAATATTTGGGACGGATAAATTTTGAGTAGAGATTTGAAAACCGGCTAAACGAAAACCGCAAGCACGGCAAAACATTTCCCCATCACACACATAAGCACGACAATTTGGACATCCAGACATCTTTTTGGCCTCCTTAGATTGACAGTTGTGTTGATTGACAGTTGTATCTTCAAATTATAGCTATAGATCACCTAATGCGCTAATAATAATTTCAGACATCTCCATTCGTTCAGCAGATTTTTTTCCGTCTCCTAGCTTATCTCTAGAATAAGTATAATTTATTGCTGCTAAACGTAAGTTGAGTCGGTCTATATCTATTGTATCTGTTAGATTTAGTTCTACTGACTCCCCATCTTTAGAAAAATTTAAAGGACATACATCTAAAAAAAGGTCTTCGCTTTCCTCATCCTTAAAAGTAATAGGAAATCCATGTGTTCGACAAATAACAGGACGTGACTCATAAACGCTACAAGCAATGCCATCTAAAAGCGGACAAGTATTTGTCTCATTAGTTTTATTTTTTATAGTTTGGGCAGCTAATAGAACTTTTTGCTGTTGGGCAGTAGGTAAATTTTTTATAGCAAGACTAATAAAATCAACTTCTACTAAAGAAAGCGTTAATTGTTGCTGACAACAACCAATGCACCCTAAATGACAGGTGATTTCTTGACTAAATCTTTCTTTTAAGTCTTTAGTAATTAAACTAATATCACTTAGTAATTCTTGATAGTGTAGAAAAGCGTCCTCTCTAATAGGCATAATTAAATAACTTCTCGTAAAATTACCACACAACCAGAAATCTCTTTGTTTTCATCCCAAATTGGATCAACTGTTGCTTGCATAAGGAGTTCTTCTTCTCCTATTAGGATTTTTTCTGTGATTCTTTGCTTAGTTTCAAAAGCTTGTTTTAATAATTCTAATTTTTCTTCGCTAGGGAAAAGATTATGAGAATACTGTCCTAATAAAGTTTCAAATTTTTGTCTTAATAGCCTTGCTCCGCTTGTATTAACACGGCGCAGACGTTTTTTTCGATCAAAGATAAAGATTCCATCAGATATTGAATCAAAGGTTTGTTCCCATTCTTCTTTGCCTTTTGCTACTAAATCAAATAAATGGGCTTGTTGAACAATTGCTGCTGCTTTATCTGCTATTGAACTTAAAATAAAAATATCTCGCTCAGAAAAAGCTTCTAAACGTCCGCTTTCAATATTTAAGACTCCTATAATTTCTTCACCTACTCTTAAAGGTACTGCTAATTGTGATTGAGTATTTGGATTTTGTAAGATGTATCTTTCATCTTTACTAGTGTCTGATAAGTAAGTAGTTTTTCCTGTTCTAGCAACATAGCTAACTAAACCTGCTCCTTCAATAGTAACACGGCGTTTGTCATAATTTTCAGGAAAGCCTGAACTAGCTTTAACAAATAGTTCCCAGCTATTTCTATCAATTAGTTCAATAGAACAAGCTTGATAACCAAAGTCTTTACATAAAATACTAACAATACGGTCTAAAACATGAGGTACTTCACTTATGGAAGATAACGCACTACCTGATTCTAGTAATGTAGCGGTTTCGCGTGCTGTTTTTTGCCAGTCTTGTTGAAGGCTAGAGACTTCTTGTTTTAATTCATAAAATTCTAAAGCCCGAGAAATAGTTAAGCGTAATTCAGCAAGTTTATAAGGTTTAATGATATGACCAAAAATCAAGTCCTCACTAATAGCTGTTTGTATTTCTTCTGTGTCTGTTAAACCTGTTAAAAGAAACCTTATTGTATTAGGGGAGTGTTTAGCTATTTCTTGCAAAAGTTCCAATCCTGAGCCTTCAGGCATTTTTTGATCAGAGATAACTAAAGAAATCTCTTGTTCTGAAAGCAGAGTAAGAGCTTTTTCTATAGTTTCAGCAGTTAAAACAGTAATGTTTTTGCGGAAGACACGTTGTGCTAGCCGAAGGTTTTCTAAATCATCGTCTACAAAAAGAATCTTATGCTGATGTTTCAGCATTAATTTTAATCCTCATTTATTGATTTAAGCTTGAAAGGGACAAGAATAAAGAGATTTTACTATATTTATTACTACTTACCAGCAAAGAAAGCAGTTTTACTATCAACATCAATAATTTAGTTATGGCTAAACTAACAACTTACTTATTTAGCACAACGAAATCCTGTTGCTTCATAGGTTTTACCAATTTCACCAGGGAAACGAAAAGTTGCATTAAGAGGCGGGCCAGATGGGGTATTATATCCACCTCCTCTAATCACACGAAAATTTTCTTTGTTTAAACGCTCATCGTCTATAAGTGGTGCGCCTGGGTAAGGTATATAACGACTAGATGTCCATTCCCAAACATTTCCAATTGTATCTTGTAGTCCATAAGGGCTAACTCCACTAGGCAAGCTACCTACAGGTGCAGTTGTTTCAAAACCATCTTCTTTACCTGATAAATTAGAAAGATTTGGCTGATAGTCTTTTCCCCATGGCCAAATTCTTGCTTCAGGGCCACGTGCAGCTTTTTCCCATTCTTCTTCTGTTGGAAGTCTTTTACCAACCCAAGCAGCATAAGCATTAGCATCTTCCCAAGAAACATTTATTGCTGGATGATTTGGTTTATCTAAAAAATAATTTTTATCCCATGCAGGGTTTGTAGGATAAACGCGATTAGTAGCATCACAAAATAGCTTGTAATCTTCATTTGTTACTTCATAAACATCCATATAAAAGCCAGGAATAGAGACTTTATGTTGAGGTCTAGCAGTATTGTTTTTTGCACCTGCATTTACTCCAATTACAGTATCCCCAGCAGGAATAAAGACCATTTCTCTTTGTGGCGGAGTAATAGGTTTAGGTGGAGTTACAGTAGTTGGCGGAGTAGTCGAATTATTGGTTGATGTAGTATCAGCTTCTTTATTAAGTTCTTTGTCTGGTTGCTTGTCAGGTTCTTTTTTTACTTCTGTTGTATTATTTGTTGTATTTTCATCAACTTTATTTAAAGGATCACTGGTTTTTGCAACTTGTGTAAGTGAAAGATTAAGCACTTTATCTTCTGTAAGCTGCAAACTTTGTAAATCTTCACCTATTCCACGTTTGTAAATGCGTAAGTTATAAGAAATCTTTGGATCCAAATCAGGAATAATTAGTTTTCCATTAGCTGTTGATGTTGTTCCTCGATAAACATCATTTATATATACTTCACACTCTATAGGATCAGAAATAACAGTCAAAGTAAAAAGCGACTTTACTTTTTCCACGGCTTTTTCCAAGTTGTTGTCTGGTTTTTCTGTTTTTCTGGGTGTAGGTTTGCGCACAGGCGGCTTTTCCACAGGTTTTTTCTTTGGTGCTGGTTCACTAAAAATGCCAATATCCTGTGCTTGGGCTTTTTCTACAAAAATACCTGTAAAAATTAGGGCAATGACTAATAAGATTTTTTTTGATGCCGTCATATTTTTATTTAATTGATTTAGCACAACGAAAACCTAAAATATCATCCTTAAAGTTAGGAGGAACAAAATTGCGAACGTATGTAGTTAAAACTTTTTGATCAGATCTAAAACTTCCCCCACGAATAACATTAGCATTTGCTAATTTAGAATCAACAGGTTCTTTATTATTTGGATAAGAAGAGAATTTATCTGCTGTCCATTCCCAAACATTTCCAGCCATATCTAACACCCCAAATGGACTTGCTCCTTTTGGTAAACTTCCAACTGTGCGAGGAGCATCTTCTTTTAATTCTTGTGATATTGCTACACCTTGTTCCCAACTCTTACCCCAAGGATAAATACGTCCATCTGTTCCTCGTGCAGCGTATTCCCATTCTTTCTCTGTAGGGAGACGTTTTTCAGCCCACTTAGCATAGCTTTGCGCATCTTCCCATGTAACATTAGTTACAGGAAATAAATCTTGACCAGAGGGAAATTGATTATTTTTCCAATTTGCAGGAGCAGGATGTTTTGTTGCATCAATAAATTTTTTATAGTCTTGATTGCTTACTTCTGTTTTATCAATATAAAAGTCTGCTACTGTTGTCTCGAATGCTGGCCCAACATATTTATTTTTATCATCATCTGCTGGCGCATCATAACCCATCTTAAACTTTCCACCCTTTACTAAAAGCATTCCTTCGGGTATTTTTGCTATCGGATTTGTAGTAGTACTATTTGTAGTGCTTGTTGTTGATGAACTATTACTAGACCTAAATAAAGCAAAATAAGAAACAGCCACTAGTAAAACAATAGCGGCTATGCTGCCAAAAATAAAAATACTTTTAGATTTAGCTTTAACTTCTTCTGTTTCACGATAAGGTAGTGCATTAATAGCAGAAGTATTGCCTAAAGAAATAGGTGTAGGTATATTGCTGGGAGTATATTGAGGAGTATTAACAATAAAGCTAGGAGTATCATCTACTTTCTTTGTGCTACTCGTTATTAGAGGAGTTAATCTTCCTGTAAGAGGTTTTTCTGGCACAGTATCTCTAGAAGGTTTTTCAGGAGATAATGAGCCTGTTGTAGCAAATTTATTAACACCATTGTTTAAAAGAGGTTTAAGTTGAGGATTACTTTTATAAGGATCGTGTAGATTAGCTAGATCTGGGCTTACTATTGGAATACTAGCACTGCTAGTAGTTGGTAAAGTATAAGCTGTAGATGCTCCAGGTAGAGGTGGAAGAGCTATGGCACATTCTATAGAGGCTTTTTCTAGTTCTTGAGCCATTTCTATAGCTGATTGAGGACGGTTTTCTGGTTTTTTCTCTAAAGCATCCATCACTATTTTAGCAATGGGGTCTGGTAGATCAGGTCTTTTTTCTTTTACATGAACAGGTGTTTCTGTTGTGTGCATCATTGCAACAGCAATTGGTGTAGGAGCCTTAAAAGGTACATCGGCAGTAAACATTTCATACAGCACAATACCTAAGCTATATAAGTCAGATCTAGCGTCAAGTTCAGAGTTTTGGCATTGTTCTGGCGAAAGATAATGAGGTGAGCCAATAATTACGCCTTGACGAGTTAATCGTCCTCCCGATTCATTGCTTGGGCCGTCTTTAAGTTTAGCAATACCAAAATCTAGAACTTTTACCAATTCACCTTGACCATTATTATTTTCAATTACAATGTTATCTGGTTTAACATCTCGGTGAATAATACCGCTACGATGGGCAGCATCTAAAGCCAAACAAACTTGACGAACTATAGTAATGGATCGCTCTATAGGTAGAGGGCCTAGTTCCTCAATAATATCTCTTAAGGATTTGCCTACAAAAAGCTCCATCACAATATAAACAATTTCATCTTCAGTCCGTCCAAAATCAGTAACTCCTACTGCATTTGGGTGTTTAATACGAGCAGCAGCAGTTGCTTCACGTTGAAAACGTGCTACAGCATGACGGTCAGCCACTAAAGGAGAATGGAGAATTTTCACTGCTAAATCATTTTGAATTAGCACATGTTTAGCTCTATAAACTGTTCCCATTCCGCCTTCGCCCAATTTTTCTTCTAAACGATATTTGCCATCTATGACGCGACCAACTAGCGGATCTTCCATTTCTCCATCTAGCATGTCTCCATCAAATGGACAAAAAACCATATGATCTGGGAATTTGCGGCTACAACTAACACATTCCTTCATTTTAGGAAAAATACCTTAAGTTTACAGTGTGAAGAAAACAAAATTCTAACAAGCTTTTATATATACTAGATCCTAATTTCTTAACTCAGGTTGCTGAGATAAGGGAAATTGAATGTAAAATTTGTGTTATGAATATTCCTACTATATATGACAATCAAGCATATACTAAGCATCTGTTAATTGTCAATTTTCAAGAAAGCTTAAAAAAAAAAAGCTGTATTTTTATTTTTTTAAGCTGTAATTGCTCGCCTTGCTTGACCAAGTGTAATAGTTCTATTAGTCTATAACGTTTTGTAAAAAGCTAGCAATTATCAAAATATAATTCTTAAAAACATATTAAATAATTATATAAAACTAAAAAAACAAGGTTACTAAAATTTTTATAAACCCAATTTAATAACCATAGTAAGGAGATAAGATTTCAATGAGAGCAAATCAAATTCGACGCGGTATGATTATCCTTTTTAATGGCATACCTCATCGTGTTATGGATGCGCGTCACCATACGCCAGGCAATCTACGAGCAATGATGCAAACTAAACTACGTAATGTTATGACGGGTGCTTCATTAGAAACCCGTTTTAGTGCTACTGAAGACGTTGAACGTGCAACATTAGAACAACATATGTTTAAGTATCTTTATAGTGATAATAGCACTCACTATTTTATGAATGAAGAAACTTATGAACAAATAGAACTAGATGATGAAGCATTAGGAGATGGAACATATTACTTAATCCCAGATTTAACCATCCAAGTAGAATTTTATGACGGTAAACCTATAGGAATTGACCTACCTGCTTCTGTAGAGTTAACAGTTGTTGAAACTGAGCCAGAATTAAAAGGTGCAACTATAAGTAATTCTAATAAGCCTGCTAAATTAGAAACAGGTCTAACAATCCAAGTCCCTCCTTTTATTAAAGAAGGTGATCGTATTCGTGTTGATACAACGGAAAATAAATATATGGAACGGGCTAATAAATAACTGCTTCTTTATCTAGCAGTTAGCACTAATTTATGTATTTTCTCTATAATGTAGGCTTGTTTTTAGTATTAGTGCTAGCTGCCCCCTACCTACTCTATCAAGCAGTTGTACATAAAAAATATCTTGCTAACCTAACTGCTCGTCTAGGCTTAAGTCCAATAAAGCTCTCTTCTCCCATAAATAAGCCTGTAATTTTAATTCACTGTGTTTCTGTAGGTGAATTCTTGGCTGCTGAAGTTTTAATTGAGCAAATCCATAAAAACTTACCAACATATCAAATAATAATTACTACTACTACTACTACAGGTCAACATCTAGCTAAAGAACGAGCTAGTAAATTTGCTGAGATTTGTTATTTTCCTTTAGATTTTGCTTTTGCAGTAAAAAAGTTTTTTGCTCAAGTCAATCCAGTTGCAATTGTAATTATGGAAACAGAAATTTGGCCGCAATTTTTTCACATAGCTTCTGAAAATAGAATCCCAATTCTAATTGCTAATGGCCGAATTTCTGATCGCTCTTTTCCTCGATACAAGTTATTAAAATTTTTACTAGTTAGAACTTTAAGTTTAGTTACTAAATTTATGATGCAATCAACTCAAGATGCAGAAAGGATTTTAGCTCTAGGTGCGCCTCCAAATAGCGTTTTGGTTTCTGGAAATATCAAATATGATTTTGGGACACAAGAGCAAAGCAAACGTTTAGACTTAATAGCTATAAAACTAGATAAATTACTTAATCTTTCTCAAAATGCACCACTGTTAGTTTTTGGTAGCACTACACCAGGTGAAGAAGAATTACTTTTAGCTGCTTATCAAAGACTTTTACAGGATAAACTGCTTGCTAACACTAGACTTTTAATTGTTCCTAGACGGCCAGAACGCTTTGCAGAAGTAGCAAATCTACTAACCAGTCAAAATATTAAATTTACACATCGATCAAAATTAGACGACTCTAAAAATAATAATCAAATTGAACAAGTAATTTTACTAGATAGCATTGGAGAGCTAGCCGCAGTTTATCGATTTGCAACTGTTGTTTTTGTTGGTGGAAGCCTTGTACCATATGGAGGTCATAATATTTTAGAACCAGCACTTTACCAACGTGCAATCATTACAGGTTCTTATATGAATAATTTCCATCAAATTATTAAAGATTTTCTTGCAGCTAAAGCTGTTATTCAACTTCCTGCTTTAGAAAAACAAGAGTTAATCTTAGAGATAACAGAAAAACTTAGCTATTCACTTAAGAATGAGTCTGCTAATAAGCAGTTAGGAGAAAATGCTTATCAAGTAATAGCAAAAAATCGAGGGGCATTAACACAACAACTAGAAGTAATACTAGATATTGTAAATAAAAAATAATTTCTACCCTAGCCTAAAAATGACTCAACCCTCTGACTTTTTACCTAAATCTAAATTGCTCCGCGCATTTATTTACTTACCAGCCAAGCTATATCAATTGATTGTTAGTTTGCGAATGCTGCTTTATGAACAACAGTATTTCCAAGCAAAAACTTTAAGTAAAACTGTGATTAGTGTTGGAAATATTTCTGTTGGTGGAACAGGAAAAACTCCATTGATAGAATATATTGCTAGATTTCTTAATGAAGAAAACTTAGAAACAGCTATTCTTAGCCGAGGTTATAAACGTGCAAATAACACAAAAAAACAGTTAGTAATTTCTGATGGAAAACAAATGCTTGCATCTTTGCTTGAAGCGGGGGATGAAGCCTTTATGTTGGCTGAAAAGTTAAAAGGAGTAAAAATTATTGTTGGTGCAAACCGCTTTCAAACAGGACAGTTAGCCATAAAAGACTTAGGTTGTGATGTGATTTTGCTTGATGATGGATTTCAACACTTAAAACTTAAGCGAGATTTAGATATTGTTATGCTAGATGCTACTAATCCTTTTGATAATGGGGAAATGATTCCCTATGGCAAATTAAGAGAGCCTCTTTATGGTCTAAAACGCGCTCAAATGATTGTTGTTAGCCGAGCAGATCGAGAAATTAACAGAGATCTAATTTTTCAAGTTTTATCAGGTTTAGAATTAAATATTCCTGTTTTTTACTCTGACCATGATTTTGTAGGACTTCGAGAACTAGCAACTAATAAACCTATTGCACTACGTAAACTTATTAGTGCTAAAGTAGCTATTTTATGTGCTTTAGGAAATCCTGATGTTTTTATCTCTGATTTGGAAAGCTATCAAGCCAAAGTAGTTTCAAAACATGTCTTCATCGACCACCATAACTACCAACAAATAGATATAGATAAAATAGTATTGGAAGCAAAAGAAGCTAAAGCAGAGTTTATTGTTACTACAGAAAAAGATGCAGTAAAACTTCGTAAATTCTCTTTTGAACTACCAGTTTATGTTGTTGAAATAAAAGTAAGTATTGAAGATGAATCAAGGTTCAAATCTTTAATACTTAAAACTGTAATGAAAAAGCTTAAAACCTAGATTTACTTACATTTAGAATAGCCACAATCACGGCAAGAATCACAATTAGAAGCATGTTCTAGCTGTCCGCCACATTCTGGACAAGTGCCTACAATTGAAACTTCCTTGTTGCGAGAAGTATCAGTCTTACCTGTTAGACGACGTTTAGTAATTAAAATACATTCTGCAATTGCTTGTTCTGGTGAAGTGCAAAGCCTTTGATTAAACCAAACTGAATGTGTACCAGTAACTTTATTTAAGCTTCGTGCTACTTCTTCAGCTTCAAACCCTCCGCGTAACATCTTGGAAGCTAGCAAACCAACAGAAGGGCTAATTGGGCCAGAAGTAAAGATTTCTAACACCCGGTTATAGTCATGATTTACTGTTACATATAAATTGACTCCATCAAAAGTTATCCGCCAAGTGTAGCCTACTAACTCTTTAGGTCTTTCTACATGCACAAGATTTCCAGCCGCTTTTTGTGGCTCTGCTTTACTTACTGTGCTATTGCTGGGTTTTTCTACATTTTCTTTTTGTGTTGTTGGCTCTGTTTGTTTAATAGCTGTTAAAACTTGACCTTCACGGCTTCCATCTCGATAGTAAGAAACACACTTTACTTTTAAGCTACGAGCTAGGCGATAGAGCCTATCAACGTCTGCTACTGTGTCATTTGCTGAACCATTACAAGTTTTAGAAATAGAGTTATCAACATGTTTTTGAAATGTAGCTAATACACGAACATGTTCTTCTGCTCCAATTTCATAAGCATTAATAAAATAGTCAGGTAGTTCTGATTGTCGCTCTACAACAGCTTGAGCAGCTTTTTCAATAGATGCTTCATCCAATGGATCATACTTAATACCTAAAGCTTGAGCAGCTAAAGGATGTACGTAGAATCTTTTTCCTAAAGTATCTTGCCTTAAATAAGCCCAAGAAAAGTTAGGTTCGATGCCAGAAGAAGTTTCAGCTACTAAGCTAATTGTTCCTGTTGGCGCAACTGTTGTTGTTTCATAATTACGAGGAGTTAGAGGACGTTTTGCATCAATTCCAATATCTTTATAGAGAAACTCTTTATAAAGTTCTTCATTTGGCGAAAGTTCTGGGAAAACTCCCTTTTCTTGTCCTAGGTCAAAGCTTGCTTCCCAAGATTCTTTGCGGATAAATTTCATTAATTTTTCTGCTAGGTCTAAGCTTTCTTGAGAACCATAGCGAATGCCAAGTTTTAAGAGCAAATCAGCATAGCCCATAATCCCTAAACCTACGGGACGTGTTCGAGAAACTACATCTTGAATTTGTGGTAGCGGCCAGGCACAAACATCTACTACATTATCTAAAAATCTAATACTTGTATGAACAGCACTGCGTAGAGCAGACCAGTTAATAACGCCTGCGTCACAAAACTTAGCAACATCTACTGAACCAAGATTGCATGAGTTATAAAAGTGAAGAAATTCCTCGCCGCAATTATGGACTACTATCCCATTGGCAATAAAGGAATTAGTAAGAGGTTCAGTTAAATCATAAACATCTTCAATACCTTCTGATGTAATGCTTTCTACTGTAGCAATAAAGTGTTCTTTATTAGGTTGACGCTTCCGATTAGCAAGAATTATTTCCAGTTTGGTTTGTTTATTTGGTACTAAGAAGCCTATTTCCTTAGTAAAAGTCTCAATATTACCTTTGGAAATATGTAGCTCATGATAAGCTTGGCAATTGTAGTTACGAAGTCCACCTTTAGAGTCAGGGAAAGCTCGTTCGCCAGCAGGCCGACGCTCTAAATAAATTCTACTTGCAATACCAAAATTAAGGAGTAGGCGTTGTACTGATTCAAGTAAATCTTTAGAAATAGAAGTTAAACGAACATGATTTCCTTTTTGAGCATCAACATGCACCGTGCCATCAGCAGAAAATAAGGCTTGTAGAAATCCACGCTGCATATTTTCTGAGCCTTTATAAACGTTCTCAGGAACTTGTAATTTATTTTCTGTTAATCCATATTTTTCAACGACTTGATAAAATCTTGTTGAGCTAACGCGAGTCTGGGCCTGACCTTTAACAGCTACCGTTGAAATAGGATAGACTCCAGCTTCTTCAACTGTAAGAGGTGCAACAAAGTCATTAACATATTCAGCAAACATTGGTGAAAGTATTTGTTCTTCACCAAAAAAATCTAGTACAACACGGTTAACAGATTTATTTATATGTCCATCACCAACAAGCCAGCCAAGCGTTCTACCCATTTCTAAGCTGCCTTCTGTACCAAATCCACCTTTACGGTTAAGAATATGAATTTTGTCACCAACTTTTAGCTTACCTAATTCTACCCAACCGCTAGGAGTCATAATCTGATGGTTGGCTGTTGCACGAAGGGTATAGCCCTCTTGGGTGCATAGCTTAAATACTTCCTTTTGCCCTGTCCAAAAGACAGGAGAAGCTTTTGTAATATTTTGTTTATGTCCAAAACGTCCATCTACTACTATTTGGAAAAATTCATTGTTTGCTTTGCTAAAATCATGAAAAAGGCTAGCCGCAGTAATTAACCCTTGTGATGTGTAAATTAGAGTATCTCCAGTAACACAAGGATTACAGCTATAAATCTCTCCCATAGAATTCATTAAGTAGTTATGTCGATTTACTTCATCAATAAAAATAATTCCTGGTTCGGCATATTTCCAAGCTGATTCAACAATACGCCGCCAAATATCAGGAGCATAAATCATTCCAGCTTTAGGAGGCTTTTGGCCTTCATATTCATAGTCTTTGCCTGTTGTTGGGTCAAAAATAGACTTCTCCCAAGCTTTGCCTTCAAATTCGGTTTGGAACCACTCATTGCGGTCAACTGCTAAAAGAAAATCATCTGTAACGGTTACAGAAATGTTGAAGTTGGTTAAAGAGGACTGGTCATTTTTAGCATGAATAAAGCGTAAAATATCCGGGTGACTAATACGTAGTATGCCCATGTTAGCACCGCGACGAACGCCGCCTTGTTTAACGGTTTCTGTCATTGTATTAAAGATATTCATAAAAGAAACCGGGCCAGAAGCTACTCCATGAGTAGAAGCAACAATAGAACCAGATGGACGAAGTTTCTCAAAAGTCATCCCTGTGCCGCCCCCTGATTTGTGAATAAGTCCAGCGGCTTTAACTGAATCCAGGATTGCTGCAATTGAATCTGGTACATCTAGTACAAAACAAGCTGCTAGTTGACCATCTTCTTTACCAGCGTTTACTAAACAAGGAGTGTTAGGAATAAATTTACGTTCTAACATCAATTGATAGGCTGATTGATAGAATTTTTGCTTTTGATTAACGTCTGTTTCTGCTTTTGCAATCGCTGTTACTACTCTTTTACAAATAGCTTCCCAGTTTTCTAAAGCATTTCCTTCATTGTCTTTTAGCGCGTAACGTTTGGCAACAACTTTTTCTGTGTTAATGCTTAAGGATTTACCTTGCCAAACTTTATTAGTGCTAGCACTCATGACTTTTGCTCCCAAATTTTACGTAATAGTTTAGTTAAATTTAGCTAACTAATTAAAAATACAACATTATTGTTTTTATTAATATTTTGTAGATTAAAATAAGCTATAGAATATAGATTAAGTATTATTTTAAGTAGAGAAATAGTTATAGCTTTTTTAATTAGGGAATGCTAGACCTGGCTTTTATGTGTGTCAACAGCGAAATACAATATATTTGTGGCTACTAGGATAACCTATTAGTTTTTAAACAGCTTATATTTTTGCTCTTATTTCTTATAAAAATAGATCAAGAAAGGAAAATTAGCTTAACACTATTAGTTGTGGTTAATCTCCATACAGCCCACGACTAATAGATGTTTTTCTGATCAAATTGGCAGAAAAGTTTTTCGCCCAAAGAGTAAATATTTCTTCTGGGTCTAATTGATTTTGCAGAAATATATCTATTGCCAAGTAGTTAGCTTCAGGATGAGAACGAAAGCTTATATGTCCTATAGGAAGTATTAAGCTATAAGCATAACCACCTTGAGGTAAGGTTAATAATGTTATTTCTGTAGTTGTAGGATGGGATAGTTTAGTAGCAGAATCTTTTAGGAGAGTTAAAAAAATGTCTTGATTAGATAATAGGTTTTTTTCTATTCCAAATAAATCTGCAAGTAGATGTTGGGCAGGTAGAATTTTTTCCATGCTTTTTGCTCATTTAATAAAAAATAATAAATTTTTATCTATAGAATAAATAACTAATATTTATACTTGACAGGGGTTTAACAAGTATAAAAACAAACTATAGATTATCGCTAAAAAGGCTTATTGTACAGTATTTTATAAATGGTTTTAGCGTTGATTCTAGTTGGACAATGAACAACTTTCCAAGGCAAGAAACGATAATTGTCAAGATTATAATTTTTATAAATTAAATAAAAATACTAAAAACTTAAGAGCAAGGATAAATTAATATTTTGAACAAGTTAAAAGACTTAAAAGAAATTGTTATTAACCGTCGTGCTACACGTCAATTTCGTAAAGATCCTATAGATGTAGAACTACTAAATGAGTTACTAGATATTGCTCATTGGGCCCCAAGTGGTTATAACCTACAACCAACGCATTTTCTAGTAGTTACAGACGAAAAATTAAAACAAGCACTTTTTCCGATTTGTATGCAACAACGGCAAATTTTAGAGGCACCTGCAATTATTGTGTTTGCTGGAGATCGGCAAGTAGTGGAAAATAATTTTGAAAAAGTTTTGGCTATGGATTTAGCTGTTGGGGCAATTAATAATGAATATGCAAATAACATGCGTGGATTTGTTTCTTTGGCTTTTAAGCAAGGCCCATTAGGGGTTAATTGGCTTTGGAAAGCATTATTAGTTCCTATTGTGAGGTTATTTAAGCCTATTCCTAGTATTCCAGGCGTTTATAAACGTTACTGGATTGCCAAACAAGTAATGTTAACAGCAATGAATTTTATGATAGCTGCTAAAGCAGCAGGTTTAGCAACAGTACCAATGGAAGGTTTTGATGAGGGAAAACTAAAAAGTCTCCTTAATATTCCAAGTAGTTTTGAAGTCCCAATAATTATTCCTGTTGGTTATGGACTAACAAATGACTCAAAAAAAACACGACTTCCTTTACAAGAAATTTTGCACAAAAACAAATGGTAAATAGAATAGTTTTATAAAAGGTTTTTTAAGAAAAATAGAACTTAATATAAGTTTGCTCAGAAAATAAATAGGAACCCCAAAGAGGTTCCTATTTATTTTTTAAGCCTTATGAATGTGAGCGTTGTGCGCTTACAGTTGTTTCTGTATCGTGAATATCTACTTCAATTAATCCTTGACGATATAAAGCATAGCCAGAAGATGTAGAAGCAATCACCGCAGGGATCCCACGTTGAACAAACCACTGTTGCCAAGCGACAAGGTCACGATAATCATCTGAACGTTTGCTTTTTACAAAAGTTGAGAAGCGGTTGGTTTCAGTAATAGCAACCTGTGACATACGAACTCCTTTATTATTAAAAAAATGATTATTAAGAATTAGTTTTATGTTTGTTTACTTTTCCATTAGCTGGAAAGCTCATTATTATTTACTAAAATAACACAGATGTAAACTAAAAAGTTAGTTTTCTTTTTAGTTTATTTAAAGAATTTTTTCTCCTTACCTCTTTGCTTTGAGCATTTATCAATTTAGATTAAGTTGATAAATGTAGGGAAAAATAGGGGTATTTATTTAATTATTTTTTAGAAATTTCTCAGAATAAGCAACTTCTGAAATAGGGATTTTTTCTGATTGCCAACGAGATACGATGTATTGAAAATGTTTTTTTGCTTGAGGTAGATTTGATTGGATCTCTGCAATTTTGCCAAGGTAATAATTAGCTTTTAGGTTATCTAAAATTACTTCTGTTCCAATAGGACTAGCTGATTGTTGGTGCATAACCATTGGCGCATTAGCTAGTTTGGTAAACTCAACTTGAGCTTCACTATATCTTTCTAACATAAATAAACAACGTCCAATAGCAAGTTGATAATTATGTTCTATACCAGATTGTTTGCGTAATTCTAACCATAAATCTAAAGCTAAAGAGTAATTTTTGCGGGCTTCAGCCAAACTTGCCTTAGCATATAGCTTAAGCATTGCTGCGCTAAATTGAGTATAAGACTTTTTATTTAGCTGAAGAAATTTTTCTATTTCTATTTCCACTTTTTCTAATTCACCTAGTGCAATTAGTAGTTTAATGTAATTAAGTTCTACGTTTCGATCATTATAGCGAGAGAAAAGATCTAACTGAGATGAAGCATCTTCCATTAATTTTTGGCTATTATTTAATGCTTGTTTTGCTTTTGTAAGATCGCCCATTTCTAAATAAAACAAAGCTAGTTCAACATATGTTAAAACAGCCATTGGACGAGTTCCTCTATCTAACTCATCTTCAATTGCACTAGTAAAATACTTAATTGTATCTTCTTTATTTCCTCTTAAGAGAGCAATCATAGCTAAGGATTTAATACTATCAGCCCCACCAAGATTTTTGTCTTTTAGTGCTAATTGTTTACGATAATAAGCTTCTGCTTGGTCAAGGTCGTTTAAAACCCTATAGGCTGCTGCTATTTTCCAGTAAGGATAATAATTAATAAAATCGGGTTTGATTTCTAAGGCTTTTTTATATTCTAAAAGTGCTTTATCTGCTTGACCTGCAAGTAGATAAATATCTCCCATTGTATCATGTGGGTTAGGTTCATTGGGTCTAGCTAAAACATATTTGCTTGCATGTTCTATAGCTTGAGAGAAATTTCCTTTAGCTGCATATGCGTAAGCTAAACGATTATGTCCTTCTAAATAATCTGGATCAAGTTTAACTGTTTGTTGAAAAGCTATAATTGCAGCATCAAGCTGTTCGTCTGATAAATAAGCTGTTCCTAATTGGCGAAAAGCTTCTTTATCTTTAGGGAACCTTTCGGTAATCTCCTTAAAAATTTCAATTCTTTTTTCTGATTGACCTTCAATTAATGCTTCAAGACCACGAATATAAAGCTTTTCCTTACTAGCTACACGATCTATTAGCTCAACAGCTTTGCTAATAGCAGCACGAGTCCCTTTTTCATCTTCTAACCTTAATTTAGCTAATCCTAATTGTAGGTAGGCCATTGCAAAATTAGGATCTATTGCAACAGCTTTTTCAAATTCAACTACTGCATCTGATAAATAAAGTTGTAAAGATTTTTCAACACCTTGTTCATAGTGTTTATAAGCTGTGATTGAAGAAGTAGTTACTTCACTTATAGAAATATCAGGTTTATTTGTATTTTTAATTCCAAAGTGATTAGTCAATTTTACGGTTAGCTCATCAACAATTGAGAAAATATCATTAATATTTTCACCATCAATTTTATCAGAGAAAATTATTTTACCGCTAGCAGTATCTTGCAGATTAATAGTTAAGCGGATTCGCTTACCTATTTTTAATATAGTTCCTGTAACGAAAGCAGGGACATGGGTTTGTTGGGCAATTTCTAAGACTTTTTCACGATTTAAGTTCTTTGGTTCATTATTATTAACTCTTGCTACAAGCTCATAAATTTGTTGACTACTAACAATGTCAAAAGCTTCAATTTGTGCAAGATTTGTTGTTAGCATTTCTGCTAATCCACGTTCAAGCCATTTTAATTCTTCATCCTGAGAAATATTTTCAAAATATATAACAGCTAAAGAAAATTTTTCTAAATTTTTATTATTACTTATAGGTAAGTTATTTATAGGAATAGTTTTAGAGTTTTGCCAGAAAGTAAACACAAGCGTTGTAGTTAGCATAGCTACTAGGCTTACTACAACTAAGCGAAATAACTTGGTTTTAGTTAAGGATGTTAAGTAAAAAGTATTAGCTGTAGCCTGTTTTATATCTATTTTTTTAGTTGTGCTAACATCAGTACTAGAAGTAATTTTATTGATAGAATTTGCTATAGTACGATCACTATCAGCAAGTTTAATGACTATATCCCCACTATTGTTTTTGCGGATTTTTTCAAGAAATTCTGGTGGGTTACGAATACTAGAAATAGAAGTTTCTACTTCTATTTCTAATTTTATAGCACGTAAAATTTCTACTATTGGGCTAAGATTTTGATAACGATCATCAGGGTTTTTAGCTATAGTTTTATTTGTTAGATTTACTATCTCTTGGGGTAAATCTGCTCGAAACTCTGATATATCTGGAGGATTATACTGTAGGGTAGCAACTAATTTTGCTCCTAAATTGCGACCGTCAAAAGGTAGATGACCACTTAAAGCTTCATAGAACATAACTCCAAAAGCAAAAATATCACTACGAATATCTGCTGGCTGGCATTGGATCATTTCAGGAGCTAAATATCCAACTGTGCCTTGGATAATATTTGGATCGCTTTTTAGTTCATCTGTAGCAGGCTTTTCTGCAAATTCATATTCTAGTTTTGCTAGCCCAAAGTCCAGGATTTTAATAAAACCATCTTTGGTTAGCATAATGTTTTCTGGTTTTAAGTCTCGATGAATAATTTTTGCTTGATGAGCTTTGTCTAATCCTTCAGCAATTTTAAGAAATATGTCTAGTGCTTCCGATAACTTTAAGTGGCTTTTTGCTAGGTGTTCACGTAGGGTAATACCATTAACAAATTCCATTACCATATATTCAAACTCTGGAGTTTCTCCTATTTCATAGACGGTAAGAATATAAGGATGGTTGAGGGCTGAAGCTGCACGAGCTTCAATTAGAAAACGGCGTTTAACTGTTTCATCTTTTGCTGCTTGAGGAGGGAGAATTTTAATTGCTACAACACGACCTAAACGGTTGTCACGGGCTTTATAAACCTCTCCCATACCGCCTTGACCCAGTTTAGCAATAATCTCATATTGAGCAAATTGTTGCCCTATTAATTCCATAACAATAACTTATCGGCAATTGAATAGAAGCGTATCACTCAAAAGACTAAATTTTAGCTAAAATTAACAAAAAATAATTATTTGTAGTCAGAAAGATTATTTTTTTTAGCGTTACTAGATAAATGTATGAAGTAATAACTAATAATTAGATTTACTACTTCATTATAATTTTTAATTCCAGATTGAACACGATTAGCTTTTAAGTAGGTATGATTTACTTTTTCAGAAACTTTACTTAATGCACCAGAGTAGTAATTCCAAAAATGAGACATAGCTTTTAGATCTGTCCTTGGCCCGGAGCTAAGTTTTTCAATAGTGTTTTGGTAATGTTCTGGAGCAACTAAATATAAAGTATTAAGTAAATGTATTGTTGCCATTAAGTAACCTGAATAGCGAGAGTAGGAATCTTCAGATTTAATACAAATTAGTAAGGCTAAAAAATTAGCTTCATCTTCTAAAGCAAAACCACGTTGATGAGCTTTTTCATGTGCTAAGGTAAAGGGTATTGAACAATCTACTTGTGCAACATTAACATTTGGTTCGCCGGTTAATGGAATAAATATTCCAGAAATTCCAAAACGGCTCATAAAAGTAGAGAGATAGACAGCCTTAGCTGGCCCATAATTTCCCTTTGCCAAATAATTTAATAAAGGTTCTTTTTGAAATGATCTTTCAATATTGTCATTTAGTTTTTGCCAAGTTATAGGTATTTGGCTATGAGAAATTTTAGGTGTTAATAAATTGTTATTAAATGCTTTATCTGCACTAGCTAAGTAAAAAGTTGGTGGGGTAGCTTCTCTATAACTTTCATTAGTAGCTTCAATGAATGCTTGGCAAACCTCTAATAATTCTTTAGTGTCTACCTTACGACTTGGTAAATTAAGATTTTGTGCTAAAGGCTGTTTTTGGTAGTTTAGGCCCCAAAGAAAAAGAAAAAGAAGTAAGCCTGCGCTAGTGAAAACGCTTAATTTCCAAAGTGAACTTAAAATAAGCTCTTTTGCTGGAGATTTCTTTAGATAAAATTTTCGTATTTGCCAAAATAACCAACTAGGTAAAACTATTAGTATTACTAACAGTATAAGTTCAGCTAAGGAAAACCAAATTAATTTATTAATTAGGCTTAAAAATTGTGCAATATAAGGGTAAATTATTTGATGGTAATATTTCTCTATTAAACTAGGGTGACTACTAGCAGATAATTGTAAAAATATAGCTGAAGTTAGAAATAATAAAGGTATTAACCAACAAGTTAATTTGTTGGTTAGTTTAGGTTTTTTATTTGCTAAATCTTTAATTTGTTGGTTAGTTTCCATAATTAATAGTTTGAGCAAAATTATAGCTTAGAGCAGCCAAAGGTCAAGAAGCAGCTTTGTAAGAGTAATTTTTTGATGAAAAAAAATCTATAAGTAGTTTATATTGAGAGTTCAATTTGAGTTTTAAGTAAAAAAGTATCAGTATTTTGATAGGACAGAAAAATAGATATTTTAACTTATATAATTTTGTGATTAACTATTGATTCTTGATAGCTTGGCACAATAATTAGCAGTAAGCTATACTGCAAAGAATTTTAGAGTTGCTATTACGGAAGAGAAAATGTCAGCAAAAGATCCTAATCAAGTAAAATATGCCATTGCAGATTTTCAAATGTTTTTAGCCGGCAAACGCGCCCCAGCTTTGATTGGTCAATCACTTGCTACTATTATTCGTCAAGTTGATATACAACAAGTTGCTTACTTAGTGCTTGAATGGGCCAGAAATAATAAAGAACAATATATAGTAGATTCACTAGTTTCAGCCCGTAATAAAGTTTTTGATATTTTTTTCTATCGTGTAGTTAAATTTGAAAGAATACATAAGTTTTTTCCTACCTTTGAACAAACTTTAATATCTATTTGTCCTAGCCCAGAAAATGCCCATTTAGCTGCTCTTTTTCAACAGTTTAAGTGGCAAGATATCCGTCCTATAGGTACTATTCGGGATCAACGTTTTGTTATAGAAAAACGCCAAGAAATAAAAGTTGAAGCAGAAAAATTTAATGAAGATGTTTATAAAAATGCTACTTTTAGCGTCCTTTCTGCTGATAAAAAATATAGTTTTGCTGATGAAGCTACTAGTAATCAAATAGCAGGTTATCAAGAAAAAGTTAAAGAAATATTTTCCGACTTTGTTGATTTAGTTGAAGATAAACAACAAAAGAAAGAAATTCTACTTGCTAATGAGTCGGATAAATATAATAACTACCAAAAGAAAGAAGCATTTAAGATAGAGCTATATCTAACTCAAATGTTAGATTTAGCAATTGCTTTATTTAATGATGATTTCTTTTATCAAAGTATACAAATTTTTACCATAATTAGAGAACTACGCGATCAAAATAACTTAAAACTATCAGAAATTAAGAAGTTTCAAGATAAAGCAGAACTATTTAGTATGCAAAAGCTAGAAGATGCTGCTAATAATAATGCTAATTGTCTTTTAGTAAAACAAATAGTTAGTTTATTTAACCATTGGCAGCCAGAAAGAATTTTAGTTCAACTTCAAATAGAAGCTAATCGTCGTATTCGTAGATTCTTATTAAAACTACTAGAATGTTATGGTAAGGATGTTTACCATATACTTGTAGTAGAGCTAAGTAGCAAAGCAGCTAGTTTACCTTGGTGGTATACACGTAATTTAGCCTATATTTTAGGTCGCATTACAACTGACAATGACACAGTTAAAAATCAAGCTGTAGAATTACTATGTAGTTATTGGCAGCCCAAAGCACAACGCCAATTAATTAACCAAATTATTACTACACTAGGTTCAATAGGCACAGATTTAGCTTGTGAGCGTTTAATAGAACGCTTAAAAATAATTGAGCCTCAAATAGAAAAAGACAAACAAAGTGCTGAATATTACCAAAAAATAATACCTGCTTTACTTTCTATTGAATCTGAACGCTCAATAGAAACTGCGTTGGAATCTTGTTTAAGACAAGAACAACTAAGCCAACATATAGATAAATTTCCTAGAGCTTATCTGTCTGATAAAACAATACAATATATTGCTGGCAAAATACGTAAGGAACTTCAAAAGATAAAATATACATTTTCTTTATTAGGTGATAAAGAAACAGCTTCAGAACTACTTAAAATTATTGGTCATATGGCTAATGAGCCAGTAAAAACACTTTGTAAAGAAATAGTAAAAGCTCTACCGGGTAAACATAAACTTACGCAAGAAGCAGAGAAAATACTTGCTCAACCTACAGCATTAGGTCTTTATGCTCGTGATAAAAACATCCAAAAACTCGCAACACTTAAAAATATTCCAGAAGCAATATGTCAAATCCTAGAAATATCAGGTAGTGGAAAATTAGCTATTATTACAACTGATGGAGTAGAAAGCGAAATTGACTTTGAACGAGGACAAGCAACACGCGCTTTTGTACGGGCTTTTTACTTAGAAGGGGATAATGCTTTCTATTGGTCTTTTTTACTAGATCCCCGCGATATTGAACAGATTTATTTTAATTCTCCTCCTAGTCGTAGTGAGCCTAATATAAGTCGCTCTACAGAAAATTTAATCTCTGAAGGTTCTGTTCAACGAGGTCAAATTTTACAAATTGCAGGTAAATATGTTTTACCTGAATCTAAATTCCGACAAAAACAAGTTAATAGCTACTATACAAACTTTAATAACACTGATGCACCAGACAAATACCAGCGTGTTTGGGATGCTTTAATAGCCAACACTGATATTGCTAGCTTACAACAAGCTACACATCTTTCTAAACACGATGTTTATAAAATTCTCTTTTATTTCTTAAAACAAAATATGTTAATTGTTGATGGAGATGAAGAGAAAGAGAAACTTGTTGATATTGAAAGCGGTTTAGTCACCCTAACTGCTACTTTACAACGTATAGAACGCCGTCCAGTAATGTTTAACTACTACCGCACATTTGCTGAAATCTGTGCTGATTTAATGCGTTCTATAGAAGATGATGTAATACGTTTTGCTATTGGGGTACTGCGTAACTACTGTTTGGAGTATTATCAAAGCCGTAAAGTTTTTACCTCTGTTAATATAGAAATAGGACAACAAGTATTAGAATGGGTTGCTGGTTATGTACAAAACCCTAGTGCAGAAAACCGACAATCTTTACTAGATTATATTAGCTTTACTTTTCGTATTGAAGATGCTTCTCTTCAACCACTGCCTGCACCGCCTCCAGAAATTGATGAAAATACAGCATTAGAAAAACTTGAAAATATTGAACTAGGTAATGATCCTTTAGAAGGTGGAGATGAATTTGATGAATCTATGCTAGATGATGTTTTTGGCTCTCTTGATACAATTCTTGGTTCAGGTATAGGGGTAAGTTCAGGTGAATTTGGTTCAGAAGATGGCACAGGTTTAACAGATGCAGAAGATGCAATGATTAGAGATCTTTTTGATAATATTGCTCTTGCTTATGTAAAACCGCTGAAAGATTATGTTAGAGAGTTATACCGTAATTGGGAAGCAGAACGTCCAACATCGCTAGAATGGACTGAAATTATTGAGCCAATTTTTTCTTTACTTTCTGGAGCATCAGCTAAAATGGGGTATCAACAAATTTCTGATGCAGTAAAAGATATGGAAAAATTGGTAATGGATGATAAAAACTTAGCAGAAACACAAAGCCGAGATAGTTTTGACCAAATGGCTGCCCAGCAAATAATTGTTGCTTACCAAAAACTAGCAGAACTCCAACCAAAAACCTTTGCTTTAGCTGTTTCAGAACAAGACTTAGAAGACAAGAAGGAAATTCTTATTGTTAAATTTGTCTTAAAACAAATCCCAGAAGTTACAGAAAAAATACTAAGTAAAATATTGTTTGCAGGTCTTAATACTTTTGATAAATTTATGCAAACCAATGTTGATGAAATAGCCGCCTTAACAGGTATGGCTAAACAATTAGCAGAAGAAATTTATCTAAAGTTTTATCAATACCGTAATATTTACTATCAAGATGATCCAGATTATAGTAGTAAATTTATGGCAATGTTTGACTTAAACCTAAGACTCTTAAAACAAATGCACGAAGAAGTAGAAATTTTGATTTTAGATGAGCAATTAGGAAGAGAAGGCGTAACTGCACATAAAGAAGAATTAATAGCAGATCGGCAAAGAATGCTTTGGTCATTGTTTATTTTACTTTGTATTAAGCAAGAATACGATTTAATAGAGACAATTCAACAGTCTGTTTTTGATGTTAGAGTTCAGTTACTAGATGATTATTTCTGTCGTTTAGTTCTGACTTATACAGAAACAGCAGTTGCTTAATTAGAAAATCTATTTTATTTTTTATAACCTTCAAAAAATGCTTAATATGAAGGAACTTAAGACTTATAGTTTATTCCTAACGGATGTGTAAAGCTGTAAGATATGTTATTATTTGGCTAAATACAAATCTAACTTCTTTAATATCACTGTATTTAAAGAAGCAAGAATTTAGTAATCTAGGTTAAGATGCAAACTTCTAATGACAAAAATAAGAAGGTTTTTCTGCGTACAACAAAAGACTCTGGTCTTACAGAAAATCCTTCTGAAGAAGATATTGACCGGGAATTACAAGAAAAACTAGCTTCTCTAGGTATTAGTCTTAGTGGTGTTAGTGAAACTTCTTCAACAAGAACAACACAATCTTTACCAAATAATTTAGGAGATAAACACACCACAACGCTTGATATTGGTGAATTAAGAAATGCTCTTAAACAACAAATCAGTATTGCAGAAATAAAAACAGAAGTAGAAAAAATTATCCGTCAAATAATGGGGGTTGGCCCCATATTAGAAGGTCAAACCCAGGATCTAGAACTACGTGCCGCAGCCTTAATGCTTCCTTATTGCCGGGAGTATATTCCAGATTTTCCTCCAGGTGTTCGCCCAGCAGAATTTGCCGTAGACTTAAACCTTCAAGATATTATTGACTTTCATTCTGACCTTTCAGATCTTGCCCCTGTAGAAATAGATGAAATGGTAGAACAATATGCAGTTCAAGTTATTCAAACTCTACTTAGCCATCCATTAATCCCACAACAAAATGCAAAGAAAATAGGGGTAGACCTAAAAACTACGGCTCTTAAAGATCAACGTGGTACAGCAATGTACTCTAGTGGGGATGCTCAGTTTTTAGAAATCTTATTTGGTGAGCATAAATTACTAGAACGAGGTGGAGAAATTGGACTATTAGCAATTTTAATCTCTGCTAAAAAATGGAATAAAATTGATAGTGATACTCTTTTTAACAATGCTGTTTTATATACTTTGGAAGCAATGGCAAAAAAACGAGGTATTCCTGGCATTTTACTACGTAGTCAAGGAGATGATCACCCGGTTGCTTATATACTCTCTGAGTATATTGCCCATAGTATTGACCACTCCCTAGAATCACTAATTAAATTTATAGAAGATTTTTTAGTAGTTACTTACAATGCTATTAATATTGCAAATGAAGAATTTATCCATAATATACAAGAAAATTATCTACCAAAAATAAAAATAATCTTTCGTAACGCTATTCATCAGTCATTTGATCGATTTGTAGAAACCTTTCGCCGAGAATACCAAAATTCACAAAAAACTATTCGTAGCAAAGTTTTTTTTCTTAAACGTGTTGGTGATTTATGTGAACTTTCCTTTTATACCTATGAAGCTATTAGAGTACTAGAGTCAAGTTCTGGTGAGGTTTATGCCAGAGAAAACTTAGATGAAGGTACTAGGCATTATGCTGGTCGTAATAATATTCCTTTAGATGAAACTTCAGATATATTATCACAAAAAAATATGTTATCTGAACTACTTCTATTTAGCTTAAAACAAAGGTGTTCTTTACGTGAAAAAGGAGCAGATTCAGCACACTTTATTTCTAAATTAATGAATGATACTTTGTTTTTCCTGGATAGTTTACGTAGAGTTTTTGATCATGGCTATGCACGTGGGCGTGCTACTTCAGCTAATGATTATAGTAGTTGGGAAGAGATAGTTACAGATTGTTCTCGTGGTTATGCAAGGCTGTTTTTTGGTCGTAACTTAAATGATTTGGAAAGATATCATTTTGAAAATATTTATAAAAGATTATTAGAAAAGCACTTATCATTTTTTGATTTACAAGGCCCGGGGCTATTTCCTGTAGATTTTAAGCTAGAAAAAATCTCTAAAGTAACTAAGCCTGAAGATATATTAAAAGAAAAATTTCTTCAATTTTTAGTTGCACTTCATCAAGCCTTACTTAATTTTAATCCTGAAAAATCAGATGATATTATTAAGGTAAAAGAAGATTTAAGTGTTTTATCTAGGTCTGCTAGTGAAAGCAATTTGTCTGTAAAACAAAATAATACAGCTACTTTTACTCTTGATGCAGTACAAACACGTATATTTTTATCACAAAGTGAGTTGCCTCTATCAGAATATACCTTAGAGGCACTACTAACAGCAGTTAGCCCAGATGCTAAAGATAAAACCATAGTTCAGCAAGCCTTAAGAGCTTCTATTGAAATGGTTGAAAAGGGCAGAATAGTTGAAGAAATAGCATCTTTAACAAACTTTTTGCAAAACTTAAGGCAAAGAGTTAGTCTTCTTATTGGGCTTAATGACCAAGAAAAAGAACAATGGTTTAATAGCATTACTGCTGGCTTAAAAGACTTAGAACAAAGTGATCCTATCTCTATATCGTCTTATGGAATAATACTAAGTGAAATAGATGACTGGGAATTAACCCATGAACGTATATTAAATGAATGGAAAAATCCAGAAACTACTATTTTACGGTTGCAACAAATCTTATTTATATTATTACTTAAACATAGTAGTGCAGAAAGAAATAGTTTGGTTGACCAATATCAACGTTGGATTAGCTTAAATACTTTAGCTAGTGGTTCAGTACGTCGGAAGGTTTTAGAAAGACGCTTGCAATTATTGATGGCTTTTTCGCGTCAAGGCACAATTAGACTAGGGTTTTTACGCTTTCTTCTTTCAATGATGCGTTATGTCCAACTTTCTTATCAAATTACTAGTTGGCAACAACCAGAAGCTTATTTGCTAGAAGATATGTTAGCCGTAGAAACACCTGTAAAACGTATACAGGAAATTATTATAGTTCTTTCTACTAAAGAACCTATAGAGGTAAATAAACTGGTAAAACAATTTACTAAAGTATTATCAGAGAGATTTCAACAAAGTGCTTCTGGATATAGTTACTATACAGATGAAGAACGACTGCTTATGCAGGAACGCTTAAGCAAATTTGAGGCTATAAGCAAGCGTTCTAGTTGGGAAGCTAAGCGGGAAAGATGGCTATTTTCATTAGGCCATTTTTTAATTCAACCAATGAAAAAACTTTCTAATCAAGAAAGAATATAAATAAGATAGTTTTTAAGGAGATTATAACTGTGCCAATTTCGCCTAAAGAAAGACTTGCTTCACTACAAGAGTTACTAACACAAAATCCCAAAGACGCTTTTGTTCATTATGGTTTAGCAGATACTTACTATAAATTAGGTGAATTAGAAAAATGCGCTGAATATGCAGAAAGCTACATAAAATTAGCTGATGATGAGGGAGCAGTTTATCGAATTTGGGGACATTCTTTGTTAAGGCTTGGACGTATGGAAGAGGCACGAAAAGTTTTTGAGTTAGGGATTTCGGCTGCTGAACGGCATAATCACCCAGGTATGGCAGATGAATATAGAGATACTATAGAAGACGAATTTGAGTAAAAATTATAAGGAAAAAATAATTTTGGCTTTAGATAGTTGCCTAAACTTTTAGCGGCAGGTATTATGGGTTTTTCCTTAAAAAAGTTTTATTTTGAGGCTTGTTAGATAAATTTATGAGACCATCAATTGAAGCAGTCTTGGGAACGGTTATTGATGGAAAATACAGACTTGACTCTTTAATTGGTTTAGGTGGCATGGGGCGTGTTTTTTGTGCTACCCACTTGCAGTTAAATAAAACTTTTGCCCTCAAATTAATGAATTTTCCCGCCCACAATTCCCCACAATTAGTTCGTTTTAAGCGTGAAGCAGAATCGCTTGCTAAAATACGTCATCCTAATGTTGTTGGTGTAACAGACTTTGGTATTACTATAGAACATACTCCTTATATAGTAATGGAGTATATCGAAGGTATGTCATTACGTACTATGATGGAGGATAAAGGATATTTTACTGAGCGACAAGCCTTGCTTATTTCTAAACAAATGTGTGCTGGCCTTTATGCTGCACATTTACAAGGCATAGTTCATCGTGACTTAAAGCCAGAAAATATCATGATTGAACAATTAGCTGATGGTGAAATACTTGTACGAGTATTAGATTTTAGTATTGCTAAACTGCTTCAACTAGGTGATAACGAAGAAAATATTAGTGAGCATGAAGAACTAATAGGTACTATAAAATATATGACACCAGAACAATTTCTGGGCAATGCTGTAGATGCACGGTCAGATATTTTTGGTATTTGTCTAATGATTTATGAAATGTTAGCAGGTGTTGTTCCAGCCGCAACGGTTTCGCTTGCTAGGCCCTTAAAAGAATTAAGACCAGATATTTCTTCAAGATTAAATGAAATTGTTCATAAAGGGCTTTCTCCTCTACCTATAAACCGCCAGCAATCAGCTTTGGAGCTAAAGAGAGAATTAGAGAGTCTAGAATTTATCCCTTCTCCTGATTTAAGTACACAATATTCTTTGGTGGGTAGTAAATATGGTATAACTACTACTGAAGATGGACAATTTGACTCTTTAGAACTTCAAGCCGGCCAAAAAATTTCTTACTACCAAATCTTAAAAAAATTAGCTGAAGGTGGAATGGGAGAAGTTTATTTAGCTGAAGATGCGCGTTTAGGGCGTAAAGTAGCCTTGAAATTACTACCAAAAGAAATTACTCAAGACCCAAAAAGGACTAAAAGATTTGAGCAGGAAGCTCGAACAGCTTCAGCCTTAAACCATCCTAATATTCTTACTATTTATGAAATTGGAGATTTTGAAGGCATACAATTTATTGCAACAGAATATATTGAAGGTCTAACTCTAAAACAAAAAATCCAACAAGGACTAACTCTAAAAGAAATACTAAAAATTGCTGTACAAATTGCTAATGCTCTAGCTGTTGCCCATCCAGCAGGGGTTGTTCATCGAGATATTAAGCCTGGAAATATAATGCTACGTGCAGATGGTTACGTAAAAATCTTGGATTTTGGTTTAGCAAAATTTACAGAAGCAAATGGAAATAAAGATAATACTGGGATTAATACCGAATCTGGAAAAATTATGGGAACACCCAAATATATGTCTCCAGAACAGGCTCGTGGACAATTTGTAGATGCACGAACAGATATTTTTAGTTTTGGGGTAGTTCTTTATGAAATGATTACTGGTAAAGTACCTTTTGATGGTGCTACAAATACAGACATTATTGTTTCAGTTTTAGAGCATGAAGCTTTACCCCTAAGTCAACATGTAGCGGAAATTGACTCTGAATTAGAAAGAATTGTTCAAAAAGCTTTACGTAAGGATAGGGAAGAACGCTATCAAACTATTAAAGATATGTTGCTAGATCTAAAGAGCTTAAAGCAACGCTTAAATTTTGAAAAAGAGCTAAACCGCAACAACTCAGAAAATACTAACCCTAGTGGCGAAACTACTACACCTTCTAGTAAAGATAAAACAGATAAAAGCTTAACTGCTGTTGAAACTACTATAAATAATAATTTTATAGATAAACCTAAGAATAAGCAAAAACGCCTAATACCTTTAATTGCTTTAGTAATAATATTTACTGGAACATTAGCAGGGTATTTTGTATTTTATAAGAATTTACAAAATAATAAAAAAGCACGTAGTTTAGCTATATTACCTTTTCGTAATTTAAAAGATGATCCAGATACAGACTTTTTAAGTTTTTCCTTAGCAGATGCTGTAATTAATAAACTTGGTTATGTTGACTCTTTAACCTTGCGACCTTCTTCAGCTATAAGTAAGTATCGTAATCAAGATATTGATATTAAAGAAGTTGCTAGTCAGCTAAAAGTTAATACTCTTTTAATGGGAAGTTTCTTAAAAGAAGGCGAAGAGCTAAGAATTCATACACAACTTGTTGATGTAGAAAATGATAAAGTAATTTGGGTAGGTAGTCTGGACTTAAAATATGAAAAATTACTAACAGTTCAAACAAAGGTTGCTGACCGAATTGTTAAAGAATTAGAAATAAAGCTTACAGATGATGAAGTAAAAAGGTTGAATCGGGATGTTTTTATCAACTCTTTAGCCTATGAATATTGCTTAAAAGGCATAGATTTAATGGTAAAGTCTGCTAATAATTTTTCTGAAGCTAGAAGTATGTTAGAAAAGTCTGTTGCTTTGGATCCTAATTTTGCTCAGGCTTGGGCATACTTAGGTTTTTGCTATGCTTCTGCTGCTACGGCTGAATATAGCGGGCAAGAATATTATATTAAAGCTCAGGCAGCTTATGATAAGGCAATAGAATTAGATTCAGAACAAATTGAGGCACGTGTTTTTAGTGCTACGTTGCTAACTGATACTGGAAAGGCTCAAGAAGCTGTTAGTAGATTAAAAGAGGTTATTAGAAAAAAACCTCAATATGCGGCAGCTTATTGGGAATTAAGTTATGCTTATCGCTATGGTGGACTAATAAAAGAATCTATTGAAGCAGGAGAACGAGCCGTAGAGTTAGATGCAGGTGTAATGAATCGCACTTTTAATAGTTATTTATATGCAGGAGAATATCGTAAATTCTTAGATAGTTTACCTGATAGAAATGATTCTTATTTTATTTTTTATAAAGGTATTGCAGATTATTATTTGCACAATTCTTCTAGTGCAAAAAAACATTTTGATGAAGCTTATAGACTTACCCCAGATCAAATTTTTGCTCAAATAGGCAAAACTTTTAGTTTATCTATTGAAGGTAAAAATGCAGAAGCACTAAAACTAATTAAAAATAGTGAAGAAAAAATCAGAAGTAGTGGTGTTAGCGATGGAGAAGCAATTTATAAAATTGCTCAAGCTTATGCAGTTTTAGAAGACATACCTTCCGCTTTAGCAATGCTTCGCTTAAGTATTGAAAAAGGTTTTTTTTGCTATCCTTATTTTTTACAAGATATATTACTAGATAATTTGCGTAAGGAAAAAGAATTTACCGAACTTTTAGAAATAGCTCGCAAACGCCATGAAGAGTTTAAGAAACAATCTATCCCTTAATTTACTACTAAACAAGTAGAGTTATTTAAGTTACAATTAATAATTAAAGTGTCTTTCTCTTGCTTCCCCTAACAACATAAAAATTTTTGCTAAAAACCATTAAAAAGCATTAATGTTTGTGCTAAACTATGGAGCTAATCTCAATATATAGATTTGCTTAATTTCTCGAACAACATAATTTATAAATTCTTAGCCCTAATCATAAATAAAATCTCTTTAATTTTTCTATAAATTTATTTTTATTTTCTTTTTAAAACTATGTCTAAATCACCTAATGATTTAAATAATTATGATGATGTTTCTTTTGATCCAATAACAGGAGAAACACAAACTTTGACTGATGTTGACAATGTTTATGGAGAGCAACAAATAGGAATAGATCTACTTAAGAATTTAGAAGATTTTGAAGCAAAAACAGCCCCTTTATCTAACCCTTTATCTAAAAGTGATTTTGTTGACAAAGTTGATAATAAAAATATGCCAACTTTATCTGGGCAAAAACAAATAGATAATATAAAAACAGAAAGTAAAAAATCTAGTTTTCATTCTTCAAAAACAACTACCTCACAAAACAATTCTTTAATAAAAGTAGTCTTATCAATAGCTATTACTTTAGTACTTGCAGCAGCGGCAGCAACATATACTTTTTTATCAAGAGCTAATGAAACTAGTGATTTAACAAATACACAAACAACAGAAGTTTCTACTGACCAAACACAGGTAGAAGAACAATTTGTTGATGGTGCTAATGAAGTAGCTAGTTTTGTTAGAAACTCTGCTTCTAAGCTTACAGGTTTAACAATTGAAGAAGCTTTAGCTACTAACTTAAATATTACTTATGGAAGAACTTGGCAAATTTTAGGTTGGAAAATTGAACAAGCTGAAGGTAACTTCCAGACTGTTAAATTTGTTTATAAACAAGATGGAAGAAAAGAAATTTCTTGGAAAGTAGACCTACAAGCTAGAAAGCTTATTGCTACTAGTCCAGAAGCAGAAACTATTACTTTAACAACAAAAACATCATCAAATAACAACAATGTTATTGATGGTCAATCTAATCAACCAACTAAATAGAGTTTATCTAATTTATTTATTTTAATAAATCTTTCTTAAAGAGAAAGGCATAAAATATGGTCTTTCAAAAAGCAAATTTAAAAGGTTTTTCTATAATAGAAGTTTTGGTAGTTGTGACAATAGGGCTAATTTTAACTACTGTTGCTATTGTTGGTTTTCGTGGTGTTAGAACAAATATCAAAACTGTAAAAGCAGCTAATGTAGCAACCTCTTTAATACAACAAGCTCGACAACGTGCAATTACTAATCGGGTACCTCATTCAGTTACAATTAGCCGTGTTCCAGATAGTTCAGGTAATAGAAATGTATTAACTATAAACAGTATAGATATTACTAAAACCCCACCTGTAACAAATGTAGTTCGTGTAGAATACCTACCTCAAGATGTTGCTATTGCTCTACCAACAAATATCCCATTAACTATAGCAGCAAATATGCCTCCTCAAGATACTTTTCAGCTAGCTGACTTTATGGGAATGGATACAGCAACAATTTTCTTTAATATTGATGGCTCTGTTACTAGTGGAAATTATTTTCCACTCCCTGGTAGCAATCCATTTCGAGGATCTTTCTTTTTTGCAGATGCTCCTAATGCAGGTACCACAACCCAAAGATCAGAATTAACCAGAGTGGTTAGCCTTTATGGTTCAACAGGTGGTGTTAAGACCTGGTATTACGATGGTACTACTTTTCGCACAGGCAGTAAGAATTTTTAAGGAGTTATTATGAAAAGTTTAATTAAGCTTTCTCATAGATCAGGATTTTCCTTAGTAGAATTAATTATTTCTATTGGAGTTATTTTAACAGCATTACTTGGTTTAGCAGGACTTTTAGGTTTATCTATTCGTAGTAATGAAACTATTCGTCAAACAACTCTTTGTAAAACACTTGCTACAACAATAACTGAAACTATTATTGTTGCTAGAGAATCAGAAATAATAGATTTTACTAAATTGGAAACAGTTTTTGCTGGTGCCAATGTACGCCGACCTATTTTAGCTCCAGGCCCAGATAATATTTATGGTACTAGCGATGATGTAGGAGATTTAACTTTTTCTGTTGGCCCAAATCCTGCAGTTGCTGTTGGACAACAAAAATTTGACCGTACAACAGAATCTATTTTTAACCTAACTCAACAAGGTTATGGTTATAGAATTTTAGTTATTCCTGTTGCAGGTAGCAACAATGCCTTAAAACAAGTTTCTGTAGAAATTTATCCTCCAGGCTCAACACAGCCAAATGATAGAGGAGTATATAGACTTAATTTGGTACTTGGTTCCTATCCAACTAGTTTAACTGGTTGATTTTTGAAAACTCAAAATTATTATTTTTCACCTACGTAAATTAGTGATTATCTAATAGGAGAAAATCACATGTTAAATAAAAACTTTAAAAAAACTTTTAATATAAAAGGATTTAGTTTAGTAGAACTCTTAGTCACAACAGTTGTTTTTATAATTGTTGTTGTTTTGAGTGGTCAATTAATTAGACTTGCTAATTTTGATTCTCAAGTAAATACAAACCTTAATGAAGTCCAACAAAGTTCCCGCGTTGCCTTAAAATTCCTAGAAAGAGATATTACTAATAGTGGAGACTCTTACCTAATAGGTATTGCGGGTGGTTTAGGTATTGTTGGCCCAAGTGTTTCATTAAATGCTTTTGAGCAAATCAGAGGCACTAACCCAACCAACACAGCTATTAATGTACCTACTCCAAGTGATAATAAACAACCTTTGTTCTCATTACTTCCAGTTAGAAGAGCAACAGCTTTAGGCAATGGTGCTAATGGAGGTGGACAAACCGCCTTAGAAAATGGTAGTGCCGATAAATTAACAATTGCCTATGAAGATGAATTTTTTCTTGCTGGTTCAGAACAAGGATTTCAAGACATTGGTAGAACAATCCCTCTTCCTGCTCCTGATGATACAGCTAAAAGCCTTAGTGCAGATGTTGAGTTTCAAGGAGTTTGGAACCGTACTACTTCCACACTAAACTTGGGAGATCCAGATCCAGTTAGCCCAGCAGGACAAATTTTTCTTGAAGGCCAAGATGATATGGGTAGCCCAATTTATTTTAGAAGGGTTTTTGATACTTCTACTGTTAGAGTAGGTGATATATTTAAGCTAACAGGAGGTAGTAATAGCCAAAGTGTTGTATTAGCAGTAGTTTCCAATGTTACTGCAACTAGTTTAGAATTTGCTCCAGATGTAATTGGATTTAATAAAAAAACCTCTAATATAAATGCTGTTATAGCCAATATAAATAATCTAAATGCTCAAATTGGTGCTTTAGATCCTGCTACTGCAACAGCCGCAATAGCTGCATTAGAAGCTCAAAAAGATGCTGCACTTAGCCAAGTTTTTCCTTTAGATCTACTTCCTGAAGTTCCAGGTGATCCTGCTGGTGGGTTGGTTACAGCTACTAGAATAATGCTTTATACTTATATGGTTGATCCACTAACTCAAGACCTAATTCGCCGTCGTTATACTTATCAACCAGAAGCTACAGGAACGCTTGGAAATGCCTTTGTTAATGATCCAGTGTGTCAAAATGTAGAACGCTTTTGGGTATCATTTAAGTTGTTTGTTCCATCTACTTCAACTGATCCTGCTCGTCTTAGTAATGATATTGAACTTGACCCTTCAACTGATACAAATGATTTTGCTGCACTACAAAATATCCGGCTAGTAAATGTTAATTTAATTTTACGTTCTACAGAAATTGACCGCAGAAATGCCCAACCAGCACGCTTTGGTGTACAGGCATCTTTTGCACCAAGAAACATCGTTTATCGAGTTAACCAAAATGCTAGTTAGTTGCTCATAGGAGGGTAACTTATGATTAAATACTTTATTAAAAAATACTTTAAACCCATAGGACAGGATCAAAGGGGAGCAACTTTACTAATTTCTGCTTTGATCCTGGCTTTATTGACTGTTTTTGTTTCTACCGCTTTGATTAATACTACATCTTCTTCTATTAGCATAAATAATGATGCTGTAACAAAAAATGCTTTCTATCTTTCTTATGCTGGCCTAGAAAAGATGAGCAAGGAATTCTCTGATATCTTTACTGCTAATCTAGCTCCTTCACAAGCACAACTTGATGCAATTGTAAATAATGCAAAAGCTTTGGCTAATGACCCAAATCTAGCAAAAAATGGTACAGTTATTAATGCAAATATTAGAAACCGCAAACTTGTTGATCCAGAAATAGACCTTACCAACGGCCCATACTCGGGGTTAAAAGCTTTGCGAGAGGAATATATTTTTACTGCTACTACTACTACTGGAAGTGGTGTAACTGTACAGCTTACCCGTAGTTTATATAACAATTTAATTCCTATATTTCAGTTTGGTATTTTTTCTACTAGGCATTTAGAGTTTTATAATGGGCCTCCATTTAATTTTGGTGGTCGTATGCACTCTAACCGAGATGTTTATCTTACACCTAATAGTGCTACTAAGTTTGCTGATCGAGTGACAACCGTCGGACAATTTACTTATGGAAAATTAAGAAATGGTGCTGATAGAAGTCAAGCTGTTGGAAGTGTACAGATTTTCTTTCCTCCATCTTCTAGTTATAAAAATTTAACTTTAGGTAGTGTAGTAGGTGGCCCAAATACAACAATTGATCCTCGTCCAGGCCATCCAGTAGGGACATCCAATAAAACTTCTTTTGAGAACTTTATTAAAACTAATTTACCGGGACAAGTTTTCTTTAATGCCCCACCACTAAAACTACCTATTCAAAATACTAATAACCGACCTATAGAAATTATTCGTCGTGGCCTTCCAAGCGAAGATCCAACTACAAATATACTTGCTCAATCCCGTTTCTTTAATAAAGCAGGACTACGTATTAGTATTAGTGATCTTCAAGCTCAATTACCTGGTGGAAATGGTGGTGTTCAATTAGATGCTTCAAAAGATCCTATTACTAATGTTACTTATACAGATGGACGTTTAGGCTATAAACCACAAAGCCTAGGTGCTTATCAAGCTTCTCGAATCAATGGTCATAGGATGAAGGGCTGGATCAAAATTGAAACTGTTACACGATTAGACAATGGTTCTATTGTAGTTAATGATGTAACAAAAGAAATTCTAGCTTTAGGTGTAACTAGTTATGATAACACCAATGATCTTACAGAGTTGCGTAATGTTAAAAATGTAGATCCAGCAGATCCAGCATTACAAGCTTATGGTAATTTGGATGATAGGAAATCTGTAATTCGTCTTCAACGTGTTTCTATGCTTGCAACAACTCCAACAGCAACAGTTATTGGTAGAAGTGATGGAGGGTTTGCAGGTGCTTTAACAAATAACAATAGAAATAATTTAGTAGTTAATGGAGTAACTCAACTTAGTGGAAATGGTAATGGCGATCCTTCAAATCCGCTAATTACTGCTCCTTTAGTAGATAACATCCGTAACAAACCAGAAAATAGTGATACACCTCCAATTATTTATGCTGGTGTTACAGATAAGTTAATGAAAGATGGCATGTTTATTACCTACCCAATAAATATGTATGATCAACGTGAAGGTAGCCCATTAGATACAGCAGGCCCGGCCAATATACCTGTTAATGGTGTTATTTCTTTAGTTGATATAGATATGCAAAATCTAAAGAGACTTCTTACAGGTGCTTTTGATCCAGATTTTGCTGCTGGTGGATTTTCTTTCCGAGCCTCTAATATTGCTAGTGAAACAAATGGTTGGATAATTTATCTTTCTGACCGTCGCGGTGATAACTATGCAATTAACTTACTTAATCCAAACAATCCTCCTAACCCAGAAATGAATAATTTTGGTAAATATGACCATGAAGCAATTTATGGTAACACTAACACTGTTGTTGCTGGACAACGCAGACCTTATATTCCAGGTGGGCCAAATGAAACTTTATTTGAAATAGAAGATACTAATGACAACGGAACTATTGAATTTCCTTTTGTTGACTTAGGAAAAAATCTAATCAATACAGAAGGTGGTCTACCAAATGAATTTATTGATAGAGTAGACGCTATTACCAAAGGGCCTTGGCACCCAAATAGCAGACAAGGCTTAGCTACAGGGGCTCCTGCTAAACTACCTCCTCCAATAAATATTAGTGCTGCTGTGGAGTTATTCCGTAGTACTGGGGATAATGTAACTAATCTTACTAGAGTGCGCCTTGATGATAGTACAGTGGCATTACAACAAAGTCTATTTCGTCGTGGTGTTCGATTGTCAAATGGTACTGATTTAACCGCTTCTGGTACCAACTCTATTCCTAATAATAAAGGTTTAAATCTAAATCGTGGTATAACAATAGCAACAGAAAATCATGTCTATGTTCTTGGTAACTACAATACTACTAATGTAAAAAACACTACAGGAGCTACTGCAAATGTAGCTACAGATTACTTAGGCAATGAAGTTCCTGCTGCAATCATTTCTGATAGCATTACATTGTTATCTAAAGATTGGCGAGATTCTAATAGCTTTACCTCTCCTTATAATCAAGGTGGACGTGTTGCTGTTAGTACACAATATCGATTTGCTGCTTTTACTGGACGTGTACGAGATGGCCTATTTGTTGGTGCTACAGATACTGTTAAATGGGGAGTTAAAGGAACTAGTGGAGCAATTGGTACAGAACCAGATGATGTTCGCCTCTATGGTGGTGTACATAACTTCTTAAGATACTTAGAAGATTGGGGTAATGATAAACTAAGTTACTGTGGTTCAATCATTGATGGTTGGGATAGTTTCCAAGCCAATGGTAACTTTAAATGTTGTACTACAGTATATAGTCCTCCTACTCGTGACTATACATTTAATACAGCATTTACTAGTGTTGATCGTTTACCACCAGGAACACCAAATCTACAATACATTCTCTTTACTAACTTTAGAGAAAATATTAACCCAAGTCAGTTTTAACTGATTTATTTAACAACTTAAACTCCAAAAGCTTTCAGCCACAGCAATAACTGTGGCTGAATTTTTATTTAGCTTTTGCTTTTTTACCAAACGTTACGTAGAATTTCAGTTAAATTCTATATAAAAACAAAATCTAAATTCAAAATAATATAACTAGAAGGAGATAAGCAAAGATGGCCTTAAAGGGTGTTCGTCTATTAATGACGGCTGTTATTTTGGTAGTCCTTTTGCTGTGTGTTAATCCTATTTATGCACAATCTAGCGGAGGTACTACATCTTCAATAACAGGTGTGGTACGTGATAATCAAGAAGGTGTTATTGGTGGGGCAACCGTTACAGCTAGAGATATAAAAACTAATCAAATTCGTGAAGTAGTTAGTGCCGAAGATGGTTCATTTTTAATTAATCAGCTACCTCCAAGTGAATATGAAATTAAAGCTAGTGCTGATGGTTTTTCTGGCAAAGTTTTTCAAACTACATTAGATATTGGTACAACTGGAGTCTGTAAGTTTACGTTACAACCAAGTACTGTAAGTGATGTTATAGTGGTAGAAGCAACAGGTGGAATTTCTGTTGAAAATAAAACAGAAAAAGCTACCAATATTGCAGTAGATGATATTGCTAATTTACCAATAAACCGACGTGACTTTTTAGACTTTACTTTAACGACTGCTGGAGTCACTCCAGACCGAGTTTCTGCTACAGGTGCTACTGCTAGTTCAGGTCTTTCATTTAATGGACAATCTGCTCGTAATAATAATGTTAGTATTGATGGAGTAGATAATAATGAGCAAGGAAATGGTAGTGTCCGAAGCACTTTTAGCCAAGATGCTGTGCAAGAATTTCAAGTTGTAGGGGCAAATTCTTCTGCTGAATTTGGACGCTCAATAGGAGGAATTGTTAATATTGTTACTAAAGGCGGAGGAAATGAAATACATGGAACGCTTTATAATTTCTTCCGCAATGATTCAATTAGTGCTAGAGATGCTTTTTCACCATTTAAGCCAGAATTTCGCCAATACCAATTTGGTAGTACATTGGGTGGGCCTATAAAAAAAGACAAAGCGTTTTATTTTGCATCTTTTGAAAGACTATCATTAAAACAAAATAATATCGTTACTATAAATGACCAACTTGTTCAATCAATACGACGGTTAGGAATACTTGCTACAAATGGCCCAATTCCTTTTTCAGAAAGTTCTTCACGTGTTTTAGCTAGAGCAGATTTTCAAGTTAGTCAAAATGATCGTTTAACAGTTCGTTATAACTATGGTGGTATTTACAATGGTGCGCGGCAAAATTTTGGTGGTAGTAGAGATGCTACTGCTGGCGGGATACTTGACTTAAATGATAATACTATAGCAGTTAATAATACATTTATTAATCCTACTAGTAATATAGTTTATGAGACTAGGTTTCTATTTACCCGTAGAGACGCTGTTACTAGACCAATAGATGCAAATGGCCCATCATTAAATATATTTAGTGCCAATGGTTTAGTCACCGTGGGACGCGATCCATTACTCCCTACAACAGGTTTAACTCGTACCTATGAAGCTGTTCAAAATATTTCTTTTAGTAAAGGGCGACACCAATTTAAGACTGGACTCGATTTTCTTTTTGTTCGTATACCGGATGGAAAAATTTCTACACCAGTTTTATTTGGAGGTTTAGCAGTATTTACTCCATTAGATTTTTCTCAAGCTCTAGGCATTCCTGGGTTGCCTAGATTTACAGCAGAAGAATTTTTAGATCCAACCCGACGTAGTCCTGCACAACTAGCTTTTCTTGCTGCTGCTTCTGGAATACTACCTGTACAGTTTCCTGGTTTTCCTGCTGGATTACCTCTAGCACAACTACCTATTCCTCTTACTTTTCTACAAGGCTTTGGTAGGCCAGTTACATCAGTTGGTTATGATTATTATTCTGTTTATTTTCAAGATGATTTTCGTGTTAGGCCAAATCTACTAATTAAAGCTGGCTTACGTTATGACCAAGAAAGAATACGGTTTGCTCCAAAAAATAGTGGTAATTTTAGCCCTCGTCTAGCTTTTTTTTATAGACCTGGACAAAATGAACATTTAAGCATTTTTGGTTCTTATGGTATCTACCATGTTGCTACACAATTTTCTCCAGCTACTGTTACACGATTTCTTGATGGTAAAACAGTTGTAACACCTGTCCTACCTTTCCCATTCTCGATAATTCCATTTAACTTACCTGGCAGACGTTTTCCAGAAGGAACATCAGTTCCTTCACAAGTTGCTATTACTCCTCAACTTGCTAGAGATACTGTACTAGATTCTAACTTACGTAATGGTTATGCTCAGCAAGTGAATTTTGGTGTAAATTATGTATTTAATGATAAATATGGACTGTCGGCTAGTTATCAAATGGTTAGAGGGTTAAAAATATTTTTAGCTCGCAATATTAACCCTGTAGTGCGACCTGTACCAAATGATCCAATTATGAGTGCAATTACAGGTCGTGTAAACCCAACTCGTGGCGAGCTAATCAGCTTTGAAACCTCTGGAGATAGCTATTATCACGCAGGAACTGTAGCCTTTTTTGCTAGATTGCCAAAACGCTTTTCTGTTCTCACACACTTTACTGTTTCTAAAACTATAGATAATTATATTGATGCTCTTCGTGTTGATATTTTAGAGTTAAAAGACCCACTAAATCTTGGTGGTGAAAGAGCTTTATCCTTGCAAGATGTTCGTGGACGATTTGTATTTTCTGGTAATTATGATACATCTTCGCTTAAGAATCTTTTCCTACGAGATTTTTTAGTTTCTTCAATTATTACTTTAAGCTCTGGACAACCTTTTAATTTGTTAGCAGGTGCAGACTTTGATGGTAATGGTGATACAGCAGCACCAGCAGACCGGCCAGGTGCTATTGCACGTAATGCGGGACGCGGGCCAGGATTTGCCAGTGTTGATATGCGTGTTGCACGTTCTATTAGGGCAGGTGAAAATGTAAAACTTATTGGCTATTTTGAAGCATTTAACCTCTTTAATCGTCTTAATATTAGCGATGTAAACCGAGTTTTTCCACCCGGGCCAAACGGTTTTAACTTGCCACCTCAAGAGGATGGACGCTTTATTGCTACTCCAGATCGCTTTGCTGGAGCATTCCGCCCACGTCAACTACAATTTGGCTTCCGTCTTATATTCTAAAATTAGTTTCAAAATAAAAAGCTCTGCTTAAATGCAGAGCTTTTTATTTTTCTAGTAAAATCTATAAATTTTAATACTTTAAGAAAGTTTCTTCTGGGAAAGGTAATTTATAGCGAATTTGAGTGTAAAGAATTTCTTGAATTTGTCGGCCATTTTCAAAAAGTATTGATTTTGCAGGTACTAAAGTATTTTGAATGGGTCGAAAATCATAAAATGATTCTCGAAATTTTGTAGGCTTATCATTAGATAATGCTACTTCATATTCTAAATGTAAGATCCTATAAGACTTAGAGCTAATATAAAAACGTGTTTTAGAACCATCTCTATGAGTTAAATCTAGTAGTAAAGTTTCTATACCTACTATAGTTTCCATGCCGGCACGTTCTAATGTGCTTTCTTGTTCTTTATATCGCAGTAATGCTTCATAGTTATGTACTAAGGCAGCAGAAAAGCTTTTTTCTGCACCCTCTTCAGGACTAAATCCTACACCATCACGAGCCGCCCAAACGGTAAAGCCATTAAAACCAAAAGTAATTTCTTGGTTTGGAAGCTTTACATCTATACGAGCAAGATCAGTGCCTTTAGGGTTTTTACGAGAAAATTTTTTAGTAATACGTCCTTCAATTTCTTTGTCATCTCCAAGTAGTTTTATGGTGCCTTCTTCAACACCGCTAGTGCGAACAAGTTCTAATTCTGCACGCCCACCATAAGAAATTATTACTACCTCAGCCAATTCTTCAGCAGTGAGTTTTTCTACTTTTTTCTCTTGATCAGTTTTTTTCTTTTCTTTTTTGTCTGTTTCTTGAGCTAATTGGTTAGCTTTCGTAACGTTAGGAGAAATAAAAGTGGCAGCTAAAAACATTGTTAAAATTAAAGAAGAAGCTATAAATGGCCTAGTTAGTTTCATTTGTAAGATTGTAAATCCTTTCTTTATGCAAAACCAAGATAAATTAAATGTATATTTTTTTAGAGATGCGAAAATAGTTGATAAAGATGTCAGTTCTTTTAAGTACCAAATTAATATTATACATAAGTGAGTTTTTTAGGCGAACATTTTATTGTCAACTAAATTATTTCTAAAGCTATTTTAGATTGACTTTAAGGCTTGCTATTAGTAATGTTGCAGATTACTTAATAAAAATTCCATTTCAAAATCATCTTTTCTATAAATTATTATAAGATTTTTTTTAACTAGTAATTAATCTAACACATTACAGCCATTCTAAGCTAAATTGGGAGGTAGCCAAAATGAAAATTGGTATCTTGGTAGGGAGGGAAAATACTTTTCCACCAGCACTAATTGATAGAATTAATTCTCTAAATAAAGGTGTAAAGGCAGAATATGTCAAGATTGGTGGTATTAGTGAAGTAGCTGATTGCCCCTATCGTGTGATTATTGACCGTATTTCTCATGAAATCCCCTTTTATCGTGCTTACTTAAAAAATGCAGCATTAACAGGAACTATTATTGTAAATAACCCTTTTTGGTGGTCTGCTGATGATAAATTTTTTAATTATTCCTTGGCTTCACGTTTAGGTGTAGCTGTTCCTAAAACTATGTTAATGCCGCAAAAAGCTTATAAAGAAGGTGTTGTTTCTGAATCACTAAGAAACTTAGAATTCCCTCTAAAATGGCAAGCTATTGCTGATT
>Ga0268299_1001033_pt1 | contig 60977 bp, 64 predicted proteins | sample NOBtaG_FD_193484 | JGI IMG/M metagenome (GOLD analysis project Ga0268299, IMG submission 193484) | Activated sludge microbial communities from bioreactor in Nijmegen, Gelderland, Netherland - NOB reactor | ecosystem: Engineered > Bioreactor > Aerobic > Activated sludge | place: Netherlands...
CGTCGCAACGGTACGGGTGTCGACATGGCAAACCTCCTTGGTTCGCCACAATGAGTCAGACTTTCGCCAGTTTGGGAATCCCCCACGGCGCGCTCAACGAGTCGCAGTCAACGCGGGTTGGTATGAGATACAAGTCGCACCTGATGTATTACGACTCGCCGCGCAGCTGAAGGTTCAGCCGATCCGCACGCGGAACACGATCAGCACGAAGACCAGGAATCCGCCCACCACCAGCACCGAGCCGATCGCGGCGAAAGCCACCATCGTCTCGAAAGCGCCCGCGGCGACGCCGAACAATCCGGCCATGAAGACGGCGAAGCCGATCAGCGACAGGCCGTAGTGCAGTCGGGGCAGCAGGCCCTGCCGCGCCATCGGCGCCAGCGCGTAGAACGCGCCGTACAGGAAGAACGCCACCCAGCCCAGCAGATTCCAATGCGCATGGGCATGCGCAAAGCGGAAATCCTGATTTATGCCCATGTAGATGCCGAGCAGCATGCCGGCGAGGCCGAGCAGGACGGCGGTGCGGAAGAACAGCGACGGAATCGACATGACCGAGATCCCCCTCCCATGATGGTCCAAGCGAGTGCACGGACCATAAGCGAGGGCCGCCCGTCAAGGCTGTGAAACAGGACACAAACGACCTTAGCGACCGCGGAACACGATCAAACCGAACAGCACGAAGCCGAGGGCGATGGCGAGCGCGCCGATGACGCGCAGCGGATCGAACAGCGGATGGCCCCATTCCGTGCCGGCGATGCCGAGCGCCGCCACCGCGACGCCGATCAGGGCGACAAAATAATGCAGCCACGCCAGGCCGCTGACGGGGCCCGGCATGGCGGCGAAATAGAGCCCGTAGAGCATGAAGGAGGCCCAGCCGAGAACATTCAGCGCAACCTCCGCCGGCACGGCGCGGAAATCATGGGTGGCGGCCATCCACAGGCCGAGCCCGGCGGCGACCAGCGCCAGGATCGCAGCGGTGCGGAAATGCAGGAGCGGCAGCGCCATGGAGACCTCGGACCGGTTGAGCATTGCTGCACAACCGGAGCAGCGCCGGATGGTTCCGTGATGCCGCGCGCCGCCACCCGCCAGCCGCCACGCCGTCGCATGGGCCCCGGCGCAAGGCCGGGGAGGCGATGGAAGCAGCTGCAGAGATGTATCCGTCTTCGCGCGGGTCGATGCCGACCGCGATCGCTCTTTTCTAGAAGCCTTCGAGCACGACCTTGCCGATGGTGGCGCCGCTTTCCAGCATCTGGTGCGCGCGGCGCAGATTGGCGGCGCCGAGCTGGCCCAGGTTCTGCCCCAGCGTGGTCCTGATCAGCCCGTCATCGACCATCCGCGCCACTTCGGCGAGCAGCTTGTGCTGCTGGATCATGTCGGGCGTGCGATGCATGGCGCGGGCGAACATGAACTCGATATGCAGCGCGCCCGCCTTGCTCTTGATCTTCATCACGTCGATGCCGCCCTTGGGATCGTCGATCAGGCAGATCTCGCCCTGCGGCGCCAGAGCGGCGACGATCTCGTCCCAATGCCGGTCGGTCTGGGTGACAGAGAAGACGTAGCGCACCTGCGGGATGCCGATCCGCTTCAGCTCCTCCGACAGCTTCTTGCCGTGGTCGATGACGTGATGGGCGCCGAGCTTCGCCACCCAGTCCCGCGTCTCCGGCCGCGCGGCGGTGCCGATGACGGCGAGCCCGGTCAGGCGCCGCGCCAGCTGGACCGCGATGGAGCCGACCCCGCCGCCCGCGCCGACGATGAGCAGCGCGTCATCGGTCGCCTGTTTGCCGATGGCGATCTTCAAGCGGTCGAACAGCGCCTCCCAGGCGGTGATTGCGGTCAGCGGCAGGGCCGCCGCGGCGGCGAAATCCAGGCTCTTCGGCTTCAAGGCCGCGATGCGCTCGTCGACCAGGTTGTATTCGGCGTTGCTGCCCGGCCGGGTGATGTCGCCGGCGTAATAGACCTCGTCGCCGGCCTTGAACAGGGTCACGTCCCCGCCCACCGTCTCGACGATGCCGGCGGCGTCCCAGCCGAGGATGACCGGTGCCTCCTTGGTGCCCTGGCGGCGCATGCGCACCTTGGTGTCCACGGGATTGACTGAGACGGCTTTGATGCGGACCAGCAGGTCGCGCGGGCCCGGCGCGGGCTTCGGCGCCTCGAACTCGAACAGCGCGTTATCCTCGGCGATGGGCAGGCTGTCGATGTAGCCGATGGCTTTCATGCCGGACGCCTCTCGCGGATGCCCCTCGCGATCGCCTGGCGCGCTGCGCGGCCTAGCTGTCCTGCTCGCCGCTTTCCGCGGGAGCGCCGTCGCGCCCGGCCTCGCGCGCCGCCTTGCGCTTGGCGGTCTCTTCGTCGCGCTTCTGCTGCTTTTCCAGCTTCTTCGCTTCCTTGGCGCGGTTGCGGTCGGCGCGCTGCTGGAAGTAGTTGGGCTTCATGGCCATCGCGCGTCTCCCAAAAACGACAAGGGCGCCGGTGAACCGGCGCCCTTGCCTCGATCTCGCCGGCTTCAGACCTTCTTCAGGTTCTCGGCCGAGCTCTTGCCGCGCTTCGGATCGCGCTGCTCTTCGTAGGAGACCTTCTGGCCTTCATTGAGCGTGCCGAGGCCGGCGCGCTCCACGGCGGAGATGTGCACGAACACATCCGGTCCGCCGCCTTCCGGCTGAATGAAGCCATAACCCTTGGTGCTGTTGAACCACTTCACGGTACCGATCGGCATCGCTGTTTCTCCAAGTCTGTTTCACGTCGCACCCGCTGGTGCGGCCGCGTCATTACTGTCTCGACGAATAGCAGCGATTAGATCGTCCGTTGGCGGCGAGTATCGGCAATCCGAAGCAGAATGACCGAGCAACAATAATGAGCCTGTCGGCCAAGGCAAGGTGAAAAACAGGAATCGCTGCTCAATGCCGATTAATGCCACCGCCGCACCGTGGCCTTAACGCACCACCGCGGCGGTCTGGCCGAACAGCACCTTGCGCTGCGCCTCGTCCATCGCCGCGGCCGGCGCGGGGTTGACCTCCTTGGCCCGGTCATAGGCGCGGATGGTGGCCGGGCGGGCCCGGATCGCCTCAAACCACCGTTTCAGGTGTGGGAATTGCGCCAGGTCCTGGCCCTGTCGCTCATAGGGCACGATCCAGGGGTAGCAGGCCATGTCGGCGATCGAATAGGCGCCGGCCAGGAAGTCGCGATCCGCCAGGCGCTTGTTCATCACGCCATAGAGGCGGTTGGTCTCCTTCACGTAGCGGTCGATGGCGTAGGGTATCTTCTCCGGCGCGTATAGGGAGAAATGGTGATTCTGCCCGGCCATCGGGCCCAACCCGCCCATCTGCCAATAGGTCCACTGCACCACCTCGGCGCGGGCGCGCGCCTCCTTGGGCAGGAATTTGCCCGTCTTGTCGCCGAGATATTCCAGGATGGCGCCGGATTCGAAGACGGAGATCGGTGCCCCGCCATCGGCCGGCGCGGTGTCGACGATAGCCGGAATGCGGTTGTTGGGGGCGATCTTCAGGAAGTCTGGATTGAACTGCTCGCCCTTGCCGATGTTGATGGGGAAGATCTTGTAGGGAAGGCCCGCCTCTTCCAGGAACATCGTGATTTTGTGCCCGTTGGGCGTGGTCCAATAATACAGCTCGATCATGTGCAATGGGCCTCCGCCCGCGCGCCGGCCGCATGACCTTGAAGCGGCCGGGGCTATGTTCTATAGCTCTCGAACATGAGCAAACGCCAATGCGGGCCCGCGCGCAAGCGGCATTTTGCTTTGACCTGCGTCAAGGGTCGCGCATCGAGGGCCAGGCATCCAGGGTGAGGGCCGGATGAACGAGCGCAGCTTTCCGCATCCGAGCGTCGAGGAGATCGCGCTCGCCGATCTGCTCTTCGCCTTGAGCGACCCGACGCGCCTCGGCATCGTCGCGGCGCTGGCCGATGGCGACGAGCATTCCGCCGGCGAGATCGCCGGCGACATCCCGAAATCCACCATGAGCCATCACCTGAAGATCCTGCGCGAGGCCGGGGTGACGTCGACCCGGCCCGACGGCATGCGCTGCCGCATCACCCTGCGCCGCGCCGAACTCGACCGCCGCTTCCCCGGCGTGCTCGCCGCGATCCTGGCGCAGGCGGAGAAATAGCCGCGCCTGGGAAACCCAACGCTGCCTGCTGTCACTTCCTGGGCAGTGCTCTGCTTTGAAAATGCGGCCGTCATGACGGCCGGTTGCTACCCATTTGGCGGGATGTCATAGTAGGTTTATGGCTCAATACGCAATCGCGTTTGATCTGGATACCCGAGGGATGAAAGCCTCCGGAATGTCGCAAGCGGAGGTTACGCGGGTATACCAGACCGAGATCCCTCAAGCGCTCGCTGGTTGCGGTTTCACGGCACATCCGCAAGGCTCCCTCTATCATACCGAGGCCGAACAAAATCCAATAAATGCAATCATGCAGTTGCAGCAGGCGCTTCGGAATGGCGCTCCTACTTTCTGCCGATGGGTCCGACGTGTTCACGTATTCCGTATGGAAGAATGGAGCGACGTAACCGCCTTGATTGCTCAACGCGGCGCGGCGGAAGGTCCGCCGGAGGCCGAAGAAGAAATCGATGAACAAGAGGCTGCCGATACCTAGAGGCCCAAAGGGCCAGAAGCGGCCAAGGCGCGCCAAAGAAACGAGGGCCTTATAACAAGCGCCCTCGTCAGGCCAGTTGAAGCTCGTTGAACTCTCGGCGGAATCTACGGACCGCTGTGTCCCGTTCTCGCTCATCCATGCCAGGGGCGAGCCTATAAACATGCGCAGACAGGCGTTCCCCACGGAAGCTCAGCGACACCTCGGAAGATTCCGAATTTAAGGGTTTCGTTTTGATTTGCTTCCTGATCGCTTTCACAATTCCGTCGTTAGGCCCGACTATCAGGAAGGAAAAATTCTCCAACTCCTGGTGTGACAAGCGCTGTTCAAGAGCCTGCCCCAGCTTCAGAAAAATCTCGCGGGAGCCGATACGCTCAGGCAATGAACTAACGAGGAAATAGCGCCACTCCCCATCTTGCCCATCATACAGCCAGAAAGCACCCTCCGGTTTCATTCCTGCGGCATCGGTGGCGAGCAGGACAGCGCGACCGAAGGTCAGGGCGTGTCGCGATAGAGTTTTTTCAGCCATGGCACTATACCCCAGTCTGGATAGCGGGCAGCTCTCGCCACCGCGTTGGTTTCAGCGTCGGATGGGTTTTCAGGTGAGTAGCGGTGTTGCTTGAGGGCGGCATTACAGAGCGCCTGCCACGACGCCCATCGCTCGTCATCCATCTTGAGGAGAGAGCGAGCACTATCGCCGCAATGGTCCAGCAAAACTTCGTAATTGTGATTATAGAGGAATTTGTACTTTCCCGCGCGTTCAGGCCACGCGTTCCATCTGTTCTTCTTCCAGATGATGGCTTTTAGCATTGCCTCCGTCGCCTTCAGCGCATGTTCAATCTTGGCGTCGTTGGTTAGCTTGCCATGATAGGCCCCGGACAAGTTCGCCAGTTCCCTGTCGGCGAGAGCTACCCAATCGACGTGCGATTGAGGCGGCTTGTGCTGCGCCGGTGTCATACTGCGCACGCCCCCATTCGTCGCCAGTATTGCGACTCCTTGTATCAGATTCGTCGCGAAATATTGAGTCGTAGCTTGCGAGTCGATAGCAACAATATTGCTACCGCTAGTTTTGGCAGGATGCTTGCGTCGGGACAATATGACAACGTAAGGGCCGCCAACTTGCAGTGACCAGTTTCAAAACAGAACACTGTCATTTCCTGACATCAGGCGGCGCTAGGCTTTTCAGGCGTCGAGCAGTTTGGCGTGTTCGGCCAGCGCCGGCGTCAGCGCGCAATCGGCGGCGGCGATTTCCGTCGCGGCGCGGGTGAAACCCGGACGCTGCAGCAGGTGTTCATTCCATGCCGCCAGCGCCGGATAGGGGTCGAGCCGCGGCCCCAGCAAGCGGCGGATGAAAAGGATGGTCATGAACAGCCCGATATCGGCGATCGAAAGATCGCCGCAGAAGAAGCGCTTTCCCGCGAGCTTCGCGTCGAGCGCGGCGAACTCATGAGCGATCGCCGCCTCCGCCTGCCGGCCCGCCTCGATCTGCGCCGCGCGCTCGGCCGCGTCTTCCGGCGGCATGCCGCTGCGGTGGCTGAGCCTGCGCATCAGCGGAAACAGGATCTCGTCGGCATAGAGCTCCAGCATGCGGCAGCGCACCCGCGCCGCGGCACCTCCAGGACGCGAGAGGGGCGGAAGCAGGGGCGGCGTTGGATAGGCCTCGTCCAGGTATTCGAGGATGAGGGTCGAATCGAACAGAGTCAGGTCGCCATCAACGAAGACCGGCACCTGGCCCTTCGGGTTGGCGGCCAGCACGGCGGGATGCTTCGGCTGATAGCCGGTCTGCTGGTTGAACGGCACCATCTCGCGCGCGCAGGCCTCGAACAGGCCCTTCTCGCTCAAGGCGATCTCCACCTTGCGGGAATAGAGGCTCAGGGGGCCGGAATAGAGTTTCATCATAGGTCACTCCGCACAGGCTCTCGGCGCCAGCGTCGCGCGCCATGCCGACAGGCGCCGGCAGCAGCGCGCTCAGGCAGGGCGGTCGAGGCCGAGGCCGTCGAAGGCGCCGAGCCGCGTCTCGGCGCCGGAGAGGCCCTCGAGCTCGCGGTCCAGCGCGGCATAGGGAGCGGCGAAGTCGCGCTTGAAGGCGTCGAAATCATCACGCGACTGCCAGCGGTCGATGGTGACGTAGCGCCCCGCCTGCTCGCCGCAGCGCAGCAGATCGAGGCCGAGGAAGCCGGCGGCTTGCGCGAAGAGCCGTCCCCAGGCCCCGTCCGGGCCATAGGCGGATTCGAAGGCGGCGCGCCGCTCGGCCGGCACGCGGAACTCCCACAGGATGACGTACATGGCTGTGATCTCCCCCGCGCGGCCTTTGAGCATGTCGCGACCGCGACTGCAAGCCCGCACCGGCAAAGCGGCGCCGCCTTATTCGGCGGCGCGGGCCGCGGGCACCTGGGCGGCCTGGTCGACCGGCTGCTCGGCCTGGTCGGCGGCCGCGCGCGGGGGCGGGGCGTCGCCGATGACGTCGAAATCATGGCTGACGTCGAGGCGGCGCAAGCGGCGCAGGATGCTGGGCGAAACCCCGGGACGGGGCGGGACGAGCGGTTGCGACATGGCGGTATCTCCTTCTGTTGAAGGCCCGCATCGGGAAGGTCGCTCGTTCGGGATCGGATCGTCCAAAACAAAAGGCCGCCGGATGCGGGCGGCCTGTTCTGGATCTCTTGAATATGCGCGATCCTAGGCCGCTGGCGTATACCAGCGGTACCAAAATCGCTGCATCGGCAGCGCGTGGGTGCGGATCGTGCGCATGGGGCGGAGTTTAGCGGCGGGCGGCGCGGGGCGCAAGCCGGCCGGCGCGGCTGCTTGGCAGCAACCGGAACACGCCCTAAGGTGGCGGCCCTCTCGCAGGATTCCCCGCCGCTCCGATGTCCCGCCTAGCCCCGCAGCCCGCCACGTCAGGATTGCTGCAGCCCGTCATCGCCGGGCTGCTCGCCGCCTTTGTCGGCTTCGCCTCGTCCTTCACCATCCTGCTCGCGGCCTATGCGGCTTTGGGCGCCGATCCGGCCCAGGCGGCCTCGGGCCTGTTCGCCATTTCGCTCGGCGTTGGCCTCCTCACCGTGCTGCTGTCCTGGCGCAGCCGGCTGCCCGTCACCATCGCTTGGTCGACGCCGGGGGCGGCGCTGCTGATCGCCACCGGCATGCCGGCGGGCGGCTTCCCGGTCGCGGTGGGCGCGTTCCTGGCGACGGCTTTGCTGCTGGTCGTGGCCGGGCTGGTGAAGCCTTTCAGCAACGCGGTGTCGACGATCCCCAAGCCGCTCGCCAGCGCCATGCTGGCCGGCGTGCTGCTGCAGCTCTGCCTGGCGCCGATGCAGGCGGTGGGGGCGATGCCGGCGCTCGCGCTGCCGATCATTCTCGCCTGGGCGGTGACGCTGCGCTTCGCGCGGCTCTATGCCGTGCCGGTCGCCGTGCTGGCGACCGCCATCGTCATCGGCTTCGCCATCGACCTGCCGCCGGATGCGCTCCAGGGCGGCTGGCCGCTTCCGGTGCTGATCGTGCCGGAATTCTCCTGGCAGGCGATGATCGGCATCGCCTTGCCGCTGTTCATCGTCACCATGGCCTCGCAGAACGTGCCGGGCCTCGCCGTGATGCGGGCCAACGGCTATGAACTGGCGCCCGGGCCGATTTTCGTCAGCACCGGCATCGCCTCGGCGCTGATCGCGCCCTTCGGCGGCCATTCGGTCAACCTCGCCGCCATCACCGCGGCGCTCTGCGCCGGGCCGGAGGCGCATCCCGATCCGGCCAGGCGCTGGATCGCCTCGCTCGCTTTCGGTGTCGCCTTCGTGCTGCTCGCCGCCTCGGCCAGCGTCGCGGCGGCGTTCATCGCCGCCGCCCCGCCGCTGCTGATCCAGGCCGCCGCCGGCCTCGCCTTGCTCTCGACCCTGGCCAATTCCGCATCGAGCGCGCTCGCCGAGGAAAAGGACCGCCTGCCCGCCATCCTCACCTTCGTCACCACCGCCTCGGGCTTGAGCCTCTTCGGCATCGGCGCCGCCTTCTGGGGCCTGGTCGCCGGCGGCCTGCTGATGGCGCTGTTGCGCGCTCAGCCGTTGCGATAGGTGTAGCTGTAGCCGTTGAGCGCCGGCGCGCCGCCGAGATGGGCGTAGAGGATCTTGGATCCCTTGGGGAAGAAGCCGCGCTTGATCAGGTCCAGCATGCCCTGCATGGATTTCCCCTCATAGACGGGATCGGTGATCATCGCTTCCGTCCGGGCGGCGAGGCGGATCGCGGCGCTGGTCTCCTGCGACGGCACGCCATAGGCGGGATAGGCATAATCGGGGTTGATGACGATCTCGTCCTCGCGCACCTTGCGGCCGAGTTCCACCAATTCGGCCGTGTTGTCGACGATCCGGCGCACCTGGGCCCGCGTCTGTTCGAGCGTGCCGGAGGCGTCGATGCCAATGACGCGGTGGGCGCGATCATCCGCGGCGAAGCCGACGATCATCCCGGCCTGGGTCGAGCCGGTGACGACGCAGACGATGATGTAGTCGAAGCTGAAACCGAGTTCGCGCTCCTGCGCGCGCACCTCCTCGGCGAAGCCGACATAGCCTAGCCCGCCCAGCTTGTGGACCGAGGCGCCGGCGGGAATGGCATAGGGCTTGCCGCCCGCCGCCTTCACATCGGCGATCGCGTCCTCCCAGCTCTTGCGGATGCCGATGTCGAAGCCGTCTTCGACGATGCGGCTGTCGGCGCCCATCAGGCGGGTGAGGAGGATGTTGCCGACGCGGTCATAGACGGCGTCCTCGTGCGGCACCCAGCTCTCCTGCACCAGCCGGCATTTCAGGCCGAGCTTGGCGGCGGTGGCCGCGACCATGCGGGTATGGTTCGACTGCACGCCACCGATAGAGACCAGCGTGTCGGCACCGGAGGCGAGTACGTCCGGCACGATGTATTCGAGCTTGCGCAGCTTGTTGCCGCCGAAGGCGAGGCCCGAATTGCAGTCGTCGCGCTTGGCCCAGATCTCGACCCCGCCGCCGGCAGCCACCGACAGCCGCGGAAGTTTCTCGATCGGAGTCGGTCCGAAGGTGAGCGGATAGCGGGGGAATTTCGCGAGGTTCATCGATGTTGCTCCGGCGAGGGTGCGGGTCGTCTTCATCAGTAGTAGGAGCGGCGCCGGAGGTGCTTTCAAAGGCGGGCTGCACTGTGAGAGGATCGATATGCTATCGTCCAGCGTCTGACACTTTCTCTCGGAAATGTGCGAAATGCAGAAAGATTCTTCCACCTCGATCGGACTGGACCGGACCGACCGCAAGATCCTGAAACTGCTGCAGGCTGACGGCCGCATAGCCAATGCCGATCTGGCCAAGCGGGTGCATGTCAGCCCGGCCACCTGTCACCGCCGCACCCAGCGCCTGATCGCGGAGGGCTATGTGCGGGCGGTACGCGCGGAGATCGCGCCGGCCAAGGTCGAGCGCGGCGCGCTGGTCATCGTCGGCGTGGTGCTCGACCGCTCGACGCCGGAGAGCTTCGCCGCCTTCGAGGCGGCGATCCGCAAGTTCAACTTCATCCTCGATTGCCACCTGGTGGCTGGCGATTTCGACTATTTCCTGAAGATCCGCGTGCGCGACATGGCCGATTTCAACAAGCTGCACGGCGAGCGGCTGATCGCGCTCCCCGGCGTGCGCCAGACCCGCACCTTCTTCGTGATGAAGGAAGTCGTCGACAACGCACCCCTCGATTTCTAGAGGCGCAAGAAGCGGAGAGATCGCCAGCGCCAATTGCGGCACAAAGGGACACGCAACCAGGGAGTCCCCGCATGTCGTTCCGCGTCACCGGCCTGCCGGCCGAGTCTTTCCAGCATCTCTTCGCCCTGTCGGAGGAGGAGCTGAAGCGCCACGGCGCGCGGCGCCGTATCGCCGAGGACGGCGGCTATCCCTGCCGCATCAGCCTGACCGACGCACCGATGGGCGAGACGGTCTACCTGGTGAACTACGAGCACCAGGAGGCCGACACGCCCTATCGCTCGCGCCACGCCGTCTATGTCCGCGCCGGCGAGACGCGCTTCGACGCGGTAAACGAGATCCCGGTGCTGCTGCGCAAGCGCCTGCTCTCGGTCCGTGCCTTCGACGCCGAGGGCATGATGCGCGTCGCCGACGTGGTGGAGGGGCCGGAGCTGGAGACGCTGATCGACCGCTTCTTCGCCGATGGCGAGGTCAGCTATCTGCATGTTCATTTCGCGCGGCCGGGCTGCTACGCGGCGCGGATCGACCGGGCCTAGCCGCCGCACAGCGCCCTTGTCGCGGCGGCGCGCAAGCCGCATCATCCCTCCGGTGCCGAAGGCAGCGGGCGGAGGATGCCAATGCGCGCTTTGTTTCTGTCATGGCAGGCGTGGGCGCTGCTCTCGGCGGCCTTCGCGGCGCTGACCGCGATCTTCGCCAAGGTCGGCGTCGAGAACGTCAACTCCGACTTCGCCACCTTCATCCGCACCATCGTCATCCTGGCGGCGCTGGCATTGATCCTCGCGGCGACGGGGCAGTGGCAGTCGCCCGGCACGGTATCGGCGCGCACCTATGGCTTCCTCGTGCTGTCCGGCCTTGCCACCGGCGCCTCTTGGATTTGTTATTTTCGGGCGCTGAAACTGGGGGATGCCGCGCGGGTCGCGCCGATCGACAAGCTCAGCGTCGTGCTCGTGGCGCTGTTCGGCGTCGCGTTCCTGGGCGAGCGGCTGACACTGCCCAATTGGCTTGGGATTCTCCTGATTGCCGGCGGCGCGGTCCTGGTGGCGCAGCGAGCCTAGCCCTGAGCTAAGCCGGATATTGGCCCCGCTGGCGAGGAGTCCTCACTCGCGCCAGAAACCCTTCCGCGCCTCGCGCTCGATATCGGCGCGGGACAGGCCGATGTCTTTCAGCACATGGTCGCTCACGGCATGAAGGTGACGCCGCTGGCGCTGGCGCGTCAGCCAGCGCAGCGCCAGGTCGCGGGCGGCGCGCGGCCAGCAGGCGAGCCTGCGCGCCAACGCGCCGGGAAGCCGTTCCGCGCCGCTGGTCATCATAGGTCGCGCTCGAAGAAGACCAGCCAGGCAGCGAGCTCCGGCGGCACGTCGTAATAGGGAGCGACGCGGCCGAAGCCGAGCGATTCGTAGAGCCCGATCGCCGCGTCCTGGCGCCACGAGGTGTCGAGGCGCATGCGGCGATAGCCGGCCAGCCGCGCTTCGCAAATGATCTGCTCGGCCAGAGCCCGGCCGATGCCGTGGCCGCGCTGCGCCTCCGGCACGAACATGCGCTTCATCTCGCAGCTGCCGTCGCCCAGATCCCGCCCAAGATCCCGCAGGGCGACGCAGCCGGCTGCCTGTCCGCCGCGATAGGCGATCAGCAGCCGCCCGTGCGGCGGCGCATATTTGCCGGGCAGGCCGGCGAGCTCCGCCTCGAAGGCGGCGGTGTCGAAATAGCGGTCGATCAGCGCCGCATCCTCGGCATGGCGGGCGCGATGCCAGGCGACGAAGCCGCGCAGCAGCGTGCGCACGTCGTCGAGCTGGGTGCGGCTCGTCGCCTGGAAGATACTGATCATCGGCCGGCTTCCCGGATGCGGCGGGCGTGCTGCATCCCGCCGCTGCAATTTGATTCGTCGCAAGGGCGCACCCGGTCAACGGTAGAAATAGGGGTCGAGGACGCGGACCTCGGTGATCTTGTTCACCGGCATGTTGGTCTTCGCCGCCACGCGCCGGATCGCCTCCGGGCTCGGGCCGTCATAGATGCAGAAGCTCTTCCTGTTGCCCTCGGTGCTGACATAGGAATGCACCCAGGTGACGCCGTCATGGAGGTAAGTGTCGACCATCGCCCGGCAGGCCTTGGCGCCATCGGCATTGACCGGAATATGGAGGCCGTCGGCGAAATCCCGTTCGACAAGATAGCGTGGCATCCTCGTGCTCCCTTTGCGCGCGCCGGAACGGCTCCGGCGGCCGCAAACTAGCCACGCCGCCCGGCGACCGCATCGGGACTTCTCCCTATTTTTCCGCCCCGAGTACCGCCGCTGTCCGCGCCCCCGCCAAGCCGAGGCGCATCGCCGCCGCCGCGGCTTCGCCGCGCGAGCGCACCGCAAGCTTGCCGAGGATGGCGGAGACGTGGTGCCCGACCGTCTTCTCGGACACGAAAAGCCGCCGGGCGATCTCGGCGTTGCGGCGGCCCTCGACCAGCAGCGCCAGCACCTTCAGCTCGCTGGTCGTAAGACCCTGCGGGTTGCGCCGGGTACGCTCCTGCGCGCCGCGGGCGACGCCGCGCACGCCGCTGGCGCGCAGCCGTCGCCGGGCGACGAAGGCCAGGGCCGCCGCGCCCAGGCGCTCGCAGATCTCCAGCGCGCGGCGCAGGGCGGCCTCGTCGCCGCCGAGCAGCGCCAGCGCCTCGGCATAGGGCGCGCCGATCGCCGCCCAGGCCGCCGCCGCCCCGCGCCAATCGCCGGCGATCTCGCGCGCGAAGGGAGGCGCGGCGCCTGCGTCATCGCCTTCGGCGCCGCAGCGCACCAGCCAGACGCGGATATCGCCGATTATCCAGGCATCCGGCTGCTGTGGCGCCAGCGCATCGGCAATGCGCAAATCGGCAAGCGCGGTTTCCGGCCGGCCGCGCAGCCACGCGGCCTCGGCCCTGGCGCAGGCGACGGGGCCGATGCGCTGCAGCTCGCCCGTCGGCAGCGCCAGCGCCCAGGCCTCGTCCAGCAATTGGTCGATGCCGGGATCGCCGCGCCGCGCGCGCACCAGGGCCAATGTCACCAGGGAGGGGATTCTGCTGATCGCCGCCGCGCGCGAATGGCGAAGAATGCTATCCGCATCCGCCGCCGCCGCGGTCCAGTCGCCGCATTGCAGATGGTGCTGGGCGCGGAAGGCGGTCATGTAGCGGCGCCAGGAATCGAGATCGTGCGCCTCGGAATAGGCGATGCCCTCGGCCAGGTGCCGCGCCGCGCGCTCCAGCTGGTAGTGCCGCACCGCGGTGCTGGCGAGATTGGTGTAGGCGCGCGCCGCGTGCTCCTCCAGCCCGTGCTCCAGCGCCAGGCGCAGGCTGCGCTCCAGATCGGCGCGCCCGCCGCCATCGGCCTCGTCCAGGCGCACCGAGCCGACATTGTTGAGGGCGTGGCTCAGGATCTCGATCTCGCCCAGGCGTTCGGCGAGCGCGATGGCCCTGCCGCCCCAATCGAGCGCCGCCTGGGCGTCGCCGGCCAGCATATAAAGCTGGGCGCAATTGCTGTAGGCCATGGCGAGTTCACGCCCCGGCGGCAAGGCGGAGAGGCAGGCGATGGCCGCGCGGGCATAATCGTCGCTCGCGGCCTTGTTGCCGTCGAACCAGCTGAGGCGCGAGAGCCAGCGCAAATTGTCGCCCTCTTTCAGCGCGTCGCCGGCGGCGCGGCGCAGCGCCAGTGCCTCCTTGCGCGCGGCGATCGCCTCGGCGATCTGCTCGGTCAAGTAGCATTCGTAAGCGAGCCCTTCGAACAGCGCCGCGCGCTCGGCCGCGGGCAGTGCATCCGCGTGGCGCAGGGCGGTGGCAAAATGTGCCGCCGCCTCGCGATGCGAGCGCAAGGCGATGGCGCGCGCCGCCGCCGCCGGGGCGAATTCGAGCACCGCCGCGCTGTCGCCGGCGAGATCGGCGTGGTGCACCAGACGGGTCGCCGGGATGCCGCCGTGTCGGCGCAAGGCGGCGAGGATGCGCGCGTGCAGGGCCCGGCCCTGCGGCGCCGGCACCTGATCGTCCGCCGCGCGGCGCGCCAGTTCATGGCGGAAGGCGAGCGATCCGTCCTCATGCATCACCATGCCGATGGCGAGGCATTCCTGGATCGCGTCTGGCGGGCACGGCGTCACCGCGGCGAGCAGCCAGCCTTCGATGCGGCCCGGCACCAGAGCCGCGAGATCGACGATGGCGCGCGCCGCCTCCGAAAGCCGCGCCATGCGCGCGATGACCGCGTCGCGCACCGTCGGCGGCACGTCGTCTTCCGCCGCCGCCAGCGCCTCGGTCACGAAGAACGGATTGCCGCCGGTGATCTCGTGCAGGCGCGCCGCGTCACCGGCCGCCCGCCCCGCCGCCGCGTCGACCAGGCTCGCGACGGCCGCCGCGCTCAACGGTTCCAGCGGCACGCGGCGCACCAGGGTCGCGGGCAGATCGCCCACCACCGAACAAAGCGGATGGCGCGGATTCACCTCGTCGTCGCGATAGGAGATGACCAGCAGGATGCCGAGGCGCTCCAGCCGGCGGCCGAGGAACTTGATTAGGTCCAAGGTCGCCTCGTCGGCCCAATGGGCGTCCTCGATGATGGCGACGGTTGGCCCGGCGCCGCGCGCCAGGGCCTCGATCGCCGCGTTGAAGACCACGTCGCGCCGCTCGGCATCGGCGATCAGCGCCGGCAGATCGCCGCCGATCTGGCGGGCGATGTCGTAGAGCGGCGCCAGCGGGTGCGGCGTGAACAGCGCCTCGCAGCTGCCCCACAGCACGCGGGGGCGCTGCGCCGCAGACTCCAGCCGCCGGGCGAATTCCCGCAGCAGCGAGGTCTTGCCGATGCCGGCCTCTCCGGTCACCAGCGCGATGCGACCCAGCCCCGCGGCCGCATCGGCGCGGCAGGCATCGAGCGCGTCGAGAAACCTCTCCCGCTCCAGCAGGGCCATCGCAGGCACCGCTCCTCCGGTCAAAGGAAACCTGTCCGGCGCGGCGTGCCGCAGATTGAAATATCGCCGCGCGCGGCGCTCCTCTTAGCAGAGATCGGCCGAGGCGGAAACCACATAAATTGCGTCAAACTGTGGGGAATGCCACAGAATCGCGCCGGGAGCGCCGAAATAGGTGATTATTCCGCCGCGCTCTGCTGCGGCGCCAAGTCGTGCCGCGGGCCCGGATCCTGCTGCGTGGCCAGCCAGATCTTCGGCCCGCTGCGAAAGACATAGCGGTTCCGCCCGGCCTTCTTGGCTTCGTACATGCGCGCATCGGCGCACTCGACCAGGGCGGCAAGGGTGTCGATGCCGTCCGCCTGGCGCTCGGCGATGCCGATCGAGGCGGTGATCGGCCGGTAATCAGGGCGCAGCCCGAGGCCGAGCTTGGCCAGGCGCAGCACGGCGACCTCGGCATTCGCCAGATCGGCGCCGGGCAGGCCGACGACGAATTCCTCGCCGCCCCAGCGGATCGTCACGTCCTGATGGCGGAAGGCGCGGGCGATCTGGGTCGCGACCGTGCGCAGCACCGCGTCGCCGGCATCGTGGCCGAACGCGTCATTGACCGACTTGAAGCGGTCGATGTCGATGAAGAGCATGGCGAAGGCCAGATCGTGGCGCATGGCATAGGCGAACTGGTTCTCGAGGATCTCTTCCCCGGTGCCGCGCACCAGCAGGTTGGTGAGGGCGTCGCGTGTGGCCTCTTCCGTCAGGCGCAGCAGGAAGCGCAGCTGGCTCAACCCCGCCAGATGCGCCCAGAAGGCGATGACGAACAGGCGCCACAGCGTCTGGCCCGTGGATTGGCCGGCGAGGAATTCCGGCCAGACCCAGACCCCGATGGCGGCGCTGCCCACCACCATCGTCGCCGGCAGCAGCGCCTCGAGGATCGTCAGCGGAAAGATGGCGAGCGCGGCGGCGACGACGAAGGGAAGATAGAAATAAGTCGTGGTGATCGGGATCGGCCCGTGCAGGCCGGCCACGCTCAGCACCGCGTTGGTATAGAGAAAGAAGGCGAGCGGCACGGCGATCAGCAGCGCCACCTCCATTCCGGCACCCCCGATCAGGCACAGCCGGCGCGGCCGCAGCGCCAGCAGCAGGAAGGCGGGCGTCGCCGCCACGCGACCCCAGGCGATCTCGCCCCAATAGGGCCAGGGCAGGGTGAGCGCATCGACCACGATCCACAGCAGCGAGGCCGGTACCAGCACCGCCGCCAGCAGGCGCACGCGATGCACGATCAGGTCGTCACGCTCGTGCGCGACCGCGGCCATGTGGCCGCGCGCGCGCCAAAGCTGGGCGAGATCGCCCGGCTGCACGCGGATCAGGGCGGCCAGCCCCGCAACCGCGTCGGCGAACCGGACTCCGGGGGTCGACCTCGTTGGCGCCGCTGTGTCGTGCGCGGCGGTGTCAGCTTCGGCGGGGTGCCGCGGCGGCTGCATCCTGCTCCATCTCTGCCCGCGGGAAATCCGCCTTGGCCGTCTTCGGCGCGGCGCGCGGGTCTTGGCCGGCATCGTGCCAGCTCAGGATTAATGTAGGATTTGCGGCTGGCCGGTCCGCGGCGGCATTCAGCCTCACCTGAGGGTGCAAAAGGATAGGTGCGACAGGCTGCCGGGCGTCGCGTTTTACGAAAATGCGTCGGATCCCGCCCCGTCTTGCGCCCGCAACCTGGAATTGCCATCATCCGTGCCGGCTTCAACTCGCTCGGCTCGGGGGCTCGGCGCAGAATCAATGGTCGCGCGCATCCGCACCGTCGCCTTCCAGGGCGTCGAGGTCCTCGGCATCGACGTGCAGGTGCAGATCGCCGGCGGCCTGCCGGCCTTCGTCGTCGTCGGCCTGGCCGACAAGGCGGTGGGCGAAAGCCGCGAACGCGTGCGCGCGGCGCTGACCGCCATCGGCCTGGCGCTGCCGCCCAAGCGCATCGTCGTCAACCTCGCCCCCGCCGACCTCGCCAAGGAGGGCACGCATTACGACCTGCCGATCGCGCTCGGTCTGCTCGTCGCCATCGGCGCGATCAATGGCGAGGATCTGGCGCGCTACGTGTGCCTGGGCGAGCTCGGCCTCGATGGCTCGATCGCACCCGTGGCCGGCGTGCTGCCGGCGGCGATCTTCGCGGCATCGCAGGGCGCCGGCCTGATCTGCCCGGAAAGACAAGGGGGCGAGGCGGCCTGGGCCGGCGAGATCGACGTGCTGGCGCCCGGCAACCTCATCGCCCTGATCAACCACTTCAAGGGCACGCAGCTGCTCTCAGGCCCGAAGCCGCTGCTGGCCGAGGAAAGCGGGCTCTATCCCGACCTCAAGGACATCAAAGGCCAGGAAAGCGCCAAGCGCGCCTTGGAGATCGCCGCGGCCGGCGGCCACAACCTGCTGATGATCGGCCCGCCCGGCTCCGGCAAGTCGATGCTGGCCGCGCGCCTGCCGGGATTGCTGCCGCCGCTCGACCCGGCCGAGGCGCTCGAGGTCAGCATGGTGCATTCGCTGGCCGGGCAATTGCCGGAGGGCAGGCTGAAGCGCCTGCGCCCCTTTCGCGACCCGCATCATTCCGCCTCGCTGCCCGCGCTCGTCGGCGGCGGCCAGCGCGCGAAGCCGGGCGAGGTCTCGCTCGCGCATCTCGGCGTGCTGTTCCTCGACGAGCTGCCGGAGTTCCAGCGCGCCACCCTGGAAGCGCTCCGCCAGCCGCTGGAATCGGGCCGCGTTTCCATCGCCCGCGCCAACGCCCATGTCACCTACCCCTCGCGCATCCAGCTGGTGGCGGCGATGAATCCGTGCCCCTGCGGGCACCTGGACGATGCCGCGCTGGCGTGCGGCCGGGCGCCGCGCTGCGCGCAGGATTACCAGGCGAAGATTTCCGGCCCGCTCTTTGACCGCATCGACCTCCACATCGACGTGCCGGCGGTCAGCGCCGCGGATTTGACCCTGCCGCCGCCGGCGGAAGGCAGCACACAGGTGGCCGCGCGGGTGGCGAAAGCCCGCGCGCTCCAGCTGCAGCGCTACGCCGGCAAGGGCCTGCGCACCAACGCCGAAGCCGACGGCGAATTGCTGGAACAGGTGGCGCCGCTCGACGAACCGAGCCGCAAGCTGCTCACCCAGGCGATCGACCGGTTCAGGTTAAGCGCGCGCGGCTTTCACCGCGTGCTGCGAGTCGCGCGCACGTTGGCGGACCTCGAAGGCGGCGGCGCGGTGAAGCAGGTGCACGTGGCGGAGGCGTTGACGTATCGGCGGGTGTTGCCGGGGAGATAGGAGACGTTATTTGCCGCCTGCTTATCGAATCACGCTGCTTTCATACGCACGGGGGATGAATGCAAAGCCCTATTTCTGCTCGGGGACCTATCGCGTTGATGTGCGCTGTTGCCTTGGTTGGATGCGCCACGCCGGATCGAGGGCGATGTCTCGCCTCGCATGACGAGCTTCGTCCGGGAGCCCCAGTCGTTGTTGGAGGATTGGTGGTCCCAAGTGGGACCTACGTGAAGGTTTCCGTTTGCGACCAATGGGAATATCCGGAAGGAAAGCCCAAGGCCCCCTAACCCACCTCCGCCAGCATCCCCCTGAACTCCGTCGCCAGCCCGGAGAAGCCCTGTTCCAGCGGCGTGGTCGCGCGCCAGCCGAGCAGCGCCGCGGCGCGCGCCGGGTCGCCGGCGAAGCGGTGGACGTCGAAGCCGCGGGCGGGCGCCTCGGTCACGCGCAGGGTGGGGCCGCCGACCTGTGCCGCGAGCGCGGCCAACTCGCCGAGCGAGGTCTGGCGGCCGCTGACGAAATGGATCGGCGGCAGCTTGGTCTCGCCGTCGCGCAGTAGATGCACCACGCGCATCACGCCATCGGCGACATCGGCGACATGGGTGAAGTCGAAGGTGCATTGCGCGCCGTCGACGCGCACGCTTGCGTCGCGGCCGCCGGCCTGCGCCAGCGCCGCCGCGCGGGCGAAGGCCGGCACCACGCGGTCGGCGTGGTCGTGGGTCGCGCCATAGACGTTGGAGAAGCGCACGATCGCGTTGCGCATCCCGGCCGCGCGCGCTTCGCCCATCAGGCGCTCGGCCTCGGCCTTGCTGCGGGCATAGATGTTCTTCGGGCGGAGCGGCGCGTCCTCCGGCACCGGCAGCGCCTCCTGCTGGCCGTAGACCTCGCGCGAGCTGGCATAGACGACCCAGGGGCGGCGCGGGCTCTTCGCCGCCAGGTCGAGCAGCTGTCCGGTGCCTTCGGCGTTCACCCGCCAGCAGCGTTCGGGATCGCGCTCGCCGTCGATGACGCGCGAGACGGCGGCGAAATGCAGCACGCCGTCGGCCTCGGCCAGCAGGGGCGCGAGCGTGGCGCGGTCGAGGAAATCGCCGCTCACCACGGCCGGTCCTGACCCCGCCGCGCGCAGGTCGAGCGCCAGCACGCGCAGCCCCGCGGCGCGCAGCAGCTTCGACACGGCGCTGCCGATCAAGCCGGCGGCGCCGGTCACCAGGATACGCGGCTCACTCAACAGTCTCTCCCCTCAGCCCACCGGCTAGGCCGGGCGGGCATCCCCTGATATCATGTTTTCCTATCAGGTCGAGAGGGGTGATGACAGCCATTCTGGTGGTCGGGGCCGGTTTCGCCGGCGCCGTGCATGCGCGCGAACTGGCCGAGCGCGGCTGGCGCGTCGAGGTGATCGACCGGCGGCCGCATATCGCCGGAAATGCGTTCGACATGGTGGATTCCACGGGCGTGCGCCGGCACGTCTATGGCCCGCACCTGTTCCACACCTCGAACGACCGCGTGGTCGACTGGCTCAGGCGGTTCACCGATTTCCTGCCCTACGAGCACCGCGTCGGCGCCTATGTGGCGGAGCTCGGGCGCTGCGTGCCGCTGCCGGTCAACCGCACCACGATCAACGCCGTGTTCGGCGAGACGCTGGCCGATGCGGCGGCGGTGCAGGACTTCCTGGGGCGCATCGCATTGCCGATCGCCGCACCGGCCAATGCGGCGGAATATCTGCACGCCCGCATCGGCACCCGCCTTACCGATCTCTTCTTCCGCCCCTATACGCGCAAGATGTGGGGCCTGGAACTGGAGCAGATGGCGGCAGCGGTGGTGGCCCGCATTCCGCTGCGCTTCGACACCGACGACCGCTATTTCCCGACCGAGACGCATCAGGGCCTGCCGAAGGGTGGCTATACCGAGCTCATCGGCCGCATCCTCGACCATCCCAATATCCGCGTCAGCCTCGCCACCGCCTTTGACCAGGCGATGCCGAAGGGCTTCGCCTTCTGCTTCAATTCGATGCCGATCGACGAATATTTCGGCTTCGCGCTGGGGCCCCTGCCCTATCGCTCGCTGCGCTTCCACCACCGCGCGGAGCCGCGCGGCTACAGGCTGGGCGACACCGCGCAGGTCAATTTCACCGATGACGGGATCTATACCCGGCAGAGCGACTGGAGCCTGCTGCCCGGCCATGTGCTCGCCGACGGCCCGCTGAAGACGGTGACGCTGGAGGAGCCCTGCGCCGACCACGAGAACGGCATGGAGCGCTACTACCCGGTGAAGACCAGCGACGGCGGGCCGGAAAAGCTCTACGCGCGCTACCGCGAGCTGGCGCAAGCGGAGCCGAAGATCCAGTTCATCGGCCGCTGCGGCACCTACCGCTATCTCGACATGGACCAGGTCATCAACCAGTCGCTGCAGAGCGCGCGCGCCTGGCTGGCGGAGCGGGGGCAGGCGGCTTCCGCGCGCAACACCCACGCGGACGATCGCTGATCGGCGGCCTTTTCGGCGCTGATCGGCCGTTCAACTTTTACCCTTCGTTAACCCAGGCCTCCTAGGCTTTTATCCTTCGTATGCCATGCCGGCGAGGGGGTCGCCGGGATGAGCGTCGGCCGCGCCCCGGTCGTGGGCTCGCCGTGCGGTAAGCGTGGATGAGGGGAAGTCTGATCGCCGTGGACCGGATCGCCGCCACGATTCCAGGAAGCCGCGCATGAGCGCCGGGGACATGCCATCCGTGGGCATGGCGGCTGGCGGCTTCGCGGCCGCCGCGGAAAGCGTTTCACCCACGCGCGCCGATCCAGGTGGCGTGCACCCCGTTCCGGTTTCGCCCGCCATTGCGCCGCCGCCGATGGCGGCCTTGCGCTGGTGGCGGCTCATCATCCTCGCCGGCTGGGCGCTGTTCATCCTCGGCTTCGCCCTCGGCGTGCCGGAGGACGAGACCGGGCGCCACTGGTGGGTCGACGGCGCCTGGACCGTCACCTATCTCGCCACCACGCTGATCAGCCTGCTGGCGGCGCTGCGGCTGAAGGGCCGCGACCGCATCGCCTGGGGCTGCTTCGCCGCCGCCGCCGGGTCGTGGTTCATCGCCCAGCTGATCTGGGACTATTACGAGCTCATCGCGCTGGTCAGCACGCCGTTCCCGGCGATCAGCGACCTCTTCTATCTCGCCTTCGCGCCGATCTATGCCGCCGGCCTGATGTATTTCGGCGACAAGCCCAAGGGCGCTTCGCTCGGGCCGAAGCTGGTCAGCCAGCTGATCATGCTCGGCGCCGCGGTCTATGTCGCCGTCGGCCTGCATGTGAGCGAGGCGATCGTCGGCAGCGCCGACGGGCCGCTTTACATCGCCACCGCCGTCGCCTATCCGCTGCTCTACGATGCCGCCTTCCTGATGGGCGTGCTGTCGCTCTGCCTCTATGTCTGGGGCGCCAAGCGGGTGGTGCTGACCCTGCTGGTGATCGGCATCGGCTGCCACGCCACGGCGGAGACGCTGTACGGGCTCAGCCTGCTCGGGCGCGAATACGAAGTCGGCCAGGCCTATGACTTCCTCTGGCTGCTCGGCGGCGCGTTCCAGTTCTGGGCGGCGGCGGAGCATGTGCTGCAGGCGCGCGCCCGGCCGCATGCGGAAGCACCCGAAGAGCACTCCCTGATCCTCGCCTATCGCCGCGCGCGCCGGCTGGAGCCGATGATCCCGGCGCTCGGCATCGTGCTCATCTCGCTTTCGCTCGGGCTCGACGCCGACGGGCTCACACGCGCCGAGGCGCTCTCCATCCTCACCCCCGCCTGCCTGGTTTTCGCCATCGCCGTGGCGGTGGCCGAGGGCTGGAGCTGGCATATCGAGGAAGACCTGCGCAAGCTGGCGGCCAATGCGGCGCTGGCGGCGCGGCGCTCGGAAAGCCGGCTTTCGGCGCTGCTGGAGATCGCCCCCACCGCGATCATCGCCGTCGACCGCAACCACGCCATCCGGCTCTGCTCCAAGGGTGCCGCGAAGCTGTTCGGCTATGCGGCGCGCGAGACCATCGGCCTGCCGCTCAGCATGCTGTTCAGCGACGAGCCGGCCAAGACGCCGCCGCGCGCAGCACAGCCCGGCGCCCTAGGAAATCCGGCGCGCGGCATTCGCCTCGCGTCGCTGGCGGCGCAGGAGAATGCCTCGCGCGCACCGCTTTCCGGCGCCGACGTGATCGACCGGCTGCGCCGCGGCGAAATCAAGGGCCGCACCCAGGCCGGCACGCATTTCCCGGTCGAAGGCGAATCCTACGACCTTGCCGATAACGGCCTCGGCGACAGCGGCGAGGGCGCCCTCACCATCATCATGCTGAGCGACGCCACCGAACGGAAGCGCCAGGAACGCGCGCTGCGCCAGGCCAAGGAGGCAGCGGAGGCGGCCAACCGCGCCAAGACCCAGTTCCTCGCCAATATGAGCCACGAGCTGCGCACGCCCTTGAACGCCATCATCGGCTTCTCCGAGGTGATCGCGAACAAGCTGTTCGGCCAGCTCGACGAGCGCTACCGCGACTATGCGGGCGACATCGTCTCCAGCGGCCGTCACCTGCTCGGCCTGATCAACGACATTCTCGATCTCTCGAAGATCGACCTCGGCCAGGCGACCCTGAGCGAAGGCGAGGTCGAGCTGGCGCGCGCGGTGCAAAGCTGCGAGCGGCTGATGCACGAGCGCGCCGAGCGCGGCGGCGTGCAGGTGATCGCGGCTTTGCCCTCGGACCTGCCGCTGCTCTGGGCCGACGAGACCAAGGTGAAGCAGATCGTGCTCAACCTGCTGTCCAACGCGGTGAAGTTCACCGAGCGCGGCGGCAAGGTGGTGATCAGCGCCGCGAGCCTCGCCGATGGCGGCCTGGCGCTGAGCCTGACCGACACCGGCATCGGCATGCGCCCGGAGGACATCCCCAAGGCGATGTCCCCCTTCGGCCAGCTGGAAAGCACCTTCGAGCGCCGTTTCGAGGGCACCGGCCTCGGCCTGCCGCTGGTGCAGCGGCTGGTGGAGCTGCACGGAGCGGAGCTGCGCATCGACAGCCAGCTGGGCCAGGGCACCAAGGTCGAAATCCGCTTCCCCCGCCGCCGCGTGGTGACGCCGAAGCACGGCGACGCGCGCGAGGCCGATGCCGCCTACAAGACCGCGGCGAGCTGAGCCTTTCCTGCCGGAGCGGGACTCGCATCCCGCGCGCGCCGCAAGGTTGTTGCGTCTGCCGGTTGCCCAATCGCCGGAATCCCGATTACAGTTACCGCAAAGTTAACAATTGCGACTCGCGGGGTTCGGGGGATGAATGCGAAGAAGTCCGGACGGGCACCAGCCAAAACGCCGCCGAAAAAGCCCATCCATCTGAAATCGAAGGATAAATCGGCGAAGACCGAGAAGCCGGGGAAGCCCGCTCCGGCCCCCGCGCCGAAGCCGCCCGCGGCCAGGATTCCGGCCGCCGCGGCGCCCAAGCCCGCCCCGCTGCCGGCGCCCAAGGTCAAGAAGACCAATGGCGCGGTGAAGGTCGGCGTGGTCGGCTGCGCCGGGCGCATGGGCCAGATGCTGCTGAAGATGCTGATCAACGCGCCGGGCGTCGTCGTGGTCGGCGGCACCGAGCGGCGCGGCTCGGCGGCCCTGGGCCAGGATTTGGGCGCGCTGGCCGGGGCCGAGCCGCTCGGCATCTCGGTCAGCGACGATCCCAGCCTGCTGTTCGACAGCGCCGACGTGGTGGTCGATTTCACCAATCCCAGCGCCACCTTGCAGCACGCCCAGATGGCGGCGCGCACCGGCTGCGCGCTGGTCATCGGCACCACCGGCTTCGACAACGACCAGCTGGCGAGCCTGCACCGGGTGGCGCAGCGCGCGCCGATCGTGCTGGCGGCCAATATGAGCCTCGGCGTCAACCTGCTGCAGCAGGTGGTGGAGGAGGTGGCCCGCATCCTCGATTCCGATTGGGACATCGAGATCGTCGAGATGCACCACAAGCACAAGGTCGACGCCCCCTCCGGCACCGCGCTGGCGCTGGGCGAGGCGGCGGCGCGCGGCCGCGGCCAGCAATTGCGCCGCATCGCCCGGCGCTCGCGCGAGGGCCAGGTCGGTCCGCGGGTGAAGGGCGAGATCGGCTTCGCCGCCTTGCGCGGCGGCGATGTGGTCGGCGATCACACGGTGATCTTCGCCGCCGAGGGCGAGCGGGTGGAGATCACCCACCGCGCCTCGAGCCGCGAGATCTTCGCCCGCGGCGCGCTCAAATCCGTGCTGTGGGCGGCGGGCAAGAAGCCCGGCCTCTACTCGATGCGCGATGTCCTCGGCTTCAGTGTGCAGGCGCCGCAGACTCCGACCGCGCCCGGCAACGGGTCGAACGGCGGCTGATCATCTCCACCTGATCATTTGCGCAGATATTCGGCGTCGATCGCGCCGATGGTCTGCGCGGCGTCGGGATCGACCCGGCGCAGGATGGCGTCGAGCTTGGCCTCGTGGCGGTCGTCGCTCTCCTTCGATTGCGGCGAGCCGACATAGAGGAAGAAGGCCAGCCCGCCGACCTGCCAGAGCAGCTGCAGGAATTCCGACTGCCAGTTCTCGAAGGTGTCGCGCAGCATCTCGATGACATAGTCGCCCGGCACCACCGGCGCCTGGTGTAGCGACTGCTCGTCGACATAGGCGAGCCAGCCGAACAGCCAGTGGCCGAGCAGCGAGAAGGCGAACAGGCCCAGGGTGATCCAGGCATAGCCAAATTTCTTGAGCGTCATGGCGGAACCTCGACGGCTGAACGCGGCGGCGGCACCCCGCCCGAACAACGGGTCGGCGCGCTCCACGGTTCCGTGGTTCAGCGCGCTTCCGGATCTCGCCGCGCCGGTTTCAGCCAGCGCGCGAGGGCGAGCCCGGTGAGGATCAGCACCAGCGCCGCCAGCGCGTTCCAGCTGGGCTTCTCGCCGAGGAGGAAGAAGCCCCAGCCGACCCCCATCAGCGGCACCAGGTAGTTGTTGAAGGAGCCGAAGCCGGCGCCGACCCGGCGCAGCAGCAGGAAGAACAGCAGATTGCCGGCGCCGGTCGAGAGCAGGCCGAGCCAGGCGAGCGCGAACCAGGCCTTGCCGTCCGGCGCGATGTTCCAGGGCTGGTCGTGGATCAGCCAGATGGGGATGAGCGGGATCAATCCCGCCACCAGGATCATGCCGACCAGCATCTCCGAGCCCAAGGGCGGCAGGCGCTTGGCGTTGATGCCGTAGAGCGAATAGGCCATGGCGCCGGCGAGGATCGCCATCTGTCCGATCACCACATCGCCCAGGCCCCTGAGGGCATCGACGCCGATGAGCGCGACCACGCCGGCAAAGCCGAGCACCGCGCCCAGCGCCTTACCCAAGGTCATCGGCTCGTCATGGGTGAAGAAATGCGCCAGCACGATGACGAAGCTCGGGATCGTCGCCATCAGGATGGCGGCGAGGTTGGAGGGCGTGAACTGCTCGCCCCAGCCGATCAGGAAGAAGGGCAGCGAATTGCCGATCACGCCGAGGAAGATCATGCGGCCCCACAATCCGGCGCCGCGCGGCAGCGCCTGGCCCTTGGCGAAAGCGATGGCGAGCAGCAGCGCGGCGCCGATCGCGATGCGCCCGGCGGCCAGGGTCATCGGCGGCATGGTCGCCACCGCCTGCTTGATGAAGAGGAAGGACGAGCCCCAGGTCAGCGCCAGGACGACGAGCAGGGCGAAATCCGCCGCGCCCGGCGGCCGCAAAGTCGAGACGGGATGGGCCATGATCGCCTAGGCGGTTCGCCAGTTCTGCAGCACGCCGCCGAGCTCGGCGGCGAAGTCGCGCCGCTCCTGGGCCCCGAGGAAGGCACCGATCTCGACCGCCGTCCCGTGCGAGCGCAGCAGCAGGGCCGGATTCTCGAAGCCGCGTTCCTGCAGCATCACGCGCAGCCAGTAGGGCTCGAAGATTCGCTCGGCGACGCGGCCCTTGGCGTCGATCTGCTGCAGCACCAGGCGGTCGCGGTAGAGGCGCAGGCGCTCGGCCCGGCGGTCGCCGCGGAAATGCGTGCGCAGCAGCCACCAGAACAGCAGCCATTCGGCGCCGAGATAGCCGAAGATCGGCCAGGCGCCCATGGTCAGGAACAGCAGGCCATAGGCGGCGCCGAAGACGGCCGTGGCGATTGTGAGGATGAGGAACCCGCGCGCGCTGAGCGAGCGGCGCGGATAGAGCAGCGCCTCGTAGAGCGGGCGCTCGGGGCCGCTCGTCTTGTCGGTTTCGTCCTGCATGGCCAGCAGTATAGAGTCTCGCTTCGGCACTTCAACGCCGCTGGGGGAGGGGACTTTGCCGAAATTGAAACCGGACCAGATCGCGGAATTTTTCGCCCGGCTGCAGAAGCAGAATCCGAACCCGCGCGGCGAGCTCGACTACATCAATCCCTATACCCTGCTGGTGGCGGTGGCGCTGTCGGCCCAGGCGACCGACGTCTCGGTCAACAAGGCGACCGAGCCCCTGTTCAAGGTCGTCGACACGCCGGAGAAGATGCTGAAGCTGGGCGAGGCGAGGCTCAAGGACTACATCAAGACCATCGGCCTCTACAACACCAAGGCCAAGAACGTCATGGCGCTCTCCCGCATCCTGGTCGAGCAACATGGCGGCAAGGTGCCGGAGGACCGCGCCACGCTGCAGACCCTGCCCGGGGTCGGGCGCAAGACGGCGAACGTGGTGCTCAACATCGCCTTCGGCCAGCCGACCATCGCCGTCGACACGCACATCTTCCGCGTCGGCAATCGCACCGGACTGGCGCCGGGCAAGGATGTCCTGGCGGTGGAGCTGGCGCTGGAGAATCGCGTGCCGGAAAAATACAAGCTGCACGCCCATCACTGGCTGATCCTGCACGGCCGCTATGTCTGCAAGGCGCGCAAGCCGGAATGCCCGCGCTGCGTCGTCAGCGATATCTGCGCCTATCCCGCGAAAACGGTGCTCGCCGGGGCGCCGATGGTGGCGCGGCGGGCTACGCGCGCGGCCAGACCCAGGGGCGCAGCGCAACCCGCGGCGAAACGCGCGCGGCGGGCCGCGCGCGGGACGAAACCGAAGGGCGGTTGAGTGTCGCCCTGCGGCCATTGAGGCTCCACCCGTTCCGCTGCCGGCGCCGTCGGGGCCGATGCCGTCGCGCGGAAGGGGTGGAGGCGACGCCACCGAACTCGGGGTAGCGGTGGCGCATCGCGTTCAGTGCAGCTTCAGGCCGATCAATTGCTCGATGCGACGGCCGAGCTCGGGCGCCGCGATCGGCTTGTTGACCACGTCGATGGCGCCGACCTGGCGGGCGACCTGCAGCACCAGCTCGTCGGTGACGGCGGTCAGCAGCAGGATCGGCACATGGCGCTCCTTCAGCCGGATGTCGCGGCGCATCTGGTTGCAGAAGGTGAGCCCGTCCATCACCGGCATCAGCAGATCGCAGATCACCAGGTCGACCGGCGCCTCGTCGGCGCGCAGCAGCAGGTCGAGCGCCTGGCTGCCGTCGCCGGCCTCGACCACTTCATGGATGCCGTTGGTGGCGAGCAGCTGCTTGACGATCCGGCGCATCGCCACCTGGTCGTCGACCACCAGCACGCGCAGACCGGCGCTGGCGGCGAGCGCGGCGGGATCGAGGCCGGTGGGCGTGTTGCTGGGGCGGCTGGCCGGCATGATCTCCTCCATATTCTTTCGCATAGTATGCAGCACACCAACGTATGTCGTCAAAATAAATAAATTATTTCAAATGCTTATAAGAATTTTGGACGAATGCGGAGGATTGGAGCGAGCCGGGCGGCCCCCCGGTCGTTAGCCCGGTTGGTCTTCTTGCATCAGATCCAAGCGTGCCTCTTGCCATTCCTCCCAGCACCGCGCGGGATCAATGTCGGGACCGCGGGTCTGTTCCAGTTCTCTGGCGTTATCCGCCTGCATGGCAATGGTCGGCGCACGATCGCGAATATCCAGCACTTCCTGCTTCGTGAGTGGCGCGCCCTTCTTCCGCTCAAGGCCCCAGAGAAGCAGAACCAGCTTGGGTATGAACACCACGACATCTTCAACATTATCACTGCGATCCAAGATCTGCTCCTGTTCCGGGGCACGCACCATGATCGAAAGTGCCGCTGCAAAAAGACAGCCGCCGCGTCTCTCGCGAGGCGCGGCGGCTTGCAGTCCAGCAGTGCGAGAGCGACTACGCTGCCTGCGCCAGGTTGCGCAGGACGAAGGGCAGGATGCCGCCGTGCTTGAAATACTCGATCTCGTCCAGGGTATCGATGCGGCAGACGACCTGGATGGTCTCGCTGCTGCCATTGGCCCGGGTGATGCGGATGCTGACGTCCATGCGCGGCTTCAGGCCGGCCGCGAGGCCGGTGATGTCGAAGGTCTCGCTGCCGTCGAGGTTCAGGCTCTTGCGCGTCATCTCGCCCTTGAACTGCAGCGGCAGCACGCCCATGCCGACGAGGTTGGAGCGGTGGATGCGCTCGAAGCTTTCCGCCACCACCGCCTTGATGCCGAGCAGCACGGTGCCCTTGGCCGCCCAGTCGCGGCTCGAGCCGGTGCCGTATTCCTTGCCGGCGAAGACCACCAGCGGCACGCCGGCCTTCTGGTATTTCATCGAGGCGTCGTAGATCGACATCGGCGCGCCGTCCGGCATGTAGCGGGTCACGCCGCCCTCGGTGCCCGGCGCCATCTCGTTCTTCAGGCGGATGTTGGCGAAGGTGCCGCGCATCATCACCTCGTGGTTGCCGCGCCGCGCGCCGTAGGAGTTGAAATCGACCGGGCCGACGCCCTTGCCGATCAGGAACTGGCCGGCCGGGCCGTCCTTCTTGATCGAGCCGGCGGGCGAGATGTGGTCGGTGGTGATGCTGTCGCCGAGGATCGCCAGCGGCCGCGCCTTCAGGATGTCGCCGAACGTGCCCGGCTGCTTCGCCATGCCGACGAAATAGGGCGGGTTCTGGACATAGGTTGAATTCTTGTCCCAGGCATAGGTCTGGCCCTTGGCGATTTTGACCTTCTTCCACAGGCTGTCGCCGGTGAAGACGTCCTTGTAGCGCTTCTTGAAGGCGGCCGGCGTGACGCTCTTCTTCACCGCGTCGGCGATCTCCTTGTTCGACGGCCACAGGTCCTTCAGGTACACCGGCTTGCCGCCCTTGCCGTAGCCCACGGGATCCCTGGTGATGTCGATCCGCATCGAGCCGGCCAGCGCATAGACCACGCAGAGCATGGGCGAGGCGAGGTAGTTCGCCTTCACATGTGGATTGACTCGGCCCTCGAAATTGCGGTTGCCCGACAGCACCGAGCAGGCGACGAGGTCGCCCAAGGTGATCGCATCCGCGATCGGGTCTGGCAGCGGGCCGGAATTGCCGATGCAGGTGGTGCAGCCATAGCCGACCAGGTTGAAGCCGAGCTTGTCGAGATAGGTCTGCAGCCCGGCCTTCTTCAGGTAATCGGTCACCACCTGCGAGCCGGGGGCGAGCGAGGTCTTCACCCAGGGCTTCGACTTGAGGCCGAGCTTCACCGCGTTGCGCGCGATGAGGCCGGCGCCCAGCATGACGCTGGGGTTCGAGGTGTTGGTGCAGGAGGTGATGGCGGCGATGACCACGTCGCCGTCGCCGAGCGTGTAATCCTTGCCCTTCACCGAAACGCGCGAGGGATTGGCCGGGCGGTTGAACACCTCGGTCAGCGCCTTGGTGAAGGCGCCCGCGGCGGTCGAGAGCGGCACGCGGTCCTGCGGCCGCTTCGGTCCCGCGAGCGAGGATTCGACGGTGGAGATGTCGAGCTCGAGCGTGTCGGTGAAGACCGGGTCGGGCGTCTTGGCGTCGCGCCACATGCCCTGCGCCTTGGCGTATTTCTCGGTCAGCGCCACGCGCGCGGGCGCGCGGCCGGTCGCCTTCATGTAGCGGATGGTCTCGGCGTCGACCGGGAAGAAGCCGCAGGTGGCGCCATATTCCGGCGCCATGTTGGCGATGGTCGCGCGGTCGGCGAGCGAAAGGTCCTCGAGGCCGGGGCCGAAGAACTCGACGAACTTGTTGACCACGCCCTTCTTGCGCAGCATCTGCGTCACCGTGAGGACGAGGTCGGTCGCCGTGGTGCCTTCCTTCAGGCGGCCGCTCAATTTGAAGCCGATGACTTCGGGGATGAGCATGGAGATCGGTTGGCCGAGCATGGCGGCCTCCGCTTCGATGCCACCGACGCCCCAGCCGAGCACGGCGAGGCCGTTGACCATGGTGGTGTGGCTGTCGGTGCCGACGAGGGTGTCGGGATAGGCGATGGTCTTCGCCGCCACCTTGCGGCCCTTCACCACCTTGGCCGGCTCCTTCGCCGTCCACACCACCTGGGCGAGATTCTCGAGATTGACCTGGTGGCAGATGCCGGTGCCCGGCGGCACGACGCGGAAATTGGCGAAGGCGGTCTGGCCCCAGCGCAGGAAGGCGTAGCGCTCGCCGTTGCGCTGGTATTCCAGCTCGACATTCTTCTTGAAGGCGCCCGGACCGGCGAAATAATCGACCATCACCGAGTGGTCGATGACGAGGTCGACGGGGGAGAGCGGATTGATCTTCTGCGGGTCGCCGCCGAGCTTGATCATCGCCTCGCGCATCGCCGCCAAATCCACCACGGCGGGGACGCCGGTGAAATCCTGCATCAGCACGCGGGCCGGGCGATAGGCGATCTCGCGATCCGAATTCCGGGTCTTCAGCCATTTGCCGATGGCCTGGACGTCGGCCTTGGTGACCGAGCGGCCGTCCTCGTAGCGCAGCAGGTTCTCCAGCAGCACCTTCAGGGACATGGGCAGGCGGCTGAGGTCGCCGAGGCCGGCCTTCTCGGCCGCCTTCAGGCTGAAATAGTCGTAGCTCTTGCCCCCAACCTTGAGGGTCTTGCGCGACTTGAAGCTATCGAGGGACACGGTGGGTTCTCCCAGAGACCAATGCTGAAACCAGTGCTGAAACCGATGCGAGACCAGAAACGGCCGCCACGGCGGGCGCCCGGGCGCGCCAGCCGCCGCGGGCCGGGCCGGCCGCCGCGTTGGAGCCCGAGAATCAGGATGACGTCCGAAGATGAACATAACATGTTCGCGCAAGTCCTTCGAGCCGCAGGTTTCTTCGGCCCAGCCCAACATTCCCTGAAGTCCGCAGCGGACATTCCGCGACGCCGATTGCCTCGCCCGGCGGCCAGAAAACACAATTTTGCCACTTTCTGACCCTATTGAAGCCACCGGGCGCCGCCACATTCCAAGGCAACAGAGATCATCCCCTCTGTTTGTCGCAAGGGTGTTCGGCCCGCCCTTGATCAGGTGCCCCAAAGCAGCGTCCGTCCCCCGCGGATGCGAGGTCGAAAGAAGGCGTCGCGCTACCCCCGTACGGCGCTTTCAGGGCTTGGCGCCGCGATCCCACTCCATCCCCGAGGATCGCGGCGCCGCCCACATTTTTCTCTCTCCCGCCGTTTTTCTGCGTGAACCGTGCCGCGATGGCCCCTCTGAGGTCACCGGCGCCGGCCTGGCATATCCGGCCCGAGCTGTTGCACCAGGTCGGCGCGCCCCGCGAGCCGGGCCAGGACGTTCTCGACCTGACTGCGAAAGGCCGGCGGCGCGGTGGACACGATTGCGGCGTCGGGAGTTCGGAGACGTGGGAAGAAGGCTTCGTCGAGCGGCACGAAGGCGATGCGCCGCGCGTCGATGACGAAGGGCTTCTGGTTCATCCTGGCGGCCGCGGCCGCGTCGACCGGAATGATGCCGAGCGGCCGCGCCGCGTCGGCGTCCCATGTCCGCGTGGTGGTGTAGAGCGACATGACGGTCAGCACGCGGCGCGCCGGGTGCTGCCGGATGTCGGCGACATAAACGATGCGCTCCTTCTCGCCGGGGCTGAGCGGCGCCTCGAAAAAAGGGAAGCGGCACCAGACGAATTGCCCCGGCAGGAAGGGCGGCGGGCTCAACGTCCGCTCTTGTCCAGCAGCGCGTGGAACAGGGCATCGCGGCGCTTCCGCTCCGCCTTGGTCTCGCCCGGCAGCGGCACCGCCTCGAATTCGCGGATGTCCGGCGGGGCGATCACTTCCAGGGGTGCCGCGCCCTGCAGGTCGCGGATCATCAGCGTCTCGATGTAGTTGGTCAGGGTCCGGTTATCCGCCTGGGCGCGGCGCTTCGCGGCCTTGATGACCTCGGGGGCGAGCCGGAGCGTCACGGTTTCGCGCATGGCTTGGGTCTCCTTTGGCGTATGGCTATTGTATTTACGATAGCCTGACGACGCAATGCGGATCGTGGCGCCCACATCTCCCCCACCGGTGGAGGTTTCCTGCCCCAGTGGACGTTCTCAGCCCAGGCAGCCTAAGTTGGCCGCCGCATGGCCGAGCTTTCCTTCGACAACCTTGCCCTGGAGCGCGCCGAGCGGCGCATCGTCGACGGCGTCAGCGCGCGGGTCGCGTCCGGCGCGGCGCTGCTGCTCCTGGGCCCCAATGGCAGCGGCAAGTCGAGCCTGCTGCGGGCGCTGGCCGGGCTGATGCCACCCGCCGGCGGCACCATCGCCTGGGACGGCGCCGACATCTTCGGGCAGGCCGAAGCGCACCGGGCGCGGCTCTGTTTCGTCGGTCACCAGGACGCGGTGAAACCGGGGCTGAGCGTCGCCGAGAATCTCCGCTTCTGGGCCGGGCTTGCCGGCGGCTCCCCGAACATCGACGCCGCGCTCGCCGCCTTTGCCCTGGCGCCACTCGCCGATCGCCCGGCGCGCTTCCTATCGGCCGGGCAGAAGCGGCGCCTCGCCTTGAGCCGCCTTGCCCTCAACAGCCTGTCGCCGCGGCCGGCGGAACTGTGGCTGCTGGACGAGCCGACCACGGCGCTGGACAGCGCCTCGCGGCAAGCCTTTCTCGATCTGCTGCGCGGCCATCTCCAGCGCGGCGGCCTGGCGGTCATCGCCACCCATGAGGAGATCGGCCTGCCGGCGAAGACGCTGGTGCTGGAATCGCCGCGCCGCCGGCGCGAGGCGGCGGGCGCGGCGGCATGAAGGCCTTCCTCGCCCTGCTGCGGCGCGACCTGCTGCTCGCCTATCGCCAGGGCATCGACGGCTGGGTGGTGGTGCTGTTCTTCCTTGCCGCCGGCATCCTCTTCCCCTTCGCCATCGGGCCGGAGCCCAACGCGCTGATGCGGGTCTCCACCGGCGTGGTACTCAGCATGGCGGCGCTGGCGGCGCTGCTGTCGCTCGACCGGCTCTACCAGGCCGATTTCGACGACGGCAGCCTGGACCAGATCGCGCTGTCGCCGTTGCCGCTGGAGCTGACGGCGCTTTCCAAGGCGCTGGTGCACTGGCTGTCGACCGGCCTGCCGCTGCTGGCGGCCGCCCCCGTCCTGGCGCTGATGCTGAACGCGCCGGTCGCGCACTATCTGCCGATGCTGGTGGCCCTGGCGCTGGCGACGCCGGCCTTGAGCCTGCTGGGCGGGCTGGGGGCGGCGCTCACCATGGGCAGCCGGCGCGGCGGCATCCTGCTCACCCTGCTGATCCTGCCGCTCTACGTGCCGGTGCTGATCTTCGCCGCCGGGGCCATCGGCTTTGCCGGCGACGCGGCCGGCCTGTCGGCGGAAGCGGCCGGGCGGGGCTTCGGGGCGCATCTGCTGCTGCTGGCCGGAATCGACCTGGCGCTGCTCGCCGTCACACCCTGGGCGACGGCGGCCGCGCTGCGCCAGGCGCTGCGCGCCTAGACCCTGCAAGAATCGTGGCTTTTCAGTCACATGTGATGATTTATCGTCACATGGCCCTAAAAATCCGTATGGATTCAATAGGAGTTTTGAATTTATCGTATGGCCGTTCAGCATCACCTGCTGGTGACGGGATCTCGACCGGTTGAGGGTGGGAGTCGCGGGTTAATGAAGCTGCGTATGAATCTGGTTCGGCTCGGCAGCTGCCTGATCGTTCCCGCCATGCTCGGCCTCGGCGCCTGCGCGGTGCCGGACCGCCAGCCCGACCTCGACAATATCAGCGCCAACGTGGCGCAGACCCAGGAGGGGGATTTCGGGGAGCTGCTGACCAACCTCAACGAGGCCGCCGACAAGGCGCGGGAAGCGCAGGAGATTCACGACGACATCTCGGCCGTGCCGCCCTATCTCAATGCCGATCTCAACCGGCGCGAACAGGGCGTGCGCCTGGCGGAGGAGGCGGCCGAGCATCGCCGCCGGGCGGAAGACGCGCTGAACCGCATCCTCGATCCCTTGCGCGCCCGCATCGCCTATCTGGAATCCCTGCATGTGCCGCAGAACATCGGCGCGCTGACCAAATCGGTCTATTTCGACACCGGGTCGGCCGCCCTGGACGCGGACGACCAGGCGATCCTGGACGAGGCGGCGAGCTATCTGAGCCAGTATCCGATCGCCCATGTGGAGATCACCGGCTACACCGATACGCAAGGCTCGGCTGCTGCCAACCGGGCGCTGGCCAAGCGCCGGGCCGAGGCGGTGGCGGCGGCCCTGCGCGGCATCGGGGCGCCGCTTTCGACGACAGTTTCCATTGCGGGCGTTGGCGAACCGGAAGGCGCTGCCGATGGGCAGGCCGACCAGAACAACCGCCGCGTCGATGTCTTGGTCGCGCCGCATGGCACCTATAACAAGGGCCAGTAACGGCGCGCCCCGGGCCGGTTCCGGGGGGACCGGCCCGGCGCGTCTCGGCTGACGCCGCCGCAAGGCGGATCGGCAATGCAGCGAAGCGGGGGCTTCGCTGCCGGGTTTGGGGTGAGTGGTCGGGGTATCTGAGGGTTCTTTTGGGGGTAGAGCGAGAAGGGCGTCACCGCAAGGTGGCGCCCTTTTTTCACGAGCCCGTGCCTGGGATTTGGCCTGCGACCTTCGGCCGTGTCCGCCCATCTGGTCATCCCGGGCAAGGGGCCTGTATAAGGAGCCCCATCATGGCGATCGGCTTGAATCTGCATCGTTTTGCCAATCCCGGACGCTTCCTGCGCCTGGCCGACCGGCTGCTGCCCTGGCTCACGCCGGCGTCGGTCGGGCTGCTCGCCCTCGGGCTCTACCTGGCGCTGATCGGTTCGCCGCCCGATTACCAGCAGGGCGAGACGGTGCGCATCATGTATGTGCATGTGCCCGCCGCCTGGATGGCGATGTTCGTCTATCTGCTGCTGGCGCTCTCCGGGGCGACGGCGCTGATCTGGCGCCATCCCTTGTCGGAGGTGGCGGCGGAGGCGATGGCGCCGCTCGGCGCCGGCTTCACCTTCATTGCCCTGGTGAGCGGCGCGCTGTGGGGCCGGCCGATGTGGGGCGCTTATTGGGTGTGGGACGCGCGGCTGACCTCGTTCCTGCTGCTGTTCTTCCTCTATCTCGGCCATATCGCGCTGACCCATGCCTTCGACGACCGCCAGCGCGGCCGGCGCTCGGCCGCAGTGCTGGCCATCGTCGGCGCGATCAACCTGCCGATCATCAAGTTCTCGGTCGATTGGTGGAACACGCTGCACCAGCCCGCGAGCATCGCGCGCATGGGCGGGCCGGCGATCGACCCGGCGATGCTGTGGCCGCTCTTCACCATGGCGCTCGGCTTCCAGCTCCTGTTCTTCGTGCTGCTGGGCCTGCGCATGAAGGCGATGCTGCTGGAGGCGCGCCATCGCGCCGCCGCATTCGCGCGCTAAGGCGGAACGGAAACAGGATGAACGAGGAAGCGACCTTGCTGAGCGGCTATTTCGCCATGGGCGGCTACGCGGAATTCGTCTGGTCCGCCTACGGCGTGGCGCTGCTGGTGCTCGGCGGCATGGCGCTCACCAGCTGGCGGCGACTGAAGGCGGCGCAGCGCGCGCTGCAGCGCCTTGCCGAGGCCGACCCCAATCTGGGTGACGATGCATGAACCGCAAGCGGCTGCGCCTCTATCTGGTGCTGGCGAGCATGGCCGTGCTGGGCCTCGCGGCCTTCCTGGTGCTGCGCGCGCTGGACAGCGAGCTGGTCTATTTCCTGAGCCCGAGCGAGATCGCCGCCAAGCCGCCCGCGGCGGGGCAGCAGATCCGCATCGGCGGCCTGGTCGAAGCCGGCAGCGTCGACAAGAGCGGCGGCGAAGGCGTCATCGTCTTCACCGTCACCGACCTGGCGAGCCAGGTGGCGGTCAGCTATCGCGGCATCCTGCCGGACCTGTTCCGCGAGGGGCAGGGCGTGGTGGTGCAGGGCGCCTTCGACGAAGCCGGCCGCTTCGTCGCCGCCGAGGTCCTGGCCAAGCACGACGAGACCTATATGCCGCCGGAGGTGGCCAAGGCGCTGAAGGAATCGGGGCGCTGGCAGGAGACCGAAGGCCAGGGCGACGCGCAGGTGACGCAGTGAATTTGCAGGCAAGGTCGAGCGCACTCGGCGCGCCCCTTCCCCCCAACGCCGACGAATGTCGGCATGCGCCGAAGGGGCGGGGGAAAGTGGGGAAGGGGGGTGATGCAGCGCCGGGTGTCTCCGCGAAGAGTCGCCGCCCAATATCGCCTCCGGCGATGCGCGCGCGTAACGCGCGCCCCCCCTTCCGGCTGCGGCTAAGCTCACTGCGTTCGCTAAGCCTTCGCTGCCTTCCCCCGCAAGGGGGGAAGGAAGTTCTTGTCGGAGTATTTGCTAGATGATCCCCGAGCTCGGTCACTACGCGCTGGTGCTCGCGCTGGTCATGGCGCTGGCGCAGGGCACGCTGCCGCTGATCGGGGCGCAGCGCGGGATCCGGCCGTGGATGCAATTGGCGGGGCCGGCGGCGCTGGCGCAATTCGCCTTCGTCGCCATCGCGTTCCTGGCGCTAGTGCGCGCCTTCGTGACCTCGGATTTCTCCGTCGCCATCGTGGCGCAGCATTCGCACAGCGACATGCCGCTGCTCTACAAGATTTCCGGAACTTGGGGCAATCACGAGGGCTCGCTGCTGCTCTGGGTCTTGATCCTCAACATCTTCGGTGCGTTGGTAGCAGCACTCGGCGTCAACCTGCCGCCCCGGCTGAAGGCGCGCACGCTCGCCATCCAGGCGCTGATCTCGGTCGGCTTTCTGCTGTTCCTGCTGTTCACCTCCAATCCCTTCGCGCGGCTCGCCGATGCGCCATCCGAGGGCAGCGAGCTCAATCCGCTTCTTCAAGACCCGGGTTTGGCATTGCACCCCCCAATGCTCTACCTCGGCTATGTCGGCTTCTCCATCGTCTTCTCCTTCGCCGTGGCCGCGCTCATCGACGGCAAGATCGATGCCGCCTGGGCGCGCTGGGTGCGGCCGTGGACGCTGCTCTCTTGGACCTGCCTCACCGGCGGCATCGCGCTCGGCTCGTGGTGGGCCTATTACGAACTCGGCTGGGGCGGCTGGTGGTTCTGGGACCCGGTGGAGAACGCCTCCTTCATGCCGTGGCTCATCGGCACCGCGCTGCTGCATTCCGCGCTGGTGGTGGAGAAGCGCGACTCGCTGAAGGCCTGGACCATCCTGCTCTCGATCCTCGCCTTCGGCTTCTCGCTGCTCGGCACCTTCCTGGTGCGGTCGGGGATCATCACGTCCGTTCACGCCTTTGCGGACGACCCGACGCGCGGCGTCTTCATCCTGATCCTGCTCGCCATCGCCATCGGCGCGCCGCTGACCCTGTTCGCCCTGCGCGCGCCTTCCTTGCGCGCCGGCGGCCTGTTCGCGCCGATCAGCCGCGAGGGCGCCATGGTGATGAACAATCTGCTGCTGGCGACGATGACGGCGACGGTGCTGCTCGGCACGCTCTATCCGCTGATCCTGGAACTCTTCACCGGCAAGACGATCTCGGTCGGCGCGCCGTTCTACAGCGCGACCTTCGGCGTGCTCGCCCTGCCGCTGCTGTTCCTGATGGCGATCGGGCCGTTCCTGGGCTGGAAGCGCGGCGATCTCAAGGGGGCGCTGCAGCGCCTGGTCGCGGCGGGCATCGCGGCCTTGGGCGCCGGGGCGATCGCGCTCTGGATCAAGCTCGACGGGCCGCTCCTGGCGCCGCTGGCCCTCGCCGGCGCCATCTGGCTGCTGGTCGGCACCATCATCGAATGGGCGGAGCGGGTGAAGCTGTTCCGCAGCCCCTGGCGCTCGGCGCTCAGGCGCGCGCGTCACCTGCCGCGCGCGGCCTATGGCATGAGCCTGGCCCATGCCGGCCTCGCCATCGCCATCATCGGTATGACCGGCTCGGCGGCATGGAAGTCGGAGCAGATCCAGGTGCTGCAAATCGGCCAGTCGCTGCAGCTGCAGGGCTATGATTTCAAGCTGGAGAGCATCGGTCCGGCGCGGGCGGAGAACTACCTTGCCGACCGCGCGCACTTCGTCGTCACCAAGGGCGGCGATCACGTGGCCGATCTCTATCCGGAGCGCCGGCAATACCTGGTGCAGCCAATGCCGACGACGGAGGCGGCGATCAACTCCTCCTTCCTCGCCGACCTCTATGCGGTAATCGGCGAACCTGATGGCAAGGGTGGCTGGACCGTGCGCGTCTATCACGAGCCGCTGGTGCCGTGGATCTGGTTCGGCGCCCTCACCATGGTCGTGGCCGGCTTCGTCAGCCTGTCGGACCGCCGCTACCGCGTCGGCGCCCCGGTCAAGGCCGGCGGCGCCCAATCCGCCAAGGTGCCGGCCTGATGCGGCGCCTCGTCTATCTGCTGCCGATTCTGCTGGTGGCGGCGCTGGTGGCGGTGTTCTGGCGCGGCCTCGACCCGGCGCGCGACAAGAGCGCGCTGCCCTCGGCGCTGATCGGCCAGCCGGCGCCGGCGCTCGACTTGCCGCCGCTGCGGGAAGGCGATCCGTCTTTCTCCCTCGCCGCCTTCAAAGGCAAGCCGGTGGCGGTGAACTTCTTCGCCTCCTGGTGCCTGCCCTGCCGCGCCGAGCATCCGCTGCTGTCGCGCATCGGCGATGAGTTCGGCATTCCGGTGGTCGGCATCGCCTACAAGGACACGGCCGCGAATGCGCGCGGCTATCTCGCCGAACTCGGCGACCCCTATGCCGCGATCGGCCAGGACGAGAGCGGCCGCGCCGGCATCGAATTCGGACTGACGGGCGTGCCGGAGACCTACATCCTCGACGGCGAGGGCATCATCCGCTATCGCCTCGCCGGGCCGATCTCGCCGGAGAACTTCGCCGATCAGCTGGCGCCGGAGATCCGGGCGGTGCTGCAGTGACGGCGTGGCGCGCGCTTCTCGCGGTGCTGATCCTCGCCCTCGCCTGGCCGGCGATGGCGCAGGAAGCGCAGCTTGCCGATCCCCAGTTGGAGCAGCGGGCGCGCGACCTCGCGCGCGAGATCCGCTGCGTCGTCTGCCAGGCGCAATCGGTCGCGGATTCCGACGCCGACATCGCCAAGGACATGCGCATCCTGATCCGCGAGCAGATCGCCGCCGGCAGGAGCGATCAGGAGATCCGCGACTATCTCGTCGCGCGCTATGGCGACTTCGTATTGTTCGAGCCGCCTTTCAAGGCCTCGACCTATGTGCTGTGGATCGGGCCTTTCGCGCTGTTCGGCCTGGCGCTCCTCGGCACCGTTGTGTTCTTCCGCCGCCGCGCCGCATCGCCCGGGGCGGTCACGGCGCTGAGCGCGGAGGAGCAGCGCCGCGTCGCCGAATTACTGGCGGAAGGCGACAACCAGACTCTGGATAAGGGGCCTGGGGATAAGGGGCTTGGGGATAAGGGGCCCGGGGACAAGGGGTCTGGCGCATGATCCTGTTCTGGGTCCTGGCCGGGCTGCTGACCTTGGTTGCCGCGGTGGTGCTGGCGGTGCCGCTCTTCGATACGCGCAAGTTCAAGAGCGAGGAGGCCTATGCGCTCTCGGTCTATCGCGACCAGCTGGCGGAGTTGGCGCGCGACGAGGCCCGCGGCCTGCTGACGCCTGAACAGGCGCGGGCGGCGCAGGTCGAGATTGAGCGTCGCATCCTGGCCCTGGTCGAGGGCAAGAGGTTCCAGCCCGCCAAGCCGCCGGGCCACCACCTGACGCTGGCCATGGCGGTGATCCTGCCGCTGGCGGGGTTCGGGCTCTACCTGCTGCTCGGCGCGCCGCAGCTCCCCTCGCAATCGGCGATGGCGCAGCTCGAAGCGGAGCGCCAGCGCACGTCGCCGCAATCGGTGGCGCTGGAGGCCCAGGTCGCCGCTGCGCCGTCGGACGCGCAGGGGTGGATCGACCTGGCGCGCGCCTATGCCGATCTGGAGCGGTCGAAGGATGCCGTCGGCGCCTTCGCCAAGGCGATGGCGCTCGGCCGCAGCGAGCCCGACGTGCTGCGCCAATACGCCCATGCCGCGATTTTGGCGCAGCAGGGCACGGTGGCGGCGGATGCGCAGAACGCCTTGCGCCGCGTGCTCGCCACCGACCCGACCGACGCCACGGCGCGCTTCTTCCTGGCGCTGGCGCGGGCGCAGAACGGCGATGTCGAAGGCGCCTTGACCGACTGGCTGGCGCTGGAGCGCGACTTGCCGCCCGCCGCGCCCTTGCGCCAGACCCTGGCGCAGAACATCGACCAGGCGGCGCGCGATTTGGGCAAGGACCCCGCCAAGCTGCCCGGCCGGAGCGACGGCGCTGGCGGGCCGAGCGCCGAGGACATGGCGGCGGCGGCGCAGATGTCGCCGGAGGAGCGCGAGGCTTTCATCCGCTCCATGGTCGAGCGCCTGGCGGCGAAGATGGCGGAGAACCCGGAGGACCTCGAAGGCTGGCTCAAGCTCGCCAACGCCTATCGCGTCCTAGGCCAGCAGGACGAGGCGCGCGCGGCCCATGCCAAGGCGGCGGCTCTGGCCCCGGCGCGGCTCGACGTGCAGCTCGGCTATGCCAGCGCGCTGATCGAGGGCCGCCAGGACCTGGGCAAGACGCTGCCCGAGGGCTTCGCCGAGGCGGTGAAGCGCGTGCGCACCCTCGATCCGGAAAACCCGCTCGGCATGTTCTATGCCGGCGTGGTGGCGCGCGCCGAGGGCCGCGCCGGCGAGGCGAAGGAGTTGTGGGGCAAGGTTCTGCTGCTGATGCCGGAGGGTTCGGCCGAGCGCCAGCAATTGCAGGACGAGATCGACGGTCTCGGCAAGCAGGACTGACATCCATCCATGCCGCGTCCTTTGGTCATCGCCCATCGCGGCGCCTCGTCGACCCACCCCGAGAACACCCTGGCGGCCGTCGCGCAGGCGGTAGCGCTCGGCGCCGACATCGTCGAACTCGACGTGCACGCAGCGGCCGACGGTGTTGCCGTGCTGATGCATGACCGCGCGCTTGCCCGCACCACCGGGCGGCCGGGAATGATCGACGCGCTGAACTCGATTGAGCTCGCGGCGCTGGGGGTGCCCCGCCTCGCCGACGCGCTCGAAACGCTCGCCGGTGCGGACGTGACCCTGTGCCTGGAATTCAAGGACGGCGAATACCGCCCGCCGGAGCTGGCGGCCGCCTGGCTGGTGGCGCAGTTCGAGCGGCTGGCGCTGCATGGCCGCGCGGTCGCCAATGTGCCGTCCCTCGCCGTGGCCGAGCAGGTGCGCCGGCGCGACCGGCGCATCCGTCTGGTGGTCGATTGCGCCGAGCGCCCGCACGATGCGGCGGAGGCTGCCCGGATCGCCGCCGGCCTCGCCGCCACCGGCGCCCATGCGGTGGAATACGAGCAGAGCACGGTGACGGCGGAGGCGGTGAAGGCCTGCCGCCGTCTCGGCCTGCCGGTCTGGGCCTGGACCGCCAACGATCCGGCGGATTGGTCGCGGCTTTGCGCCGCCGGGGCCGATGCCATCCTGACCGACGACCCGGGCGGGCTGTTGCGGTATTTACGTGTGGTACTGTGATCCGCTTCACGGCCTTCACAAGAGCGTGTTCAAGCCGGCTCTTTCCGGAGCGCGCCGAGAGGGCCACAATGCGGCCATGCGCAAGATCCTGGCCCCCATCCTGATCGCGATCGCCCTGCTGCCGGCCGCCTGTTCCAGCAATCGCGGGGCCGGTGGCGGCGGCTATGGCGGCACGGTCGACGTGCCCTATGGCGCCCGGGCGGAGTTCCTGGCCGAGGACCCGGCCGTCATCGTCGTCACCATCCGCGATCCGCTGCCGGCGGCGCGGGTATTCCTGATCGACCCGACGGGCGTGCAGACGGCCGCCTTCGACATCCAGCGCGACAAGCGCATCTACCAATCCGACAGCGGCGCGCAGCCGAGCATCGGGGTCGGCGTCGGCGGCGGCTCTTCGGGCCACGTCTCCACCGGCATCGGCATCGGCTTCCCGATCTTTCCCTCCGGACCGCACCAGACCAGCGCCGTCATCGACAGCACGGCGAAGGTGCGCATCGGCAATCCGGTGCTCTATCGCACCACCTGGCAGAGCTGGAAGCTGCGCGTCGAACTCGATGACGGCGTGACGCAGCGCGTGATCGAGACCCTGCCGCCAAAGCCGCTCTAGCGCGGCGACCCGCTCCAGCTATAGTGGCTGCCGCTGGGCGGTCTAGGCAGGAGCGTCACATGACATCCAAGGAACATGCGATCATCATCGGCGTTGGGCCGGGCCTGGGCGCGGCGCTGGTCGAGCGCTGCGCGCGCGAAGGGCTGGCGGTCACCGCGGGCGCGCGGAACGTGGACAAGCTGCGCGCCCTGCTCGATCAGCGCGGGCTCGCGGATGCCGCGGCAATCACCTGCGACGTCACCGACGAAGCGAGCGTCGACGATTTGTTCGCCGCGGCGATCGAGGAACGCGGCGCGCCGGCGCTGGTGGTGTTCAACGCCAGCGGCTATGCGCGCGGCGGCATCCTCGAGCTCACCGCTTCGCAGGTCGAGGCGGCGTGGCGGGTCGGCTGCCTCGGCGGATTCCATGTCGGCCAGGCGGCGGCGAAGGCGATGACGCCCTCGGGCCGGGGAACGATCCTGTTCACCGGGGCGACCGCCGCCTTGCGCGGCAGCGCCAATTTCGCCGCCTTCGCCATCGCCAAGTTCGGCCTGCGCGCGCTGAGCCAGAGCATGGCGCGCGAACTCGGGCCCAAGGGCATCCACGTGGCGCATGTCCTGATCGACGGACAGATCGGCCAGGCGGAGGGCGATGCGAAATTGCGGCCGGCGGCGATCGCCGAGGCCTATTGGCATCTGCACCTTCAGACGCGCAGCGCCTGGACCCAGGAGCTGGACCTCCGGCCCTGGGCGGAAAAATTCTGACCGGGTTTGATAAACGCCGTAAATTTCACATTTAGGGCCTTGTGAAGTACCGATGGCGGCGGCAATCTGCTGACCGCGATCGGCAGTAGTGCTGTCGAGTCGTTTCTAGCGTTGTGCGCGTTGTTCTCATGTCGGGGGACCATGAACAACCCATCCAGCAAGAGCGGCCCGGATCCCAAGAACGCCAGCCTGAACTCGCGGCTGCCGGGCTTGAACGAGTTGCGCCGTATCGGCTTCAGCAAGGACGCGCTGATCATGGCGCTGAAGCTGTATTTCGCCTCTTCGAAGCATCAGCTGCCCGCGGGCACGGTCGAATCCTGCAACTTCACCACCGAGCCGGATCTCGTGGTGACGCTCGGCATCCGCAATCCGGCCAATGGCGCGGTCAGCAAGATCAACGTCCAGGCGCCGACCATCGCCGCGGCGATGATCACCTATTGCGGCAAGGTCCGCGTGCCGCTGCCGCGTAATGCGGAGAAATCCCTGCGGGTCGATGGCGACCATCTGACCCTGGTGGTCCAGGTGCATGCCGAGCAGACCAAGATGTTCCAGCTCGACAAGGAAGGCTGAGCCGCGCGGATTGGGTTGAAGCGGACCGCCGATGCGGGCATGGTGCCGCCACAATCCGCACCGATCGCCAGTTCCGACCCCCTGCCCAATCCGCCATGTCCGATCCGCTTATCGAACAATACGAAGCCTATCCCTATCCGGCGCGCGACCCGGCGGATGAGGCCAAGCGTCTGATCGAGGGCTCGCCGAGCCATCTGCTGGAGATCGACCACTACCTGTTCGCCGGTCGGCGCGATTTCCGCCGGCCCTTCCGTGCGCTGATCGCCGGCGGCGGCACCGGGGACGGGCTCATCATGCTGGCGCAGCATTTGGCGGATCGTGGCTGCCCGGCGGAGCTGGTCTATCTCGACCTCTCCACCGCGTCCCGCGCCATCGCCGAGGCGCGCGCCCGGCAACGGGGCTTCGGCAACATCCAGTTCCTCAGCGGCTCGCTGCTCGACCTGCCGCAACGCGGCCTCGACCGCTTCGACTACATCGATTGCTGTGGCGTGCTGCACCACCTGGAGGACCCGGCGCTGGGCCTCGCCGCCTTGCGCGATGCGCTCAATCCCGGCGGCGGCATGGGCATCATGGTCTATGGCCTGCACGGGCGCACCGGCGTCTACCAGGCGCAGGCGATGCTGCGGCAGCTGACCGCGGGCGACCCGGCACCGGCGGCGACGCCGCAGGCGCGGCTTAAGGTGGCGCGCGGCCTGATGGCGCAGATGCCGGCGACCAACTGGCTGCGGCGCAATCCGGCGGTGGGTGACCATCTCGCCGCCGGCGATGCCGGGCTCTACGACCTGCTGCTGCACAGCCGCGACCGCGCCTATGACGTGGCCGGGCTGGCGCAACTGGTCGACGGCGCCGGGCTGGAGATCGCCGCCTTCATCGAGCCGTGGCGCTACGATCCGGCGAGCTATCTGACCGATGCGGATCTCCTGCGACGGGTGGCGCGGCTCGATCCGATCGCGCAGGCGGGGTTCGCCGAATTGCTGGCCGGCAATCTGAAGCGCCACATCGTCTATCTGGTGGCGAAGGGGCGTGCGGTTGAGAGCGTGGCGCGGCCGGACGACACGGAGCTCGTGCCGGTGCTGCGTGCCGGCAGCGATTCCTGGACCCGCAATCTCGGCACGGCGCGGGTGCTGAAGGCGAAGATCGACGGCATCGAGGTCGCGTTCCCGCTGCCCGCTTTGACCGCGTCGATCCTCTCGCGCATCGACGGCAAGCGCTCGATCGCGGAGATCCAGCGGGACCTGGCGGAGACGCGGGATGGACCGCGCGATCCACACGCCTTCCAGACCGCTTTCGGCGGCGTCTATCGCGTGTTCAACAAGCTGAACCGGCTGTTCCTGAGCAGCACGACGGCATAGGCTGCCTACACGCTGCCCGTCTTCTCGATCACCAGGACGCGGGCGGCGCCCTGCGGGTGGGCGACGTGCTCTTCGCCAGGCCCGGCATGGCAGATGTCGCCGGGGCGCATCAGGCGGCGATGCTCGGCGCCATCGGCGCGGTAGCGCATCTCGACCGCGCCGGCCAGCACGACAAAGACCTCCGCGCCGTCATTGACATGCCAGACATAGGGCTGGTCGGTCCAATGCAGCCGCACGCTGGCGCCTTCGATCTCGGCGATGGGCAGCGCGTCCCAGGCGCGCGCGGCGGCAAAGTCGGTGGCTGTCACGAAATTCATGGCGTTCCTCCGGTCGGAGATGGCTCTAGCAGAGCGGCCGGCCGGGTTGTATCGTCACCATGACCGGTCGGGGCCGGCACAATGGCGCGTCAAGATCGCGGCGCGCGAAAGACGGCAGCAAGGCGCTGACCAGCGAGGCAGATGAGCCGCAAGCAGGACGAGACCGACCGCAAGATCCTTTCCCTCCTGGCGGAGAACGGCCGCCAGAGCGTCAAGGAACTGGCGCGGCGCATCGGCCTGTCGCGCTCGGCGACGCAGGAACGCCTGGCCCGGCTGGAGCGCGAAGGCGCCATCGCCGGCTACACCATCCGCCGCAACGAGCACGGCAATGGCGCCGTTGCGGCCTACATGTTCGTGAAGACACGCCAGGCCCTGTGCGACGACCTGGCGCCGCTGCTGCGCCACATCCCGGAGATCCTGGTATTCGATTCGGTGGCCGGCGAAACCGACGCGATGCTGGAGGTGACCGCCGAATCCATGGCGCGGCTGCAGGCGATCCGCGCCGAGATCGCCGCGCTGGAGGACGTCGTGCAGATCGAGACCTCGATCATCCTCAAGCGCCATTTCAACCGGCGGTGACGGCTCTTTGACGACTCCCTATCGCCTGATCGCCTCGAAATGGACCGGCTCGATGATCGTCGAGGCGGCTTTCGCGCTGGCCGGCGTTCCGTGCGAGGTGGAGATGATCCCCTATGGCGGCGCGGGCGGGCCGGATCACCGCACCCTGCTGCTGCTCAACCCGCTGGGCCAAGTGCCGACGCTGATCCTGCCCGACGGCAGGGTGATGACGGAAAGTGCTGCGATGGTCCTGCATCTCGCGGATGTGGCGCCGCAGGCTGGGCTGGCGCCGGCGGCCGATCATCCGGCGCGGCCGATGTTCCTGCGCTGGCTGGTCTTCCTGGTGGCGGCGCTCTATCCGACCTTCACCTATGGCGACGACCCGAAGAAATGGACGCCGGACGAAGCGGCGGGAAACCATTTGCGCGCGGCGACCGACGCGCATCGCGAAAGCCTGTGGCGCTATTTCGCGGCCGAGAATTCCTGCGCGCCCTGGGTGCTGGGCGAGACCTTCTCGGCGCTCGATCTCTATGTCGCGGTGATGATCGCGTGGCGGCCGGGCGGCGCCTGGTTTGCCGAGCATTGCCCGGCGCTGCTCGACATCGGCAAGCGCGTCGCCGCGCTCGAAAAACTGCGCCCGGTCTGGGCCAACAACGAGGATTGAGGGAATGGACAAACGGCAATTGGGAAACGCGGCGCTGAAGGTGGCGCCGCTCTGCCTCGGCGGCAATGTCTTCGGCTGGACCGCGGACGAGGCGATGAGCCACCGGCTGCTCGATGCTTTCGTCGATGCCGGGTTCAACTTCATCGACACGGCGAACATGTATTCGGCCTGGGCGCCCGGGCACACGGGCGGCGAATCCGAGAGGGTCATCGGCACCTGGCTGAAGCGGCGCAAGCGGCGCGACGACGTCATCATCGGCACCAAGGTCGGCAAGCCGATGGCCGACGGCCTCAAGGGCCTGGCGAAGGATTACGTGCTGCGCGCGGTGGAGGATTCGCTGGCGCGCCTGCAGACCGATTACATCGATCTCTATTGGGCGCATGAGGACGATCTGACCCAGCCGGTGGAGGCGCCGCTGGAGACCTTCGGCGCGCTGATCAAGGCCGGCAAGGTGCGCGCCATCGGCGCCTCGAATTTCGGCGCCGCGCGGCTCGACGCGGCCCTGGCGGCCGGCGGCCGGAACGGCCTGCCGCGCTACGAGGCGCTGCAGCCGGAATACAACCTGGTGGCGCGCAAGGAGTTCGAGAGCGAGCTGCAACCGGTCTGCCGCAAGCACGGCATCGGCGTGGTGCCCTATTTCGCGCTGGCCAGCGGTTTCCTGACCGGCAAATACCGCTCGGAGAAGGACCTCGCCAAGAGCGTGCGCGGCGAGGACATCGCCGGCTATCTCGATGCGCGCGGCCTCGGCATCCTGGCCGCGCTGGATGCGGTGGCGGCGCGGCACGGCGCCACGCCGGCCCAGGTGGCGATCGCCTGGCTGATGGCGCGCACGACGGCGCCGATCGCCAGCGCCACCTCGCCCGCGCAGCTCGCCGACATCCTGAAATCGGCGGAGCTCCGGCTCGACGCCGCCGATCTCGCCGCGCTCGACACGGCCAGCGCCTGAACCCGCCGGTTTGCCGCGGCAATCGCCCGCAGCCGGTCCGGCTTCGCCGGACTCGGGCGGCGGGTCTATATTTCTGCCGCTGCGATTCTTCCCGGCACATATTAAGGAGGGGGTCTCCATGCCTGCCGATATGACGATGTCACCCGATCTGAGCCTGCTGGTCTGGGCCATCGGCCTGTGCTTTGTGCAGATGCTGGTTTCCGTGCTGCTGGTTCTGCCGCAGGTCGGGCTGCCGGCGCTGGCCGGCAACCGCGAGGGCCTGCCGGCCTTCACCGGCATGGCCGGGCGCGCCATCCGCGCCCATCGCAACATGATCGAGAACCTGGTGCTGTTCGCCGCCTTGGTGCTGGTCGCGGCGGTCACCGGCAGCGCCAACGAGATGACGGCCTTGGGCGCGCAGCTCTTCTTCTGGGCGCGCCTGGTCTATGCCGTGGTCTATCTGGTCGGCGTGCCCTGGCTCCGGACCGGTGTCTGGGCGGTGTCGGTCGTCGGCCTGGTGCTCATTTTCCTGCAACTGATCTGATCCGATCGTCCCGGCGGTGCCGTCCTGCGGCGCCGCCGGTGTGTCGCGGGACAATTCCGCGTCAATCAACGTCGCGCGGCGGCGGGCGCAACCGCGGCGCCACCTGATATAGCCGCCTTATGTCGCCGCTGGTCCTTCTCGCCGCGCTCGCCGCGGTCGTGCTGTGGGGCGCCTCGCCGGTCGCCGCCAAGGTGGCGGTGGGCGAGCTTTCGGCGCTGACCGTCGCCCTGATGCGCACCTTCGTCGGCGGCTTGCTGGCGGTGCCGGTGGCGCTCGCCTTGCGCGTCCCCTTGCCGGCGACGCGGCGCCTGAAGCTTATTTTGCTGCTGACCGGCTTCTGCGGCTTCATCGCCTTTCCGATCCCCTTCACCATCGGGCTGAAGCTGACTTCGGCCAATCACGCCTCGATGATCCTGGCGGCGCTGCCGATCACCACCGGCGCCATCGCGCTGCTGTGGGACCGCCGCAAGCCGACGCGCATCTGGATCCTCGGCAGCCTCATCGCCCTGGTCGGCGAGGCGGTGCTGATCGGCGGGCGGCAGAGCGCCGGCGCCGTCAACCAGCCGAGCCTGCCGGGCGATCTGCTGGTGCTGCTCTCCAACTTCGCCGCCTCGCTCGGCTATGTCGCCGGCGGGCGCCTGCAGCAGGCGGGGTATCCCTCGACCGGCACCACCTTCTGGGGCGCCGCCGCGATGGCGCTGGTGCTGGCGCCCGTGGTGGCGGCGCTGTGGCTGTTCGGCGACCTCGGCCCGGAACTGGCCGCCGCGTCGGCGCGTTCCTGGCTCGCCATTCTCTACCTGGCGGCGGTGTCGACGATCCTCGGCTACGTGCTGTGGTATTGGGCGCTGGGCAAGGGCGGCATCGCGCGCGTCGGCCTCATCCAGTTCCTGCAGCCGGTCTCCGGCATCATCCTCGCCGCATTGCTGCTCGGCGAGGGGATCACGCCGAGCTTCCTCGCCGCCTCGGCGCTGGTGCTGTTCGGCGTCTGGCTCGCCATCCGCGGCAAATAACGCGCGGCCAATTTCACGATTGGTCCCATTCCGCGCGCCTGTAGTACCCCAGTACTTTGAATTGTACTTCCTTGGATCATTCCGCAGCTTCCGCGCGTGAATCCGGTTGAGATCGCGCGGCGTCGTGCTAGCGTTTTCATCAGGGGGAATAAGGAGGGACCAACACGCCAGCAACGAAACCACGGGAGGATGACATGAAGGGCCTATTGCTTTCATCGCTTGCCGTCACCGCATTCGTCTATGCCGGATCCGCGCAGGCGCAAGAGGCACCGCAGGTGCCGGTGGAGAATCTGCAGAAGCTCTCCGGCATGCAAGCGACCGGCACGCCGATGGAGGCGTTCCAGCCGGTGCCGCAGACCGGCGAATATGCCGAGCAGCTGAAGAAGAACCTGGAAAAGATCAAGCTGCCCGACGGGTTCAAGATCAACCTCTATGCCGTGGTGCCGGATGCGCGCCACATGGCGGTCGGGCCGCAAGGCGTGGTCACCTTCGTCGGCACGCGCAAGGACGCGGTCTGGGCCATCACCGACCGCAACAAGGACGGCGCCGGCGACGAGGTGAAGCGCTTTGCGCCATCGCTCGCCTTCGACATTCCGAACGGGCCGTGCTTCTCCAAGGACGGCTTCCTCTACATCGCCGAGCGCAACCGCATCCTGGTCTTCCCGGCGGCCGAGTTCTTCTATGAGAGCCCCGACATCGCGGTCGGCCAGGTGGTGAAGCAGGGCGAGCTCATTCCGCAGGCGGAGGAGAGCTTCAACCACACCGCCCGCGTCTGCCGCGTCGGCCCGGACAAGAAGCTCTACGTGCAACTGGGCCAGCCCTACAACGTGCAGCCGAAGGAGAAGGTCGAGCTCTACGAGAAGCTCGGCATCGGCGGCATCATCCGCATGAACCAGGACGGCAGCGAGCGCGAGGTCTATGCCATCGGCTTCCGCAACCCGGTCGGCATGGACTTCCATCCGGTGACGGGAGAGCTGTGGTCGAACGACAACCAGGTCGACGGCATGGGCGACGACATCCCGCCGGGCGAGCTCGACCGCATCACCGGGCCCGGGCAGCATTTCGGCTTCCCCTGGCTCGGCGGCAACAGCGTGCGCATCCCCGACTTCAAGGACAGCGACCCGCCGGCCAATGCGGTGCCGCCGGTGGTTGAGACCATCGCCCATGCGGCCGATCTCGGCCTCATGTTCTATACGGGGAGCAAGTTCCCGGCGAAATACAAGAACGGCGTCTTCACCGCCCAGCACGGCTCATGGAACCGCACCGTGCCGGTCGGCGCGCGCGTGCTGTTCACGCCGCTGAACGAGGACGGCACGCCGGCGGGCGAGCAGGAGGAATTCGCCGCCGGATGGCTCACCCCCGACGGCGAATATATCGGCAGGCCCGTCGACCTCGTGCAATTGCGCGACGGCTCGATCCTGGTCTCCGACGACTTCGCCGGCGCGGTCTACCGCATCAGCTACGGCGAATAGTGACGTATGCGACGACACGCCAATCCTTTTTCGTCATTGCCGGGCTTGACCCGGCAATCCAAGTATCGTGCGGGTTGTGCGAAGGAACTTGGATCACCGGGTCAAGCCCGGTGATGACGAGGGGGGGAGGAAGCTGACCTACGAACGGGCTGCGCTGCGCCTCACCGCGGCCCGCTCTTTCCGAGGATTGTCCGGATGAAACATCGCCTGCTGCCCGCCGCCTGTGCGGCCCTCGCCCTCACCGCGCAGCCGGCGCTCGCCGCCGATCCGGTCGCGGGCAAGAAGAAGGTCTCGACTACTTGCGCCGTCTGCCACGGCTTGAACGGCATCGCCAAGCTGCCCGAGGCGCCGCACTTGGCGGGCGAGAACGCGCAATACATCATCAAGCAGCTCAAGGCCTTCAAGAGCGGCGAGCGCAAGAGCCCGCAGATGTCCATCGTCGCGCAGGGGTTGAGCGACGAGGACATGGCCAACGTGGCGGCGTGGTTCGCGGGGTTGAAGATCTCGGTGGAGATGCCGGAATAGGCGCCGCCGCCCATTCCGGCTTCCCCGGGCGGCGCCGCCGCCCAATTCGGCTTTCGCGTGGCGCCGCCTATTCGGTGTGCGCCGCCTCCTGCGCCCCGCCTTCGGCATGACCCGCGCCGTGGGTGGCGAGATAGATCGATTCGACATAGCCGATGAAGGCGAACTCGGCGCTGACCCGCTCGCGCGCCGCCGCCACCTCGGCGGCGCTGGCTGGCGCCTTCGCGGCCGCTTGCAGATGCGCCGCATGCTCGAACTTCGCATGCGCGCCATGCGCCACCGCCTCGTTCAGCACCGCCAGCACCGGCTCCAGCTTGCCGTCCGCGAGCGCCCGCTCGGCGGCGGGAATGGCCGGCCCGTAATCGATCCCCGCCGGCTTCAATCCGGTATAGGGCGCGTTCTCACCCGCACGGTGCAGGCGCACGGCCGTCTCCATGAAATAGCGGTCGGCCAGCGCCTTGGCCTCGCCGCCGGCGGCGCGGACCGCGCTCGCCTGCTGGAAGGCCTGCGTCATCTCCGCCTCGGCCGCGGCGGGGGCGAACGGCAGGATGAGGTTGACGTTGCCGGTGTCGAGGGCCTTCGCCGCGGCGCCGGCGACCGGACCGTCGACGGAATCGCAATGCGCCTGGGCGCTCAGCGGAAATGCCATGACCCCGCCGAGCAAGGTGGCGGCCATCAGGGCCTTGCGCAGCGGAATCTTGCTCACTGGAATTAGTCTCATCTCGGCGTCTCCTGGTGATGGATGTGCGGCATGGTTGCCTGCGCCTCGATATGGGAAGATGCGGCCGGCCGTTCTGCGACCAAAGTCGCCGAAGCGGACGATTTCCGGCGGGGTACCGGCAGGACATGGCGAAGAAACCCAGGGATCCCGACGTCGCGGCGCAGCTGGCCAAGGTGCCGTATTTCGCCGGGCTCGACGCGGCGGCGCTGCGCAGCCTGGCCGGCCTGGCGCGCCTCGGCAGCTACCGCAAGGGCGAGGTCATCCTGTGGGAGGGCGAGCCGTGCCAGGGGCTCTACGTCGTGCTGCGCGGCCGGGTGAAGGTGTTCAAGCGCTCGGCCGCGGGGCGCGAGCAGGTGCTGCTGATCCTGGGCGCCGGGCGCAGCTTCAACGACGTGCCGGTCTTCGATGACGGCCCCAACCCGGGCAGCGTGGCGGCGCTCGAGGCCAGCGTGGTCGCGATGCTGCCCAAGGCCGCCGTGTTGCGCCTCGTCGCCGACAATCCGGCGGTGGCGCTGGCGGTGATCCGCAACCTCGCCGGCCGCATGCGGGGCTTCACCCTGGCGGTGGAGGACCTCGCGCTGCGCAATGTCACCGCGCGGGTGGCCAAGGTCCTGATGGACTGGGCCGGCGGGCGCGCCTCGCTCGTCGAGGTGCCGGCCGAGACCGGCGTGCCGCTGACGCAAAGCCAGCTCGCCGCCATGACCGGCAGCGTGCGCGAGGTGGTGCAGCGCGCGCTGAAGACGCTGGAGCAGGAAGGCGCCATCAAGCTCGCCCGCGGGCGCATCACCGTGCTGGACGCGGCGGCGTTGCGCAGGCAGGCGGAGGCGGCGGAGAAGGCGGAGACGTGAGGGGGTGGAAAGTGAGGTGCGAGGTGTGGAGTGGAAATGCGCTCGGACCGCATATCCTCCTCCAAGAGAAATCCAATTTGACTCCATATCCACTGACCCTCACTCTTCACGGTCGCGGATACACCACCTGCCCAGTTTCATCCCTATAAGGCATGTCCCACCATTGCGTCATCGGTTCGAAAAGGCCCAAATTCATGAGGACCATACCGGACAAGGAACGCCCGTCAGGGGCAAACGCCCCTGTGTCTCGACATTCCTCGTCGGGATCGTACCCTCGCTCCCGAGCCTCCGCGGCGTCGCTCAATCGCATCATAGTGAGCGCACCGGTCTGCCGGGACTGCCATTCCTCCAGGCATGGAAGAGCAACATATGTTTTTGATGCGTCATCGAGATAGAGCGGTGCATATCCCGGCATCGTCTCGTTACTACCGACCCCAAAGCCTAGAAAGAACAAGAACCCCAGGAGTCCTACGCAAGCGAGGACGGCACGTACGGCACGCTGAATCATTTGCGGCTCCGCACTATTGGCGAACCCAAGTCACGATATGTACGTAAGCAGCACTAGGAAATAGTCTGTCTCAACCTATACAACACCTCCAACGCCTCCTTCGGCGTCAGCTCATCGGGGTTGATCTCCGCCAGCGCGCGCTCCACGGCGCTGGGCTCCGATAGCCCGCCTTTCGCCGGCGCGACCACCGCCGAGAACAGCGGCAAATCGTCGGCCAGCTTGGTCAGCACGCCGGCCTGCTCGCCCTTCTCCAGCGTGCCCAGCACTTCCTGCGCGCGCTTGATCACGGCGGCCGGCAGGCCGGCCAGCTCGGCGACGTGGATGCCGTAACTGCGGTCGGCGGCGCCCGGCGCGATCTCGTGCAGGAAGCGGACGCTGCCCTGCCATTCCATCACCTTCATCGTGTGCGGCTTCAGCTCAGGGAGTCGCGCGGCCAGGGACGTGAGCTCGTGGTAATGCGTGGCGAAGAGGGCGCGGCACTTGTTGACCTCGTGCAGGTGCTCGAGCGTCGCCCAGGCGATGGAGAGGCCGTCGAAGGTCGCGGTGCCGCGGCCGATCTCGTCGAGGATGACCAGCGAGCGTTCGGTCGCCTGGTTGAGGATGGCGGCGGTCTCCACCATCTCGACCATGAAGGTGCTGCGCCCGCGCGCCAGATCGTCGGCGGCGCCCACCCGTGAGAAGACCTTGTCGACCACGCCGATCTCGGCCTTCTCCGCCGGCACGCAACTCCCCATCTGCGCCAGGATGACGATGAGCGCGTTCTGGCGCAGGAAGGTGGATTTGCCGGCCATGTTGGGGCCGGTCACCAGCCACAAACGCTGGCCGTGCGAGAGGTCGCAATCATTGGCGACGAAGGGTGATTCGGCGTTGCGCTTCAGCGCCGCCTCGACGACGGGGTGGCGGCCGCGCTGGATGCGGAACACGCCGTCGCCCACCACCCGGGGCCGGGTCCAGCCTTCGGCGGCGGCCAGTTCCGTGAGCCCCGCGGCGACGTCGTTCAGGGCGAGGGCGCCGGCGGCGCGGGCAATTCCTTCCGCGCGCTGGGTCACCTCGCCCACCAGATCGGCGAACAGGCGCAATTCGAGCGCCACCGCCTTGTCGGCGGCCTGGCTGATCTTGGTCTCCAGCTCGCCCAGTTCCACGGTGGTGAAGCGGATCGCGTTGGCGGTCGATTGGCGCTGGATGAAGCGGTTGTCCAGCTTCACCTTGTCGGCCTGGACCGCGGTCGCCTCGACGAAATAACCCAGGACATTGTTATGTTTTATTTTGAGCGACGTAATTCCAAGATCGGCTTTGTAGCGCGCCTCCAACTCCAGGATCAGGCGCCGTGAACCGTCGCGCAAGCTGCGCCACTGGTCGAGCTCGGGCAGATAGCCCGGCGCGATGAAGCCGCCGTCTCGGCTGAGCAGCGGCAATTCGGTTGCCAAGGCGCGCTCCAGCCGGTCGACCAGATCGCCGTGGCTGCCGAGCTCGGTCAGCGCCTTCTGCAGCAGCGCCGGCGGCGCGCCGAAGCGGGCGAGGGCGTAATGCGCTTTCAGGGCCGCCGCCGCGCGCAATCCGTCGCGGATGGCGGCGAGGTCGCGTGGGCCGCCGCGATCCAGCGCCAGGCGCTGCAGGGCGCGCTCGAGATCGGGTGCCGATTTCAGCGTGCCGCGGATATCCTCGCGCAGGCGCACCTCGTTGCCGAGATACTCGATCGCATCCTGCCGCGCGGCGATGGCGGCGATGTCGGTGAGCGGCGCCGCCAGCCAATCGGCCAGCAGCCGCGCCCCGCCGCCGGTCACCGTGCGGTCGATGATGGCAAGCAGGCTGCCCTGGCGCTCGCCGGTCAAGGTGCGGCTGAGCTCGAGGTTGCGCCGCGTCGCCTGGTCGATCTCCAGGATGGCGCCGCCGGCGATGCGGGCCAGCTGCGACAGGCGGGGCATCTTGCCCTGCTGGGTCAGCTCGACATAGTCGAGGATGGCACCGGCCGCCGCGATTTCCGGCCGCGTGAAGGCGCCGAAGGCGTCGAGGCTCGCCACCTTGTGAAAGCCCTGCAGGCGCAGCCGCGCGTTCTCGCTGTCGAAGCGCGCATTGGGCAAAGGCGAGAGCGCCGCTTTCCAGTCGCGGAACAGCTCGAACAGGTCGCTCTGCGCCAGCAGGCGCTCAGGGGCCAGGATCTCGGTCGGGTCGAGGCGGGCGAGCGCGGCGGCGAGGCCGGCGCGCGCGACATTCTGGGCGCGGAACTGGCCGGTGGAGATATCGACCCAGGCGAGGCCGAGCTCCTTGCCGGCATCGGCGAGCGCGCAGAGATAATTGTGGCTGCGCGATTCGAGCAGGCCGTCTTCGGTGATGGTGCCGGGGGTCACCACCCGCACCACCTCGCGCCGCACCACGGCTTTGCTGCCGCGCTTCTTGGCTTCCGCCGGGTCCTCGACCTGCTCGCAGACCGCGACCTTGAAGCCGGCGCGGATCAGGCGGTTGAGATAACCCTCGGCGGCGTGGATCGGCACGCCGCACATGGAGATCGGCTCGCCCAGATGGGTGCCGCGCTTGGTGAGAACTATATCCAACGCGCCTGCGGCGCGGACTGCATCTTCGAAGAACAGCTCATAGAAATCGCCCATGCGGTAGAACAGCAGCGCGTCCGGGTGCTGCTTCTTGACGCCGAGATACTGCGTCATCAGCGGCGAGATGGCCGTGTCCGACGCCGGTTCGGGCGGGAGGGGCGGGGTGTCGTTCATGGATTGATGTACTCGAATTCGCGACCGCTCGGTCTGCTCCTTCCCCCCTTGCGGGGGAAGGGTGGGAAGGGGGGTGTTGCAGCGCCGGGTGTAGCCGCCGGCACTATTCGCCTCTTATCGCCTCCGGCGATGCGCGCCCGCAGGGCGCGACCCCCCTTCCGGCTCCGACTAGGCTCACTGCGTTCGCCAAGCCTCCGCGGCCTTCCCCCGCAAGGGGGGAAGGGTGTGAAACGAATGTTCGCGCTGTCATCGGCGGCTGCGGCACTGCAGCATGGGGCAAGCCTTTGCAAGGCGGGCCAATTCATGCAAGCCTGATGTTTCGCGCGGCTGACCATCGAGGCCGCTAGATCCTGGGGAGCTCGTTTCTTTTCCATGTCCGCCAACACGCCGCGCATCACCGAAGAGGAAGCGCTTCTATTCCACTCGCAAGGCCGTCCCGGCAAGGTGGAAATCGTCGCCACCAAGCCGCTGACCACGCAACGGGATCTGTCGCTCGCCTATTCCCCCGGTGTCGCCTATCCCTGCCTCGCCATCGAGAAGGACCCCGACACCGCCTATGACTATACCGCGAAGGGCAACCTCGTGGCGGTGATTTCCAACGGCACGGCGGTGCTCGGCCTCGGCGACCTCGGCGCGCTCGCCTCCAAGCCGGTGATGGAGGGGAAGGCCGTTCTGTTCAAGCGCTTCGCCGACATCGATTCGATCGACCTCGAGGTCGATACCCGCGACGTGACGGAGTTCGTCAACTCGGTGCGCTTCCTCGGCCCCTCCTTCGGCGGCATCAATTTGGAGGACATCAAGGCGCCGGAATGCTTCATCATCGAGCAGCAATTGCGCGAAATGATGGACATCCCGGTCTTCCACGACGACCAGCACGGCACCGCGATCATTTCCACCGCCGGCCTGATCAACGCGCTGCACCTCACCGGGCGCAACATCAAGGACGTGAAGCTGGTGGTGAACGGCGCCGGTGCCGCCTCGATCGCCTGCGTCGAGCTGGTCAAGGCGATGGGCCTGCCGCCCGCCAACGCGATTCTGTGCGACACCAAGGGCGTCATCTACAAGGGCCGCACCGAGGGCATGAACCAGTGGAAATCCGCCCATGCGGTGGAGACCAAGGCGCGCTCCCTGGCCGAGGCGATGGAAGGCGCCGACGTCTTCTTCGGCCTGTCGGTGAAGGGCGCCGTCACCCAGGCGATGGTGAAGTCGATGGCGGCGAAGCCGATCATCTTCGCCATGGCCAACCCCGACCCCGAGATCACGCCGGAGGAGGTGAAGGCGGTGCGCTCCGACGCCATCGTGGCGACCGGGCGCAGCGACTACGCCAACCAGGTCAACAACGTGCTCGGCTTCCCCTATATCTTCCGCGGTGCGCTCGACGTGCGCGCCCGCACCATCAACGACCAGATGAAGATCGCCGCCGCTGAGGCGCTGGCCGCGCTCGCCCGCCAGGATGTCCCGGACGAGGTCGACGCCGCCTATTCCGGCCGGCGCCTGCGCTTCGGGCCGGAATACATCATCCCGGTGCCGTTCGATCCGCGGCTCATCTCCTGCGTGCCTTCCGCCGTCGCCAAGGCGGCGATGGATAGCGGCGTGGCGCGCCGGCCGATCATCGACATGGATGAGTACAGGGCCTCGCTCGCCGCGCGGCTAGACCCGGCGGCGGGCTCGCTGCACCTGATCTTCGAGCGGCTGCACCACTCACCGCGCCGCGTCGTCTTCGCCGAGGGCGAGGAGGAGAAGGTGATCCGCGCGGCCATCGCCTATCGCCAGGCCGGCTACGGCACGCCGGTGCTGATCGGCCGCACCGAGCGCATCCAGGAGACGATCAAGCAATCGGGCCTCGGCGAGGCCGCCGGGCTGGAAATCGTCAACGCCGCCAATTCGCAGCACACCGAGCTCTATCGCGAGGCGCTCTACAAGCGGCTGCAGCGCCAGGGCATGATGCAGCGTGACGTGCAGCGCCTGGTGAACCAGGACCGCAACGTGTTCGGCGCCTGCATGGTGGCGGCCGGCCATGCCGACGCCATGGTGACCGGCGTCACCCGCAGCTTCGCCGTATGCCTCGAGGACGTGCTGAAGGTGATCGACCAGCGCAAGGGCCAGACCCTGATGGCGCTGTCGATCGTGGTAGCGCGCGGCCGCACGGTGCTGATCGCCGACACCTCGGTGCATGAGCTGCCGACGCCGGACCAGCTCGCCGATTTCGCCGTGCAATCGGCCTCGATCGCGCGCCAGCTGGGGCATGAGCCGCGTGTGGCGCTGCTCTCCTTCTCCAATTTCGGCAACCCGCCGCGCGAGAAGGCCGAGCGCATCCGCGAGGCGGTGACGGTGCTCGACAACCGCCACGTCGATTTCGAGTATGATGGCGAGATGCAGGCCAACGTGGCGCTGGATTACGCGCTGATGAAGCAGATCTTCCCGTTCTGCCGCCTGTCGGGCCCCGCCAACATCCTGATCATGCCGGCGCTGCACTCGGCCAACATCTCGGCCAAGCTGATGCAGCAATTGGGCGAGACGGTGATCGGCCCGGTCCTGGTCGGCCTCTCCAAGCCGGTGCAGATCGTGCAGACCGGCGCCACGGTGAACGAGATCATGACCGCCGCCGCCTTCGCCGCTCTGGCGACGATGGTTCATGCGCGCTAGAAGCGCGCGGCGGTAAATGCGCGCTGACACGCGCGGGGTGCATGCGCGCTAAGCGCGCGAGGTAGCGGCACAGCGCCAATCAAGCGCCCGCGCCGGTCGATCCCTGCCTTGAGCGCCGGGGCGTTGCCCGCTGTTGCGGGAACAGAGCCGCCGCGGCGGCGCCGACCGCGCCCCCGGCGGCGGCGAGCAGCCAGTCGTCGACATGGAGCGGCGTCAGGTGCAGCAGTCTCGCCGCCGGCGCGAATTCCACCAGCAGCACGGCGGAAGCGACGGTCGCGGCGATGGCGAGCAGGGCGGCGCGCGTGCGGCAGCGGCTGAGCCCGGCGACCACCGCGGCCATGGCGCAGGCGAAGGAGACCAGCGCCATGGACCGCGCATGCTCGACCGCCTGCGTCGGTCCCAGGCCGCGCCAATAGCCCAGCAGCAGGATGGCCGTGACGAGACCGGCGACGAGGAGGATGAGGCCCCATTCGCGGCGGTCGAAGAAGCGCAGTCGTTCCTTGCGCCGAACCGGGTCGAGCCTGCCGCGGTCGGGCAGTTCCTGGAACACCAGCAGCACGGTCGGATGGATGATGAGCTCCAGCCAGACGACGTGCATCGGCAAATAGAGCAGCGGAAAGCCGAGGAAGGGGATGAGCGCGGCCGTCAGCACCAGCGGCAGATGCACCATGAGCAGATAGGCGAAGCTCAGTTTCAGGTTGCGGAACAGTTGCTGGCCCTCGCCGATGGCGCGGACGATGGTGCGGAAATTGTCGTCCAGCAGGACGATGGCGGCGACCTCGCGCGCGGTGCGGGTGCCGCGTTCGCCCATGGCGATGCCGATATCGGCACCCCGCAGGGCCGGGGCGTCGTTCACGCCGTCGCCGGTGACGGCGACGATCTCGCCCCCCCGCTGCAGCGCTTGCACCAGGGCCAGCTTCTGCGCCGGGACCGCGCGCGCCACCACGTCGATATCGGCGAGGGTGTCGCCGGGGTCGCGTGCCAGGCGCTCGGCGAGCTGCGCGCCATCGATGACCTGCGGCGCCGCCTTGCGTGTCGCATCGGCGCCGATGCCGATCTCCGCGGCGATCGTGCGCGCGGTGGCCGGGTGGTCGCCCGTCACCATGATGATGCGGATGCCGGCGGCCATCGCCCCGGCCACGGCGTCGACGACGCCCTCCCGCACCGGATCCTCGAAGGCGAGCATGCCCGCGAGGGCGAACCCCGATTGCGGCTCGGCGCCGGAGAAGTCGGTCAGGCTGCGCCGGGCGCTGGCGATGATCTTGTGCCCGCCCGCCGCCAGTTCCGCCGTCCTGGCGAGCCAGGACGCGCGCTGCTCCGGCTCCAGATCGCATTGGGTCAGCACGGTTTCGGGCGCACCCTTCAGCACCGCCAGAAGCCGCCCGTCGCCGTCGCGCAGCACGGCGGTCTCGCGCCGCCGGTCCTCGGTGAACGGAAAGGCGGCAACAAGCGCGCCGGCGATCGGCTTCGCTGCCGCCAGCAGCGCCTGGTCGAGCGGATCGCCGCTGTCGGGCCGCGCGGCGGAGGCGGCCAGCGCCGTGCATGCCTCGGCGGTGCTGCCAGCGGCGGGCTGCACATGCGACAAGTGCAGCCGGCCCTCGGTCAGGGTGCCGGTCTTGTCGCTGCAGATGCAGGTGACGCGGCCGATATTCTCGACCACCACCGCGCGCCGCACCAACGCCTGCCGATGGGCCAGGCGGTAGACCCCGACGCCGAGGAAGAACGTGAAGACGATGGGGAATTCCTCGGGCAATGCGGCGACCGCCAGGGTCACGGCGCTGAGGAAGGCGTCGAGCAGGCCGTAGCCCTGCAGGTAACGGGTAACGGCGAGCACGACGCAGAGCAGCACCGCCGCCGCCAACAGCCAGGATACGAGCGATCCGATGGCGTGCTGCAGCGGCGTACGCTCCTGTCGCCCCTGCCGCGCCGAGCGGACGATCTGGCCGTACAGCGTCTCTGCCCCGACACGCGCGACGCGCAACCGCCCCTGTCCGGCCAGCAGCCTGGTTCCAGCCGCGCCCCAATGCCGCTCCTCGACAACGACGGCGCCCGCCGATGGCATCGCGCCGGCGAAGGCGTGTTTGCGCACCGGGAAGGACTCGCCGGTCAGCGCCGATTCATCCACCTGCATGTTCTCGCCGGCGACGATGAGGCCATCCGCGGGCAGGGCGTCGCCGGATTCCAGCAGGACTAGATCGC
>Ga0268299_1001034_pt1 | contig 60962 bp, 51 predicted proteins | sample NOBtaG_FD_193484 | JGI IMG/M metagenome (GOLD analysis project Ga0268299, IMG submission 193484) | Activated sludge microbial communities from bioreactor in Nijmegen, Gelderland, Netherland - NOB reactor | ecosystem: Engineered > Bioreactor > Aerobic > Activated sludge | place: Netherlands...
AGAGGTTTTTCAAAAGGAATTTGGCTCGGAGGTGGTGAAAGATATTATGATCTTGTGAAATGGAAAGAAATGAAGAATAATTTGAGGCCACAGAAACCTATAACGCAGAGTTCCGATGCGGAGACTCTGCGGGGATGGAAAAATTTATTTACTCCCTCTATAAAAACCAGCGAACCGTGTAGAGAAAATTCGTAACTACGCCTATGAAACACACTATTATTCTTGTATTCACTATGGTAGTTGCTCTTGCGACAACCGCGTAAACATCCTCTCCCCCATTTGAATATCGCACGGGTTTCGCTGCCGTAGTTGTCAGTAATATTGATGCCTCTGTGGAGTGGTATAAGAAAGTCTTCGTACTTACCACCGTCAAGCAGTTGAGTGAAACAAATTTGGGTATTCGAATTGTGGTTTTAGAATCCCCAACACTAACACTGGAACTCCTTGAATTTAGTGGTTCACTGACTCGTAAAAAATTATTGGAAGGCACGCAGGAGGGCACAGAGATTCAAGGACACCTGAAATTTGGATTTTATGTTCCGGATATGGATGCCTGCCTTAAACATTTGGCAAGTCTCAAGATAAACGTTCTGCGGGTGTGGACAGACTCCGACACCAAAAACAGAAATTCTCTTATTGAGGACCCTGACGGAAACCTGATTCAATTCTTTCAATAATGCCAATCTAACGCAAATACCTCCAATTTATCGCAAGCTTAGTGGGAATAGTTCAAGCGCACATCCACCTTAGCGTATGGTTCACGGAAATAGAACTGGTTCAAGCGTCCCTTTGGATATTAACTTGGTAAAAAAAATTGAAAGCCAAAAATAGCTATGATATCTTATCTTTGGTGAATCAATTTTTAAAGAATATGGATATCCAAGCGGAAAAATTACATTTGATAGAATGGTTAGCCAGACTTAATAATACTGCAACATTAAAGCGATTTATAACATTGAAAAAGGAGCAAGAAAAAGATTGGTGGGATACTCTCAGTACCGAAGAGAAATCAGAAATAGAAGAAGGGTTAGCCCAGGCAGATCGCGGGGAAGTAGCACCACACAAAGAAGTAATGGCTAAGTACAAAAAATGGCGTTAGCCTTAGTTTGGACTAAACGGGCAATCCAAGGATATGATAACATTGTCCGTTACCTGGAACAGCATTGGACGGATAAAGAAGTTCGGAATTTTATTCGTGAGAGTGATGAATTTTTTACGTTACTAAGTGAGTATCCAGAATTGCTTCAAAAGACAAGCAGGCACAAGAATGTTTATCGTGGCCCATTGAACAAGCTTACGTTCCTAACCTACCGGGTAAAACCACGCAAAAAGCAGTCGAATTAATCAACATCAGAGGAGCCCGACAGAGACCCTTGAGGTAGGTTAGGGAATCCCTTAATCCAGAAATCGGTCAGGGTAATGGACGAAACCCTAAATCCCTTAATCCAGAAATCCTATAAATCCCAATCCGGATTTGACTAAACCAAAAAACCGTATAATTTTGCACTCTCATTTTTGAAAAGCCTCGTCAAAAGCGGGGCTTTTAAGTCGTTCTTAAGAAATGTTGAAGTTGGGTTTGAAAGGGGTCGTCCAAGGTGGTGGTGCCGATCACACCCGAAATACCAATTGGGGAAGTACCAAAGCGGCCAACTGGGACAGACTGTAAATCTGTTGACTTATGTCTTCACAGGTTCGAATCCTGTCTTCCCCACAACCCATTGGTTGGTTTGATGATGGAATTATTGGCAAAATAAATCCCCGATAGTTAAATCACCAAATCGCTAAATGAACAAGCGGGAGTAGCTCAGTTGGTAGAGCGATAGCCTTCCAAGCTATAGGTCGCGAGTTCGAGCCTCGTTTCCCGCTCCACATTTGATGATTGAATGATTTGTGGATTTGATGATTGAAAAATCGACAAATCAATCAAATCTGAAAAATCAACAAATGGGCTGCTGTTGTAGCTCAGGGGTAGAGCACTTCCTTGGTAAGGAAGAGGTCGAGGGTTCAATTCCCTTCAACAGCTCTGCTTCTTTGAAGCAAAATAACCGTTAATGGTTAATAGTTAGTGGCCGAAGCAAAGACTTCTATATAACTATTAACGGATAACGATTAACCAAATTCCTGAAGATGTCAGGAGAACTTGTAATGAATTAATGACTTTCCTGGTCACTGATGCCTAGCAAACATCGAATGCGTGATCAACAGAAATCATTTTTAATAACCCATATCCGAAAGGCTTAAAATGTTTAGGGTGATGCTTCTTAGATGAAGAAGATTGAGTAGTAACTATTTAATAAACTATACACTTTAAACTTTAACAGGAATTTTCAAATATGGCTAAAGAAACGTATGATCGTTCGAAACCGCACGTAAACATTGGAACCATTGGTCACGTTGACCACGGTAAAACCACTCTTACTGCTGCAATTACACAGGTTCTTTCTAAAAAAGGACTTGCTGCTGTCCGTGACTTCTCTTCAATTGACAACGCACCTGAAGAAAAAGAACGCGGTATCACTATTAACACCTCACACGTTGAGTACGCAACTGACAAACGTCACTATGCGCACGTTGACTGTCCGGGCCACGCTGACTATGTGAAAAACATGGTTACGGGTGCCGCTCAAATGGACGGAGCTATTCTTGTGGTAGCCGCTACTGACGGACCAATGCCACAAACTCGTGAGCACATCCTTTTGGCTCGTCAGGTGGGTGTACCTGCGCTTGTTGTGTTTATGAACAAAGTTGACTTGGTTGACGATGCAGAATTGTTAGACCTCGTTGAAATGGAAGTTCGTGAATTGATGTCAGCGTATTCTTTCCCTGGCGATACCATGCCGGTAATCCGCGGTTCAGCGCTTGGTGCATTGAACGGTGAACCGAAGTGGGTTGAAAAAGTAGAGGAACTTATGAACGCAGTAGATGAGTTCATTCCAATCCCTACACGCCTTGTTGACAAAGATTTCTTGATGCCGGTTGAAGACGTATTCTCAATCACAGGTCGTGGTACCGTTGCTACCGGCCGTATTGAGCGTGGTGTGATTAAGACTGGTGACCCGGTTCAAATTCTGGGTATGGGCGCAGAAAACCTGACCTCTACCATCACAGGTGTTGAAATGTTCCGTAAGATTCTTGACAGAGGTGAAGCTGGTGATAACACTGGTCTTCTGCTCCGTGGTATTGAAAAAGAACAAATTAAGCGTGGTATGGTTATCTGTAAGCCAGGTTCTGTAACACCTCACGCTAAGTTCAAGGCTGAAGTGTACGTACTTTCTAAAGAAGAAGGTGGTCGTCACACTCCTTTCTTTAACAAATACCGTCCACAGTTCTATTTCCGTACGACTGATGTTACCGGTGAAGTTATGCTTCCTGCAGGTGTAGAAATGGTTATGCCTGGTGATAACATCTCTATAGAAGTGCAGTTGATCAACAAGATTGCTATGGAAAAAGGTCTTCGTTTTGCGATCCGCGAAGGTGGTCGTACCGTAGGATCTGGTCAGGTTACTGAAATCTTAGATTAATCAGAATCAGATTGAATATTTAAAATCGCTCATCGAAAGGTGAGCGATTTTTTTGTTTAATACCCCATTTTAATGACTATATGCAAAGTTTTAACAGAGCCTGACTCCTGTAAGTAACTGATAATCAGTAATTGAGTTTCTTGTAATTTTCTGAGAAACGCTTTTGATTTCTTTATCAATTGCCCTACATTTGCAGTCCTTTTGAGTTTAGGGTGGAGAAACAAGAGGTTGTCTTGCTGATAAGTTGTTAAATGGGCTAAAATGGCTGATTTTATTGCTTACCGGGTGACAAAATCCCAAAAACGGGCGTAGTTCAATGGTAGAATAGCGGTCTCCAAAACCGTTGATGGGAGTTCGAATCTCTCCGCCCGTGCGTAGTTAAAAATTGTTGTCCGATGCAGAAAATTGGAAATTATTTCGCTGAGTCGTGGGAGGAAATCAAGAACAAAGTGTCTTGGTCTACCTATAAGGAGTTGCAAAGCAGTGCCATTCTGGTGCTGGCAGCCTCCACCATTTTTGCGTTGGTGATTGGTGCCATCGATTGGATGTTCAAGACGGGATTGCAGTGGTTTTATCGTGAATTTTAATCACGCAAGGCAATGGGCGAATTAAAGTGGTATGTATTACGCGTTATCAGCGGCCAGGAAAAGAAAGTGAAGTCGTACCTGGAGAACGAAATTGAGCGCGAGAAATTAACAGAATATATCCCTCAGGTGCTCATACCATCTGAGAAAGTATATGAGATGCGTGGCGGAAAAAAACGCGTGAGAGAAAGAAATTTCTTTCCGGGTTATGTACTTCTGTCTGCGGATCTATCAAACGGGGAGGCTTTTCATACTGTGAATAATATTCCTGGTGTGATTGGTTTTCTCGGCAACAACGGAACCGGAGCTTCCAAAGATCCTGTAGCCTTACGTCAGTCTGAGGTAAACAGGATTCTCGGTAAAGTTGATGAGATTGACAGCTTCGAAGAAAAACTGGGTACTCCTTTTATTAAAGGAGAATCTGTTAAGGTAATGGACGGCCCATTCTCAGGCTTTACCGGAACCGTAGAGGAAATATTCGAAGAAAAGAAAAAGTTAAATGTCATGGTGAAGATTTTCGGCCGGAACACACCAGTCGAATTGAATTACATGCAGGTTGAAAAACAAGAGTAATTATTAGCAAAGCAAAATGGCAAAGCAAATTACAGGATATTTAAAACTGCAGGTAAAAGGAAACTCCGCTAACCCCGCTCCTCCAATTGGACCAGCGCTGGGTAGTAAGGGTCTTAACATCATGGATTTTTGCAAACAGTTTAATGCAAGAACCCAGGATAAGCCCGGACAACTATTGCCTGTATTGATTACGATCTACAATGACAAGTCGTTTGACTTCGTCATTAAAACTCCTCCTGCCGCTAACCTCATTTTAGAGGCTATGAAAAAGCAGAAGGGGTCTGCAGAACCTAACCGTAACAAGGTAGGATCTATCACCTGGGATCAGGTGAGGAAAATTGCGGAAACGAAAATGCCTGACCTCAACGCGTTTAAAATTGAGTCAGCAATGAAAATGATTGCAGGAACTGCACGCAGCATGGGTGTTACCGTGTCTGGAACAGCCCCCTGGAACAATTAATCTTTTGAGGTATGGCAAGAATTTCAAAGAACAGAAAAGCAGTAGCATCTAAATTCAACCTGGAGAAAGAATATTCTCTGGAGGATGCAACCAACATGCTGAAAGACATCACCTTCACAAAATTTGATGCTTCAGTTGACTTGGATATTCGCCTGGGTGTTGACCCAAAGAAATCTGATCAGATGGTGAGAGGCGTAGTAGCGCTTCCTCATGGATTAGGTAAAACGGTTCGTGTACTTGTATTGTGTACCCCTGATAAAGTTCAGGAAGCAAAAGACGCAGGTGCCGAGCATGTAGGACTTGATGAATTTATCACCAAAATCGAAGGCGGCTGGACAGATATTGATGTCATTATCTGTACACCTACCGTGATGGCAAAGGTTGGTAAACTTGGTAAAGTATTAGGCCCTCGTGGTTTAATGCCAAACCCTAAATCAGGAACTGTTACGCTAGAAGTCGGCAAAGCGGTGAAAGAAGTAAAAGCCGGTAAAATCGACTTCAAAATTGATAAAGCTGGTATCATTCACGTAAGCATCGGGAAAGCTTCCTTCTCACCTGACAAAATCAGGGACAATGCTTCTGAAATGATCAACACAATCGCTAAGCTGAAACCCGCATCTGCGAAGGGTACATACTTTAAAAGTATTGCTATCTCCACAACGATGAGCCCGGGCATCAGAATTGACGCAAGTTCCATTACTGGTATTTAAGACATAGTAACATGACCAGAGAAGAAAAAGCACAAATAATCGAGGGACTTAGTCAGAAGTTTGCAGACAATGCCCACTTCTACATTACAGATGCTAACGGTTTTACCGTAGAGCAGATTAATACATTCAGAAGAATGTGTTTCAAGGGTGGCGTTGAATACAATGTGTACAAAAACACGTTGATTCAAAAGGCACTGGAGAGACAAGAAGGGATTGACTACTCACCACTTTTTAAAGTATTAAATGGATTCTCAGGCATTATGTTCTCGAAAGAGGTTGGTAATGCACCTGCAAAAATCCTGAAAGAATACCGTAAGAAAGTGGATGGCAAACCTGTACTAAAGGCAGCCTCTATCAAATCCGAATTGTATATCGGAGATGAAAACCTGAATACGCTTTCTGAGTTGAAGTCGAAGAACGAACTCATTGGCGAAATTATTTCCATGTTGCAAGCACCGGCACGAAACATCGTATCTGCTCTCCAGAACAGAAAGGATGCACCAGCCGGAGAATAACCTGGTACAACTAATTTATTTGAACTGAAAAATTAAATTTTAATAAAATGGCTGACGTAAAAGCTCTCGGAGATCAACTAGTTGAACTCACTGTAAAAGAAGTAAACGAATTAGCTTCTTATTTGAAAGAAACATATGGCATCGAACCTGCAGCCGCTGTGGTTGTAGCAGGTGGTGCTGCTGCTGGTGGTGGCGCTGCTGCTGCTGAGGAGAAGACCAACTTTGATGTTGTGTTGAAGGCATCTGGCCCTAACAAACTTCAGATCGTGAAGCTTGTGAAAGAACTTACCGGTCTTGGCTTGAAAGAAGCGAAAGACATGGTAGACGGTGCTCCTAAAACTATCAAAGAAGGATTACCTAAGGACGAAGCAGAGAACCTTAGAAAGCAACTTACTGAGGCTGGTGCCGAAGTTGAGTTGAAGTAATCTCTTCTTGAGGCGCGGGTACTGCCTCAAAAAAACTCGATTAGGCCTCGTCCCGCGTATCGCGGGATGCGGTCTATTCGTATTTGTACCAATCATATTAAGTCGCGTCCAGGATTAACCTTTAAACGTTACAAGCACTTGGCAAAGAAAACTAATACCGGTAGAATCGATTTCTCAGCAATTGAGAAAATTATCGACTACCCAGACTTTCTGGACTTACAGCTCCAGTCATTTCAAGATTTCCTGCAGATCGATACACCTGCCGAAAAAAGGCAGAATGAAGGCTTATACAAAGTATTTGCTGAAAACTTTCCGATCTCTGACTCGCGCGAAAATTTCGTGCTCGAGTTTGTGGATTATACCATCGATCCGCCAAAATACAATGTTGATGAGTGTATTGACAGAGGATTAACATTCTCTGTTCCATTGAAAGCAAAACTTCGCCTCACCTGTAACGATGAGGACAACGAAGATTTCGAAACCATTGAGCAGGAGGTGTTTTTGGGTAACATCCCTTACATGACCGAAAAAGGCTCATTTGTAATCAATGGTGCCGAACGGGTAATCGTATCGCAGCTACACCGCTCACCAGGCGTGTTCTTTGCGATGAGCAAGCACACGAACGGTACGAAACTATACTCTGCGCGTATCATCCCTTTCAAAGGTTCGTGGATTGAATTCGCGACTGACGTGAACAGTGTGATGTACGCTTACATCGACCGTAAAAAGAAATTCCCTGTAACCACCTTGCTTCGCGCCATTGGTTACGGTACTGATAAAGATATCCTTGACCTCTTCGGATTGTCTGAAGAAGTAGAGGCTAACAAAAACACCTTGAAGAAAGTTGTGGGTCGCAAACTTGCGGCACGCGTTCTTCGGACGTGGACAGAAGACTTCGTGGATGAGGATACTGGTGAGGTAGTATCCATCGATCGAAACGAAGTTCTTTTGGAGCGTGATCATCTGATCTCTGCAGAAGATGCAGACACGATTCTTGAGTCTGGCGTGAAGTCAATCATTCTTCACCGCGAAGATGTGAACGTGGCAGACTATCTGATCATCTTCAACACACTTGCAAAGGATAATTCAAACTCTGAAAAAGAAGCGGTAGAGCAAATCTACCGTCAATTAAGAAATACAGAAGCTCCTGACGAACAAACCGCCCGCGATGTTATCCAGAGCTTGTTCTTCAGCGAAAAGCGTTATGATCTTGGAGAAGTTGGTCGTTACAGAATCAACAAGAAACTTGGTCTTGACCTAAGCTTCGATCATCGCGTATTAACGAAAGATGATATCATCTTAATCGTGAAGTACCTGATCGGTCTGATCAACTCAAAAGCATTGATCGATGATATCGATCACCTTTCGAACAGACGTGTACGTACCGTTGGTGAACAATTGTATTCACAGTTTGGTGTTGGTCTCGCCCGGATGGCTCGTACCATCAAAGAAAGAATGAACGTCCGTGATAACGAAGATTTCAAGCCTGTTGATTTGATCAACGCGCGTACGTTGTCTTCAGTCATCAACTCGTTCTTCGGTACAAACCAGCTGTCTCAGTTCATGGATCAAACCAATCCGTTGGCTGAGATTACACACAAAAGAAGAATGTCGGCACTCGGGCCAGGCGGTCTCTCCAGAGAGAGGGCTGGATTTGAGGTGCGTGACGTACACTATACGCACTACGGTCGTCTTTGTACAATCGAAACTCCGGAAGGTCCAAACATCGGTTTGATTTCGTCTCTCTGCGTTCATGCGAAAGTGAACAAGATGGGCTTTATTGAAACACCTTACCGTAAAGTGGAGAACGGCAAAGTGAAAACGAAAGATCTTATTTTCCTGACTGCCGAAGAAGAAGATACACACAACATCGCTCAGGCGAATGTTAAACTGAAGCCAAACGGTGAGTTCATTGAAGAAAAGGTGAAAGCCCGTTTCGAAGGTGACTTCCCTGTGGTGGAGCCCAAGGATTTGAAATATATGGATGTGGCCCCGAACCAGATTGTTTCGGTAGCAGCTTCAATGATCCCTTTCCTTGAGCATGATGATGCCAACCGTGCATTGATGGGTTCAAACATGCAACGTCAGGCGGTACCATTGGTGCGCCCCGAGGCTCCGATTGTTGGAACCGGTCTTGAAGGACGCGTGGCACTTGACTCACGTGCGTTGATGGTGGCTGAAGGCCCCGGTGTTGTTGATTTCGTAGATGCCAAGAAAATCACCATTAAGTACGATACCAACGAAGAGCAAAAACTTGTTGCGTTTGATAATGAGTACAAGTCCTATAGCCTGATTAAATTCAGAAGGACTAACCAGGATACTTGTATTAACCACACCCCGCTGGTTCGCAAAGGCGATCGCGTGGTGAAAGGTCAACCCCTGGTAGAAGGTTATGCTACCAACAATGGTGAGCTGGCTCTTGGAAGAAACCTGCTGGTGGCATACATGCCATGGCAAGGCTATAATTTTGAAGATGCGATTGTTATCTCTGAGAAAGTTGTTCGTGACGATGTGTACACCTCAATTCACGTGGAAGAGTTTGAACTGGAAGTTCGGGACACTAAGCGTGGTGAAGAGGAGCTAACATCTGAAATTCCAAACGTTAGCGAAGAAGCTGTGAAGCACCTGGATGAAAACGGTATCATTCGTATAGGTGCAGAGGTAAAAGAAGGTGATATCCTGATTGGTAAGATTACCCCGAAAGGAGAAACCGACCCTACTCCGGAAGAAAAGCTTCTGCGGGCGATCTTCGGAGACAAAGCGGGCGATGTGAAAGATGCTTCGATGAAGGCACCTCCATCGCTAAAAGGTGTTGTAATCGAAACAAAACTTTTCTCCCGACCAAAACGCGACAAAGATGTTCGCTCAAAGTCGAAGAAGGAGTTGGATGCGCTGAAGAATAAGTACAGCAAGCAATTGACTGATCTGCGTTCAGAGATCGTTAAAAAACTTTCTACTATCCTGAATGGAAAAACCAGCAACGGTGTAAAACATAAATTCGGAGATGAATTAATCAGCAAAGGGGTGAAGTTTTCAGCGAAAGTGATTGAGAACAACCTGTTTCCTGATAAGAACATCTATCGTGATGAAAGTAACTACAGCGTTCCTGAAGAAGTGAACCTGATCTCTGACATCAGCCTCGAAAACTGGGCGAATGATGATCACACCAACGATTTGATCGCGAAAACTGTGAAAAATTACCTGGTGAAGCGTAACACGTATGCCGGAGAATTCAAGCGTGAGCGATTTACATTAGAAGTTGGTGATGAATTACCGACTGGAATTGTTCAACTGGCAAAAGTTTATGTGGCGAAGAAACGTAAACTGAAAGTTGGTGATAAGATGGCGGGTCGTCACGGTAACAAAGGTGTTGTGGCCCGTATTGTTCGTGAGGAAGATATGCCGTTCCTCGAAGATGGAACACCGGTAGATATTTGCTTGAACCCGTTGGGCGTACCTTCACGTATGAACCTGGGCCAGTTGTATGAAGCGGTGTTGGCTTGGGCCGGATTGAAACTCGGCCGTAAATATGCAACTCCAATCTTCGATGGTGCTTCTATCGATCAGGTACAAAATGAATTAAAAGAAGCGGGCTTACCTGACTTTGGAAGGTCTTATCTATACGATGGCTTAACCGGTCAGAAGTTTGATCAGCCTGTAACCGTAGGTGTAGCCTACATGTTGAAGCTTGGTCACTTAGTTGATGATAAAATGCACGCACGTTCTATCGGGCCGTACTCACTTATTACGCAGCAGCCTCTTGGTGGTAAGGCCCAATTTGGTGGTCAGCGTTTCGGAGAAATGGAGGTTTGGGCGATCGAGGCATTCGGTGCATCACACATCCTGCAAGAAATCCTCACTATTAAATCTGACGATGTGGTTGGTCGTGCGAAAGCATACGAATCTATCGTGAAGGGTGAGAACATGCGGAAGCCAAATATCCCTGAATCATTCAATGTACTTGTACATGAACTCAGAGGTTTGGCACTTGAGATCACAATGGATTAAAAATAGTATTTAGTCGTGAGTCCTTAGTATTTAGTACTAGGGACTCAGGACTAAATACTCAAGACTAAAGACTATTTACTAAAGACTAAAAACTACAAAGCATGTCTTTCAGAAAAAATAAAAAGATCAACAGCGATTTCTCTAAAATCACCATCAGCCTGGCTTCTCCGGAGTCCATCCTGGAAAGTTCTCATGGTGAAGTAACCCAACCCGAGACGATCAACTACAGAACCTACAAGCCTGAAATGGGCGGGTTGTTCTGCGAACGCATCTTCGGTCCGGTAAAAGACTGGGAATGCCATTGCGGTAAGTACAAGAGAATCCGTTACAAAGGAATTATTTGCGACCGCTGCGGTGTAGAAGTTACCGAGAAGAAAGTAAGACGCGAGCGCATGGGCCATATTGAATTAGTGGTTCCTGTTGCTCACATCTGGTATTTCCGTTCGTTGCCAAATAAGATCGGTTACTTGTTAGGTCTTCCTACGAAGAAACTTGATCAAATTATCTATTACGAACGTTTTGTAGTAATACAACCCGGGGTGAAGGAAGAAGATGGTGTGAACAGAATGGACTTCTTAACAGAAGAAGAATATCTGGATATCGTTGATAAGCTTCCCCGCGAAAACCAAATGTTGGATGATAACGATCCTAAAAAATTCATCGCCAAGATGGGCGCTGATGCATTAGAGATGCTGTTATCTCGCTTACAATTGAATCAGTTATCCTACGATCTGCGTCACCAGGCAGCAACCGACACTTCTCAGCAACGTAAGGCTGAAGCGTTAAAGCGCTTGAAAGTAGTAGAAGCTTTCCGCGATGCTAACACACGCGTAGAGAACAAGCCTGAGTGGATGGTGATCAAGATGGTGCCTGTAATTCCACCGGAATTACGTCCGCTTGTGCCATTGGATGGCGGTCGTTTTGCAACATCAGATTTGAATGACCTGTACAGACGTGTTATTATCCGTAACAACCGTCTGAAACGTTTGATTGATATTAAAGCTCCTGAAGTTATTCTTCGTAACGAGAAGCGTATGCTCCAGGAAGCGGTTGACTCCCTGTTCGACAACTCACGTAAAGTGAATGCAGTTCGTTCAGATGGTAACCGTGCGTTGAAATCATTGAGCGATATGCTGAAAGGTAAGCAAGGACGTTTCCGTCAAAACTTACTTGGTAAGCGTGTTGACTACTCTGGTCGTTCGGTAATTGTTGTAGGACCCGAGTTGAAACTTCATGAGTGCGGCCTGCCTAAAGATATGGCGGCTGAATTATTCAAGCCATTTATTATTCGTAAGCTGATCGAAAGGGGAATTGTGAAGACTGTGAAGTCAGCAAAGAAAATTGTTGACCGCAAGGATCCGGTGATCTGGGATATTTTGGAAAACGTTTTGAAAGGACATCCCGTTCTTTTGAACCGCGCCCCAACCCTTCACCGTTTAGGTATCCAGGCTTTCCAGCCGAAACTGATCGAAGGAAAAGCTATTCAACTTCACCCGTTAGTATGTACCGCGTTTAACGCTGACTTTGACGGTGACCAGATGGCCGTTCACGTGCCGCTTGGTCAGGAAGCCATTCTGGAGGCATCTATGCTCATGCTTTCATCGCACAACATTTTGAACCCGGCCAACGGTGCTCCGGTAACGGTACCTTCCCAAGACATGGTTCTTGGATTGTACTACCTCACAAAAGGAAGAAAGAATACACCGGAGGAGCCAATTGTTGGAGAAGGCCGCAAGTTTTATTCAACTGAAGAAGTTGTAATTGCACACAACGAAGGCAAGCTTTCGAAGCACGCTCATATTAAAGTGCGTGTACGCGCAAAAGATAAGAAGACGGGCCAAATGAAGTTTCAATTAGTTGAAACGGTTGTGGGGCGAGTACTCTTCAATCAGTACGTTCCTGAAGAAACCGGTTTCGTTGATGAACTGCTTACCAAAAAGAAACTGCAAACTATTATTGCAGAAGTGTATAAAACCGCTGGTCCTTCAAAAGCCGCCAAGTTCCTCGATGATATCAAAGACCTTGGTTTCCAAATGGCCTACAAAGGAGGTCTTTCCATGGGATTAAATGATGTGAAGATTCCGGTTGAGAAAGAGAAATTCGTAAAAGAAGCTCAGAAAGAAGTTGACACCGTATGGAACAACTACATGATGGGTCTTATTACAGACAATGAACGGTACAACCAGGTGATCGACATCTGGACGCGCGCCAACACCATGCTGACCAATACGCTGATGCGTCAGTTGGAAGAAGACAGACAAGGCTTCAACCCGATTTACATGATGATGCACTCCGGTGCCCGTGGTTCGCGCGAGCAGGTGCGTCAGTTGGGAGGTATGCGTGGTTTGATGGCGAAACCTCAGAAGAACCTGGCCGGTTCAGTAGGTTCGATCATCGAGAATCCGATCCTTTCAAACTTTAAAGAAGGATTAGATGTGTTAGAGTACTTTATCTCTACACACGGTGCGCGTAAAGGTTTGGCCGATACAGCGTTGAAGACTGCCGATGCAGGTTACTTAACCCGTAGGTTGGTTGACGTTGCACACGACTTAGTAATTACGGAGGAAGATTGCGGAACGCTTCGCGGATTGAAAGTGACAGCACTGAAAGACAACGAGGATATTGTTGAACCGCTTTCTGAGCGAATCTTAGGTCGTGTAACTGTACACAATATATATGATCCATTAACAGAAGAGTTGATCTGTTCTGCTAATGAAGAAATCACAGATGAAGTAGCCAAGCGCATTGAAGAGACTTCTATAGAAGAAGTTGAAATTCGCTCTATCCTGACTTGCGAGTCGAAGATGGGTGGCTGTGCAAAATGCTACGGCCGTAACCTGGCTACCGGTAAAATGGTACAGGCAGGTGAGGCAGTTGGTGTGATTGCGGCTCAGTCAATCGGAGAGCCTGGTACACAGCTTACACTTCGTACTTTCCACGTGGGTGGTACGGCATCAAACATTGCGGTTGATGCAAACATTAAAGCGAAATTCCCAGGTGTTGTTGAATTCGAATCAATCCGTACGATTGAAACTACCGATAGAGAAGGCAACAAGGTTCATGTTGTAATGGGCCGTACCGGTGAGATCAGAATTTTGGATAAAGAAAAAGGACGCGTGCTTATTTCAAATCACGTTCCTTACGGTGCCTATCTGAGGATAAAAGATGGTAAGAAGGTGGAGAAGGGCGAGGAGCTTTGCTTTTGGGATCCTTACAACGCGGTGATTCTTTCTGAGTTTGATGGAGAGATTGGTTATGAGTCGATTATTGAAGGCATCACCTACAAAGAAGAATCTGATGAGCAAACTGGTCACCGTGAAAAGGTGATTACAGAAACGCGTGATAAGACAAAGAACCCGGCCATTGTTGTGAAGGGTAAGACTGATACTAAATCCTACAACATACCGGTGGGTGCTCACTTGGCCGTAGATGAAGGCGACAAGATCAAAGCCGGACAGGTTCTGGTGAAGATCCCTCGTACCTACGGAAAGTCGCGCGATATTACGGGAGGTCTTCCTCGTGTAACGGAATTGTTTGAGGCTCGTAATCCGTCAAACCCTGCCGTGGTGAGTGAGATCGATGGCGTTGTAACGTATGGAGGCATTAAGCGTGGTAACCGTGAAATTTTCATCGAATCACGCGATGGTGTTCAGAAGCGTTATTTAGTACCTCTTTCGAAGCACATCCTGGTGCAGGATAACGACTTCGTGAAGGCAGGTCAGCCTTTATCGGATGGCTCAATTTCTCCTGGAGATATTCTGGCCATCAAAGGACCCACCGCGGTTCAGGAATATTTAGTGAATGAAATTCAGGAAGTGTACCGTTTGCAAGGTGTGAAGATCAACGATAAGCACATTGAAGCGATTGTAAGCCAGATGATGCAAAAGGTTGATATCATCGATCCGGGCGATACGACATTCCTGCCCGGTGAATATGTGGATAAACTTACCTTCCGTGAAGAGAATGACTTGATTCTTGATAAGAAGGTTGTAGTTGAAGCGGGCGATTCTGAAAAGTTCAAGCCAGGCCAGATTATTACGGCACGGGAGCTTCGTGATGAAAACTCACAGTTGCGCAGAAAAGATGCTAAACTGGTGGAGGTACGCGATGCCCTGGCTGCGGTTTCAAGACCAACGCTTCAGGGAATTACACAAGCATCATTGAAGACTGAAAGCTGGTTGTCTGCGGCATCGTTCCAGGAAACTACGAAAGTGTTGAGCGAAGCTGCCATCCGCGGTAAGCAAGATCAACTGATGGGTATGAAGGAGAACGTGATCGTTGGTCACCTGATCCCTGCCGGTACCGGTCAGCGCAGGTTCAACGATATGATTGTAACCCATAAGGATGAGTACGATGCTTTTGCAGAGCGAACAGAAGTGAAAGAGAAAGACAAGCAGAAAGAACTGCAGGACTAAATTTGAAAATTCGAAAATGAGATAATTTGAAAATTGCGAATGGGAAACCGTTCGCAATTTTTGCTTTATTCGTTCCATATTTTTCAAATTAATCCTCATTGAATTTTCAAATCTTCAAATCGATAATTTTCAAATTGAGTTATGGCAGACGAAAAGAAAGAGAACCAGGCCCCCAACCAGATCAACATTGAGCTTTCAGAAGAAATAGCCGAAGGTATCTACTCGAACCTGGCCATGATCGCGCATTCCAACAGCGAGTTTGTGATTGACTTTATCCGGCTGATGCCGGGGGTTCCAAAGGCTAGGGTTAAATCCCGGATAATCATTACCCCGGAACATGCCAAACGTCTTTTGGGAGCTTTAAAAGATAACATTGATAAGTACGAGGCCATGTTTGGCCCCATCAAACAAACCCACGATGCACCTAAATTTCCAATGAATTTTGGAGGTACGGTGGGAGAGGCTTGATCATTACAGATTGTAAGTTCAACTTACAATCTGTAAATTAGCCTGATGATCAATAGAATAGCGGAAAAGGAGGCCGTCCGGCTTTCGAAGCAATACCCGGTTCTTACCATAGTTGGGCCTCGTCAGTCTGGAAAAACTACGCTTTGCCAAAAGGTTTTTGAGGCGTATTCCTACGTCTCACTTGAAAACTTAGAAGAAAGAGAACAAGCATTACATGACCCAAAATCTTTTTTAACGCGCTTTAAAGAACCTTTAATAATTGACGAGATTCAGAGGGTTCCTTCCATTCTTTCCTACATCCAAACCAGGGTAGACAACAGCAAGAAAAATGGAAGTTATATTCTGACAGGAAGTCAGCAATTTGAGTTGATGGAATCACTGAGCCAGTCACTGGCTGGAAGAACCGCCATTCTTAAATTATTGCCCCTTACAATCAAAGAACTACATGATCATTACAAAATTTATAACTCCCTCGAAGATTATTTATACACAGGTTTTTACCCACGTATATATGATCAAAACTTAAACCCCACTGAATCAAATACTTTTTACCTGAGTACGTATGTGGAGCGGGATATCCGCAGCCTGATTAACATAAAAGACTTCCTGTTGTTTGATCGCTTTTTAAAAGTGTGTGCTTCTCGTACAGGACAGTTGCTCAACATGACTTCTATTGGGAATGAATGTGGTATTTCCCATAATACGGTGAATCAATGGCTTAGTTTACTGGAGGCAAGTTTTATCGTGTACAGAGTGCCACCCCATTTCCGCAATTTTTCAAAGCGTATTATAAAATCACCAAAATTATTTTTCTACGATGTGGGATTTGCGTCTTATTTATTGGGGATTGAAGCAAAAGAGCAACTTATCAATCATCCTTTAAAAGGCGCTTTATTTGAAACGTTGGTGGCAGGCGAACTTTTGAAAGCAAGGTATAACGCTGTGAAAGGCAGTAACCTTTACTTCTTTCGCGACAATTCAGGGCACGAAGTAGATTGTTTACTGGATCGCGGTAATTACTGTGTGCCTGTTGAAATAAAAAGCAGCCAAACGATAAACGAAAGTTTCTTCACAAACCTTCAGTTTTACAATTCACTTCAACAAGATGCAGCCAAACCAGTGCTTGTTTATGCAGGTGATGAGTCCTATTCACGCAAGGCAGCAGAAGTTGTTTCGTATCTGAATTTGCATGGGGTAAATTGAGCAAATTGGAAGATTTGGAGTTGAACTTTCGCTTAAATGAGTCAATTTTTAGGAGTTTGTGAGATTAGCGTAGCCTGAAAATGGGTATTTCAAGCCCACACGATCCTAAATCGATAAAATTTCAAATCCGCCCAAATAGGGGACTGCATCTTAAAACGCCAAATTTAGGGTCTTAACAGGAAGATTTAGAGCAAAAATCTGAAACCCAAAATCCGAAATTTGAAATCTTTTGATACCTTTGCAGTCCTATTTTTGAACAGGACTATAAAAACAAAGCATAAATGCCTACCATTCAGCAGCTTGTAAGGAAAGGACGCAAGAAATTGAACTTCAAATCGAAGTCTCCAGCCCTTGATTCATGCCCTCAACGCAGAGGAGTTTGTACCCGTGTGTACACAACAACACCTAAAAAGCCTAATTCCGCTATGCGTAAAGTGGCTCGTGTACGCCTAACCAACCAAAAGGAGGTTAACGCTTATATCCCTGGTGAGGGGCACAATCTGCAGGAGCACTCTATTGTGCTGATCCGCGGAGGCAGGGTTAAAGACCTTCCGGGTGTTCGTTACCACATCGTTCGTGGTGCGTTGGATACAGCAGGGGTAAACGGCCGTAAACAGAGCCGTTCTAAGTATGGTGCAAAACGTCCTAAAGCAGGCGCAGCCGCTCCGGCAGCTAAGGGCAAAAAATAATCTTCAGAAGCGATGAGAAAGTCAAAACCTAAAAAGAGATACTTACTTCCTGATCCTAAATTTCAGGATACACTGGTAACGAAGTTCGTGAATTACCTGATGGAGCAGGGTAAGAAAAGTACCGCCTATGGTATTTTCTATGATGCGATTGCGCAGGTAGAGAAGAAGACAAACGAAAGTGGTTTGGAAGTTTGGAAGCGTGCCATGAATAACCTGATGCCTTCCGTTGAGGTGAAGAGTCGCAGGGTGGGTGGTGCAACATTCCAGGTTCCGGTTGAAATCCGTCCTGAGCGTAAAATCAACCTGAGCATTAAGTGGTTGATCGACTTCTCCAGACTTCGTGGTGAAAAGACCATGATGGATAAGTTGGCAAGCGAGATCATCGCAGCTTCAAAAGGCGAAGGCGCGGCTATCAAGAAGAAGGACGATACCCACCGCATGGCCGAAGCCAACAAAGCTTTTTCTCATTTCAGATTCTAAAAGTAGTCCTGAGTCGTTAGTCCTGAGTATTGAGGCTGATGATTTAGGGAATTAATAGTTAATAAATAATAAGCTGAGGCTTGATACTAGATACTCAAGACTCACTACTAAGGACTAAAAGAATGGCGAGAGATTTAAAATTCACCAGGAACATCGGAATTGCTGCGCACATTGATGCTGGTAAAACAACCACTACTGAGCGTATTCTTTATTATGCCGGTGTAACACATAAAATTGGTGAAGTACACGATGGTGCCGCTACCATGGACTGGATGGCACAGGAGCAAGAGCGTGGTATTACTATTACCTCTGCTGCTACAACCGTATTCTGGAAATACAGAAATAACGACTACCACGTAAACATTATTGACACGCCCGGTCACGTGGATTTTACCGTTGAGGTAAACCGCTCGTTGCGAGTATTGGATGGTCTGGTGTTCTTGTTTAGCGCGGTTGATGGTGTTGAGCCTCAATCAGAAACAAACTGGCGCCTGGCTGATAATTACAAAGTTGCCCGTATCGGATTTGTGAATAAAATGGACCGTTCAGGCGCTGATTTCCTTGGCGTTTGTAAGCAGGTAAAGGAGAAGTTGGGTAGCAAGGCGGTTGCGTTGCAATTGCCGATTGGTGCAGAAGATCAATTTAAAGGTGTTGTTGATTTAGTAAACAATCGTGGTATCATTTGGAATGAGAGCGATAAGGGAATGACCTTTACAGAAGTTCCGATTCCGGAAGAAATGAAGGCTGAAGTAGCTGAGTACCGCGAAAAATTGCTCGAGGCTGTAGCGGAATATGATGAGACATTGATCGAAAAATTCTTCAATGATCCCAATTCAATCTCAGAAAAAGAAATTTTAACTGCCCTTCGCAAGGCCGTTATCGACATGGCAATTGTGCCAATGGTGTGCGGTTCTTCATTCAAGAATAAAGGTGTACAAACCATGCTTGACTATGTGATGGAACTTCTTCCTTCACCGATGGATAAAGACGTTATTGTTGGTACTAACCCTGACACAGACGAGCCGGTTGAAATTCGTCCTGATGAGAAAGAGCCATTTGTAGCGCTAGCCTTTAAAATTGCAACCGATCCATTCGTAGGTCGCTTGTGTTTTGTTCGCGCTTACTCAGGCCAGCTTGAGTCTGGTTCATACGTGTATAACACACGTACTGAAAGCAAAGAAAGAATTTCCCGCGTGTTCCAAATGCATGCAAATAAGCAGAATCAAATTGAACGCTTACACTGCGGTGATATTGGAGCAGTTGTTGGATTTAAAGATATTAAGACGGGTGATACACTTTGTGACGAGAAGCGCAAGGTTATCCTTGAGTCGATGGTGTTCCCTGAGCCCGTTATCGGTTATGCTATCGAGCCTAAGAAACAGGCGGATGCTGACAAGCTGGGTATGGCGATCGCTAAATTGGTGGAAGAAGATCCAACGCTTCGTGTGAACACCGATCAGGAAACTGGTCAGGTTATTCTTCGCGGGATGGGTGAACTTCACCTTGAAATCATTATCGACCGTTTGAAACGAGAGTTTAAAGTAGAAATCAACCAGGGTGCTCCTCAGGTTGCTTACAAAGAAGCGCTTACGAAGTCGGTTGAACACAAAGAAGTATATAAGAAGCAGACCGGTGGTCGTGGTAAGTTCGCTGATATCGTGTTTGAAATCAGCCCGCGCGAACTGGGTCCTGAAGATAAGCCAGGTCTTGAGTTTGAAAATGACATCGTGGGTGGTGTTATCCCGCGTGAATTTATTCCTGCTATCCAGAAAGGATTCGAACAATCGATGGTGAACGGACCGCTTGCAGGTTATCCAATCGATTCAATGAAAGTTCGTTTGTTCCATGGTTCATACCATGATGTTGACTCCGATGCGTTGTCGTTCGAATTGGCTGCCCGCATTGGCTTTAAAGAAGCTGCCCGCAAGTGTGCTCCGCAATTGCTGGAACCTATTATGGGTGTAGAAGTTATCTCCCCTGACGAGTACACAGGTTCTGTAACCGGTGACTTGAACAGAAGAAGAGGCTTAATGAAGGGTATGGATACCCGCGGTGGCGCACAGGTTATCAAGGCTGATGTTCCGCTGGCAGAATTGTTTGGATACGTAACAGACTTAAGAACGATTACTTCAGGTCGTGCTTCTGCTACGCTTACGTTCTCACACTATGCACCGGTTCCTAAGAACCTGGCTGAAAAAGTAATTGACGAAGTAAAAGGCGCTGTTGCCGCAAAATAGATCAGGATTAATAAATAGGATTTAGACGATTTCCTAAAAAAGAAAAACATGAACCAGAAAATCAGAATCAAATTAAAGTCTTACGATCATACATTGGTTGATAAGTCATCTGAGAAAATTGTACGTGCCGTAAAAGCGACCGGAGCTGTCGTAAGCGGCCCGATTCCTTTACCAACAGAGCGTGAAGTTTTTACCGTGTTGCGTTCTCCGCACGTTAACAAGAAGTCACGTGAGCAATTCCAACTTTGCACCTACAAGCGTTTGGTAGACATCTACTCGAACAGCGCAAAAACAGTAGATGCGTTGATGAAGCTGGAGCTCCCGAGCGGTGTGGATGTGGAGATTAAAGTGTAGTTACTCTAAAGAGTTATATTGAAAAGCCATTCTGAACAGAGTGGCTTTTTTGTTTCCGTCATTTCTCTCCACCAGTTGGCGCATCGAGGTGACAATTATATTGTGTGGAAGGCTCACCCACTACTAATCCAATCTCTTATGAAAATACAACTCATACTCTGGCAGTATATCCGGGTGAGCAATCTTAACTAAATCATTTAGAATAAGATCGGGCCTCAGGTATCCCAGTTCTAAAAACTCGCTTCCGCCTTTGGGCCCTTTACGCGCATTGTAGGTGTACACTTGTTTTGTTTGGTAGGGTTTGAATTTAGTGTAGCGTTCGTCAGCATTTTTTATTTCTTCCAACGTGGTGAAAGAGGCCACTCCAATCCACAGATCTGCATTATGTGCTTTTTCATAAACCGTCTCAAAACCTAATTGTAGAAAACCATTGGAGGAATCATCGCCCCACAGGTATTCACAGGCGGCATCTTTAAAAAACCTGGCAGCATAATTCTGGCCTCCAGGCAAATACCAGGCATCATTGTACACGACACCACTCATCACGGTCGGTCTTTTATTTATCTTTTCAATCAAAGCTTTTGTGCTCAGGTAGTTCTTTTCGATCATTTGGAAGACCTCATTGGCTTCTTTTTCTTTACCTAAGAAAAGAGCCATATACTTAATCCATTCTGCCCTGCCCAGCGGAGTTTCTTCCAGGTATTCCGCATTAACGACAACCGGGATTCCCAACTCTTCAATCTTTCTAAACTGCCCGTAGTCGGCAGTCATGCTGTAGCCCATCACTAATTCAGGCCTGATGACAGCCAGTTTTTCGATGTTTATACCTTTATCGGTGCCCAGTTCCGCTACTTTTCCGGAATCGATGCGCTTTCGCATCTCTTCAGAACTAATGTAATCGGTTGTTGGGAACCCGATTAATTTATCGCTTTCACCAAGGTAGTCAAGCAGCGGAATATGCGTGGTGGAGGTGCACACGATACTTGCAATGGGAACGGAAATTACTTTTACATCGGCCTCATGAGCGGGAACCGGTTTCCCTTTCTTCACTAATAAGTATTTGTATCCGGAGATAGCTCCCTGGTATGGGTAGGTAACCTCTACAAGTTTTGCATGGCCAAAATCTGTGACCCGAAAACCTTTGGCATATTTAATTGCGGAAGATGTTGAATTTTCTAACGCTTCTCTTTTTTCTGGTGTACAACCAGCCAGACAAATCCATACTATAAAGGCGAGCGATAAATTTTTCATACTGTAAGTATACATGAATTTATGATTCATGATTTTTAATTATGTTTGTCGCGAATTATTGGTTCCCGCCTTTGGCGGGATTAAAAGGGAACCCCGTGAAAAACGGGGGCTGTCCCCGCAACTGTAATCCTCTGTCATTCAAAATCTTCAACGTTTAGAATGACACCTGTTTACAACCTTATGTCACTGTGCTGACGGTACCGTCAGGATGGGAAGACGTTAAACAGGAAAGGAAAGCCAGGAGACCTGCCAAGAGTTCACCAAAATCGTTCAGAGCTTTCGGGTGAAAGGCAATGAGTAAACGGCATCCGTTTATTTTCATTTTCTCCAAGGCTCATAGTGTTCAACCAAAAAGCAAGAAAATGCTATGAGAAAAAAAATTATTTGTACCCTGCCAGGTATTTTGTTAATGTTTCAGCTTTTTGGACAGGATTCACTAAAGAATACTGTCTTAAATGAAGTTGTCGTGTCAGCCACTCGTACAGAAAAACCGATAATTGAAATTCCCAGAAGCGTTTCGGTAATTAGTCGTGAACAGTTAAACAAACTGATGTATAATTCGGTTGGCGAATTACTCTCTTCAGAACAGGGTATTTATGTGGTCGGGGCAGGACAAACCCCCGGATCAGTTCAAAGTTTATTTATGCGTGGCGCCAACAGTAATCAAATGGTTATTTTGATCGATGGGGTTCGTATTACTGATCCCAGCACGCCAAATTCAGTCATTGATCTTTCAGAACTTTCTCTAACTAGTGTTGAACAAATAGAGATCATCCGGGGGTCTCACAGTACAGCTTACGGTGGCGCTGCCGTTGGAGGGGTAATCAATATTGTTACCCGAAAAAATCAGCAACCAGGTTTGAATGGTGTTGCAAGTTTACAGATGGGAATGATTGGAGATAAGGCTTATGTTGTTTCACCTGCTATTGACCTGAATTACTCCCTGAAGAATGGTATATATTTTAATGGCTCCATTGTTAATCAGACCTCAAACGGGTTTAATGCCACCATCGATACAATCAGAACCATGGGAGTGTATAAGACAACTGATCGGGACAGCTTTAAAAAGACTGATATCTATTTAAATGCAGGATATGATCGAAATAATTGGACAGGAGCTATTTCATTTAAGCAGGGCAGCCAGCAAGCAGATATTGATAAAGGCGTTTATGCTGATGATGATAATAATTATACCGATTTTGAAAGAAAGTTATTGAATTACAACCTTGGTTATCAAATAAATAATTCATGGCGTGTCGATTTTAACGGTTCGTGGAGCAGATCTGAAAGGGTAAATGAAGATGACTCATCTCATGTTGATGATTTAAATTACGATGGAAATTATTTCTATGGACAGTATTTCGGAAAGCTGAATACCAATGAACTTCAATTGAAATATCAATTTAAAAATGTAGACGGAATTTTTGGAGTTGGTGTTTACGATGAGAACATGAATTTTAATACGTATTTTTTCTCCAATGCATTCGGTCCTTTTGAGTTAGCAACAGACTATGATTCAATTAACGCGGCAACGAGTACAAGGTATGCGTTTGGGCAGGTTAATTGGGTGTTGAAGAAATTAAGATTTTTTGGAGGTTTAAGATTTAGCAATCATTCACTTTTTGGAGACGCGGTTACATTTGAGGCAAATCCATCCTTTCAATTATCGAACTTTATTTTATTTGCCTCCGTATCGAGCGGCTACAATGCACCATCACTATATCAGTTGTTTGATCCCACACAAGGCTTCGGGTCGTACACGGATAAAGGCAATCCAGATCTGAAGCCCGAAAAATCATTGTCATTCGAGGTTGGAGTAAAAAAGGAATTTAACAATAGAAGTTATATCGCCCTTTCCGTTTTTCAAACTTCCATCAAAAATTCGATTGAGTACGTGTATCTCTGGAACAAGAATACCGATATCCCTGACTTAAGTTATTTGGATTACAGAGGAGACACCTATCTGAACATCACCATGCAAAAAACAAAAGGGTTGGAACTGGATATGTATGTTACATTTTTGGAGAGATTTTTCATTAAATCAAACTTAACGTGGATGACAGGTGAACTTACGTTCGTACCCTCATCCATCGACACAACACAAACGGGACAACATCATGTTCAGTTGTACAGCTATGGAACGTTTGTTACGGAAGAGGTGAGTAAAGATGAACTGGTAAGACGCCCCAAGCTTATGAGTTGCATCACTGTCGGATTTTATCCGGTGAAGAAGCTTTTAACAAGCATTACGTATCGTTACACTGGTGCGCGCGAAGATTCACAATATGATTACTCCCTTGGGCCATTTGGTGCATTAAGCCAAAGCAGGGTCACAGATTATTCTTTGTTTGATATCAATGCTACTTATCAGATTTCAAGAACATTTTCCTTAGGGATCAGAATCGAGAACCTCTTTGACACGAGTTATCAGGAAATTATTGGTTATCAAACAAGAGGAAGAAGCGCCTATCTTAAGGTTGGAATCAAATGGTAGAAAATGACAATAAGGATAAACAGAACAGACAACCTGCGGAGGTATCAGAGGACTATTATTTTGAAAATGGCCTCATGGTATTTACAAAGACATATCACCTGAAACGCGGAGTTTGCTGCAAGAGTGGCTGCAGGCATTGTCCGTATGGCTTTAAGAAAAAATAATCATAAGTGTTTGATGGCAGCGTGATAAGAGGCAAGTAATTTATTCCCTGCTTCATGCACCGACATCTTTTTATCGATGATCATTTTTTGCAGATATTTCATTTCTACAGGAAGGCCGGCAAAGCGCTGGAAATCTACCTGCAGTAATCGTTGAAAATATTCCTGAAGCCAAATGGCTTGTTGGTTTAAACGGTTTTCGGTAAAGAATCCGGAAGCTTGCGTGTGATGCTTAAATTTCAATATAGCATCCCACACTTCAGGCACTCCTTTTTTTGTAAACGATGAACAGGTGAGAACCTGCGGCTTCCACCCAGAAGCCTTTGGAGGAAGCAGATGGAGTGCCTGTTGATAATCTGCCTGGGCTTCCGATGCATGCTTAACATTATCACCATCGGCCTTGGTGATAACGACAGCATCAGCCATTTCCATAATTCCCTTTTTTATTCCTTGTAATTCATCACCGGCTCCCGCAAGCATTAATAGCAAAAAGAAATCGACCATGCCCTTTACAGTTACTTCCGATTGACCAACACCAACGGTTTCGATGATAATAACTTCATACCCTGCCGCTTCACACAAGATCATTGCTTCACGGGTACTACTCGAAACGCCACCTAATGCAATTCCTGAAGCAGATGGTCTGATAAACGCCAATTCATTTTTAGAAAGTTCATCCATGCGGGTTTTATCGCCCAAAATACTCCCTCTCGTTAACTGGCTGCTGGGATCAATGGTTAGTACGGCAATCTTTTTTTTCTGATTGGTAACATGTTTACCAAGAGCTTCAATGAACGTGCTCTTTCCAACACCGGGTACTCCTGTAATGCCAATGCGAATAGCTTGTCCTGCCTTGTCAATGATCTCTTCAATCAGTTGGGACGCTTGCTCACGGTCTGCTTGCAAATTACTTTCAACCAGTGAAATGGCTTTCGCCAGAATAATCCTGTCGCCATTCAGAATCCCCGATGCATACTCGTTTACTGTTAACCTGGGTTTCAATGTTTTCTTGCTTAGAATATGGCCTAAATTTCTAAATTTACTTGATACATCTTGATTAACCATGAGGAGATTTCGCTTAAGCAGATTCTGGATCGATTGTGTGATCGCAACAGCATTTGCGTTTTGTGTCTTGTTCGGTCTGTATGGAGTCACTCAGCTTAAAGTTTTTAACGCCTTTGACCCGCTTGGCGCGACCTTCAGCGATATGGAAATTACAGACATTGCTTTTTCTCAAATCAGGGACGACCCCGAGATGGACACCAATATTGTAATTGTTAATATTGGATACCTGTCACGTGCCGATATTGGTCGGCAGATAATGAATCTGAATCAGTATCAACCTAAAGCAATAGGGCTTGACATCATCTTTGCTTGTGATGGAGGCCTGCGTGATTCTGTTAATTGTCCGCAAGCCTACGACACATTAAGCAATATGATTTTTGCGGGCGCGGTTGCCATGGCAGAAGGTAAAATGATACTGGCCCATAAACTTTGGCAAACAAAAGCACTGGTGGAAAAATTTGGGGACGTGGCGTTTTATGATTCCATTGAACATACCGATGCTGAGTTGCGCATGAATGCGTATGAAGGTTTTGTTAACCTTGAAACAGATGCGGAACATCAGGAAGATTTGAAAGTGTGCCGAAGATTTCCTCCATATATGGAGGTAAACGGAAAAACAGAACTGGCATTTTCTGTTCAGATGGCTATGCTCTTTGATTCCGCGAAAACCAAAAGGTTTTTGGCACGAAAGAATGCCTCTGAAATTATTAACTATCGCGGAAACATCGTTGACTGGTACGGAGCATCAAATTATGCAGGGCGCTATGCCGTACTGGACTGGGATCAGGCGTTAGACACATCCATGTTTGCCGGTGGTTTAATTAAAGATAAGATTGTTATCATGGGATTTTTAGGCAAGGATCTTCGTGATACATCGTGGGATGATAAATTTTTTACACCGCTGAATAAAAATTATGCCGGCAAAACTCGACCCGATATGTACGGTGTAGTCGTCCATGCCAATGCTGTTTCCATGATCCTGAATGAGGACTATATTGAGGAACTCAAAGAATGGCAGGAATATGCCATTGCCATCGTTATTTGTTTCCTGAACGTGGCATTATTTTCGCTTATTCATGACAAAATTCCGAAGTGGTACGACACCCTCACAATTATTTTACAGTTATTGGAGATAGTCTTAATAACCTTTACCATGATGTACGTATTTAGCTGGGCAGATTTCAAGCTTAATTTGACCTTAACGCTGGCAGCTCTCGCGTTTGTTGGAACCTGTTACGAAATCTACGAATCGGTAGTTAAAGCCTTCATCGCAAGGCTTCAGGAGGGAGCCCTGTTTACCAAGATATCAAAAAGGGTATAAACCCGTTAAAACTGAAGAATTTTGTAAATTTGATAAGTTAAAGGAGAAAGACCCCATGAAAACAAAAAGATTAACCTCCATTTTGGTTCTTATTTTAGTTGCAACCTTGACGTACGGACAAGACTATGCCTTTAAAGTAATGGCGAATAAAGGAAGCAACGAAGTAAAATCAGGCGATACGTGGCAGCCCCTGAAAACCGGTGCCAGTCTCAAGTCAACTGATGAATTAAAACTAGTTGATAATGCGTACATAGGATTGATCCATGCAAGTGGTAAGCCCCTGGAGATGCGTCAGTCAGGAAATTTTAAGGTAGCCGATTTAGCTGCAAAAGTTGGAGGAGGAACCAGTGTGTTGAATAAGTATACTGATTTTATACTGAGCTCGAATGCTGAAAGTAAGAAAAACAAACTGAGTGCAACAGGGGCGGTACATCGTGAAACCGGCACCTATGCTATTAATCTTCATTTACCCGACAATCAGAAATCTGCGGTATATAATACCAGCGTTACCATAACATGGGATACCGAAGTAGCCGGCCCCTATATTGTAACGGTCTCCAATATGGCCAGCGATGCATTGGCTTCTTTCGAAGTTGAGGGAAAAAGTGTTGTGATTGATCTGAAAGACCCAAAGTATAAGTTTAATACTCCTGGCGATCCTTTCAGTGTAGGATTGATGGTTCAGATAAAGGCAAAAGCAGACGATAAAAAGGTATCGAAAGAACACATGATCCGTGCACTTTCTCCGAAAGATGCTGAAAAGTTTAAGCAAACACTGGATCCTGTGATGGGAGAAATTGGTAATGACCAAACAGCCATTAATATGTATTATATGGCAGGATTTTATGAACAAAATAATTTATTGATTGATGCGCTTGCCGCGTATGAAGCAGCAGTAAAACTAGAGCCTTCATATCAGGAATTTTATGATGATTTCTTGTTGCGAAACAATTTAAAGAAGTAACGCATATTTATTTCTGGGAAAAATTAAGAAGTTGTCTCAGAAGTCTGAATTTGTCAGGTTGAGCGTAGTCGAAACCTGATTTCAGGACCAAATCAGCCTTCGACTCCGCTCATTCATTATTATACTAAAAATTTTTTTATGAAATTAAACTTGATACTTGTCGCGGCTTTAATGGTTGCAGTTTTTAACCTGAATGCCCAAGCCCCACCTTATACGTTTAAGGTAATTGTGAGTAAAGGCAAAACCGAAATAAAAGCAGCAAGTGCCTGGCAAAGTATTAAAGTAGGGGCATCTCTGAAGGCTTCAGATGAAGTTAAGATTGCAGAGGGTTCATACCTGGGGCTGATTCATGCCAATGGCAAGCCACTTGAAATACGGGAATCCGGGAGTTTTAAAGTAAGTGAGTTAGTGTCTCGCATGGGCAACGGCTCAAGTGTATTAAACAAATACACAGATTTTATACTTAGCAGCGACCAGGAAAAGAGTAATAAATTATCTGCCACAGGAGCTGTGCACAGGGGGATGAAAGATGTAATTATTGTGTACTTGTCAGGTGCGGAGCGGGCAGAGCTCTATGGAAACAAGTTGGGCGTTCAGTGGGCTTCTGATGAGGTGAAGGGGCCTTATGAAGTTGTGTTTACTACTTTACTGGAAGATGAGCTTGCCCGTTATACGGTTAATGAGAATGAGCTTTTAGTGGATATGAATGATGCCGGCTTAAGAGATGAATATGAAATTCAGGTAAAAGTTGTGGCGAAAGGGAATCCCGGGAAAGGTTCAAAGGAGTACATTATTAAACGCCTTCGTCCGGCCGATCGTGTGAAATTCACAAAAATCATGGATGAAATTAAGGCTTCGGTAGAACAGGAAACAGCACTGAGTAAATATTATTTGGCAGGAATTTATGAAGAGAACCTGCTGCTGAACGATGCCATTACGGCCTATCAGGAGGCAATAAAACTGGCTCCTGATGTTCCGCTTTACAAGGATGCATACGACCAGTTTTTAACAAGACTTGGCTTAAAATAAGAAATTAGAATTTTTAAAATGGGGCCTGGTTTATAGCATAAGTCAGGCCCCTGATGTTTTATGGTGGTTTGGCTGAACCGCAGAATATCCTATTTTTGTACGGTTCAAAAACATCTCCTATGAGCGTACTTGTCAACAAAAACTCACGTGTAATTGTGCAGGGTTTTACCGGATCCGAAGGTTCTTTCCATGCCGGTCAGATGATTGAATATGGTACCAATGTAGTAGGTGGCGTTACACCGGGAAAAGGGGGTACCGAGCATTTGGGGCGTCCGGTATTTAATTCAGTGAAAGAGGCAGTTGATAAAACGGGGGCGGATGTTTCAATCATTTTTGTTCCTCCGGCTTTTGCTGCCGATGCCATTATGGAAGCGGCCGATGCAGGCATTAAGGTTGTTATTGCCATTACCGAAGGAATACCCGTGAAGGATATGATGACTGCTAAAAAGTACATTCAAAGTAAGAAAGCGGTACTGATCGGTCCGAACTGTCCGGGTGTAATAACACCGGGCGAAGCGAAAGTGGGCATCATGCCGGGTTTTGTTTTTAAAAAGGGAAAAGTTGGAGTGGTGTCTAAATCAGGAACTCTCACATATGAAGCAGCCGATCAGATAGTAAAAGCAGGGCTTGGTGTTTCAACCGCAATTGGAATTGGCGGTGACCCGATTATTGGTACACCAACGAAAGATGCCGTTGAGATGTTAATGAATGATCCTGAAACAGAGGCTGTGGTTATGATTGGTGAGATCGGTGGAAACTATGAGCCATTGGCTGCCCGTTGGATCAAAGAATCTGGAAATAAGAAACCAGTGGTTGGTTTCATTGCCGGGCAAACTGCTCCTCCCGGAAGAAGAATGGGCCATGCCGGTGCCATCATTGGGGGTGCCGAAGACACTGCGGCAGCTAAAATGAAAATTATGAGAGAATGCGGGATTCACGTGGTGGAATCCCCTGCTGAAATTGGTGAAACAGTATTAAAAGTTCTGAAGAAATAGATCAGAACGCTGCCTTAAACTCCCGTTCCAGGTAGCTGTTAAATTCTTTTACACTCGGAAAAGTAGTTACCCTTTCAGGGTTCATCTCGGTATTGTCCTGTTTGAAAATTACTTCCACACAAAAATCCTTCAGCATATACAAGTATGCTTTTCTGCCATTCTTCAGCCGTGTTCCTAACATAGTACCCCGCTCGTGCAAGTAAGCCACCTTCTTGTTTTCTGAGAGGAATTTGAAAATCATTCTGCCGATCATAATGCTTAAAAATTTAGATCTTTTGTTCAATTGATACGTGAAGGTAGAACGGATGTTGACAGGATCATATTCGACCCTTTTTTGGAGGCTTAAGGTTTAGGGTGGAATTGATAAGCCGGCAGCAGAATCAAACACGTACCCTTAAAACCTTACGTGAGGTAATTGAAGGTTTTTAAAAAACAGCTTTAAATAGGCTGAAAATGAGCCTTTTTTAGGGATTTCACACCAAAATATTGCAAGGACTTATTTTCTTACAATAGCTCATTTGCCAGGTTGGCCAACTCCGACCGTTCACCCTTTTCCAGGGTAATGTGGGCATACAATTCATGGTTCTTCAGTCTGTCGATCAGATAAGATAAGCCATTGCTTTGCGAATCAAGATAGGGTGTGTCAATCTGGTGGATGTCGCCTGTAAAAATGAACTTGGTATTTTCTCCCGCGCGGGTAATGATAGTTTTCACCTCATGCGGGGTTAAATTTTGAGCTTCATCTACAATGAAGCAAATGTTAGAAAGGCTCCTTCCTCGAATGTAAGCGAGCGGGGTAATCACCAGCTTTTCCTGGTTCACCATTTCTGTAATTTTGGAATACTCTTTATCGGTTTCGCTGTACTGATTTTGGATAAATTTCAGATTATCCCACAGCGGCTCCATATAAGGGTTCAGCTTGGACTTAATATCACCGGGCAAATACCCGATGTCTTTATTACTCAGTGGTACAATCGGGCGGGCCAGATAAATCTGTTTAAATTCTCTTTTCTGCTCCAATGCCGCAGCAAGTGCCAGAAGCGTTTTTCCGGTACCGGCTACCCCTTGTAAGGATACGAGTTTTATTTCGGGCTTTAATACAGCGTGAATGGCAAATGTTTGCTCAGCATTGCGCGGCTTAACGCCATATACCGAACGTTTTTCAACCTGTTCCACCATTTCATTCAATGGGTTGTAATAGGCTAACACCGATTTTTTACCGCTCTTGAGTATATAAAAGTGGTTTTTTTCCTGTTGTACGTTTCCCAGAATTTCTGCCGGTGGGCAATATCCTTTTTCATACAACAGGTTGATCATGTTGGCATCTACATCTTCAATGATTGTACGCCCGGTGTAAAGGGATGAAATATTTTGAATCTTTCCGGTAGTGTAATCTTCTGCCTGCAGTCCAAGGGCTTTCGCTTTCAAGCGAAGATTCACGTCTTTCGATACCAGAATAATTTTCCGCCCTTTTTCTTCTTTTTGAAGCAGGAGAGCAGAGTTCAATATGCGGTGGTCGGCTTTATCTTCATTAAAGACTTTGTTGGCATCCATGGAACCATTTCCACCAGTATCCATCAATACCTTAAAATTGCCTTTGCTTTTACCGTTGAGGGGGTTCCAGTTATGGAGAAGCTGGTCTTTGGCCAGTTTATCAATGAGACGGATAAATTCACGCGCCTCGAAATTTTTGGTATCGTTACCTTTTTTGAAGTTGTCGAGTTCCTCGAGTACGGTGATCGGGATCCCTATATCATGTTCATCAAAGTTGAGAATGGAATTGTGTTCATAAATAATAACAGAAGTATCCAGCACGAAGATCTTCTTCTCCTTTTTGGTTTTCGACATACTTTACAAAGAACTTGTTCGAATAAATGTAAAGAAATCATTACCAGAAATGGAAGAGATGAAAAAGTAAAAGTTTTTGGTAATTTTACGCTCCCAACATTACAGCGCACTTCCTTTTGTGCTGTCATCCTCGGCATCATCCTCTTCTTCACGTGATTCTTTCGGAAGCGTAAACATGCTGCTGAGCAGATCTTTGAACTGCTGGCCTTTTGTTAAGTTGTGTTTGCTGATCAGACTGTATTCGGCTAAACCATGTAAAGCAAATTCCATCAAAAACAATTTCATGGATTGATCCCGGCCTTTATGAAACTCATTGACCAAGTCGTTTAAGCCAGGAACACTTTTAAGGGCTTTTTCAAATTCCGTTTGTTTCATCTCATGTAGTAAGTCAACGGTGTTGCCATCACTGAACCATTCAGTTATTTTTTTGTAGGGACTCTTTTCTTTTTGTTTTCGGAATTTCTCAGGGTTGGGGAAGTAATTAACAAACTGTGTACGGATGGCTTTGCCGATCAGGTTTTGAGCAACAATGCCGGGGCCTTCTTGCTCACCTTCATATACCAGTTCAACCTTGCCGGTGATTGCAGGTATTACTCCTATAAAATCGGTGATTCGAATGGTCGCACCTTTCTCCTGGTTGATCATGCTTCTACGTTCGGCAGCAGCCACCAAATTTTCGTAAGCAGAAATAGTTAGCCTGGCCGATACCCCGCTTTTCGAATCGATGTATTCGCTTTTACGCGCTTCAAAAGCTATTTGCTCAATCAGGTCTTTTGCAAGTTCGTGAACGGTAACAACCTTTTTTTGTTCTGCTTTCAGCCGGGCCTCTTGTGCGGTAATGCGCTTGCCAATGTCAAGAGCTTTCGGGTAGTGCGTAATAATCTGACTGCCGATGCGGTCTTTTAAAGGCGTTACAATACTGCCTCGGTTGGTGTAGTCTTCCGGATTGGCCGTGAAAACAAACTGAAGATCCAATGGCATCCTGATTTTAAATCCGCGGATTTGGATGTCGCCTTCCTGCAAAATATTGAACAAGGCCACCTGGATGCGGGCTTGCAAATCAGGTAATTCGTTGATCACAAAAATGCATCTGTTGGAACGGGCGATCAAACCAAAGTGAATTACGCGCTCATCGGAGTAAGGTAATTTTAGTGAAGCAGCTTTGATCGGATCAACATCGCCAATTAAATCGGCAATGGAAACATCAGGAGTGGCCAGTTTTTCGGTATAGCGTTCGTTACGGTGCATCCAGTGAATGGGTGTGTCATCTCCCAGTTCCTGGATTTTGTCTTTTGCATAACGTGAAAGTGGGTTGAATGGATCGTCATTCAGTTCAGCGCCCGCTACCACCGGAATGTATTCATCCAACAAGGTTACCATTAACCGTGCTAAGCGGGTTTTGGCCTGCCCCCGCAGCCCCAGTAAATTAATATCATGCCCCGCCAGGATGGCCCGTTCTAAATCAGGAATAACGGTTTCCTCGTATCCCCAGATGCCTTCAAAGACAGTTTGCTTTTTGCTAATTTTTTGAATCAGGTTTTCGCGCAGTTCGTCTTTGATGGACCTGGGCTGGTAGCCGGAAGCCTTTAGTTCTCTGAGTGTTTTTATCATGCTTATCAGTTAACAGTTATCCGTTAATAGTTTATGGTTAGTCGTTAAAGGGTTGTGAACTACTATTAACTAATAACCATTAACTTTTATTATAGACTTTTACGTCTGTTCTTTTTAAAATCTTCAAACACCAGGTTCCCTAACCCCTGAAGTCCGCTGTAATAAGCGTTTCCATTGTTCACTTTTGTAAACTCACGAACAAAAGCCTTCAGGTATGGGTCGGTGGCAATCATAAAGGTAGTTACCGGTATTTTAATTTTCTTGAGTTGTGCGGCCAGGTTATATGTACGGTTTAAAATTTTTGAATCCAGCCCAAAACTGTTTTTATAATAGTGAATACCCTCTTTGATGCAGGTGGGTTTTCCATCGGTAATCATAAAAATTTGCTTGTTAGGATTTTTCTTTCGCCTGAGTAAATCCATAGCCAGTTCAAGTCCGGAAACAGTATTGGTGTGATAAGGGCCTACCTGCAAGTAGGGCAGGTCTTTAATTTCAATTTGCCAGGCGTCATCGCCAAACACTAAAATATCGAGGGTGTCTTTCGGATATTTTTTTGTTATCAACTCAGCCAATGCCATGGCTACTTTTTTGGCCGGTGTAATTCTGTCCTCACCATATAAAATCATGGAGTGGGAAATATCAATCATCAGAACGGTAGAAGTTTGCGTTTTATACTCACTTTCAACAATCTCGAGATCCTCTTCTGTCATGAAAAAATCTTCTACCCCATGATTGATCTGGGCGTTTCGAAGTGAATCGGTTACGGAAATCTGATCCAGCGTATCGCCAAATTCGTATGCTCTTTGTTCGGTTGTCGGTTCTCCGTCACGACCGGTGTGAAAGGTATTGTGTTCGCCTCCTTTTGATTTTTTTAGTTGTCCGAAAATCTCTTCCAGAGCTGATTTGCGGAGGTTTTGCTCACTTTTCGCCTGGAGTTTAAATCCACCCCTGGATCCGTTTTCAGAGATATACCCTTCGCGCTTTAATTGTTCAATGAAGTCTCCAATGCCGTACCGATCGTTGGTGAGCTTGTATTGTTTATCCAATTCTGTTAACCATTGCAGGGCTTCTGATACGTTTCCGGAGGTGATGAGTACCAACTGCATGAAGATTTTCAGCAACTTTTCGAAATCGCTTTTGGACTTGTCGGGTGGGGGTGTATAGTTACTAAAGCGGTAGCCAAGCATAAATTCGCTGAAAATTCCTCTTACCTAAACCATTTACGGATGGTTTATGTTTCTGAATAAGCATTTAATTTAGCCCATATAACAGGAATCATGTAATAAATTAGGCGTTATTATCGTTTCCGGGCAGTGCAGGAGGGTTACTTTTGTATCGTTTTAAAAATGTAGAAATATGAAAAGATCTGTATTGGTTTTAATCGCAGCAGCTTTTATACTGGCTTCATGCTCGCAGTACACATGCCCCACCTATGGTAAGGCAGCACCCGCAAAGCCTGTTAAACAAGTAAGAATTTAAAAGTTTAAAAGAAACTTTATGATAGAGGCGAAGGTGTAAACCCTTCTTTCGCTATGCGAGAGGAGGGTTTTTTAATGCGCGTCTGTGTGAGAACGGATGGGTTTGTGCATTGTTCCGTAAATGTAATCCCACAAGGGAGAGGAAACGCCAAATACCATTTCACCATTTTTGTAATGATGGGTACCGTGGTTAATCCACAGGTATTTTAAGAAATTCTTAGGAGGCTGATAAGCATGCACCATATAATGTACAGATAAATATGCCGCGTATCCAGTCAGGAATCCTGGCAGGAAAGCAAATGCATAATCGCCTATGATCAGGCGGAACAACAACAACAATACTGTGGCTAATGTTATGCTCATAAGCGGTGGCATGGCCAGGCGGGTTTTATCTTTTGGAAACTCGTGGTGAACGCCATGTATGGTGTATTGAATTTTCTCTTTTTGGGCAGTGCTGGTATCCATGTGAAATAGCGAGCGGTGGGCCCAATATTCAACCCATGTAAAAAATAGTAATCCCAGCAAGAACAGGCCAAGGGTAATCCAGGGAGAAAGACTGGTGTGTGTAACACTCCAATACAAAAGCACAGCCGAATATGAAAAGAAAACGGTAAGCGGTATAGCAATATGCGTTCTGCTCAATTTCTCCAGAATCGGGTTTTGAAATAACTGTTTTGTTCCTTTGTGTTGTGGTTTCACCTCAGCCATGACTCAAAATTTTCTGCAAATTTAACGCTCAGCGTTTTAAATAGAAACATTTACTGCCGCCTTTTCCATAACCTTTTGATAATAGGCCTCATAAATCGGCAGAATACGGCTTATATCAAATTCCTGTGCCCTTGCCAGCGCATTTTGCTTGAATTTTGGAAGGTTCTTTTTATCCAAAATATGCAGGGCATTGCGGGTCATATCATCGATATCGCCAATGTTGCTGAGGAAGCCGGTAACCCCATGGATGTTCAACTCAGGAATTCCTCCTGTGTTGGAAGAAACCACCGGCACTTCACATGCCATCGCTTCTAACGCAGCCAACCCGAAACTCTCTTTTTCAGAGGGCATTAAAAACAAATCGGCCACCGAAAGCACTTCCTCTACAGCCTCCAGTTTTCCCAAGAAGCGGATGTCGTCACAAATGCCCATGTCCCGGCATTGTTGCTCTGCATGCGCCCGTTCGGGGCCATCACCGATCATGAGCAGTTTGGAGGGAATCTCTTTGTGAATGTTGTAGAAGACACTAATGACATCGCCAATCCGTTTCACCTTTCGAAAATTGGAGGTGTGTACTACCAGCATTTCGTTATTCGGACAAATGGCTTTTTTGAAATGATCCTTTTTCTGTTTTTTAAACTTGGCCAAATCAATGAAGTTGGGGATTACCTTAATTTCGTTGGTGATTTTAAAATGTTCGAGGGTTTCTTTTTTCAAATCTTCTGAAACAGCCGTTACGCCATCTGACTGATTGATGCTAAAAGTAACTACCGGCTCATACGAAGCATCTTTTCCAACTAACGTTATGTCCGTTCCGTGCAGCGTGGTAACCACAGGAACAGAAATACCATGTGTTTTTAAAATTTGTTTGGCCATATAGGCAGCCGATGCATGTGGAATAGCATAATGAACATGAAGCAAATCGAGTTTTTCATTCATGGCCACACTTACCATTTTACTGGCCAGGGCCAGTTCATAAGGAGGGTACTCGAACAACGGATAAGAGCGGAAATCAACCTCGTGGTAAAAGAGGTTTTCGTTTAAGAAATCCAGGCGGCTGGGCTGAGAGTAGGTAATGAAATGAACTTTGTGTCCTTCCTGTGCAAGGGCCTTACCCAGCTCGGTGGCTACTACTCCGCTTCCTCCAAAAGTGGGGTAGCATACAATGCCTATTTTGATCTGATCCACGTAGATATTTTTTTAGTTGCTGTGTTGTCGTAAATACTCCATCAGTTCGCGATCGGGTTCATTTTCGCCATACTGGCAAAAGTTGAAAATCGATTGATAGACGGTGTCTTGAATGCGAGAACGAATATTGGTGGTATTAAGTTTACCGCTCCGGTTCGGAAACCTTGAATTTGATAAAAAGATAAAGACCAGGTCAAATTGAGGGTCGATCCAAACACACGTTCCGGTAAAACCGGTATGGCCAAAAGTTTTGGGCGATTCATAGCGGGAAGAGGGACTGTTTGGGTCGCCCGGTTTGGCCCAGCCGAGTCCGCGTGAGCTGTTTTCGAATTGCTTGTGCGCGAACAGTTCCACGGTTTTAGGATGATAATATTGCTGACCTCCATACGCTCCCTTTTGAAGGAGCATCTGACTTAACTTGAGCAAGTCGTTGCCGTTTCCAAATAACCCTGCATGACCGGCCACTCCGCCAAGCATGGCGGCACGTTCATCATGCACGGTTCCGACAACAGTCGTTTTCCTAAAAACAGTATCAATCTCGGTAGGTGCAATTTGATTGGCAGTGAATCGCGTAAGCGGTAAATACCCTACTGTACCGGCACCCAGTGGTTCATATAAATTTTGATTCAAAAACTCTTCCATAGGTTGGTTAACAAGCCGCTCGACCACTTTGTGGAGGATCATAAAACCCAAATCGCTGTACCGCGGAGAGTATGGTGTACGGGGAGGTTTGGGCAGCATGTCGGATTTTAATAACCAATGCCAGACGGAGTCTTGCATGGCACGCGATGCGTACAAATTAGGTGCGACCTGTAAAGGATAATTTTCATCACGCATGACAGAATAGTAATGAGCGCGCAGCGTATCTCCCTTTACTGTTTGAGGCCACATCATTAAAAATGGAGCCAGGCCAGATTGATGGGTAAGTACATCCTTCAGAATAATATCCTTCTTGTTGGTGTTTTGTAGTTCAGGTAAATACACAGAAACTTTTTTGTAGATGTCAATCATTCCCTTTTCATACAAGAACATAACAGCCTGCAAGGTTCCCATTACCTTACTGACAGATGCGAGGTCATAAATTGTTTGATCTGTTACCGGAGTGCTATGCTCATATGTTTGAAAACCAAATGATTTTTCATAAATGATCCTTCCATGGCGGGCTATTAAAACCTGGCAACCGGGGGCAGCTTTTTCACGAATGGCTTCCTGTGCTATGTCAGCAATTTTGGTCAGGGTTCGGGAGTCTAAACCTTCCTGTTCGGCAGTTGAATAGCCTGTTCGTTGTAATGGAAAGGTTTGAATGCCCGTTCCCTGCCGGAGACTTGTCGAGATGGATGCTGCAAGTGATCCGTCTGCTCCTCTGGCACCAAAAATCAATTGAGGAATAAATTGCTGAATAATGTAATGATTGCTGTGGCCATGAATGATGGCCGGCATTTTTTCAATTTTTTCCAGTTTATCTGATGAGTCAAGGATTGCAACAATCACTTTTGTTTTAGCCGCAAGCTGGCTGAGCAGCAATGGATAAATACTTTCGAGGGTATCGGCTTGCGGAAAGATGGTAACCACCACCCAGTTATATTGAGCCAGTGTTGGTAACAGGTTTACAGTATCTTCATCCGTCTGGAGACTATAGTGATTAAAGGGAGCATATTTTGAAAGAAAATCAGAAACCCTGTTTTCTTTCGTTGTTCCTATCGAAAGCGATGCAAATGAAACATTGTCGAGTTGGCGAATAGGTAAAAAATGTTCATCGTCTTTAACGATCGTTACCGACTTTTCAAAAAGCGTTTGCTGCAGCGCAAGGGCGGCAGGTGTCTTGAGTTTAGCTGCGAGGTTTTCTGGTTGCAGGATTCTGTTTTGATGCAGTCCGGCATCATACTTAAGTGCGAGGATTTTCTTTACACTTTCATTCAGATGAGTTTCTAGTATTTTATCTTTTCGCACCGCTCTTTTTATTTTTCGGATGGCCGCTGCAATATTTCCGGGAAACAAAAGCGCGTGATTTCCTGCCCTTAAAACAAGAAGTTCCGCATCTCCCTGATGAAAATCAGCGTACGCACTATCAAGATCGGGAACGGTACCGATAACGAGGCCATCGAAAGTCGCCTTTTCCTTTAGCAAAGCTGGTGATAACCTGGTTACAATTTCGGTTTCCAGCTTTTTGTGCGATGCTACTTTATTCTGAATCGTTGGTACCTCATATTGTAATACCATTGCGGCAGCATCTTTTTTTACTAACAGTTCGAGCGGAAAAGTCTGTTTCGTTTCATGTGCTGGCAAATCCGGGGCAGACAGGATGCCGGAGGCGCTGAGCCCCTGCTGAAAGGCGCGTGCTTTAACCGCAACCTGGTATTGATTTTCACCAAAAGAATTGGCAGCGTTGTTGACGCGGGCACCCGGAGCAATTTGCATATTGACGCCCAGTAAATTCAACTGCTTTCCCGACTCTTTTCCTAAGTAGAAGATAAGACTATCATCACAAATGGAACCGAGTGTACGCGCTGTCGGATATTCGAGGATGCTATCAAGAGGCGCGGCAATTCCGGTTGGCGCAGTGGTCGCAGTCAACACGGGGACCTCTGAATTTTTTTGCACCTGATTGATAAATTGAACAGTTGCTACCGGCCCACCAGCGGTAAGCACAATACCACCGATATTAAATCGCCTGATTTGATTGGTTGTCTTTTCAATTTTTTCCTGATCGGCCAGGCTGTTTACCGGTACCAGCATAATCTGCCCGATTTTTTCGTTTACATCCAGGGTATTAAAAACACTGTCAACCCACAGGCTTTTTACCGATTGTGCGCAAAGAGGCGAAATCAGCGCACTCAGCACAATAAAACTTAACCAAACTTTTTTTTGCATCAGGCCGTTAGACTTTGTAATTCAATGCGAATAAAGGCATTTTTGTGAGCCCTGAAGTTAGCAATTCCAAACTTTTTTCATGCCCGATATTATCCAGCTTTTGCCCGATTCCATTGCTAATCAAATTGCAGCAGGTGAGGTGGTGCAGCGTCCTGCCTCGGCCGTAAAAGAATTGCTTGAAAATGCCATTGATGCGGGAGCCGGCCATATTAAGCTGATCGTAAAAGATGCCGGCAAAAGCCTGTTACAAATCATTGATGATGGCTCGGGCATGAGTGAAACAGACGCGCGAATGAGCCTCGAGCGTCATGCGACCTCCAAAATCCGAAAGGCAGAGGATTTATTCACCATTCGTACGATGGGTTTCCGTGGTGAAGCGTTGGCATCCATTGCAGCGGTATCACAACTGGAAATGAAAACACGCACAGCAGATAAGGAGTTGGGTACGCTGTTGGTGGTGGAGGCATCTGAAGTTAAGAAACAAGAATTGGTGTCGTGCGAAAAGGGAACGAGCATCAGTGTTAAGAATTTATTTTACAACATACCGGCCCGCAGAAATTTTCTGAAGTCCAACCCGGTTGAGATGAAGCACATTGTGGATGAATTTCAACGATTGGCCCTGGCTCATGCGAATATTGCTTTTACGCTTATTCAGGGTGATGAGGTAGTGTATGATTTACCTGTAGGAAAAGCCCCGTCATTAAGTCAGCGGATTGTTAACCTGTTTGGAAAATCATACCAGGAACAACTGGCTTCCTGCCAGGAGGAAACTGAATATGTGAAAGTAACAGGATATGTGGGTAAACCTGAATTTTCCCGGAAAACACGGGGCGAACAATTTTTGTTTGTCAACAACCGGTTTATCAGGAGTAACTACCTTCAACACGCGGTGATGAATGCCTTTGAAGGGCTGATGCCGGAAAACAGTTTTCCATTTTACGTGATCTTCATTGAGCTTGACCCCAAGCATATTGATGTAAATGTTCATCCAACAAAAACTGAAATTAAGTTTGATGATGAACGGGCGGTGTATGCAGTGGTGCGTGCCGCGGTGAGGCAATCGTTGGGAGCGCATAACCTGGCGCCTACCATCGACTTTAAAGAAGATGTAAATGTGATTGCGAAACTGGGAAATGCCTCAGCCGAAGCTGTACGGGAAGTGTATTTTGGCGAGCGGTTTCAATCATCACTAACCCGATCGAATAAAGATAATTGGGAAAAATTATTTGAAGGAGAAGGCAACAGCAAGCTGTTCCAGCAAGAGGTAATGCAAGCATCTATGAAGCTGGAAACAGCGTCACAAATCACAACGAATGTACCGGAAGAAAAGATTCTCACGCAACTTCATGATCGGTTCATTCTTCGGCAGACAAAAAATGGTCTGATGATTATCGATCAGCAAAGTGCTCATGAGCGGGTATTGTTTGAAAAATTCATGGAAGATATTAAGTATAAATCCGCTTCAACACAACAAAGCCTGTTCCCAAAAACGATTACGTTCCCGGCAGCCGATTATGCCCTGCTCATGGAAATGGAACAAGAGATAAAGGCGTTGGGTTTTAGGTTTGAAGAATTCGGAAAAAACACCATCGTGGTAAATGGCATACCCGCCAACTTGAAATACGCGAATGAGAAACAGATACTGGAAGGACTGATGGAACAGTTTAAGTATAACCAATCCGAACTATCATTGCCTCTTCAGGAAAATCTCGCAAGAGCATTGGCTAAACGTGCCGGAGTAAAAGCGGGACAGAAACTTGGGGCCCAAGAAATGACGGAACTGTTAAACAACTTGTTTTCGTGTAAAACCCCTAACTACTCACCTGAAGGCAAGCCTATATTTTATATTTTTGAACTGAATAAGCTGGAAAACTATTTTAACCGGTAATAATTAATACGATCTCTCAATGTTAAGACTTACACCTGTTGTTCGAAACCTGATCATTATTAATGTGATCGTATTTGTGTTTCAATCCATAACCAGCGATACCCTAACCGGCTATCTGGCTTTGTTTAATCGTGAAAGCGGAAATTTTCAACCGTACCAGCTGTTTACCTATATGTTTGCGCATGGCGGATTCATGCATATCTTTTTTAATATGCTGAGCCTTGCTTTTATGGGGCCGATATTGGAAGGCTTCTGGGGTCAAAAGAAGTTTTTGCTTTTCTACCTGATAACCGGAATTGGCGCAGGGGTCTTTAATTTTATTGTAGAGATGTTTATCGGAGCAGGCCCCGGTGTGATGGTTGGAGCTTCGGGTGCGATTTATGGATTATTAATGGCCTTTGGCATGATCTTCCCCAATATGGAGGTGATGTTGCTTATTCCGCCCATTCCCATTAAAGCCAAGTATTTGGTATTTTTATTGGGCGGACTCACGTTTTTGATGGATCGCAGTGGTAATGTGGCACACTTTGCCCACCTGGGTGGTGTGGTGGTAGCCTTTATTGTGATAAAAGCCTGGCGAAGCCAGGGAGGTGGAAATTATTATTAAGAAATTCCGCAACACGGAACAGTCATGCTTGACGAATTTAAAAGCGCTTTTCAAAGACCCAACAATGGTCATGTTCAATTGATCATCATCAACGTGGCTATTTTTCTGGCCATTGGTGTGATTTCTGTTGTTGGTGAAATATCAGGGGTGACAATTTTTTCAGATTTTATTTATAATCAGTTTACAATTCCTCCAACATTGTCGGAATACCTGACAAGGCCATGGACGCTTATAACCTACATGTTTGCACATAGCCGATGGGATATTTTTCATATCCTGTTTAACATGTTGGTATTTTATTGGTTCGGGCGGTTATTCGTTGAATATCTGGGCAGCAGTAAAATTGTAGCGTTGTATGTTTTAGGCGGATTGTCAGGCGGCATTTTATACCTGCTCATTTTCAATACCGTTCCTTATTACATCGAGCGTTCCGGATTTTCAGGAATGGTGGGTGCTTCAGCGGCCGTGTATGCTATTGTTGTGGCAACTGCCACCTTATTACCTAACTATACTTTTTATTTGCTGTTTTTTGGCCCTGTAAAAATTAAATACATCGCTGGATTTTATGTGGTTATTTCTTTTTTAGGAACCACGCAATCGAATGCCGGGGGCAACATTGCCCACCTGGGCGGGGCACTTATTGGTTTTGTTTATCTCAAACAACTTCAGGCGGGTATTAACTGGGGCAGTTGGATTACCGCCACCCTTGAATGGTTTCAGGATTTATTTAAGAGTAAGCCAAAAGTAAAAGTTACTTACCGGAGCGGTGAACCTGAAGTGAAAGTAAAAAAGACACCCTCGTCAAAAGCCTCTCAGGACGAGATTGATGCCATACTGGATAAAATTTCAGACCGTGGGTACGAAAGTCTGAGTAAAGACGAAAAGGATAAACTTTTTAATGCCGGGAAAAATTAGCCGGGCCAAACTCCGGATTATTGGCTGTTTCGTTCAAAGAAATCATAGAGAGCAGAAATAATTGCATCGGCATCGTTCGAATAAATTACCTGAAATTTCTGTTGGTTAAATTTTACTAACAAATCGTAGTAGTCGGTTTCAGAAATTTCATTTTGATCCATCAGGTCTTCTTTCACTGACGGATCGGTAACTACTTCAATGAAGGTTCTGATTTTATCGTTTTCCAGCATCAGCCGGGCGACAAGCCTTTTATCTTTTTCGCGTTTGTTAAAATATTCCCATGGAGCAGCCATCGCTTCGACAAATGTTGGCGTACGGGGTGGTGAACTTCTTCTTGGATTTATTTCATTGGGGTATAGTTTTCTGGAGGTAATGGTTATCTCATGAAGGATGGTTGCCTTTTCCCGCATCCGTACTAAAATGGCATCCTCCTCAAAAAATAATGGAATCACAATCATATCGTAGCCAACGTGCGAAAGCAGCAAAGTATCGGTGCGTTGGGTGGTTATGGTAAATACTCCGGAGGCATCGGCAATCAATGATCGACCTGAATTTTTTACCTGAACAAACACAGCGGGCAAAGGTTTGAATGAAATAGAGTCTACCACTATCACGCGTGTTGTTTTTTGGGCATAAACACCGGATGCAAGTACCAGATTCAGGACTAACAGAAGCGGTAAGACAAAACGTTCGATCACCTTCACAGGACTCTTCTCAACAGATTTTAGTTTTAGTACAATCCCTGTTTTTATGAAAATTTTATCAAGCGATCAGTTTGGCGATTCCAAATGCTGCTGCCGCTGCAAGTGCGCCCACCAATGTTACACGCAAGGCCCCCTTAAAAAGAGGCTGGCCGGTAAACTTGCTTTTTATCAAGCCGAAAACAACAAGACAAAAAATAGTAATGATGCTGGAGTACACCAGGCCCTGCTGCGATGATTCTGTAAAGAAATAAGCTGTTAAGGGAATTAAACCGCCCACCACGTACGAAAGGCCAATAATAAAAGCGCTCTGGTGCGCACGATTTTTGTCGGGTCGCTCAAGGCCCAGTTCGAAACGCATCATAAAATCAACCCACTTCTTTGGGTTTTTAGCCATTTCTCTTGCAATTTTTTCCTGGGTCTCGTCATCCAGTCCATACTCGGCAAAAATTTCTTTTGTTTCTTTTATCTCAACCTCATGCAATTTTTCAATCTCTTCGTATTCGCGTTTTTCTTCCGAGTTATAGTGCTCTATCTCGGTTCTTCCTGCCAGGTAGCCCCCTAATCCCATTGCAATAGAGCCTGCGGCAATTTCAGCGAGGCCAGCCGTAATCACGATGGATGTAGAATCAATTGCACCACTCAATCCTGCGGCCAGCGCGAACGGCACGGTTAGTCCGTCACTCATACCAATAACAAAATCGCGTACTTTTTGTGAAGATTGAAAATGTTGTTCAACTGGTTGCATTTGGGTTTTGTATTTGATCTCTATTAAAATTGATTAAATTCTGAAAAACATTTAGCCACATAGACGACTTAAAAATGAATTGAATACACTAGGTGCACTATGTAACTATGTGGTTCGAAATTTTTGCTAGTCAAACTCATTTGATTCAAACCTTATTTGCCAACTGTCCGCAGGCCGCATCAATATCCTGTCCGCGGCTCTTGCGAATGTGTGAAAGCGTTCCGTGTTTTTCCAGAATTTGCTGATACATGGCAATGGCCTTACCAGAAGCTTGTTGAAACTCACCATCATCAATAGGATTGTATTGAATCAGGTTTACTTTAGAAGGAATGATCTTACAGAATTTTGCCAATGCCAAAGCGTCTTCTTCTTTGTCGTTCACATCCTTCCAAACAACATATTCGAAAGTGACCTTTCGCTTTGTCTTTTTGTGCCAGTATTGTAAAGCTTCACCCAACTCTTCCAACGAGTTGGTGTCGTTGATGGGCATCATAGCCGAGCGGGTTCTGTTAACAGCCGAGTGAAGAGAAACCGCGAGATTAAACTTTACTCCGTCATCGGCCATCTTCTTAATCATTTTTGTTACTCCAACGGTTGAAAGCGTGATGCGTTTCGATGCCATGTTAAGACCATCGGGTGAAGTAATTTTGTCGATGGCTGCAATTACATTATTGTAGTTCAGTAAAGGCTCGCCCATGCCCATGAAAACAATGTTGGTAAGCGGACGGTTAAAAAATAATTCAGCCTGTTGTTTAATGGCCACTACCTGATCATAAATTTCATCGGGGTTTAAATTGCGTTGGCGTTTTAGGCGGGCAGTGGCACAAAATTTACAAGCCAGGCTACATCCTACCTGCGATGAAACACACGCGGTAATTCGATCTTCTGTGGGGATGAGAACGGATTCAACAATTAATCCATCGTGAAGTTTGACTGCATTTTTGATGGTGCCATCCATGCTTCGCTGCATGGTATCTACATGAATGTGGTTGATGGTGAAGTGTTCTTTTAGCAGGTCGCGTGTTTGAAGCGATATGTTTGTCATCTGATCAAAATCCTTCACCGATTTCTTCCATAGCCACTCATACACCTGCCTGGCCCGAAAGGGCTTATCGTTATGCTGAACAAAAAAATCGATCAGCTCTTCAACCTTCAGTTTGCGAATATCTCTTTTTTCGCCTGTTGTAATCATGGTGAACTAAAAATGACACCAGCAAAGGTAGGTAAATAAGTCAGGCAGAACAGCGCCTGAAAGGAAGGCAAGTCGGAACCTTCTTCGCTAAATTAAATAGGGCTTCGCTGATTAAACCCATTGCAAAGTCAGTAATTCCACAGTAACTTTTACCCTTTATTTTTAAACTATGAAGAGCACAGCAGTTATTATAACAGGGGGTTATCTCGATACGATTAATGCTAAAACAGCACATGGATTAATTCGTGGAACTGAGCGATTTGATATCCTGGGCATAGTTGATTCCAAGGCAGCCGGTAAAGATGCCGGTGAGGTGTTGGATGGAAAGCACCGCAACCTGCCGGTGTATGGCACCTTACATGACTTTGTTAAGTCTGGAAAGAAAGCAAAATATGCAGTCATTGGAGTTGCAACGAAAGGAGGCGTTATTCCTGAATCGTTAAGCGTATTACTGGCCGAAGCACTTGAAAGCGGATTCAGCATTATTAACGGTCTTCACGATTACGTTTCGGATCATCCCGATTTGGCAGAGCTTGCCAGGAAAAAGGGTCTGGAGATTATTGATGTGCGCAAGCCAAAAAAATTTAAAGACCTCCATTTCTGGAACGGTAAAATAAAAGAAGTGAAATGCCCGAAGGTAGCCGTGCTTGGTACCGACTGTGCATTGGGCAAACGTACCACTACCCGAATTTTGGTGGAGGCAATGCGAAAGGCCGGATATAAAGCCGAGATGATTTATACCGGTCAAACCGGCTGGATGCAGGGCGCCAAGTATGGTTTTGTTTTCGACTCAACTCTTAATGATTTTATTTCGGGCGAAATGGAACATGCCGTTTGGGAGTGTTACCAAAATGAAAAACCGGATATTATTTTTATTGAAGGGCAATCTGCTTTACGAAACCCCAGCGGTCCGGCCGGGGCCGAGTGGATCATTTCGGCAGATGCCAATGTGGTAGTGCTTCAGCACAACCCAACACGCAAGCGATACAAAGATCTGGAATTTTATCCAGCCGATATCCCCTCAGTAAAAGATGAAATTGATCTCATTAAAATTTATGGAGCGCAAACCGTTGCTCTCACATTAAATACCGCTAAAGTAAGTCCCGAAGAAGCCCGCAAATTTGCAGGTGATTTTGAAAAGGACCTCGGTATTCCTGCGGTGCTACCTCTGGAAGAAGGTGTTGAAAAACTGGTTCCTGTATTTGAAAAACTGATTAAGCAAGCGAAAGCATGAAAATAAAAAATATTAAAATTTGGAATGCCGATTTAGGAAATACCAGGCCCTATACCATTGCCTTTAAAACTGTGGATGAAGTTCGGAATGCCTTTGTGCAGATCGAGCTTGAAAGTGGAATCACGGGAATTGGTTCGGGAAACCCCAGTGAATATGTGGTGGGAGAGAACATCAATCAAACCATTGCGATGTTACAGGAAAAGAATGTGGAATTCCTGATCGGCCGCGACATAAGGGAATTTAATCAGTTGCTTTTTGAAGTGCTTCAGAAGTTCCCAAAAAACCCTGCTGTGCGCGCAGCATTGGACATTGCATTGCACGACACATTTTCAAAATTTTTAGGAGTTCCTTTGGTTAAGTTTTTAGGTCAGAAAATCAAAACACTTTTAACCTCGAACACCATTGGAATAAAAAATGTAGAAGAAACACTCAAAGAGGCTATCGATTACGAAAAGCAAGGATTTAAAGTGTTGAAAGTAAAACTTGGGAAAAACCTGGAGGAGGATATCGAACGAATGGTTAAACTTCGCGAGCACTTTGGTAACCGCATGGTTATCCGTATTGATGCCAACCAGGGGTACACCGTTCAGCAAACGATTGATTTCTTTGATCGCACAAAAGCGTTGGATATTGAGTTGATTGAGCAGCCACTTCCTGCAAAAGCCGTTAATGAAATGAAAAGCTTGCCTGAAGAAATTAAAGTAAGAATAGCGGCTGATGAATCATTGATCTCACCGAAAGATGCCGTTGAATTAGTGAAGGCGCCACGTGCGGCAGGAATCTTTAACATTAAACTGATGAAGTGCGGAGGTATAAGCCAGGGATTGAAGATTGCCGACATTGCCCTACACGAGGGCGTAGATTTATTTTGGGGATGTAACGATGAAAGCGCGGTGAGCATCACCGCTGCACTGCATGCCGCTTTTGCCTGCTCCAACACAAAATATATCGACCTGGACGGAAGCCTTGATTTAGGTAAGGATGTTGTAACAGGCGGATTTATTTTGAAAGACGGTTATATGTCCTGCTCCGATAAAGCCGGGCTGGGTTTAGAGCTGCTTTAGGCAACCAATCATTCTGCTCAACGTACGTACAGGAAACTAAACTTCTTTACTATGGCTAAGTTTACATCCATTCTCTTTTGTTTCCTGTTTTGTGTTTCCTGGGTTCTGGCACAGGAGTCTGCAGATGAAGCGGCTGTGAAAGAAACGCTCAATAATTATTTTGATGGAGTGACCAATGGCGACACCCTTCGGCTAAGCAAGGCCTTCCATCCTTCGGCATCGTTAAAATATGTCGATTACAAAACCGGGGAATACAAGGATGTGCCTATTGTTGATTTCCTGAACCGCCTCAAAGTAAATGCTGGTAAAAAGACCGGCCGCAAAACGAAAATTGTGTATACCAATATTGCAGGAACGGCCGCGCAGGCCAGGCTGGAAATTGATGGAGGTACTTTTTATTTTCACGATTATATGAACCTGTTGAAGATCAATGGTGAGTGGAAAATTGTGAGTAAGATTTTTTGGAGAGAAGATAAAGCACCGAAACCATAGAGATTTCCTGGTGCAATATTCCTGACAATAAAAAAGCCCCGAGGAACCACCCCCGGGGCAATCAACCAAACCCCTCAACCCTTCCTGCCATCTGGCAGGCTTCCCGTCCCGATGAATCGGGACGAGATTCCTTAAACCACTTACATAACAACATTCGCCTCCTCAAGGTTCTCAAAAATGAAATCTGTTTCATTTTTTATTTCAACCAGTATCACAGAATCTTTATGAACTTTGCCAGACAATATTTGTTTGGAAAGTTCGTTTAAGATTTCCGTCTGGAATACACGCTTCAATGGCCGTGCACCAAATTGAGGATCGAACCCAAGCTTGGCCAGTCGGTCACGGGCGGCATCGGAAATTTCAATGCGTATTCCGGCCTCTTCCAGCCGCTTCCGAACAACCTCTACCTGTATGTCTACGATCTTGCGGATGTCCTGCTGACTGAGCGGGCGGAACATAATGATTTCATCAATTCTGTTCACAAACTCCGGGCGAACCGTTTTTCGCAATAGCAACAGCACTTCTTCTTTTGTAGCTTCAAGTACTTCGAAATAATTCTGATCTGTAATTTTTTCAAAACTCTCCTGAATAATGTGCGAACCAATGTTGGTGGTCATGATTATAATCGTGTTTTTGAAATTGGCTACACGACCCTTGTTGTCTGTTAACCTTCCGTCATCCAGTACCTGTAATAAAATATTGAATACGTCTGGATGCGCCTTTTCAATTTCATCGAGCAGTACCACCGAGTAGGGCTTTCGCCTGATGGCTTCTGTTAATTGCCCGCCTTCATCGTATCCGACATAACCAGGAGGGGCACCAATCAAACGGCTTACGCTGTGTCGCTCCTGATACTCACTCATGTCAATGCGCACCATCGCATGTTCATCGTTGAACAGGTAATCGGCCAGTGCTTTTGATAACTCGGTTTTACCCACACCGGTGGTTCCCATAAAAATGAAAGAGCCAATAGGTCGCTTAGGATCTTGCAAGCCTGCACGACTTCTGCGCACGGCATCACTTAATGCGCGAATAGCTTCCTCCTGTCCGGCAACACGCTTGCCTAATTCTTTTTCAAGATTGAGCAATTTTTCACGATCGCTTTGCAGCATTTTAGAAACCGGTATGCCGGTCCATTTCGCTACCACCTCGGCAATATCTTCGCTGTCCACCTCTTCCTTCAATAGCGATTTTTCACCCTGCATTTCCTTCATTCGCTTCTGGAACTCATCCAGCTTTTTCTCGGCCTCCGTAATTTTTCCGTAGCGGATTTCGGCCACCTTACCATAATCACCGGATTTTTCTGCTTGTTCTGCCTCAAATTTCAGTTTATCAATTGACTCTTTCTGTTTTTGAATTCCATGAACCACTTCCTTCTCACTGTCCCACTTTGCCTTTAATGAGTTACGTTCTTCAGAAAGTTCGGCAATCTCTTTCGTTAGGATATTTTCTTTCTCTCTGTCTTTTTCCCTGCGAATGGCTTCACGCTCAATTTCAAGTTGCATGATTTTCCGGTTTAACTCATCAAGTTCTTCCGGTAACGAATCCATCTCAAGCCGAAGCTTGGAAGCAGCTTCATCCATTAAGTCAATGGCCTTGTCGGGAAGAAACCGGTCGCTGATGTAACGGCTCGATAATTCAACCGCAGAAATTACAGCGTCATCTTTAATACGCACACCGTGATGTAACTCGTACTTATCTTTGATTCCGCGCAGGATGGAGATAGAGTCCTCCATAGAGGGTTCATCGACCATGACCGACTGAAACCTGCGTTCGAGTGCTTTGTCTTTTTCGATGTATTTCTGATACTCCTTTAAAGTAGTAGCACCGATAGCATGAAGTTCGCCTCTTGCCAGGGCGGGCTTTAATAAGTTGGCCGCATCCATCGCACCTTCGCCACCACCACCGGCACCAATCAGGGTGTGGATTTCATCAATGAATAAAATGATTTGACCGTTGGAATCAGTCACTTCTTTAATAACGGATTTCAGACGTTCTTCAAACTCGCCTTTGTACTTAGCACCCGCTACCAGCAAGCCCATATCTAACGATACCAGAATTTTACTTTTCAGATTTTCCGGTACGTCACCATTCACAATGCGCTGGGCCATACCTTCCACAATGGCAGTTTTACCAACTCCTGGTTCTCCCAGAAGGATAGGGTTATTTTTTGTTCTTCGTGACAAAATTTGTAACACCCTCCTGATTTCTTCATCGCGACCGATCACCGGATCGATTTTCCCTTGCTTGGCAAGATCGTTCAGGTTCTTAGAGTAGCGTTCAAGCGATTTATACTTAGTCTCAGCGTTTTGATCAGTAACTTTCGAGCCGCCCCGAAGTTCCTTCATTGCTTTGATGAGTCCCGCACGCTCGAAGCCTGCATCTTTCATAATAGACGCAACCTTGTCTTTCGTGCCGAGCAATGCCAGCAGCAGATGCTCTACCGCAATGTATTCGTCTTTGAATTCGCGCAGTTCTTTTTCGGCCAGCTGAAGAACAGCATTGGTGGTTGTTGATAGATAAGGTTGCTGACCGGAAACCCGCGGATAGCCGTTAACGATTTCCTCCAGTTTCGTGTTGAGAATCGTTTCATTCACATTCAGCTTTTTGGAAAGATAACCAGAAACATTTTCATCCGTTTCAAGAATAGCCTTCAACAGATGACCCGGCTCAATGGCCTGTTGCTGTTTACTCATAGCAATTTCAGCTGATTTTTGCAGCGCTTCCTGTGATTTGATTGTGAATTTCTCGAAGTTCATATTCTTCAATTTCGTTCGAGGTGGTGGTATCAAAACATAATCCACGAAGTTGATGACCGTGAATTCAGAAATTTTGACATTTAATTGATAGATTTAATAATGTAAAAACAGCCATTCTGACTGCATCCAATGACAAAACGCGTGGCCACTGGTTCGAGACAGCCTTCACAAACTTGTGTAGTAGAAGTTGCATGGGAAGTTTGTAATCAGGTAGGTGGTATTTATACCGTTATTCGTTCAAAAGCACCAGCCATGCAGGAGTTAACCGGCACAAAATACTGCATGGTGGGGCCGTATGTGAACAAGGCCATATTGGCTGAGTTGGAGTTGCTGGATGACTCGCAAGATACTTTCGGGTTGGCTGCCGCTGCCCTGCGAAAAAGGGGATACGATGTTCATTACGCCCAGTGGCTGATAACCGGTAAACCTCGGGTTGTGCTGCTAAACCCCCACACGATACAAGATAAAGAACTGAATGTTGTAAAATATTTACTTTGGAAAAACCATTCGGTTGGTACGCCTTCCAGTCATGCTTTAATCAATGATGTGGTGGCGTTTGGATATTTAACCAAGCTTTTTCTTGATGAGTTGGTAAAACTTACAGGCAGGCAGCCGGTGATAGCTCATTTTCATGAATGGATGGCAGGGTTACCCATTCTTGATATCAGGAAAGAACGCATGCAGGTAAAAACAATATTCACCACCCATGCCACACAATTAGGGAGACACCTGGCAATTAATTCGCCACTCTTTTATGCGCACCTTCCCTTTTTTAAGTGGGAAGAAGAAGCGAAAAAATTCGGCATTGAAGCAGAAGCTCATATTGAATTCAATTGTGCAAAAAAGGCGGATGTGTTTACTACGGTAAGCGAGGTAACTGCGCGCGAGTGTAAACATTTATTGAAACGTAAGCCTGAAGTAATATTACCCAATGGCTTGAATATCGAACGGTTTGAGGCCCTGCATGAATTTCAGAATCTGCACATGAAGTACAAGGAAGTGATTCATAGGTTTGTGATGGCTCATTTTTTTCCATCGTACTCTTTCAATCTCGACAAAACCATTTACCTGTTCACTTCTGGCCGCTACGAGTTTAAGAATAAGGGCTTTGATCTGACACTGGAAGCCTTATACCGACTGAATCAGAAGCTGAAATCAGAAAAATCGGACTTAACAGTGGTGATGTTTTTTGTGACCAAACGTGACTTCTACAGTATGAAGCCGGAGGTGCTGCAATCGAAGGCGATGTTGCAGGAAATTTTTCAAACCTGCGGAGCCATTCAAGAACAGGTAGGAAAGCGGTTGTTTTATGAGAGCACACTTCAGGAAGAGAATCAGTTTCCGGATTTGAACGGATTTGTTCCCGAGTATTGGAAATTACGTTACCGAAGAACCCTGCAATCATGGAAAACGAAACTGAACCCGCTGGTGGTTACGCATAAACTGATTAATGAGGGAAATGATGAAATTCTTTCGTTTTTGCACTCAAAGAAATTAATGAATGGCCGGAAAGACCCTGTGAAAATTGTTTACCATCCTGATTTCATCAGTTCCAGCAATCCGTTGTTTGGAATGGAGTATCATCAATTTGTTCGCGGATGCCACCTTGGAATTTTTCCCAGCTATTATGAACCGTGGGGTTACACTCCATTAGAGTGTATGGCAAATGGGGTTCCTTCGATTACCAGCGATTTATCCGGATTTGGTGACTACCTGCTGAATCATTTGCCCGATCATGATCAGTATGGTTTACATGTTATTGAAAGAGGAAAGCGTACCTTCGATTGGTCAGCCACCCAATTAATGGATGTGTTGTATACCTTCCTTCAGCAAACCCGCAGAGAGCGAATCATGCAACGCAATAATGTGGAGAATAACTCTTCACATTTCGACTGGTCAAAATTGATTATGCATTATCAGGAGGCATACCGGCTGGCGATGAAGTCCTGATCTCTAAGGAACTTGTGTTGTATCTTCATCTTTCAAGCGTACCGCAAACATGGCCGGCCAGTATTTACCGGTGATTAATAGCGTTTTACTTTTTTGTTCGTATGCAATGCCGTTCAATACATCGGCCTGCGGGCTCATTTGCGCAATCCGTGTGGCCAACGAACTGACATCCATTTTTCCCGCTACATTTCCCGTGGCCGGATCAATTTTAAGAATGAAATCGGTTTGCCACTGATTGGCGTAAATAAATCCCTCAATAAATTCCAGTTCGTTAAGTTGATCCTGCCTGATGCCATTTTCAGTAACGTGCAAAACGGAAACTTCCTTGAGTGTAAGGGTATCCAAAAGATGGAGTTTATCGGTACCATCACTCACGATAAGATTTTTTCCGTTGTGCGTGATGCCCCAGCCTTCGTGGTCATACTGAAACTCACCCATCTTTTGAAAAGTATGGAGGTTGTAGATGAAGCCAACCTTATTTTGCCAGGTAAGCTGATATACTTTGTTGTTCAGAATGGTAATACCCTCGCCAAAATACTGTTTATCCAAAACCACTTTTTTATTTTGCTTACCGGAGGAAATGGCAACCTCGGCAATCCAGGAGTTTGCCTGGCCGGTACTTTCGTAGAGTTTCCCATCATGAATGGTCAGACCCTGTGTAAAGGCCGTGTTGTCGTGAGGAAAAGTTTTTACGAGCGTAAAAGGAATCAGGTTATTGTCAGCAACGGTTTCGTTTTTCTTTCCGCTGCAAGAAAACCCAACAATTAAAACAAAGAGTGCCAGTCGATTCATACTGAAGTTGATTTCAAAAACGTCAGCAATATAGTTGATAATGTTATGACTCTGCCAGATTTTTTATCTGCACAAGAATCGGATGCCACCCCTCACCGTTGTTGTACGATTCTTCATATCTTTTCTTTCCTTCCGCTACTTTATTGTAATCGCCTTGCGTTACAATAAAAGTTGTTTTTCCATTTTGGGAAGTAAGAGAGTAGGTAATCGTCAGGTAATTTTCAGGTATATCTTCAATGTTGGTGTTGTTTGGATCAATAGCCGTATAGACCAAAAGTTTTTCGGGTTGAATTTCTCTGATATGACCTTTTACAAAAATCATTTCCTTTCCTTCGTACGAGCCTTTCCAGAGCAAGGGGCTTCCCGGTTTCCAGTCGGAAAGCGCCTCGCATCCGAACATGTATTTTTTGGTTTGCTCGGGGTTTACCAGTGCATCCCATACTTTTGAAGCTGGTGCATTAATCACAATAGTGTTTTTGATGACGAGCGGTTGTGCCATGGTTGAAAGATTTAAATGAACAATAACACAATTACATGCTAACCACTGACAACTGTATGTCAGCAGGAAAAATGTTCTTTGAATAATATTATCTGAGTATCCGTAATGAGTCCTAAAGTCAAAGTTTTGATAAAATTTCTATCACTTCTGTGCTCTGTGGTAAAAAATATTTTAAACCACAGAGAACACCGAGGTTTCACGGAGTGCACTGAGCCACCATTTAAAGAAGGACTTAACTGGTGTATATTTTTAGGACTTTAAGCGGACACTCAGATAATATTATGAAGACATTCGTCTTTTAGCTTCTATACACCATAATAGTTCATGAATGAATGAAGAGGCTCGCTTATCGGTACTTTCCTTGTCAGAGGCATTTCCGTCCTCATCAAAAGTGGCAGGAGCTTTTGGAACCGGAAACATCGCGGGCACCGTCCATGACCGTATTTTCCATAATGTGAATTGTAAAGAGGTAATCACTTGTGTTCCTCCAAACACGCCATCGGAAACGGTAGAAATGGCAATTGGTTTTCTACGCCAATCGTCATACAGCAGGTCGATAACATTTTTTAAACTGGCAGGATAACCCCCATTATATTCCGGTGTAACGATGATGACACCATCGGCTGATTTAATCTTGTTCGAAAATTCGAGAACCTTTTCTGAAGGCCTTTTTTGGTAGGCCAAACGCTCGTCAAACAGCGGAAAATTATATACAGCTAAATCCAATATTTCACTCGTAGCCAGATTTTTTTCTTCTAAAAATTTTCTAAAATACAGGGCTACCCGGTGGCTTTTTCGTCCGGTTCGTACACTCGATGAAATAATGGCGATGTGAGGCATGATGTTTTTTGTTCAAAGATAACTCAACCACCATGATTTATTGTCAATCAAATCTGTTGTAACATCCACTCTTTAATATCAAAAGCCAGGGCGGGAAGCAGGTTTTGTTTGCCGGCCTTAAAACTGTGATCGGCCCCTTCTATTTTGGTTAAAGTAGCCAGCGGATGCGATGAAGTTACCTGTTCGATCAAGTCCCATTGAGCCAGCGCATCGCGCGTGCCTTGTAAAAACAACAAGGGTGTTTTTAAGTTTTTAAGGTGCTCAGCTCTTTCAATCGTTGACTTCCCAGGAGGATGCAGCGGGAATCCGACAAAGACAATTCCCCTGATGGCCGGATCGTGTTCCTGTGACAAGTACTGTGAAGTCATGCGACCCCCAAATGATTTGCCCCCGGCAAACAGGGCAGTCTTCGGGAATAGTTTTTTCGCCCGGCTAATTGCTGCTTCAATCGTTTTATGAGCAACCGGTGGGAAATCTGGCCTTTTCTTTTTTTGTTCGGTGAATGGGAAGTTGAAACGAAGCGTGCCAATGTTTAGGACTGCTAATTCTTTTGCTAATGTAGTCATGAAGGGATGATTCATTCCTGCCCCGGCCCCGTGGGCGAAAACATAGATGCTTTTCATGTTATGAGGCTGAAAGATTTCACCTGTTACTTCTCCAATAGATGTGGAGACTAAAATTTTAAGGGATTGTGTTTTCAATTATTTCCAGTCGGGCATGGAAGCATTGCTGAATAACAATTCACGATTTTCACCGGTAACATCCATTTTCCAAATGGTGATAATGCCAGAATTATCATTCGCACTGTTTTCAAAGATGACTTCAGCCCCGGTAGGAGAGAACCTCGGATGCAGATCGTTGGTTCCTGCGGGTTTATCTTCCGAAAGATCGGTACTCAAACCAGATGAGAAGTCGTAAAGAAAAATACGGCTATCCAGTTGTCTGCCGTTTGGTATTTCAAATTCCGATACATCATAGGTATATAACATTTTAGTACCGTCAATGGAAAATACAGGGCTTTGTAAAGTTCCCGGCAGGTTGTTGACGATAATAGAATCAGATCCGTCTGTCAGGTCAATTAAGCGTATCTCCGCATCATAGGGCAAAATGCCAACTGTTTCAACAATTACCTGGTTGCCGATTGCCGTCCAATCGCAACTACGGAAGTGCCTTCCTGCAGGGGCGGTTGCTACCAGGGTCGTGTTTGTTCCGTTTTGATCTACCGTGTAAAGCTGGTCGTAGTGGCTATACATGAGTTTACTGTTATCCGGTGACCAGCAAAATCCTTTTCCTGGGTTGTGATTTCCGGCAAGCGGTAATGTAGAGACTTTGGTCATGTTGCTTCCATCTTTCTTCATTGTATAAAGATGGAAGTCGAGCCCGGTAAAGGAAGCAAAGGCTATCAGATTGCGATCATGAGAATATTGTGGGAAGACCTGGGCATTTCCATTATAGGTCAGCCTGGCTTCATTGTGGTTGCTTTCATCATTTGAGTAAATTTCAAAATTTCCTTCCCGTGCAGAGGCGTACACGAATCGGTTATCGGGAAATGGTAATGTTTTGAAACTCCACAACTCGCCATTGGTAACTTCGCCTTCTTCGTTTTTCACCTTTACTTGCCAGTAATAAGTAGTATTAAACTTCAGATTAGATACACTAAGGGTAGTGTCTTCCTGGCCGGTTAAATCTATAATAGGTGTTGCCTGATTGGCTTCATGAAGAATAATGGAGTATGTAAATACATCATGCAAGGCATTTTCAACAGACCACTGAAGTTCAACAGTAAGGGCCACGCTGTCCTGACCGTTTTCTGGAAACAGCAAAGTTGGCGGAGGCGGTGCTTCCAAGGCGCGCTGCAATTCAAGATCGGCTTGCGTGGTAATTTCTTTACTGACCGAAATATTTTTAGAAATGTTTTTAAACCCTTCAAGTTTGGCTACGACTGAATAATTTCCAGTTGGAATTTCAGAAATGATATAGTGCCCGAGGCTGTCGGTGTAAACAATGCTGGTGGCAGGTGTTGTGGATATTTCAACACCTTCGGCAGGTAAACTATCGCGCTCAAATGTTACGGTACCCTGCAGGGAACCAAAAAACTGAGGCTCAATGGTATCTTCGTTACAGGCCCACAAAATGAATAGCAGACTTACCGACAGCGTAGTGCTGTAACCAAGAATTCGCAAGCCTTTAATAGACAACTTCATAAGGGTTCTGAAGATATAAAAAAAACTGGCACAGGATGCCAGTTTTTTCTTGAATTAAGCAATTTATTCAGATTCAATTTGTTTTTACTGTCAGTCTCAATCCCTGTCCAAGCTGGTGAATTTTAATACCGGTTGATAAAAAATCACCTGATTGGAGAATCTCATTCCGTGTACCCTCCTGTAGGATGAACACATCGCTGTTGGTTGTGAAGATGGATTGATTTATCATATTATGATTACCCACCTGAAACACATTGATAAGCGAATTCTCTCCATCTACGTTGCCGGTGTATTGATTCCCTGACCCCAGTTGATAAAGGCCAAGAAAATTATTGAATCCGGCTTGCTCGGCTTTCAGAAAATTGGCCTCGCCAATCTGTACCGACAGAAGGGAATTGGATGAATTGATTTGTTGTATGTACGCCTCATTCATCGCGCCCACCTGCTGAATGGAGGATGTGCCCGGTGAAAAACGGACCTCTGACTGATGCTGAATAAACAAAGTATGATCATTATCTGACTGAGCATGCAGCATAATGGAACAACTCAAGCAGGCAAGGATCAAGGATGTTTTAATATTTTTCATTCAGTCGTTTGTTAAATAGAGTTGTTCCGTAAAGAATGGAACAACTCTACAAAGATTCATATTAATCGTGTTGCGCTACATTGGCCGTATTACCATTGCCAACCTGGTTTACAGAGCTAACGTGGCTTGAGCCACGCTGGTTTACAAACGCAAAGTTTCCATCGCCAAATTGGTTGATAGTAGAAAGATTCCAGAATCCATTCTGAAACTGATAGGCCTCATTACCAAAACCATCCTGATCAATGTCCGCATCGTTATCAGTAGAGTAAGTATCCCCGGTATAAAGAGGGTAATTCCAGGTACCATCCGGATTTAAGGCGCGGCTCCATCCCTGCATTTGTTCAGCAATGTTACCATCTCCATTTTGATTGATTTGCGCCTGATTGCGTTCGCCCCAGGCATGTTGTTCTGTACGGTTGCCACTTCCAACAATCATGGCGTTAGCATTATTGGAAATACCATCCTGGTATTGATGAGTATGGTTCAGGTTTCCTTGCTGGTTAACAGTACCCACGTTACTGGTACCGTATTGATCTTGTTTACTGTAATTCTCGTTTCCCCATTGGAAAGCAGTAGCCTGATTCAAATTTCCCGATTGTGTTTGTTGCGCAAAGTTATCGCTGCCGGAGGTTTGAATGTAAGCATATTGATAGCTCCCCGGTGCATTCACGCTGTACTGAGACTGAAGCCCAACATTATTGTTGCCACCTTGGTAAGTACCAGCATAATTGTTGTATCCTGATTGGTATTGGCTGGATGAGTTTCCTGCTCCATACTGATTGACCCAAGTGTTATTGTATGTACCGTACTGCGTTTGCGATGAAGAATTGTAATTTCCATACTGCCAATTATAGGCATAGTTACCAGTTCCATTTTGGAATTGACTCATTGAATTTCCATCACCTGTTTGTCCGGGTTGCTGACCATACTCGGGATATCCCCAATAGGCCCAATCATATCCGTTGAACGCGCGGTTATTGTCACCAATTTGTGTTTGAGATGCTGTGTTGCTATTGCCCCGCTGGATAGAAACCGCATAATTGTTGTTACCGGTTTGTGACTGGTATAATCCATTACCGAAACCATTTTGTCCTGCCCAGGTGTCGCCACCGTTAACAGCCTGGTTGTTTAAACCATTTTGGTACTGCGATGCCGAATTGTAATCACCATCTTGGCGGTTGTAAGCATTGTTGTTGTCGCCAACCTGGTCTTGCACAGCGTAATTACCCTCTCCCAGTTGAGCCGAACCAGCATTGTTAAAACTGCCCATCTGGCTTTGGTAAGCTGTGTTAAAGTTTCCAAACTGGTTATTCCACATGGCGTTGTTGTTGCCGGTTTGGCTTTGGTTTAGGCTATTGCCAATTCCATCCTGCCCGGCACTGCCAAAGAAATCGTTGTAGGCGTTGTTGTTGCTTCCGCTTTGAAATTGCGAAGCACTGTTTGACGTACCTAGTTGAATGGAGATGGCAAAATTGGTTACTCCGCTTTGCGTGGCCGCAGCGGAGTTGGCGTCACCGGTTTGCGTAATGATGGAATTATTCATTAAGCCAGCCTGTGAAACAGTTGCTGAGTTGTTGTTACCAGTGGAGGTAACCGTACTAGTATTACTTTGTGCGTAAATCCACACGACTGAAAGAACAACAGCCAATGTGGTAAGAATATTTTTTTTCATGGTTATTTATTTAGTTATAGAGAACTATAAACATTGTAAAAAACCAGTTAAAGGCTGATTTGCATAGCATCAACCTTTAACCTGATGAGTTAAGTAATTAATTGCTTTGAGTGACGGTAGCAACGTTGCCGTTTCCAATCTGGCTGATGGTACTTGAATGGTCATTACCAAACTGCTGAGTTACCGCTGAGTTTCCTACCCCGTTTTGATAAGTGCTTGCCCAATGGCCTCCGCCATCATATTGGCGTTGCTCTGCGTAGTTGTCATCACCCCACTGAGAAATGTTTGCATCGTTGTTGTGGGTAGGGAAATCAAAATAGAAATATAAACCCCCAGCCACAGTGCCATAAAGCCCCTGGAGTTGAAGAGCCTCGTTACCACTGCCTACCTGTGTTACATATGTTTCGTTTCCGTCACCATGAGACAAGGCCCTTGAAGTGTTGCTGCTACCACTTTGGTAAACAACGGATTGGTTTTGTGAACCGCGCTGCCATTGGTACTGGAAGTTATCGGAACCATATTGCTGTGCAAATTCATAGTTGTTACTACCATCGTAAGTGAGCCCGACAGTTGTTACATTCTGCCGTTGTGTTGATTCGTTGTTGCTTCCGCCCTGGTACACTGTGGCACTATTCCAAGCTCCAAATTGCCATTGCCGCGCAATGTTTCCGGTTCCTCCTGAAGAAATACCAGCTTGGTTATATGTACCATTTTGTGATTGGTAACCGAGGTTAGAAGATCCACCCTGACTTGTCCATGCGCCATTTCCATATCCATACTGTAACTGTTGTGCACTGTTGGCATCTCCTGATTGGTATACAGATGCGCTATTGAACGAGCCTTCCTGGTATTGATCAGATCCGTTACTGCTACCCCACTGGGTTGCACTTGATCCGTTTCCAAGTCCTATCTGAGTTTGGTAGGCTCCGTTTCCTGATCCATTCTGCGTAACCGAACCCCAGTTGTTGTTCCCTATTTGATTTTGAACGGCTGAATTGAAACTTCCCATTTGATTGGTGTAGGCTGTGTTGAAATCACCGTTTTGTGATATATCAGATCCATTCAAATTACCGGTTTGGTTAACGGTAGCCGTGTTGTTGTTACCGGTCGAGTTGACCGTGCTGGTGTTGCTTTGCGAGATCGCGCATACCGCTGAAAGCCATACAGCAGTAGCTGTTAGAAGGAGTTTTTTC
>Ga0268299_1001035_pt1 | contig 60956 bp, 53 predicted proteins | sample NOBtaG_FD_193484 | JGI IMG/M metagenome (GOLD analysis project Ga0268299, IMG submission 193484) | Activated sludge microbial communities from bioreactor in Nijmegen, Gelderland, Netherland - NOB reactor | ecosystem: Engineered > Bioreactor > Aerobic > Activated sludge | place: Netherlands...
AGCCGAGCCGGGTCGGCAGGATCATGCAGGCGCCGCGCAAGAAGGCCGAGGCGCCGTAGACGAACGCGCCGGCGACGTGGAACAGCGGGAAGCCGTTGATGCCGACATCGTCCGCCGTCATCTCGTAGAACAGCCCGGCGCTCCAGCTCGAATGCACCTGATTGCCGTGCGTGTGTTGCGCGAGCTTGGGCGCCCCCGTGGTGCCGCCGGTGTGGAAATAGGCGGCGATGGTGCCGCGGTCGAGCTTGCGCTCGAAGGCCAGCCGGTCGCCCGGCTGCCCCGCGATCGCGGTGTTGAAGTCGCGGCTCGTGACGCCGCCGGGTGGCGCCGTGCCGACATGGAACACGTGCGTGATGCCCGGGGCCTTGGCCAGGATCGCCGGCACCTTGCTCCAGATATCGAGTTCTGGATCGGGGCCGAGGGCCACCAGCACCCGCGCCTTGGCGCGGTCGAGCAGCTCGGCGATGTGATCCGGGGCGAGCAGGTAATTGATGGGACAGGCCCGCGCCGCGATCTCGGCGCCCCACAGCGCGAAATGCGCTTCGGGAATATTGGGCAGCAGTATCGCGACCGACTCGTCCTCGGCCACGCCGGCGGCGCGGAAGAGATTCGCGGCGCGGCGGATGCCGTCGAGCAGGTCGCGATAGGAGTAATACTGCGCCGGCCCGTCGGGATCGGGCGTCGGCAGATAGATCAGTGCCGACCGGTTGCCGTGGCGCTCCGCGGCGAGGCGGAAGAGATCGTGAATGTGGCGCGGCTCGACGTTCTCGTCGTAAGGGCGCGCTTCGATGGCCTCGATGTCGGCGAGCGAGCGGATCGGATAGGTCGCGAGATTCATCGGGCCTCCCTCATCCCTTCGGACGGCGGCGAGGCATCGAGGCCCATCTGCCAAAAGGCGGATTCGAGCCGGCACGCGGCGCGGAAGGTCTCGAGCAACGCCGGATACCGCGCTTCGTTGCCGCGCCGCGCCCAGAGCCGGTCGAGATCGGCCTCCGCCGCATGGCGCACGGCCTGATACTCGGTCCCGGCATACATCTCGATCCACTCGTCGTAGAGCGTGCTGCGGCGCCCGGCCACGTCGAGCTTGAGGGCCGCGCCGATCTCGCCATAGCCGATCACGCAGGGCGCCAGTGCCGCCTGCAAGTCGAGCAGGTCGCCGGCCATGCCGCGCTCCAGGACGAAGCGCGTGTAGGCGAGCGTGGCATTGTGCTCGGGCGTGGCCGCCATCTCGGGCTCGGTGATGCCCCAGCTCGCACAATATTTGACGTGGAGGCCCATCTCCAGCTCGAGGATCGCGCGCATCGTGCCCGCCGCGGCGCGCAAATCGTCGAGCGTCTCGGCCTTGTAGGCGGCGAGCCCGTAGGCGCGAGCGAAGTGGATCAGGAACAGGTAGTCCTGGCAGAGGTAGAACCGAAAGGCCTCGGGCGCCAGGGTGCCGTCGTCGAGCCCCCGCACGAACTCGTGCTCCACGTAATCGTGCCAGTCCCTGCCCGCGTCCTGGCGAAGGCGGGCGAAGAGGCTCATGCTATGATACTGGCCCGGCTCGGAACCCATCGGGGGCGACCATGGCAGACTGGATCGAGACTTTCAAAGGCGTGATCGACGCGCGCGAATACGATCCGAACGCGCACATGAACACGCAGGCGTACGTCTCGCGCTTCGACCAGGCGACGTGGTTCCTCTTGGCCGCGGTGGGCCTGACGCCGCGGACGGTGCGCGAGCGCCAGCGCCGGGTGGCCGTGCTGCGCCAAAGCTTCAATTTCGTCCACGAGCTCAAGGGCTCGGAACTGATCGTGATCGAGAGCGGATTCGTGGCGGTCGGCGACAAGCATCTCCGCTTCCAGCACCGCATGATCGACGTCGAGACCCAGCAGCTCATGGCCGCTTGCGCCGGCACCGCCGTGGAGGTCAGCCTCGCGAACCAGCGCGCTCTCCCGGTCGAGGCCGACGTGAAGAAACGCGCCGAAGCGCGGCTGGTGACGATCAACGACGCGGACCGCGTGGACCTGGACTCGCGCCTGTGAACGCGGCCGCGGCCTACCGTGGCGCGCGGAACAACGCGCGTTCGCCCAGCCACGCGATGATCGCCTGGCGGCCGCGGCAATCGTGCGGCGCGGTCGTCTCCGGGCTGTTGAGCACCAGGCGCCGGTAGGATCCCTGGATGCGGCCGACCTCGGCTTCGCCCCGATAAAAGATCAAGGTCCAATCGGTCTCCGCGTTGGCGATCTTGAGCGCGGGATTGTCCGTGTAACCGCCATAGAAGCAGACCTTGTCCCAATTGCCGGGAACGAGGTCGGCCAGGCTCATTTGGCCGGCTTGCTTCAGCCCTTTCGCGCGCTCGAAAAACGCGTCGGTGCGCGCGCGATCCTGCGCGTGTCCGGCGCATGCCGCCGCAACGGCGAGGAAGGCGGAAATGAGCGCGCGGCGCACCCGGCCTCTCCGCCCGCTACGCTTCGAGCAGGTTGCGCACTTCCTTGGGAAGCCGCACCACGAGCCCGTCGAGTTCCGGGCGCATCACGATCTGGCAGCCGAGGCGCGAGGCCTTGGTGAGGCCGAAGGCGAGGTCGAGCATGTCCTCCTCGTCCTCGCTGGCCGGAGTCAGCTTCGCGAACCAATCGGGTTCGACGATCACATGGCAGGTCGAGCAGGCGAGCGAGCCTTCGCAGGCGCCCTCGATGTCGACGTCGTTCTTGCGCGCGATCTCCATCACCGACATGCCGAGCGGGGCGTCGACCGTCTTGCGGTTCCCGTCGCGCTCGATGAACGTCATCTTCGGCATGGATTGTCCGCCCCCCGGGTCGCGACGCCGTCCGGGCCCCCTCAGACGGTGAACGACTCGCCGCAGCCGCAGCGGCCCTTTTCGTTCGGATTCTTGAAGGTGAAGCCGGTGTGGAACTTGTCTTCCACGTAATCCATTTCGCTGCCGAGGAGGAACATGGTGGCGGCGGGATCGATGAAGATGGCCACACCCTTGTCTTGAACCACGTCCTCGAACTTCTTCTTGTCCTTGGCGTATTCGACGACGTAGGAGAGGCCCGAGCAGCCCTGCTTCTTGACGCCGATGCGCAAGCCCAGCACGGGCTCGTTCGCCTTGGCGATGAGGTCTTTGACGCGCTTGGCGGCGGCGTCGGTGATGGTGAGCGGCGGCGGCAGGGGCATGATGTTTGCTCTTGTTTCTTATCTAGCGCGCATTGTTGAGATTGCCAGGGGTTGCGGCGATCAGAAGATGTCGAGCGCCAGCTTGGCGTCTTCGGACATGCGGTCCTTGGTCCAAGGCGGCTCCCAGACGAGGCGGACTTCCACCTCGCCGACGCCGGGAACGGCGGCGACGGTCTCGGCCACCTTGCCGGGCATGGTGCCCGCGACCGGACAGGCCGGCGCCGTCAGAGTCATATCCACGACGACGTCGCCGTTGGCGGCGCGCTCGAGGCGGTAGATGAGGCCGAGATCGTAGAGGTTCACGGGAATCTCGGGGTCGTAGACGGTCTTGATCGCATCGATGATCGCCTCCTCCGATGCCGTTGCGGTGCCGGGCGGGAGCGGCTTTCCGGCGTAGGCGAGCGCGTCCTCGCCCGACGTTGCGCCGGGCATGAATTCCGAGAGGGTGCGATCGCCGCTCATTCGGTCTTCACCGGCTGGTCGGCGCCTTCGAGCGCGGCCTTCATCGTGTGCCAGGCGAGCGTCGCGCATTTGACCCGCATCGGATAGTGGCGAACGCCCGACATCACCTGCAGGCGGTCGAAATCGTCCTGGAGCGGTTCCGCGATCTCGGGCGCGACGTCGCTGGTGCACATCTGGTGGAAGGCGCCGAACAGCGCCTCGGCCTCGGCCTCGGTCTTGCCCTTCAGGATCTCGGTCATCATCGAGGCGGACGCGGTCGAGATGGCGCAGCCGCGGCCCTCGAAGGCCAAGTCTTCGATCAGCCCCTTGTCCGAGAGCTTGAGGTAGATTGTGACCTTGTCGCCGCAGAGCGGATTGTCGCCCTTGGCCTCGCGGTTGGCGTCGGCGGGATGGCGGAAATTCCGCGGCCGCTTGCCGTGATCGAGGATCACTTCCTGATAGAGATCGCGGAGATCGGACATCAGGCGAACATCTCCCGGACCTGCTTCAGCGCCGCAACCAGCGCATCCGCGTCTTCCATCGTGTTGTACATGGCGAAGGACGCGCGGGCCGTGGCCGGCACGCCGAGCCGGTCCATGAGGGGCTCGGCGCAATGATGGCCGGCGCGGATGGCGACGCCTTCGTCGTCGAGGATGGTGCCGATGTCGTGCGGATGCGCGCAATCGAGCGCGAACGAGATGATCGCTGCCTTGTTCTTGGCCTTGCCGTAGATGGTGAGGCCCGGAATCTCGGAAAGCCGCTCGGTCGCGTAGTCGCGGAGCTCGTGCTCCCAACCGGCGATGCGCTCGCGGCCAATGCTCTCGACATAGTCGATGGCGGCCCCGAGGCCAATCACTTCGGCGATGGCGGGCGTGCCGGCCTCGAAGCGATAGGGCGGCTCGCGGAAGGTGGTGCCGGAAAAGGAAACGTGGGCGATCATGTCCCCGCCGCCCTGATAGGGCGGCATCTTCGCGAGCAGCGCCTTCTTGCCGTAGAGGACTCCGGTGCCCGTCGGGCCATAGAGCTTGTGGCCGGTTAAGACGTAGAAATCGGCGTCGAGTGCGCGCACGTCCACGGTCTCGTGGACGACGGCCTGCGAGCCATCGAGCAGCACGGGAATGTCCTTGGCATGGGCCAGGCGCACGATCTCCGCCGCCGGGGTCACCGTGCCGAGCACGTTCGAGCAATGGGTGATGGCGACCAGCTTGGTGCGCGGGCCGAGCAGCTTCGCGTAGGCATCGAGGATCAGCTCGCCGGCATCGTCGATCGGCGCCACCTTCACCTTGATGCCGATCTGCGTTTCCAGCATCTGCCACGGCACGATATTGGCGTGATGCTCCATCTCGGAGATCAAGACCTCGTCGCCCGGCTTGAAGAAGGTGCGGCCGTAGCTTTGGGCCACGAGGTTCACGGCCTCGGTGGCGTTGCGTGTGAAGACGATCTCTTCGGCGCTGCCGGCGTTGATGAAGCGCGCGACGGTGCCGCGCACCGCCTCGAAGCGCTCGGTGGCGTATTGGCTCAAGTAATAGACGCCGCGATGGATATTGGCGTAGCCCTTCTCGTAGACCTCGCGCACCGTGTCGATCACCTGGCGCGGCTTCTGCGCGCTGGCGCCGCTGTCGAGGAACACCAGCGGCTTGCCGCGCACCATGGTCGCGAGAATGGGAAAGTCGCGCCGCACCGCCGCCGCGTCGTAGGCGTTGCGCAGGACGGCGCTGGGCTTGCGCTGGCTTTGCGGCGTCATGACGGCCCCGACATCCAGCGCGAGACGTTGTGCTCGAGGGTGAGGCGCATGCCGGCCAGGGCGATGGCGTCGATGACCTCGTTGAGGAAGGCTTCCACCAGCAGGCGGCGCGCCTCGTCCTCGGGAATGCCGCGCGAGCGGAGATAGAACAGCGCAGCGTCGTCGAGCTCGCCGGCGGTGGCGCCGTGGCTGCACTTGACGTCGTCGGCCGAGATTTCGAGCTCGGGCTTGGACGCAATCTCCGCCTTGTCCGACAGCAGCAGCGCCCGATTCATCTGCTGGCCGTCGGTCTTCTGGGCGTTGGGCCGGACGGTGATCTTGCCCTGGAAGACGCCGCGCGCGCGGCCGTCGAGCACGCCCTTGTAGAGCTCCTTGCTCGACGTCTCGGGCATCAAATGATCGATGACCGTCGTGTGATCGATGACCTGCTCGCCGCGGCCGAGATAGGCGCCGTTGAGGCGGCAATGGGCGCGCTTGCCATCGAGCGCCACGTGGATTTCGTTGCGGGCCAGCCGCCCGCCGACCGAGAACACGAAGCTGTCGTAGGAGGCGCCTTCCGCGATGCCGACGCCGGTCAGCGCCACGTGGAAGGCTTCGCGCGATTCGTCCTGCACCTTGCAATGGCGCAAGCCCGCGCCTTCGCCGAGCGAAATTTCCGACACCGACTCCGAGAAATAGGCGCCGATGCAGAGGCCGACATGGTGCTCGATCACCGTGGCATGGGCGCCCTTCTCCAGCACGATCAGGTTGCGCGGGTGATAGACCGGCGGCTTTTCGGCGCCGCTGCCGAGCCAGAGGATCTCGATCGGCGTCTCGGCCGTGATGCCGGGTGCCATGTGCAGCACGTAGCCGTCGGCGGCGAAGGCGGCGTTGAGCGCGGCAAACGGGTGACCCGCCAGCCCCGGCGCCTTGCCGAGCAGCGGCTCGACGAGCTCCGGCCGCTTCGCGAGCGCCTCGGCGAAACTCAGGAGTTCGATGCCGGGCGAGAGCTTCTCCAGCGCGGATAGATCGGCGCGCAGGCGGCCGTTGACGAACACGAAGCGGTTGGCGGCCTCGCGCCCGAACACCACGCCGGAAAGGCGCGCCTTGTCGAACGGTGCCGCCGGCGCATCGACCGAAAAATCGCCCTCGATCAGCGCATGGAGCGGCGTGTAGCGCCAAGCCTCGCTCTTGAGCGTCGGGAAGCCGGCCGTGCGGAAGGCCTCGGCGCCGGCCCGGCGCCAGCCGGCGAGCCAGGGCGCTGCCGTCGTCTCCAACTGCGCCCGCGCAGCCGCGTAGCGGTCGAGATAGGGCGCGCCGGCCTGTGTTTTCGCGAGCGTTCTCATGGGGTGGGCGCCGCGGCCTCCTTGGCAAACTCGGCATATCCGGTCTTCTCGAGATCCAGCGCCAGCGACTTGTCGCCCGAGCGCACGATGCGGCCCTTGGCGAGCACGTGCACGCGATCGGGCACGATATAGTCGAGCAGGCGCTGATAGTGCGTGATGACGAGCATGGCGCGATCCGGCCCGCGCAAGGAATTGACGCCGTCGGACACCACCTTCAGCGCATCGATGTCCAGGCCGCTGTCGGTCTCGTCGAGCACGGCGAAAGCCGGCTTCAGCACCGCCATTTGCAGGATCTCGTTGCGCTTCTTCTCGCCGCCCGAAAACCCGACATTCACCGCGCGCTTCAGCATCTCGTCGCTCATGCCGAGCTTCTTCATGGTCTCGCGCATCAGCTTCAGGAACTGCATCGCGTCGAGTTCGGTCTCGCCGCGATGCTTGCGGATGGCGTTGAGCGCGTGGCGGAGAAAGGTGGTGTTGGCGACGCCGGGAATCTCGACCGGATACTGGAAGGCCAGGAACACGCCCTCGGCCGCGCGTACCTCCGGCTCCATGGCGAGAAGGTTCTTGCCCTTGTAGAGCACTTCGCCCTCGGTGACCTCGTAGCCCTCGCGGCCCGCCAGCACGTAGGAGAGCGTGCTCTTGCCCGAGCCGTTCGGCCCCATGATGGCGTGCACCTCGCCGGCCTTGATGGACAAGGAGAGGCCGCGCAGGATTTCCTTGCCGTCGACGGTGGCGTGGAGGTTTTTGATTTCGAGCATTTCGTCGTCCGTTCTTTCCAATTCGTCGTCCCGCACGTTCTATTTCGTCATCCGGAGCGGCGCCCTCTTGGGCGGCGCGAAGGATCTGGCGGACGCAAGCAAGATTGCCGCGCCACCGAGCCTTGCTTCATTCGGCCATTCCTACACCGGCAAGATCCTTCGCTGCGCTCAGGATGACGGAATGGCCGAGGCGGCATCGTGCGCCGCTCCCCTACCCCACGCTGCCTTCGAGGCTGATCGCCACCAGCTTCTGGGCCTCGACGGCGAATTCCATCGGCAGCTCCTGCAGCACTTCCTTGCAGAAGCCGTTGACGATGAGGCTGACGGCGTCTTCCGCCGAGAGGCCCCGCTGGCGGCAGTAGAACAGTTGGTCGTCGTTGATCTTCGAGGTCGTGGCCTCGTGCTCGACGCGCGCCGAGCGGTTCTTGCTCTCGATATAGGGCACGGTGTGCGCGCCGCATTTGTCGCCGATCAACAGCGAATCGCATTGGGTGTAGTTGCGGGCGCCGTCGGCGCGCGGGCCCATGCGCACCAGGCCGCGATAGGTGTTCGACGCGTGGCCGGCCGAGATGCCCTTCGAGATGATGCGCGAGCGCGTGTTCTTCCCGAGATGGATCATCTTGGTGCCGGTATCGGCCTGCTGGTAGTTGTTGGTGATCGCGACCGAGTAGAACTCGCCCTGGGAATTGTCGCCCTGCAAGATGCACGAGGGATATTTCCAGGTGATGGCCGAGCCAGTCTCGACCTGGGTCCACGAGATCTTCGAATTCTTGCCGCGGCAGGCGCCGCGCTTGGTGACGAAATTGTAGATGCCGCCTTTGCCGTTGGCGTCGCCGGGATACCAGTTCTGGACGGTCGAATACTTGATCTCGGCGTCGTCGAGCGCCACCAGCTCGACCACGGCGGCGTGCAGCTGGTTCTCGTCGCGCATCGGCGCCGTGCAGCCCTCGAGATAGCTCACATAGGAGCCGGCATCGGCGATGATGAGCGTGCGCTCGAATTGGCCGGTCTCGGAGGCGTTGATGCGGAAATAGGTCGAAAGCTCCATCGGGCAGCGCACGCCCTTCGGCACGTAGACGAACGAGCCGTCGCTGAACACGGCCGAATTGAGCGTGGCGTAGAAATTGTCGGTGTAGGGCACCACCGTGCCGAGATACTGCTTCACCAGATCCGGATGCTTCTGCATCGCCTCGGAGATCGAGCAGAAGATGATGCCCATCTTCTCGAGCTTGTCCTTGTAGGTGGTGGCCACCGACACGGAATCGAACACCGCATCGACGGCGACGCCGGCCAGGTGCTCCTGCTCCTGCAGCGGAATGCCGAGCTTCTTGTAGGTTTCGAGAAGATCGGGATCGACCTCGTCGAGGCTCTTCAATTGCGGCTTGCGCTTGGGCGCGGCGTAATAATAGGAGTCCTGAAAATCGATCTTCGGATAGTGAACTTTCGCCCAGGTCGGCTCCTTCATGTCGAGCCAATGGCGATAGGATTTCAGGCGCCAATCGAGCATCCACGACGGCTCGTTCTTCTTCGCCGAGATGAAGCGGACGGTGTCTTCGTCGAGGCCCTTGGGGGCCGTCTCCATCTCGATGTCGGTGACGAAGCCGTATTTGTACTTGTCGAGCGCTTTGACCTGCGCGGCGGTTTCGGTCGTGACGGCCATGGCTCTATCCCACCCTTGCGTATGGCCTAAGCGGCCGTGTGCGCGCGCGCCGGCGCGAAGTCGAAATGCTTCGCCGGTATCGCCATCTCGGCCAGGCTCACGCTTTCGAGCGCGGTGCGGATCGCGCGGTTGACGCGGTCCCAATTGCCGCGCATCGGGCAGAGGGATTCGACGTCGCAATTGCCTTCGGTGCCGTCGACGCACGCGGTCAGCGACACCGGCCCTTCGAGCGCGCGGATGATCTCCAGCACCGTGATCTCGCCCGGCGCGCGCGCCAGGCGATATCCGCCATGGGCGCCGCGCTCCGAAACGAGCACGCCCTCGCGCGCCAGATCCTTCAGCACCTTCGAAACGGTCGGCAGCGGCACAGCCGAGTCCTGCGCGAGGTGCGGCGCCGTCACGAGCCGATCTGGCTCGCGCGCCATTTGCGCCAAGACGACGATGGCGTAGTCGGTAATTCGATTGAGTCTGAGCATCTTAGGGCGGCCCTCGGGGCATACCGGATCGAATCCGTACCCTTTACCTAGCGGGGCCGGCAGAGAAATCAAGAGCGAACTTGTCCGGTATATGCGTGGAGCACCCCGCCCGAACGCCTCGCGGGCTCGGGCGGCGCTCATGGCGGGAGCCAGCGCGGCGCCGCCGGGCATGCCCGGCGGCAATTCAGGCCGGGCGCCGCTTGGCGCTCCGGATTGCCGTCAAGCGTAGATCTGCCCGGGCTTGAAACCGAGGGCCTTCAGGACCTTGGCGAGTGGGCAGAATCCGGTGAAGGCCGATTGCAGCAGATTGGCGCCGACGAAGGCCGTGAGCAGCAGCCAATATTGACTATGCACGACCGACAGCAGGACGCTGGCGAGGATCATGCACCCGGCAAAGACGAGGACGAGGCGGTCGATGGACATGGCGGTCTCCGATGTTGAGCGATGCGTTCACTCGGCGGCTTTGAGCCTTTCGATGCCGGCGAGCTTCATGACGTATTTCTCGTAGAGGGGTTCGCTGGTGCCGCGCCGCACCTTACGCAGGAAGTATTTCTCGAACGCGATCTTCGCGAGATGCACCCACCGTCCCTCCGACGACCAGTTCACGTTACGTGGTGGGATTTGCGGGATCGCCACGAACGCCACACCCGAATCGCCGAAATCGGCGAGGCAGACGGCGTTCCAGGTGGCCTCCGCCTTGGCCTCGCGCCCGTCGAGCAGCGCACGGACGTTGTGCGCTGCGGCGGTGACCATCGATTCGATCATGAAGCCGGTCTTGGGCACGCCGGTCGGCACCGGCGTGGCCTCGACCGGCGGAATGGCGATGCACACGCCGACCGCGAAGACGTTGGGATAGCGCGGGTTGCGCTGGTGCGCGTCGACGAGGACGAATCCGCGCGGATTCACCAGCCCTTCGATGCCGGCGAGCGCGCGGATCCCGCGGAAGGGCGGCATCATCATCGCGAATCGGAACGGCAGCTCGTGCTGCTTCTTCTCCGTGCCGTCTTCGTCCATTTCGGTCGCGAAAAGCTTGCCGGGTTCGACGCGCGTCGTTTTCGCGTTGGTAATCCATTTGATGTGGCGCTGGCGCAGGGCCGATTCCAAGAGCCCCTTGGTGTCGCCGACGCCACCCAGGCCGAGATGGCCGACATAGGGCTCCGACGTGACGAACGTCATCGGCACACGGTCGCGGATGCGGCGCTTCCTGAGATCGGTATCGAGGATCATCGCGTATTCGTAGGCGGGCCCGAAGCACGAGACGCCTTGGACGGCGCCGACCACGATCGGCCCGGGGTTCTTGACGAAGTCGCGCCATGCCACTTCGGCGCGCTCGGCATGATCGACGTGGCAGATCGATTGGGTGTGTCCGGCCATGCCGAGGCCGGGAATCTCGTCGAATGCCAATTCCGGGCCGGTCGCGATGATGAGAAAGTCGTAGTCCAGGACGCCGCCGCCCTTGAGCGCGATGCGGTTGTGTTCGGGCTCGACTCGCTCCGCGCCGGCGGCGACGAAGCCGATCCCCAGGCGCTCGAGCAGGGGCGGAAGCGCGATTTCGATGTCGGCGCGCGTCCGCCACCCCACCGCGACCCACGGATTGGAGGGCGTGAAATGAAACGTATTGCCGTTCGAGAGGACCGTCAGCCGGTCTCCCGGGCGGAGCTTGTCCTTCATCTCGAAGGCCATCGGCATGCCGCCGAGGCCGCTGCCCAAGACCACGATGTGCGCCATGCGGGGTTCCTCCAGTTTGTGAGCCGCTTCGGTGCGACATATTCAGCTATTCTAATATTCAAATTATAGAATATGTATGAGACCGAGTGCCGCGGCGCCCAAGCGCACCAAGGCATGCGCGAGGGCGGGCGGCCTTGACGCACGTCAATGAGACGGCGCGCGCGTTGTTCGATGGTGCGCGCCGGAATTCCGAAGCCGGGCGGTTGGGAGCATTGGTGATGGCGGACCGAAGAAGCGGCACGCGCCGACACGCGGCGGCTGCGCTATCCGCGGCGGCGATGCTGCTGCTGGGCGGAGCTGCACACGGCCAGGATCTGACCGTGACCCCGCGCCCGATCGAAGATTTGAAAGCGGTGTTCGGTACGGTCGAAAGTGTCAAAGTGGCGCCGGCGCGGGCGCGGATCGGCGGCACGCTCCACGATCTCGCGCTGGTCGAAGGTGCCCAGGTAACGGCCGGGCAGAAGCTAGCGCGCGTCACCGATCCCAAGCTCGCGCTGCAGATTGCGGCGCTCGACGCCAAGGTGCGCTCGCTCGAATCGCAGCGCGAGTTGGCCGAAACCGAGCTGAAGCGCGCACGCGAGCTGCGTGCCACCGGCACCGCAACCCAGGCGCGACTCGAATCCGCCGAAACCGCCCTCGACGTCGTGCGCGGCTCGTTCGCGGCCGCGGTCGCGGAACGCGCCGTCGTCGTCCAGCAGCAGAGCGAAGGCGACATCATCGCCCCGGTGGCGGGGCGCGTCCTCAAGGTGAAGGCGATCAACGGCACGGTCGTGATGCCGGGCGAGACGATCATCGAGATCGCCACCGACACCTATGTCTTGCGGATCACCGTGCCCGAGCGCCATGCGCGCTTCATGCGCGCCGGCGGCCGGATCCTGGTCGGCGAGCGCGGGCTCGCCGACGATCAGCCGCTGCGCGAGGGCCGTATCCGCTTGGTCTATCCCGAGATGCGCGAGGGCCGGGTCGTGGCCGACGCCGACGTGAGCGGCCTCGGCGACTATTTCGTCGGCGAGCGCACGCGCGTCTTCGTCGCCGCCGGCAGCCGCTCCGCGATCGTCATTCCGCCCCTCTACCTCATCCGCCGGTTCGGCCTCGCCTTCGTGCGGCTCAAGGCGGGCGGCGAGATCGTCGTCCAGCCGGGGCCGTCCGTCGAGGGCGGCATCGAGATTCTGTCCGGCCTCCAAGCCGGCGACGTGCTGGTGCGGCCGTGAAGCTCGGCCTTTCCGGCAATCTCACGCGGGCCTTCATCGGCTCGCCGCTGACGCCCCTGCTCCTGGTGGCCGCCGTCGTCGTCGGCCTGGTGGCCTTGGTTTCGCTCGCACGCGAGGAGGAGCCGCAGATCAGCGTGCCGCTGGTCGACATCCATGTGACCGCCAACGGACTCAAGGCCCCCGATGCCGTCGAACTGATCACCAAGCCGCTCGAGATCATCGTAAAGAGCGTACTCGGGGTCGAGCACGTCTATTCGCAGACCGTCGACGACCGCGTCATCGTCACGGCGCGCTTCAAGGTCGGCACCGACGAGGACGATGCGATCCTGCGCGTCCACGAGAAGGTGCGCGCCAGCTTCGACCGGATCCCGACCGGAATCCCAGAGCCGCTCATCGTCAAGCGCGGGATCAACGACGTGGCGATCCTCGCCCTCACGCTCGCGCCCAAGCCCGGCACCGATGCGCGCTGGAACGACAACGCCCTCTACCAGATCGCCGAGAAGCTGCAGGCCGAGCTCTCCAAGGTGGAAGACGTCGGCCTCACCTACCTCGTCGGCGGCCGCGCCGATCAGATCCGCATCGAGCCCGATCCCGAGAAGCTCACGCAATACGGCGTTACGTTGAAGCAACTCATCGAGAAGATCGAAGGCGCCAACCGGGCGCTGCAGGTGGGCGCCGTGCGCGAGCGCAACCGCAGCTTGGACGTCACCGCCGGGCACACGCTGCAGAACCCGGCCGATATCGGCCTGCTCATGATCACCACCAGCGACCGGCGCCCAGTTTACGTTCAAGACGTGGCCCGCGTCGTGGTCGGCGCCAAGCCGGAAGAGCGCCGCGCATGGCATTTCTCCAAACTCAAGGACGGCACGCTCGACATGCGGCCGGCGGTAACCCTCGCCGTCGCCAAGCGTAAGGGCGCCAATGCCGTGGTGCTGGCCGAAGCCCTGCTCGCGCGCCTCGCTCTGATCCAGCGTGCGCTGGTCCCCGCCGACGTCGCGGTCACAATCACGCGCAACTACGGGGAAACCGCGGCCGAAAAGGCCGACGAACTCCTGCTCCATCTCGGCATCGCCGCAGTGTCGATCGCGCTTCTCGTCGTGCTCACGCTCGGCTGGCGCGAGGGCGTGGTGGTGCTGGTGGTGGTCCCGACGACGATCCTCTTGACGCTCTTCGCCGCATGGCTGATGGGCTACACCATCAACCGCGTCAGTCTGTTCGCGCTCATCTTCTCGATCGGCATCCTCGTCGACGACGCGATCGTGGTGATCGAGAACGTCGTCCGGCACTGGCGCATGGGCGACGGCCGCACCCGCAGGCAGGCCGCCATCGACGCCGTGGCCGAAGTGGGCAACCCCACCATCGTAGCAACTCTCACCGTGGTCGCGGCGCTGCTGCCGATGATGTTCGTTTCGGGACTGATGGGCCCGTATATGAGCCCGATTCCCGCCAACGCCTCGGCGGCGATGCTGTTCTCGTTCTTCGTCGCCGTGGTGGTGACGCCGTGGCTGATGGTGCGCATGCAGCGCCGCAATGCGGCCGCGGCGGCGGGCGGGCATCACGATCATGACGGCGGCGTCTTGGGGCGGCTCTATCGCCGGGTCGCCGTTCCGCTCCTCGCAGGGCGCAAGCGCGTCAAGATTTTCCTCGCCGCCGTCACCGGGGCCACACTGCTGTCCTGTGTGGCGTTCTATACGCGCGACGTGACCGTGAAGCTCCTGCCCTTCGACAACAAGTCGGAACTGCAGGTGGTCGTAGATCTCCCCGAAGGCTCGAGCCTGGAAGCGACAGAGCGCGTGCTGATGCAGGCCGCGGCGCGGCTCAAGGACGTGAAGGAGCTGGCCACCATCCAGGCCTATGCCGGCACGGCAGCACCCTTCAACTTCAACGGCCTGGTGCGCCACTACTATCTCCGCGCCGGCGCCAATCAGGGCGACCTGCAGCTCAATCTTCTGCCCAAGGGCGAGCGCAGCCGAGCCAGCCACGAGATCGCGCTCGAAGTGCGCAAGCGTCTCGCCGCCGTCGCCGTGCCGGAAGGGACGCGGATCAAGGTGGTCGAGGTGCCGCCGGGCCCGCCGGTGCTGGCAACCCTCCTGGCCGAGGTCTACGGGCCGACAGCCGAGGCGCGGCGCGAGGCGGTCGCACGCCTGCGCGAGATCTTCCGCTCGGTCGATTTCATCGTCGACGTCGACGATTCGCTCGGCCGGATTCCAGAGCGCGTGCGGCTCGTCGTCGACCAGGAGAGTCTCGAATTCCACGGCGTCGAGCAGGGTCACGTCTTCGACACCATTCAGGCGCTGATGGGCGGCGTGCGCGTGGGCTATTCCCACCGCGGCGCGGAATCCTATCCGATGGAGATCACGATCCGCCTGCCGCGCGCCGGACTCGCGCTCGGCGAGCGCCTGCTCGCCACGCCGGTCCCGGCCAAGAGCGGCGTCGTCGAGTTGGGCGATGTCGTGCAGGTGCGCCGCGAAATGGCGTCATACCCAATCTTCCGCCACAACGGCCGCTATACCGAGATGGTGCTGGCCGAGCTCGCCGGGCGCTATGAGGCGCCGATCTACGGCATGCTCGCGGTCGGAGACGCCATCGCCAAGGCCAAGTGGGGCACGCTCGGCGTGCCCGCGATCCGTTACCACGGCCAGCCCGAAGACGAGCGCAAGCTCACTCTGCTCTGGGACGGCGAATGGGAAGTGACCTTCGTCACCTTCCGCGACATGGGCGCGGCCTTCGCGGTGGCGATTCTCGCGATCTACCTCCTGGTCGTCGGCCAGTTCGGAAGCTTCCGGCTGCCGCTGCTGATTCTCGTGCCGGTTCCGCTCACATTGGTCGGCATCGTCATCGGCCACTGGCTGTTCGGCGCCGCGTTCACCGCCACCTCGATGATCGGCTTCATCGCGCTCGCCGGCATCATCGTACGCAACTCGATCCTGCTCGTGGACTTCATCCAGGCGCGCCGCCGCGAAGGCGCGCGCCTGCGCGAGGCACTCATCGAAGCCGGTGCCATCCGTTTCAAACCGATCGTGCTCACCGCGGCCGCGGCCATGATCGGCGCCGGGTTCATCCTCTTCGACCCGATCTTCCAGGGCCTGGCGATCTCGCTGCTGTTCGGCCTCGCCTCGTCGACCGCGCTGACCGTGCTCGTGATCCCGGCGATCTACGTGTGGCTGCGCGACGACGAAAAGCGGCCGCCGGCGGCGGCGACTGCGGTGCCGGTGCCGGCGACGCCGCCGGCCGGTTCGGCCGCCTGACCCGACGGCGCTCAGGAGGCGGCGCGGCGCGCGCTCAGAGCCGCGTCTCGATCACCATGAACCAGTTGCGCACGGCGGGGTCGAAGTTGCGCGGTTGGGGGTTGACGAGGCGGCCGTCGCGGTCGGTCATCAGCGGACGTTTGGCGACCGAATTGGAAAGATTGCCGCCGATCACGGCGATCCACCCATCACGTACGTCCACGACGATGTCGCAATGCGAGGCGTAGTTGTGGCTCGGCTGGCGGTCGTAGTCGACGCCGCTCTCGAGCGAATTGCAGACGAGGTCGCCGGGCCTCGGCGAATACTCCGAGAGACGGCGCGCCCAGAAATGCCCGGCGCGCCTTTCGCGATTCTGGGTCGCCACGCGCATGTAATGCGCGTGCGAGCCGGTGCCGGGCCACGAGTTGCCGGCACCGGCCTCCTTCATCACGTACGAAATGAAGGCGCCGGACCAAGCCGCGCGCGATTCGTTGCCGGTGGCGACGCGCCAATATTGCAGCACCAAATCGGCGTAGCCGCCGTCGAGTTCCTTCGGGCCGCGGCGATGCAGGGCCTGGGCACCCCAGCGCCGCCACTCGCTCATCGCCACGTCCACGGCGCGGCGGCGGAAGCTGGTCTCGGCTTGGCGCGAGGTCGTTTCCGAACGTACCCAGTCCACCGGAATCGCTCCGGCGCGGATCGGCGGCGGCGGCGCGGGGGCGCGATAGGAGCAGCCCACGATCGTCAACAAGAAGACGGCGGCAACGAATACTCGACCCAACATCCCCTCGCAGCGTCGGCCCCGGGAATACTACGTGGCGACGCTGTTAACCCGTGCCCGGCGGGAAGGCAATCCGGCGGATGCGTGACTATTCGACTCAGGCCGCGGCACGGCGGGCCGCCATGTTGCTCCAGGCTTCGACGAAGCGTTCGGCATCGTTGGGCACGCTCGCCCAACCCAGGCTCACGCGGATGGCCGCCGACGCTTCCTCGGGCGGCGCCCCCATGGCGGCGAGTACGTGCGAGGCGCGGACCTTGCCCGAGGAACACGCGGAGCCGGCGCTGACCGCGAATCCGGCGAGGTCGAGCGCCATCACCTGGGTCTCGCTCGGCAGCCCCGCCAAGATGATGCAGCTCGTATTCGGAATCCGCGGCGCGCCGGCGCCCGCGATGCGCGCCCGGTTCGAGCGCGCCAGCACTGCGGCTTCGAGCTTGTCGCGGATCGCGCCGAGATCCGCGAAAGCCGCAAGATCGCGCCGCGCCGCGGCGGCCGCCGCGCCGAAGCCGGCGATGCCCGGCACATTCTCGGTCCCGGCCCGCCGCCCCCGCTCCTGTCCGCCGCCGCGCAATTGCGCGGCGAGTGCCACGCGCTCGCCTACATAGAGGGCGCCGACGCCTTGCGGCCCGCCGAGCTTGTGCGCCGACAGCGAGAGCAGATCGACGCCGAGCACGCGCACGTCGAGCCCGACCTTCCCGGCGGCCTGGATGGCGTCGCAATGAACGAGCGCGCCGGCGGCATGCGCGCGCCGTGCCGCCTCGACGACCGGCTGAATCACACCCGTTTCGTTGTTGGCCAGCATCAGCGAGACCAGCGTTTCCGGCCCGCGCCCTTCCAAGAGCCGGTCGAACGCATCGAGATCGAGGACGCCGTCGCGCGCGACGGGAATTCGCGGCGTCTCGGGATCGAGCGCCGCTGCCGCCGCCAAGACCGAGTCGTGCTCGATCGCGGAAACGAGGAGGCGCCGGCGGCCGGCGCCCTGCAGCGCCAGGGCATTCGCCTCGGTGCCGCTGCCGGTGAAGACGATGTCGCCGGGCGATGCGCCGATCAGCGCGGCCACCGCCTCGCGCGCGTCCTCGACGCGCTTGCGGGCGGCGCGGCCAAAGCGATGAACCGACGAGGGATTGCCGGGCTGCCTCAGACTCTCGGCGATGGCGGCGGCCGCCTCCGGCCGCACCGGGGCGGAGGCGTTGTAATCGAGATAGACGGAGGCCGCGCCGCCGGACGCTGCGCGCTCGGTGCCACTAGGCATCCTGGGTGCGGCGCTCGCGCTCGCCCGATTCGCGCGCGGCCGCGTCCCGCTTGGCGAGCTCGCCTTCGAGCTCTTCCACCCGTGCCGCCAGCGCATTCACCTGTTGGCGAACCGTATCCAGCGCGCGCTGGACGGGGTCCGGCTGGTCCCCGGGCGTGCCGTAGGCGACGAAGGCCTTCTGCGCCTCGGGGTCCTTGCAGGCGACGAGGCGGGCCGGAATGCCGACCGCGGTGCAACCTGCCGGCACGTCCTTGGTGACGACGGCATTGGCGCCCACCCGGGCATCGGCCCCGATCGTGATCGGTCCCAGAATCTGGGCGCCGGAGCCCACGATCACGCCGTCCGCGAGGGTCGGATGGCGCTTCTGGTTGCGCTGGGCGTCCGAGTTCTCCGAGGGCGACGTACCGCCCAGCGTGACCCCGTGGTAAAGCGTCACGTCGTTGCCGACTTCGGCGGTTTCGCCGATGACGACGCCCATGCCGTGATCGATGAACAAGCGCCGGCCGATGGTGGCGCCGGGATGGATTTCGATCCCCGTGAAAAAGCGGCCCCAATGCGAGGTCCAGCGGCCCAGCAGGTGGAATTTGTTGCGCCAGAACCAGTTCGCGAGCCGGTGGAAGCGCACGGCGTGGAGGCCCGGATAGGCCAGGAACACCTCGAGCCGCGAGCGGGCCGCCGGGTCGCGCGCCCGGATGGCGTCGATGTCCTCGATCAATCGCTTGAACATGAAGCCTCTTGCTCCCATATCATCGGGCCGCCGCGATCATTAACGCAGCAAACCGTTGCTCGCGCCTTCCAGCCGATATAATGAGTGACCCTCACGGGTCAAGCAAACGGCTCCGCGCAAGGCTCCCAACGCCTTCCGCAAGAGCCTGATCCACCGACCTTTTTTTGACCTTCCTCACCGGACCATAACCATGCCGGACGTCATCATTCCCGGGCCCGAGGGGCGGCTGGAAGGCCGCTACCACCATAGCAAGGCGCCCAATTCGCCCATCGCCTTGCTGCTGCACCCGCATCCGCAGCACGGCGGGACCATGAACAACAAGATCGTCTATCAACTTTACCACGTTTTCGCCCGGCGCGGCTTCTCCACCCTGCGCTTCAACTTCCGCGGGGTCGGCCGCTCCCAGGGCAGCTACGACCGCGGCGAGGGCGAGCTGTCCGACGCGGCGGCGGCGCTCGATTGGCTCCAGGGCCAGAACCTCACCGCCTCGCATTGCTGGATCGCGGGCTTCTCGTTCGGCGCCTGGATTGGCATGCAGCTCCTGATGCGCCGGCCGGAGATCGACGCCTTCATCTCGGTGGCGCCGCCGGCCAACATCTACGATTTCGGCTTCCTCGCCCCCTGCCCCTCCTCGGGCATGATCATCCAGGGCTCGGCCGACAAGATCGTGCCGCTCGATTCGGTGCAGAAGCTGGTGACCAAGCTCAATCACCAGAAAGGCATCAAGATCGACCACCGCATCATCGACAAGGCCGACCACTTCTTCTCGAGCCACATCGACGAACTGACGGGCAATGTCGAGGATTATCTCGACAAGCACCTGGCGCCGCCAAAGCGCAAGACCGGGCGCACGCGCGAGGCCAAGGAAGCCGCGCGATAGGCGTTCGCACGCGCGGTTCCGCCGATCACACCGCCGCCAGCGCCTGGTCGAGATCGGCGACGATGTCGTCGATGTGCTCGATGCCGACCGAGAGCCGGACGTAGCCGTCCGTCACGCCGGTTTGCGCCTGCTCGGCCGGCGAAAGCTGCGAATGCGTCGTCGTTGCCGGATGGATCGCCAGCGACCGCGCGTCGCCGATATTGGCGACGTGGTAGAACATCGTCAGCTTCTCGATGAACTTGCGCCCGGCGTCGCGTCCGCCCTTCAACTCGAAGCCGACCAGCCCGCCATAGCCGCGCTTGAGATAGGCGTCGGCCCGGCGCTTGAGTTCGCCGGTCATCAGCCCCGGAAAGATCACTTTCGTGATCTTCGGGTGCTTCGCGAGGAAGGCGGCCACGGCCGACGCATTCTGGCAATGCTGCCGCATGCGCAACGGCAATGTCTCCAGCCCCTGGATGAACAGGAAGGCGTTGAACGGCGACATCGCCGCGCCCAAATCGCGCAGCAGCGTCACCCGCGCCTTGATGATGTAGGCGATCGGGCCGAGCGGCTTGACCGCCTGCGTCCACACCGCGCCGTGGTAGCTGGGATCGGGCGTGTTGAGCATCGGAAAGCGGTCGGCGTGTTTCTCCCAGTCGAAATTCCCGCCGTCGACGATGATGCCCCCGATCGATGTGCCGTGGCCGCCGATGTACTTCGTGGTCGAATGCATGGTGATGGCCGCGCCATGCTTGATCGGCTGGCACAGCACCGGCGCCGCCGTGTTGTCCATGATCAGCGGCACGCCCAGCGAGCGCCCGATCTTGGCGACCTCGGCGATCGGAAAGACGGCGAGCTTGGGATTGGGCAGAGTCTCGCCATAATAGCAGCGCGTGCGCGCATCGGTCGCCCGGCGGAAATTCTCGGGATCGGACGGATCGACGAAACGGCACTCGATGCCCATCGTCTTCATCGTGTTGTTGAAGAGGTTCCACGAGCCGCCATAGATGTCGGTCGAGGACACGAAATTGTCGCCGGCATGGCAGATGTTCTGGACCGCGAACAGCGACGCCGCCTGGCCCGATGCGAGCGCCAGAGCCGCGACCCCGCCCTCGAGCGCGGCGATGCGCTCCTCGAGCGCCGCCTGGGTCGGGTTCATGATCCGCGTGTAGATGTTCCCGAATTCCTTGAGCGCGAAGAGATTGGCCGCGTGCTCGGTGGAATTGAACTGGTACGACGTGGTCTGATAGATCGGCACCGCGACCGCGGTCGTGGCCGGATCCGAGCGATAGCCGGCATGCAAGACGATGGTTTCGGGATTTTGGCTCTTGGTGGACATGGTGTCTCCTCCCCAGGATTCGCACAGCTGACAATCCGCAGCGGCGCGGGGAAGAATAGCGGCTACGAACGAATTGAACAGCGTCCCCGAAAACCCGGGCGGGGCGAGCGGCTGCTAAGCCCGGACGAGCGTCCCGCCCGTGAGCGCGCGCGGCGCGCCCGTGGTGCTCGGGAACGTCAAGGGCAGCGCGTCGAGCGAGCGGATGGCGAGATAGGCGAAGGCCTGGGCCTCGAGCGCATCGCCGTCCCAGCCGACCGCCTCGACCGCATCCACCGGTTCGGCGATGGCGGCCTTGAGCGCGCGCATGATGGCCGGATTGCGCCGACCGCCGCCGCAGACCAGCCAGCGCTTGGCCGGGGCCGGGAAGAAGCGCCGGGCCAACGCCGCCGAGCGGGCCGTGACCTCCACCAGGGTGGCGGCGCCATCCTCGGGGGAGAGCCCGGCGACGGGGCTCGAATCGAAATGATCGCGGTCCAGGCTCTTGGGCGGTTGGCGGTCGAAATAGGGATCGGCGAGGATCGTGGCGGCGGCGGCGGCATCGGCCCGGCCGGCCAAAGCGAGCTTACCGTCGGCGTCCCAATGGGCACCCGTGCGCCTTAGCACCCAATCGTCGAGCAGCGCGTTGCCGGGGCCGGTATCGAAGGCCAGAAGCGCGCCTTCGGCCGATGCCGACGCGGCAGCCGCGGTGTCGAATGCCCCGCCGATCCAGGTGACATTGGCCACGCCGCCGATGTTGAGCACCGCCAAGGGGTGATCGAGCCCGCGGGCGAGGGCCGCGTGGAACACCGGCACCAGCGGCGCTCCCTGACCGCCCGCGCGCACATCGGCCGTGCGGAAATCGTTGACCACATCGATGCCGGTGAGCCGCGCCAGGAGGGCGCCGTCGCCGATCTGGATGGTCGATCCCTCCCACGGCCGGTGCGAGATCGTGTGGCCGTGGAAGCCGATCACGTCCACGCTCTCGCGTGCGATGCCGTTGGCGCCGAGCAGCGACGTGACCGCGACGGCATGGGCGCGCGTCAGCGCTTCGACCAGCGCCGCCGGCGCCCGGGTCTTGCCGAGGGTTTCGCGCAAGCCGGACCGCAGCGCCAAATCGTAGGCGAAGGTCTGGCGCGGACCGAACTCGATCCCGCCATGGCCGTCCGAAGTGATGAGGGCCGCGTCCACCCCGTCCATCGAGGTGCCGCTCATCAGGCCGAGCGCGGTACGCAATCCGGCGCGCGGGGCCGTGCGGGGTTCTCGTTTTGCGGTGGCTTGTGCTATGGGGGGCATCGATTCGGCCGCTGGTACTACCGTCAGGATAAACCTTTCATGGACCCGTTAAAATCGGATTTCCTCCGCGAGCTTTCGGCGCGCGGCTTCATTCACCAGATGTCGGACCCCGCCGGGCTCGACGCGAAGTGCAAGGCCGGACCGATCGCGGCCTATATCGGCTTCGATTGCACGGCCGACAGCCTCCATGTCGGTAGCCTGGTCCAGATCATGCTGCTGCGCTGGTTCCAGAAGAACGGCCACAAGCCCATCGTGCTGATGGGCGGCGGCACCACCAAGATCGGCGATCCCTCGGGCAAGGACGAGGCGCGCCAGCTCCTCACCGAAGAGCAGATCGCGCGCAACACCGCGGGCATCCGCTCGGTATTCACGAACTACCTCAAATTCGGCGACGGGCCGACCGACGCCGTCATGGCCAACAATGCCGATTGGCTCGACGGCTTGGCCTACATTCCGTTCCTGCGGGAATACGGCCGCCACTTCACCGTCAACCGCATGCTGAGCTTCGACAGCGTGAAGCTCCGCCTCGACCGCGAGCAGCCGCTCACCTTCCTCGAATTCAACTACATGATCCTCCAGGCCTACGATTTCCTGGAACTGGCGCGGCGCAACAAATGCGCGCTGCAGATGGGCGGCTCGGACCAGTGGGGCAACATCCTGAACGGAGTCGAACTGGCGCGGCGCGTGGACGGACGCGAGCTGTTCGCGCTCACCTCGCCGCTGCTCACCACCGCCTCCGGCGCCAAGATGGGCAAGACGGCGCAAGGCGCGGTGTGGCTCAATGCCGAGCGGCTCAGCGCCTACGATTTCTGGCAATATTGGCGCAACAGCGAGGACGCCGATGTCGGCCGCTTCCTCCGCCTCTTCACCGAGCTGCCGCTCGACGAGATCGCGCGGCTCGAGAAGCTCGGCGGCGCGGAGATCAACGAGGCGAAAAAAATCCTCGCCACCGAGGTGACGAGGCTCGCCCATGGCGACGCGGCGGCGGTTTCGGCGGCGGAAACCGCGCGCAAAACCTTCGAGGAACATGCGCTCGGCGCCGATCTGCCCGTGGTGGAGGTGCCGCGCGGCGAATTGCAGACCGGCGTGCCGCTGTTCACGCTTCTCCAGCGCGCCGGCCTGGCCGCGAGCGGCGGCGAGGCCCGCCGCCTGGTCAAGGGCCGGGGCGCCAAGGTCAACGACCGCACGATCGACGTGGAGACGCGGCCGGTAACCTTGGCCGATCTATCGGGCGAGGGCGTGGTGAAGCTTTCGGCCGGCAAGAAGCGCCACGCGCTGGTGAAGCCGGTCTAAGCCGGCCGCCGCGTCAGCGTTCCGGCAGCCGTTCGACCGGCGGCACGATGTGGATCGGGGGCGCGGATTGGCGTGTTGGCGGCAACGCGCGATTGAGCTCCGGCGACCGCCCCGGCACTTCGGCCTCGTTGGTGCCGCGCCGCCCGCCGGGCAGGTCGAAGATCCGCCGGAACGGGCCCGGTGTCAGCATCGACAGCGGATTGACCGTGAAATTCGGGTTCTTGAGATCGCCCGACACGGTGAACCGCGCGGCGAAGAGGCCGCTGTTCTTCTCGCCCACGATGACGTCGCCGAGGAGCGGAATTTTTCCGATGATGCTGTTCAGCATGTAGAGCGGCACGATGGTGCCGCGCAGATCGGCGATGTCGCGGCGTGCGTCGAGCCGGCCCGAAAGCGTGATGCCGATTTGCGAGCCCTCGGCGTGGCCGTCTTGAATTTCGAGGGTGCTTTGCCGGTAGACGAAGGGCATGGAGAGCATGCCGAACTCGACGCCCTGGTCGCTGGCGAGGAGATTGCCGAGCCCTTCGAACGACGCCATCGCCAGCAGCCGCGCCATGGCCGAGGCGCGGATCACGCGGAAATTGCGCATATCGGCGCGGCCGACGAACCCGGCATTGGGATCGCGGTCGTCGATGGTGGCGCGGATGGTCAAGGCGCCGCCGGCCACCGTGTCGGCGACGTTCAGGGCCTTCAACGCGGCCCCGGCATCCTGGGCCGCCACCTGGAGGGCGCGGCCGGTTCCGGATTCGACCAGACGCAATGTCAACGGCGTTCCCTGCCCGACTTTCGCGTCCATGGCGATGCTGCGCCAGCGCTTGCCGTCGTAATTCGCCTCACCGACGAAATCGCTCACATAGCGATCGCGCGCGACGTAGAGGCGGGCCAGTCGCAGCGACGCCTTGAAGGGCGGCAGCGGCACGTCGCCGCTTTCGGAGCGGGCGGCGAGAATGGGGGCGATATCGAACGCGTTTCCTTCGATGCGCACCGTCTTGCTGCCGTCGCGCTCGCCCTGGATCACGGCGCGGATGTCCGTGCGGCCCGCGACCAGGCGGCTCAATTCCATCGTGCGGACGGTGAGGCCATCGGGGTGGAAGGTGGCGTTGCCCGATGAATTGAGTACCGCGCTCTCGATGCTGAAACGCGGCACGGACACGACGCGCTGGTTCGCCATCACTACCAGCGAGCGGCCGGTCGCCGGCATGCCGAGCGGTTTGACGATGGGCAGGGCGGGCGTGGTGTAGGCGGCGTCCTTGAGGTCGTAGACGCCGTCGATCTGGGTGCGGCCGTCGTCGGTGCCGGTGATCTTGAGCTCCGCGCCGAAGGCGCCGGACATGTGCTGGCGGATGTCGAACCCGGCCGACGCCATCGTTTCGACGTTGAACCGGGTCTTGACGTCGAGCGAGCGGCGCGGCCCCGAAACCGGACCGAACGCCTCGCTCCATTTGAGCACGGCGGTCTCTTCGCCGAGGCGCGTTTCGCCGGCGAGCGCCATGCCCTTCTTGTCGACCGCGAGCTTGAAGCGGCCCTCGGTGAGATCGAGTCCGAACAATCCCTTCTTCCAGGCGAAGCGGCTCAGCTCCGCCTCGGCGCGAATCTCGACCTGCTCCATCCGCACATTGGCGGTCAGCGGGAACCAGACGTTGATCGTCCCCTTGGCATCGCCGCCGATGGCCATCGGGTTCACGCCGAGGGCGGTCGCGAAGCCGAGCGGCTTGCGGTCGAGCACGCGCAGGATGTCTGCCAGCTTGCCCTCGACCGGCGCCACGACGATGAAATCCTCGGCCGGCTTCTCGAAACCCAGGATCTCGACCTTGCCGCCGGTGAGCTTCACGCCCTCGAGCTCGCCGCGGGCGATCGCGAATTTGAGATCGCGGTCGTCGAAGGTCGCCGAACCGTCGACCCCGGTCACCGGCGCCAGGTTGTCCATGAAGCGGATCGTGATGCCGCTGTAGCGGAAGACGCCCTTCACCAGGTCGAGCAGCAGCGGCTCGGTCTTGTGCGCGCGCTTGCGCAGCGCCACCTGGAGATCGAGCTGCTCGACGACGCCGACGGTGATGTTGGTCGTCACCCATTGCCGGGCGCCGGGCTTCAGCCCCTCGGGCCAGTACTTCGCGATCTCGGCGGCCGGCACGCCGCTGAGCGCGAACTTGCCGTTATATCTCCAATCGACCTCGTCGCCGATGAAGACGCCGGAGGTCGCGAGTTTCGGCCCGCTCGTGCGGATCTCGAACTTGGAGATGTCGAGCCGGCGGCCGTTGTCGCTCAGGCCGCCGGTCAGCACGAAATCGACGATCTCGAGCGGCTTGTTGTAGTAACCGGGAATGCCGAGGCTGCCGCGGGTGCCGCGCAGATCGAAGCGCGCGCCCTCGATGCGGCCGGTGTCGCGCGCGTCCAGCTCGATGGCGCCGCCGAACGGCGTGTCGAACCAGGCGAGCGCGCGGAGAGCGCCGCGCGCGGAGGCAAACAGCTTCGGCGCCAGGTCCTTGAACATCAGGCCGATGCGGATCGTGCCGTCGGCGCGGCGATGGATCGCGCGCGACGCGAAATGGACCGTCCGCCCTTCGGTGGCGAGATCGAACTCGATCGAAGCGGTGATGCCCTCGGCGTCGCGCCGGAACTCGCCGTTGACGCGCGTCGCCTGCCATTCGCGCCCGAGATTGGCGTCGTCGACCACGAGGTCGCCGTCGACGATCGAGACCGTCTCCAACTCGCCGAACGGACCGGCGGAGTCGCGCCGGTCGCGCGCGAGCGCCCGCAGCAGGCTCGGCAGCATCGGCGCCGGGCTCCGTTCGACCTGCTTCAATCCGAGCTCGACGCGGCCGTCGGCGGTGCGGATGAGGCGCAGCGCCGGCTTGGTGAGCTTCATCTCCTTGAGCGCCACTTCGCCGCGCATCAGCGCGCCCACGCCCACCCGGAGCGAGACCGCGGGTATCGTGGCGAGCACCGTGCTGTCGGGCCGCTCGAAGCGAAGCGCCGTGGCGCGGACGCGGAGCCCGTCGGACCACCCTTCCCAGGCGATCTCGGCGCGCCCCACGGCCACGCGGAACGAGCCGTCGGCGGGCTGGAGTGCTGCCTCGATCTCGGGCTTGAAACGGTCGACGGCGATCGGGCCATGGGCCAAGCGGATCGCGAGCACGGCGACGGCGACGACGGCCAAGAGCGCGATCCCGCCCAGAATGCGGCGAGCCCATTTGGCGATGTGTCGGCCCGTTCTCAGCAAACCGCGAATCCTCTCCCGAGGCCTGGCAATGTTGTGCATTGCCCGGCTTCGACGCGTCGTTTAGTGGTTCCGACCTTGCCCCTTATCGGCAGAATGCCCAACACTATAGCAAAAACATGGCAATTCGTCCCCCTGCCCGGGCGGCCTGACGCCGCACGGGTCGGGGCCGAGCGCTGGCACGATGCGGCGTCATTCATGCCGGATTCCGTGCTGGGCGGTGCCGCGGCCGCCTTGGCGGCGGAACCCGTGTGGGCGCCCCTGCTCGCCGGCATCTTCGGATCCAGCCCATTTCTTACGGAATGTCTGTTAAGCAACCCTGATCTCGCGGTCGATTATTCGCGTGCCGGGCCCGAAGGCGCAATCGCGAAAATCCTCGCTCAATTGGAGCGCGAGACCGGGCCGGAGGCCGAGATCGCGGCCGTGGAACGGGCGCTGCGCGTGGCCAAGCGCCGCTTGGCGCTGGCGGTGGCGCTGGCCGATCTTTCGGGCGCTTGGCCGCTCGAAACGGTCACACGCGCCTTGAGCGACTTCGCCGGCCGCGCGACCGATATCGCGATCGGCGTGCACGCGCGCGCCCTGGCGCGCACCGGCGCCATCGCCCTGGCGCCCGGCCCGGGACTTGCCGGCAGCGGCATCATCATTCTGGGCATGGGCAAGCTCGGCGCCGACGAACTCAATTATTCGAGCGATATCGACCTCGTCTTCTTCTACGACCCCGAAGCACTCCGATCCCGCGAGCCGGACCGGCTGCGCCAGAACATGGTGCGGCTCACCCAGAACACGGTCGGCAGCTTGAGCCGGCGCACGGCCGAGGGCTACGTGTTCCGCACCGATCTGCGCCTGCGCCCCGATCCTGGGGCAACGCCCGCGGCCGTCTCGATCCGCGCCGCCGAGGTCTACTATGAGAACATGGGTCAGAACTGGGAGCGGGCCGCGATGATCAAGGCGCGGCCGGTCGCGGCCGACAGGGCCGCGGGCGACGCCTTTCTCGCCTATCTCCGGCCTTTCATTTGGCGCCGCAACCTCGATTTCAACGCCATCCAGGATATCCATTCGATCAAGCGGCAGATCAACGCGCACCGCGGCGGCACCGCCATCGCCGTGGCCGGCCACAACATCAAGCTCGGGCGCGGCGGCATCCGCGAGATCGAGTTCTTCGCCCAGACCCAGCAGCTCATCTTCGGCGGCCGCGATCCGAGCCTGCGCCAGCGCGGCACCTGCGATGCGCTGCGCGCCCTGGCGAGAGCCGGGCGCACGCCGCCCGAAGTCGCCCACGAGCTGATCGATTCCTACCGCTTCCTGCGCATGGTCGAGCATCGCCTCCAGATGATCGACGATCAGCAGACCCAGACTCTGCCGGAAAGCCCGCAAGACCTCGAAGCCTTGGCGCGCTTCGCCGGCTACCCCGGCACGGACGCTTTCGCAGCCGACCTGCTGCAGCATCTCCGGCGGGTCGAAGACCAATATGCCCGGCTTTTCGAGGAAGCGCCGAGCCTGGCGTCGGCCGGAAATCTCGTCTTCACCGGCGCCGATCACGATCCCGACACGCTCGCCACCATCGCCCGCCTCGGCTATCGCGATCCCGAAACGGTCTCCTCGCTCATCCGCGGCTGGCACCACGGCCGCCACCGCGCCATGCGCAGCGCCCGCGCCCGCGAGATCATGACTGAACTGGTGCCCGCGGTCATCGCCGCCCTCGCCAAGAGCGCCAATCCCGACGAGGCCTTCCGCCGTTTCGATACATTCATCGGGCAGATGCCCGCGGGCGCGCAATTCTTCGCGCTGCTGCACGCGAACCCCGCCGTGCTCGCGGTCCTCGCGGAAATCATGGGCAGCGCGCCGCGCCTGGCCGAGCGCCTCGCGCGCCGGCCGATCCTGTTCGACGTCGTTCTGTCGCCCGATTTCTACCGGCCGCCGCCGGACCGCGCCGCGCTCGGAGCCGAGCTCGAAACGGCGATCGCGGCCGCGCCGGCCTACGAGGAAACCCTCGATGCGGCGCGGCGCTGGGCCCAAGACCGCCAATTCCAGATCGGCGTTCAGTTCTTGCGCGGCATCGCCGGGGCCGATGCCGCCGGGGTCGCCCTCTCCGACATCGCCGACGCCGTGATCGCACGCCTTCTGCCGGCGGCCGAAGCCGAGTTCGCGCGCCTGCACGGCCGCGTTCCCGGTGCCGCCTTCGCCGTGCTGGCGCTCGGCAAGCTCGGCGGGCGCGAGCTTTCGGCGACCTCGGACCTCGATCTGGTGCTGGTCTACGACGCGCCAGCGGGAGCGGAGCAATCCGACGGCGCCAAGCCGCTCGGTCTCGGCCACTACTACGCGCGGTTCGCGCCGCGGCTGATGAACGCGCTCGCGGCGCCGACCGCCGAAGGCAATCTCTACCATGTCGATCTCCGCCTCCGGCCGGCCGGCAACAAGGGGCCGCTCGCCTCGAGCTTCGAGGCCTTCCGGCAGTACCAGCGCAGCGACGCCTGGACCTGGGAGCACATGGCCCTGACGCGGGCGCGCTTCGTGGCCGGCGACGCCGCCTTCGGCGCGCGCATGATGACCCTGGTGCGCGAAATCCTGACCCAGCGGCGCGACCCCGACATCCTGCTCGCGGACGTGGCCGACATGCGCCGGCGCATGGCCGAGGCGCACCCGCACAAATCGATCTGGCAGGTAAAGCACGTGCGCGGCGGCATCGTCGACGTCGAGTTCATCGCGCAATACTTGCTGCTGCGCCATGCCGCAGCGCATCCGGAGATCGTGACGCCCGCAATCGCGGATGCCTACCGGCGCCTGGGCGCCGCCGGCGTGCTCGAAGCTGCCCGCAGCGAAGAGCTCGCCGCGGCGGCGCGCCTGCTGCACCAGGTTCAGGCGATGCTGCGCTTGATGGTCGAGGGCGAGTTCGACGCCGCGAACATCACGGACGGCCAGAAGGCGGCCCTTGCCCGGGCAACGGCGGCGACCGATTTCGAGTCGCTGGTCGAAGCGCTCGGCGCGGCGCAGCAGTCCGTCCACCGCGCCTATGCGGAGATCATCGGCGAACCCGCCGCCCGGCTCGCGGCGCGCAAGACCAGGGAGTTGCAGTCATGACCGTCGAAATCGGCAAGCCGGCCCCGAAATTCGAGATGCCCGCAGACGGCGGCGGCACCGTCTCGCTCGCAGGCCTCAAAGGGAAGCGTGTGGTGCTCTATTTCTATCCCAAGGACGACACGCCGGGCTGCACCACGGAGGCCTGCGGCTTCCGCGACAATCTTCCGGATTTCTCGAAGCTCAAGGCCGCCGTGATCGGCGTATCGCGCGACAGCATCGCCGCGCACGACAAGTTCAAAGCCAAATACAAGCTGCCCTTCGCCTTGGCCTCGGACGCCGACGGCAAGACCTCCGCAGCCTACGACACCTGGATCGAGAAGAGCCTGTACGGCCGGAAATACATGGGCATGGAGCGCGCGACTTTCCTGATCGACGAGAAAGGCATCGTCCGCGGCATCTGGCGGAAGGTGAAGGTGAAGGGACACGTGGAGGCGGTGCTGGAGGCGGTGAAAGCGCTTTGAGCTCGCCGGCGCCCGTCGCCGCGGCGACCCTGGCCGAAGCGGCCGCGGCGGTTCTCGCGACGCCCGAAGCCCGCGCGAAAGCGGCGGCGTCGCGCGCGGCGGCGCATCAGTGGCGCAGCGGCGCCATCGTCCGGATCGGCACAGCTGCGGCGCCCGACCGGCCGGCGCGGCCTGCGCGGCCCGAGCTGAAGCTGCTGCGCGACATGCCCAAGCGGCGCGGCGCCGGCACGCGCGAAAGCCGGGTCGCCCTCCTCCACGCGGTCGCGCACATCGAGCTCAACGCCATCGATCTCGCCTGGGACATCGTCGCGCGATTTGCGGAGCCCGGCCTGCCGCGCGAATTCTACGACGATTGGGTCGGCGTCGCCGACGACGAGGCCCGCCATTTCCTGCTGCTCGACGGCCGGCTCGGCGCCCTCGGCGCTGCCTATGGCGACCTGCCCGCCCATGACGGGCTCTGGCGCGCGGCGGAAGAAACGCGCCACGACCTGCTCGCCCGCCTCGCGATCGTGCCGCTGGTGCTCGAGGCGCGCGGGCTCGACGTGACGCCCGGCATGATCGCGCGCTTCGAGCGGATGGACGATGCGGCCTTGGGCGACGCCGAAAGCGCCGCGGCGCTCCGCGTCATCTACAACGACGAGATCGGCCACGTCGCGGCGGGACGGCGCTGGTTCGAGTGGGTGTGCGCGCAACGCGGCATGGAACCGGTCGAAACCTGGCGCGCGCTGGTCAAGCGCCACTTCCGCGGCGCGCTGAAGCCGCCCTTCAACGACGCGGCGCGCGCGGCGGCGGGATTTTCGGCCGCCTATTACGCGGTGCCCTAAAAATTCTCCACCCATGGCCGGAGCTCCACCTCCCAGGTCCAGGCGCTGCGGTGCTGGCGGTGGAGATGGAGGTAGGTCTCGGCGATGCGGTCGGGATGCAGCATCCCGTCGGCGCCGCGCCCGGCCGCGCGCTCGTCGCCGGCCAGCTTTTCGATGCCCCCGTCGATGACGAAGTGGGCGACGTGGATGTTCTTTGGCGCCAATTCGCGCGCCATGCTCTGGGCCAGGCCGCGCAGGCCGAACTTGCCCATCGCGAACGACGCCGACAGCGGGAAGCCTTTGACGCTCGCCGACGCGCCGGTGAAGAAGATCGAGCCCTTGCCCTGGGCGAGCATCAGGCGCGCGGCCTTCTGGCCGACGAGAAAGCCGGCGTAGCACGAGACCAGCAGCGCCTTCTTGACCTCGGCCGGATCGATCTCGGCGATGGGCCCGCGCGCGCGGGCGCTGGCGTTGAAGACGACCCAATCGAGGCCGCCGCCGTCACGCCCGAGCTGATCGAATAGACGATCGACGTCCGCGGGTTCCGCCGCGTCACAGGCATAGACCTTGGCGCCGGTTTCCTTGGCCAGGGCCGCGAGTTTGTCCGTCTTGCGGGCCGCCAAGGCGACATGCATCCCCTCGCGCTTGGCCAGCCGCGCGAGCGAAGCGCTCAGTCCCTCCCCGACCCCGACGATGAGTACCCTCTCCATAATCTTCTCCACCCTCTGGATTAGAACGCCGACTGGCGTGTTTAATGTGCGGTGGCGCTGCCGCTCAGCCGCGGCCGCGCCCCGTCAACAATCTAATTTCGACCCGGAGGACAGTCCATGAAACGCATCCTGCTCGCCGCCGCCATGGTGGCGTTCACCTCGCCTGCCTTCGCCATGAGCTGCCCCAAGCACATGGCCGAGATCGACAAGGCCCTGCAGACCGCGAGCCTCGACGCGGCGAAGAAGTCGCAAGTGCAGAAGCTGCGCGCCGACGGCGAAGCCAAGCACAAGGCGGGCAACCACGCCGGCTCCGAAGCCGATCTCAAGGCCGCCAAGGATCTGCTCGGCCTCAAATAGACGCTGCGATTCTTCATTCTTGCCGCGCGGCCCCGGTCGTCGACCGGGGCCGTTCGCGTTTCGCGGCGCGCTTGCCGGCGCTCAACCGGCGCGCGAGATCATCATGCGGAGCATCGCATCGACCGCGCTGCGGTATCCGTCCGCGCCGAGACCGCAAATGACGGCCGTCGCGGCGAGCGAGACGAGTGATTTCCGGTACGGCGCCTCGCGCCGGTGAATGTTCGTGATGTGCAGTTCCACGATGGGCCCCGGGAACATTTTCAGCGCGTCCAGGATCGGAACCGACGTGAAGGACAATCCGGCCGGATTGATGACGATTCCCGCGCCCTGGTCGATGGCTTCGTGTATCCAATTCACAATCTCGAATTCGGCGTTCGATTGCCGGAATACGAGCGGATGCGCGCCCGCCGTCTCGCGGCACATCGCCTCCACCTCGGCCAGAGTCGTCGTGCCGTAGATCGCCGGTTCACGCGTGCCGAGGCGATTGAGGTTCGGGCCGTTGAGGACGTAAATGGGCTTTGTCATGCATCCACCGGGATTGTGAAGGGCGCGCTCAGCCTTTGTATCCGAACAGGCGCGGCAGATAGAGCACGAGGTCCGGCACCAGCGTGATGAGCGCGAGCGCCGCGATCATCGCAAGGAGAAACGGGAAGGAATCGCGCACGATGTCCTTCAGCGGTACGCCGGTGATGCTATTCATCACGAACAGCAGCAGACCATAAGGCGGCGTGATCAACCCGATCATGATGTTGACGACGGCGACGACGCCGAAATGGATGAGGTCGACACCCACGGCCTGCGCCGTCGGAATGAGGACCGGGACGACGATCAAGAGAATCGTCGTCCCTTCCAAGAAGCAGCCGAGCATGAGCAGCAGGACGTTCACTGCGATCAGGAAGGTCGTCGGCGAAAACTGATAGCCTTGCAGGATCGTGCTCAAAGTCTTCGGAATGTTCTCGATCGTCACCACGTAGTTGAAGACGATGGCGCCCGCGATCAGCATGCCGATGGACGCGGTCGTGCGGGCGCTCGAGAGAAGCGAATTGTATAGATCGCGGCGCGAGATGCTCCGGTAGAGCACGGCGGAAACGAGCAGCGCGTAGGCGGCCGCGACCGCGGCCGCTTCGGTCGGCGTCGTCGCCCCGCCATAAATGCCGGCCAGCAGCACCACCGGCATCATGAGCGCCGGAAAGGCCCGGATGAACACGCCGGGAAACTCGCGAAGCGGGATCGGGGGCTCCACGGGAAAATTCCGGCGCCGCGCCTCCACGGCGACGATGCCCATCTGCGCGAAGCCCATCAGGAGGCCGGGAATGACGCCGCCCAGGAACAGGAACCCGATCGAGGTGTCCGAAACCAGCGCGTAGATCACCATCGGGATGGAAGGCGGGATGATGGGCCCGATCACGGCGGTGACGGCGGTCAAGGCCGCCGCGAAGCTCGGCGGATACTTGCCGTCCTGCGTCATCATCTTCTGCATCATCTTGCCGGTGCCGACCGCATCGGCGATGGCCGAGCCCGACATGCCGGCGAAAATGATGCTCTGGACGACGTTGACCTGCGCCAGGCCGCCGCGAAAGCGCCCGACGACGGCGTTGCAGAAGCGAAGCAGGCGCTCCGTGATGCTGCCGGTGTTCATGAACTCGGCGGCGAGAATGAAAAGCGGCACCGCGAGCAGCACCTGGCTGGAATACATGCCGTTCAGAAGCTGCTCCGCGGCGGTGCCCATGTCGAGGCCGGCCACATAGAGGTAGAGAATCGACGCCGCGATCATCGCATGACCGATCGGGAGGCCGAGCAGGCTCAGAAAGACGATCGCGGCGATCGAGAGCGTGAACGGGCTGGCGAGATTCATAGGCCGGAACTCGCCGTCGGAAGGTCGAACCCTTCCGCCTTCTTGTCGCGGATCGCCCGCCACAAGAGCCAGAGATAGCGCGCGATGATCGCGACCGAGAAGATCACGAAGATCGAAAAAAGATGGTCGTAGCGAATGCGCAGATAGGTGGTCGATTGCACCTTCATGAAGGCGACGTAGTCTATGGCGGCAGGCAGCGAGAAGCCGTAAAGGCCGATCAGCGCGATCGCCGCGACGATCGCGAAGCCGCGCCGCGCGCGCCTGCCGACGGCGGCATAGACGAGGTCGAACCGGATCTCCTCCCGCTCCCGCACGACAAAGGCTGCGCCCCAAAGCACGATCCAAACCCAGGTGACGATCGTGAGCTCGGAAGTCCAGCCGATCGGAAAATTGAAGAGGTAGCGGAAAACGATCTGGATCATGAACGCGACGAACATGATCGCCAGCAGCAAGGCAGCGAAATTCTCCGCGCGGCGCCGGAGCCATGTTCCGGCCTTGCGCGCAAAGTCATTCATGGCCGCGTCCATTTGTGCCTCGGACATCCTTCACGACGAAGGAGCCCGTCCGAGATCTCGGTGTCGTGTTCGATAGGATTGCAGCCGGCCGCGCGCGCGGCCGGCTGCCAAGGGCGCACCTAGAGCGCGTTAATGCGTTCGACCATGCCCTTCGGCCAGGATTTGGCGAGGTCCGAGGCCAAGTACATTTTCTGGGCATGGTCCCGGAATGCCTTCACGTCGGGCGCGTAGACCTCGAGGCCTTCCTTCTTGAAGAAGGCGGCGAGTTCGGCTTCGCGCTTGAGATGCTCCGCGGCGCTCCAGGCGATGGCCTTGTTCGCCGCCGCTTGAAAGTCCTGTTGCTGCTTTGCCGACATGCCGCTCCACACTTTCGAGGAGACGGTCAGCAGATCGAATCCCACCAGATGCGATGTCAGCACGATCTGCGACATGACCTCGTAGAATTTCTGGTTCTGGACGTTGGGCAGCGGATTGTCCTGACCGTCGATCGCGCCGGTTTGCAGGCCGGTATAGACCTCGGCGTAGGCCATCGGCGTCGGATTGGCCCCGAGCGCACGGCCGAGGAATTGCCAAGCGTCGCCGGGCGGCATACGGAGCTTGATGCCGGCCATGTCGGCCGGCGTGTTGATCTTCTTCTTCGGCTTCAAGCCGACTTGGCGCGTGCCGAAGAAGGTCGGGCCGAGGATGCGGATCTTGAGCTGGTCCTCCGCCATCTTCTTCATTTCCGCGCCCACGTCGCTCGCGAAGAACTTGTTGAGGTGATTGGCGTCGCGGAACAGATAGGCCGACGAGAGAACCGACCAAGCCGGAATTTGGTTGGCGACGTCTTGCGGAGCGATGTTCCCCATTTCGAGGTTGTTCCGCTGCAAGGCCACGAGTTCGGTGCCCTGCTTGAACAGCGAGCCGTTGTAGAAGGGCTCGACCTTGAATTCCGCCTCGACGTCCTTCGCGAACATTTGGATCATGCTGGCGCGGATGTCGCGGTCCGAGAACACGGCCGCGAAACGAAGCGTCGGCTTCTGCTGCGCGCGCGCGGGCAGTGCCGAGGCGGCAGCGAGGGCCGCTCCACCTGCGAGAATCGAGCGACGGCTAAGCGAATTCATGAGGATCCTCCCTGGGATGTGAAGCTCGTCTTGTTGGCGCTTCGAACCGGCCTGGTCCGGCCATCGGTTCGCGCCGCTTATGGCTCGTTTGGAGCATATGGGGAAAATAGAGTCAAAATATAATTCGTGTTTCATATGAGACTTTGGCTATCCTTGGACACGTTTGCCCGCGCCGAACTGATGGTCCGGGTGCGTCGGGCATGGGCAGGAGATATCTCGCGATGGGATTGCAGGAACGTGTGGAAGGCTTCGCCGGCGTTGGCGATGACGGCTATCGCCGGATTCGCGGCGACATCATTCTTGGCGCGCTCAGGCCGGGCCAAAAGCTCCGGCTCGAGGCGATGCGCGAAGACTATGGCGTGAGCGTCAGCACCTTGCGCGAGATTCTGAGCCGCCTCACCTCGGAAGGCCTCGTGGTCGCCGAAGGCCGCCGCGGCTTCGAAGTGGCCGGCATCTCCGCGGCCGACTTGAACGAACTCGGGGCCTTGCGCCTGTTGCTCGAATGCCATGCCATCGAGAAATCATTCGCGCGCGGCGACATGGAATGGGAAGGCCGCGTCGTCTCCGCCCATCACAAGCTCGCCGCAACAGAGCGCCACCTTGGCACGGGTAAAGGCAATCCGCGCCTGTGGAAGCAATACGACGGCGAGTTTCATCATGCGCTGATCTCGAATTGCGGCTCGCGCGCGCTTCTCGACACGCACGCCGCGGTCTTCGATCGGTACTTTCGCTATCAGATCCTCTCCTTGAACTTTCGCGGCGACGAGCCCGCGCATCAGCACCGACAGCTTCTCGATTGCGCCCTCGCGCGCGATGCGGCGCGGGCCAAGTCCATCCTGATCGCCCACATCAACGGCTGCATCGCCCACGCGCTCGCGACGGGCGCGCTGGCATGATCGGCGCGCCCTTCGCGCCATCGGTCCGCTGAGGCGCTAGTCGAGGTCCTTCTCGCCCTTGTTGCGCTTCTTGCCCGAGAGCGAGGCTTCGAGGAATTCGTCGAGATCGCCCTCGAGCACCGCCCGCGCGTTGCCCTTCTCGACTCCGGTGCGCATGTCCTTGACCATCTGATAGGGCTGGAGGACGTAGGACCGGATCTGGTGGCCCCAGCCGATGTCGGTCTTGGTGTCCTCGATCGCCCGCGCCGCCGCCTCGCGCTTCTTCAACTCCGCTTCGTAGATCCGCGCCTTCAGCATCTTCATCGCTTGGTGCTTGTTCTGGTGCTGCGAACGCTCGCTCTGCACCGCGGCGACGATGCCGGTCGGGATGTGGGTGATTCGGACCGCGCTCTCGGTCTTGTTGACGTGCTGGCCGCCGGCGCCCGAGGCGCGGTAGGTGTCGATGCGGAGGTCCTTGTCCTGCACCTCGATATTGATGGCGTCGTCGATCACCGGATAGACCCAGACGCTGGCGAAGCTGGTGTGGCGGCGCGCATTGGCGTCGAAGGGCGAGATGCGCACCAGGCGGTGCACGCCCGATTCGGTCTTGAGCCAGCCATAGGCGTTGGGCCCCTTCACCTGGAAGGTCGCGGATTTCAGGCCCGCCTCTTCGCCCGGGCTTTCCTCGAGCCATTCCACGTCGAACTCGTGCTGCTCGGCCCAGCGCACATACATGCGCGCCAGCATCTGCGCCCAATCCTGGCTTTCGGTGCCGCCGGCGCCGGCGTGGACTTCGACGTAGCAATCGTTGGCGTCGGCCTCGCCGGAAAGCATCGCCGCCAGCTGCGCCTTGCGCGCGCGGTCGCGGATGACGGTGAGCGCCTTCTCGGCGTCGGCGGCCAGCCCCGCTTCGCCCTCCGCGTCGGCGAGTTCGATCATGTCGAGATTCTCCCGCGCGCCGCCTTCGATCGCGCGGTAGTCCGCGAGCTTCTTCTCGATCAGCGTGCGCTCGCGCATGATCTTCTGCGCGGCCGCGGGATCGCCCCAGAGATTGGGATCCTCGACGCGCGCGTTCAGCGCCGCGAGCTTCTTCTCGAGGGCGTCGAGGTCAAAGATGCCTCCTCAGCAAGGCGAGCGACTGCTCGATCTCGCTGACGACGGCTTGGATTTCGGCTTTCATGGGTCTCTTCCGCCGGGCGCCCTTGTGCGCCGCGAGCGCGTCACTTGGCGCGAGACGGGGAAACAGTCAAGGCCCGGCGCCCTCCCTGGCAAAGGGCTCGATCCCCTCGAGGGGCAGGGCTATCGCATGTGCAGTTCGGCATCGGCGTTCATTCCGAGCGCGGCTTGCATTTTCCCCTCTCCCTGGGGGAGAGGGGCCAGGGGTGAGGGGCAACAAACGTGGTGATGCCGGAAGCGATCCGATGTGGGCGCTCCTATTATCCTCCCCGTAAACGTTCGCTGTCGAGATCGCCGATGGCGCGGCGCGGTGCCGAACTATTCGCACCACGTTTGCTGTCCCTCACCCCGCCGACGCTTCGCGTCGGCCCCCCCCTCTCCCCCAGGGAGAGGGGGCCGCAGAGGCGGTGAAAGACGATTCGCGCTACTTCAGGTTCATCTCCTTGCGGACTTCGTCGATGATGGTGGTGTCGACCATATCGCTCAGCGGCCGCTTGTCCTTGACCATGCCGGCCTCGATCCAGAGCTGCTGCTGCTTTTCGATCGAAGCCGTGTCGATGAGTCCGTACTGGCCGACATGCTGCGGACCCGGGATCTTCTCGATGACCTCTTTCGGGAACTTCGACCATTTGACGACCGCGGCGAGCGTGTCGGGCGTCCACTTGCCCCCGCCGGCCGTGATTTCCTGCGCCGCCTTCATGTAGGCCTTGAGGAAGCGCTTGGTGACGGCGCGCTTCTCGGTGAGGAATTTCGGATTGGCCGCGAGATAGCTCTCCTGGAACCAGGGCATCACCTCGTAGGAAGCCTTCCAGCGCACCGCGAGCCCTTCGGCCTCGAGCCGGCCGACGATGGGCTCGACGATGCTGAGCACGTCGGCGCCCTTGTTGCGGAAGATCGGCAGCGCGTCCGACACGGCGCGCAGGCGTTCGACGAAGTTGACGTCCTTCATCGTCAATCCGCCCTGCAGCATCGCCTGGGTCGTGGTGAGATAGACCGGCGAGCCCTTGGGCCCGCCCTCGATCGTCATCCCCTTCATGTCGGCGAAGGACTTGAGCTTGCCGGAGTCCCAGACGTCCTTGCGCACCATCAGCCACGTGGTGTCGTGCCAGCCGGGTTTGCCGTGCGCGTTGGATGCGATGAGCTTGGCGCCGAAGCCCTCGGCGTATTGGTTGAAGAAGCCCGGCCCCGTGACCATGGCGGCGATGTCCTGGTCGCCGCGCGCCAGCATCGGAATCTGCGACAGCGCCGAGCCGCCATAGGTGACGTATTCGACGTCGAGATTCTCGGCCTTGAAGTAGCCCTTGTCGATGCCGAGGAAGAACGGCAGCCAGCTATAGATCTGCGGGTTGAACGAGACGCGGACCTTGTCTTGCGCGTGCGCCGGAACGGCACCCAGGCACAGCAGCGCCGCGGCCGCGGCGGCGGCGCGCATCAGAGTCTTCAGCATGTATTCCTCCCTCGGGTGGGCCGTCTTTCGAGGCGGCCGCTTTCGTATCCGTCGTCGCGAGGCGCGGCGCGCCGGACGCGCGCCGCGGGCTCACTTGACGCCCATCTCCTTGCGCACTTCATCGATGATGGAGGTGTCGACCATCTCGCTGAGCGGCCGCTTTTCCTTCACTAGGCCGGCGTCCATCCAGATCTTCTGCTGGCGCTCGATCGACGCCGCATCGATCGCGCCCATCTGGCCGACGTGCTGCGGCCCCGGAATCGCCTCGATCACCTCCTTCGGGAACTTCGACCACTTGATCACCGCTGCGAGCGTGTCCGGCGTCCACTTGCCGTTGGCGGCGGTGATCTCCTGCACCGCCTTGAGATAAGCCTTGAGGAAGCGCTTGGTAACGTCGCGCTTCTCGGTCAGGAATTTCGGATTGGCCGCGAGATAGCTCTCCTGAAACCACGGCAGCACCTCGTGCGAGGGCTTCCACCGCACCGCAAGCCCCTCGGATACGAGGCGGCCGACGATGGGTTCGACCATCGTGATCACGTCCATCGCCTTGTTGCGGAAGAGCGGTAGCGCGTCGGAAACGGCGCGCAGGCGCTCGGTGGTGGTGACATCGGATGCCTTCAGTCCGCCCTGGAGGATGGCCTGCGTCGAGGTGAGGTAGACCGGTGAGCCCTTGGGACCGAGTTCGATGGTCATTCCCTTGAGATCGGCGAAGGACTTGATCTTGCCGGAGTCCCAGACGTCCTTGCGCACCATCACCCACATCGTGTCGTGCCAGCCCTGCCGGGCGTGGGCGTTCGACGCGATCAGTTTCACGCCGAACCCTTCGGCGTATTGGTTGAAGAAACCCGGGCCGGTGACCATGCCGGCGATGTCCTGGTCGCCGCGTGCCAGCATCGGAATTTGAGTCAGCGCCGAGCCGCCATAGGTGGTGGCCTCGACGTCGAGCTTCTGCTCCTTGAAGTAACCCTTGTCGATGGCGAGGAAGAACGGCAGCCAGCTGTAGATCTGCGGATTGAACGAAACCCGCACCTTGTCCTGGGCCTGGACCTGGGCGGCGCCCAGGCACAGCGCGGCGAAGGCCGCGGCGCGCACGAAGTTCTTCAGCATAGTCTCCTCCCTTGTGTGGGGCCTCGAGGCCCGTTTCCGGTTCTTGCTTCAGCTTTGCCGCATCGTCGCCGACGGCGTTTCGCCGAAATGCGCGCGGTAGTCGCGGCAGAAGCGGCTGAGATTGGAATAGCCCGCGCCGAGCGCGATTCCGGTCACCGATTCGCGGGCGCCGCGCGCCTTGCGCAGCGCCGCCCGCGCGCCTTCGAGACGCACATGCTTCAGATACTTCATCGGCGTGACGCCGAGATACTTCTGGAATCCGTAGTAGAGCGCGCGGGCACTGACTCCGGCGACCGCCGTCATCTCGCCGGCGCTGACGGTGCGTGCCGCATTGGCGTGCACGAAATCCTGGACGCGGCGGACATAGTAAGGGGCCGCCGGCGATGCCGGCTGCGCCAGGCGGGCGCTCAAGCTGTGCGGGAAGCTCTGGAGCAGGAGCATGATCAGCGTGCGCTCGCACGAGCGCCCGGTCGCCGGATCGGCGAGGCATGGCTCGGGCTCGGCGGCGTCGCGGCAGAGCGTGGCGATATAGCGCCAGAGGGTCGGCACCGCGGCGAGATCGGCCACGATCTGGCGCTCGAACTGCAGCAGCGTCCCGATCGCGACGCCGTATTCGTCGGACAAGGTCTTCATCGTCGTCTGGCGGTCGACGCCGATGACGAGCAGTTCCGAGGCGTCGCGCCAGCGCTTGCGGGTGAAGCTGCCCTCGGAGCTCACGACGGCCATTTGTCCCGGCACGACGTCGATACGGCGGCGGCCCTGCGTGACCTCGAGCGCGCCGCGATACGGCACGAAAATGAAGAACTCGGACTCGAGCGGCCGAGTCGACGAGATTTCCTGCGGTCCGGCGCAATTCAGCTCGAAGGCGTCCATGTGCGTCCGGCCGATCGTCGTGCGCGAATGGCGGAAGCCGAAGAATTCGCGTTCCGACTCGACGCAGAATTGGGCCGGGCTGCCGTTCATGTTGACGAAATGCGGCGCCACCTCGCGGACGTTGTTGGTGGCGAAGGCGCGCGTGTTGTGCGGAAACGCCAGCTCGCCCGGGTTCGGCAGGGACACGGCGGAATGCATCGTTCAGCCTCCTCCGCGCGCGGGGGTCATCGCTTGGCGGTCCTTTGCCACGGCGTGATCCAGCGCTCGAGCCAATCCATCAGCAGGTAGCACGCGGCGCCGAGTAGCGCACCCACGACCAGCCCGGCCATCGAGCGCGAGAGCGAGAGCACCTGCCACGAATTCCAGATGATGTAGCCGAGCCCCTCGGTGCTGACCAGGAACTCGACCGCGACGGTGCCGAGAAGCGCCAAGCCGAGCGAGACGAGCCCGCCCGCCATCAGCGCCGGCAGCACCGCCGGCAGCGTGACCGTGAAATAGAGGTGGCGCGGCTTGACGCCGAAATTCTTGGCGACGTCGCGATAGATCGGCTCGACGTTGATGACCGCGGCCATGGCCGTGATCAGCATGGTGAAGAACGGCCCGATCGCGATCATGGTGATGTTGGAGGTCTCGTTGAGCCCGACCAGGATCAGCACCAGCGGAAACAGCGCGATGCGCGGAATCGGATAGAGGATCGCGACCAGCGGATTGAGAATGACCCGCACCGGACGGAACAAGCCCATGGTCATGCCGAGCAGCACGCCCGGGATCGTCCCCACGATCATGCCGACCAGGAAGCGCGCGGTGGTGATGCCGGTGTGCCGCAGCAGATCGTCGTTCTTGATCATGTCCCAGATGGTCGCCGCGACCACCGTGGGCGCCGGCAGGATGCGCCGGTCGATGAAATTCGTGCGCGCCGCGATTTCCCAGAGGACGAACAGGATGATCGGGCTGGCGAAGCTGATCGCGAGTTCGCGCGAGCGCGACGGACGCCCCTTGGTCTTGCCCTGCGGGGGCCGGATGGTGGAATTGCCGCTCGGATTGGCCATCTATTCGCCCCTCGCACGCAGCACTTCTTCGCGCAGCGAATCCCAAATCAGGCGGCGTATCTCGATGAATGCCGGGTTGTTGCGCAGCTCCAGCGCGTTGCGCGGCCGCGGCAGCTTCACGTCGAAGATCGCCTTCAAGTGCCCGGGCCGGTGGCTCATCACCGCCACCCGGTCGCCGAGCACCACCGCTTCGTCGAGGCTGTGGGTGATGAAGATCACGGTCTTGCGCGATTCTTCCCAGAGCTTCAGCAGATCGTCCTGCACCAGCATCTTGGTCTGCTCGTCGAGGGAGCCGAGCGGCTCGTCCATCAGCAGGATCGCGGGATCGTTGGCGAAGGCGCGCGCGAGGTTAACGCGCTGGCGCATGCCGCCCGAGAGCTGGCGCGGATAGGTCTTCTCGAAGCCCTTGAGCCCGAGCTTGCCGAGCATGGCCCGCGCCCGTTCCTGGCGATCGGCCCAGGGCACGCCGCGCGCCTGCAGACCGAAGGCGGCATTGTCGATCGCGGTCAGCCACGGAAAGACGCCCTGCTCCTGGAACACCATGGATTGGAGCGGGCGGTCGTCGTGCTTGATCGAAAAGTCGATCGTGCCTTCGGACGGCGTTTCGAGGCCGGCAAGGATGCGCAACAGCGTGGTCTTGCCGCAGCCGCTGGGGCCGACGATGCAGAGAAACTCGCCCTCGGTCACGAACAGGTCGATGCGCTCGAGCGCGCGCACCGGCTCCGGGCGCACGTCGAACGTCTTCGCGATCCCCTTGATCGCAATTCCCGCGCGCGTCCGGGCAAGGACGTTACCAGGTCCGTCCAAGCTTATTTCCTCCCTCGTCGTGACCCCGGTTATAGGCTTTTCAGCGCCGGGTTGAAACCGCGTTGGAAATCCGCCGCGGCGCGGCGGGCCGAAGCCGCCTTTGCCGCGCTTGCCTGCCCCTTCCGGCGATCAGGCGACGGCGCGTTCGGGGATGCCCCAGGATTTGGCGCGCGCCTTCGTGTAGTCCTTGAGGCGCGGCAGAACTTCCTTGGCGAACAGCGTGATGTTCTCTTCCGTGTCCTTGTACGACATGCGGCCGGCCTGGGCCATCATCAGGAAGTGGCCGAAGCCGCCCACCGTCTCGTAGAAGTCGACCATCTGCTCGTAGACGTCGTCGGGCGTGCCGGTGAACATCAGGCCGCCGTCGATCGAGCACTGCAGGTCCGCATCCGAGAACGCGCCGAGATTGCGCCCGTCCTTGGCGAACAGGTCGTGCGACATGAACATCATCTTGCCGGTCTTCTTGATCATCTGCGCCGCCGGCAGCGCCGGGATGAAGCCGGCCGGGTTCTTGAACGCCTCGCCGACGATGGCGTTGGTGCGGAGGTAGTCCATGACCATGTCGCCGCGCCGGTTGCCGTCGGCGCGCGTGTGGCCGACGCCGACGAAGCCGGCATAGCAGAGGCGGTCGAACGGCACCGGGCCCTTGCGGCCGGAATCGGCCCAGGCGCGTCGGTATTCGTCGAACAGATCCTTGGCCTTGTAGCCGGTCATCACCGTGCCGAGCACGTGGCCGCGCTGGGCGATGGGCCGGGCGCTCGGCACGCTGTTGGCGCTGATCCACACCGGCGGATGCGGCTGCTGATACGGCCGCGGCCAGACGTTGACGTTGCGGTAGTTGAAAAACTCGCCTTCCCAGCTGAACGGACCGGTATGGGTGGTGAGCGCCTTCATGATGAGATCGTGCGCTTCCCAGAAGCGCTCGGTGTGGCGCACGGGCAGCGAATTCGCGGGATGCACCTCGTAGGGCACGCCCTTGACGAAACCCATCTCGAGCCGGCCACGCGAGATCACGTCGATCATCGCCAGCTCTTCGGCGACGCGTAGCGGATTGGAGTTGTTGGCGATGGGGAAGCCGAGCCCGAGCAGCCGCGCCTTCTTGGTGGTGCGCGCCAGGATGCCGAGGATGAGATTGGCGGAGGCGGTGAGGCACGTGGCCGTGCTGTGGTGCTCGTTGACGAAGATGTCGAGCCCGATCTCGTCGCAGAGCTGCCAGGCGTCGAGATACTCGTGATAGAGGTCGGCGGCCTTGACCGGATCGAGCAGCTTGGTGGGCAGCACGACGCGGAGCGATTCCGCATCCTTCACCCACGCGTCGGGATAGGGCTGCTCGGTGAAGTGATAGACACGCATGCTCGTCTCCTCCGGCCGGCCCTCGAGGGCGCGGCGCCGTTCTCGTTACTTGCGCGGCGCGATCCCCGAATCCTTCGCGAACGCCGCCACGGCACGTGCGAATTCCTGGGGCTGCTCGATGTGCGGGAAGCGCCCCGCCTTGGCGATGGTCTGGAATTTGGCGCCCGGGATGCGCTGGGCATAGGTGCGGCCGTAGCTCTCCGGCGCGATGCGGTCTTCGGTGCCCCAGAGAACCAGGCTCGGCACGTGGATGCGGTGGAGGCGCCCGGCGAGCTTCGGGTTGTACATGTAGGGCGACCAGGCGAGCAGCACCGTCGTCTCGCGGTTGCGCATACGGATATGGACTTCGTCCATGCTCGCCGCTTGCGGATCGAACGCGGCGAAACGCGTATCGGCGAAGCATTTCGCCTCGAGTTCCTTCTGCGGCAGCGAGAAGATGTCGAGCATGTCGCGGTGCTCGCGGTCGCCGGTCTTGATGCCGGCGGGATTGACCAGCACGACTCCGGCGAGGCGCTCGCAGGATTTGGTCGCCACCTCGGCCGCGACCCAGCCGCCGAGGCTGACGCCGACCAGGATCGCGTCGCGGAGATCCAGCGCTTCGAGGAGATCGAGCGTGTGATAGGCGAGGTCGTCGACCGAGCTCCAGGCGCGGGGGAATTCGCTGTGGCCGTAGCCCGGCAGCGACGGCGCCGTGACCGCGAAATGCGCGCCGAGGGCGTCGAGCACCGGCGCGGCCGGCGAAAGGCCGAGCTCCGGATGCAGAAACAGCAAAGGCCGGCCCTGCCCTCGCCGCACGATCTCGGTCTTCACCGCGTTGACGCTGAGGAACGGTCCGGCGTCCGGGAGATTGTCCAACATGTTCGGCGCTTCAACGGGTTAGAGGCCGGCGCGGCCGGGGAATGCCGCGCCCTGAAGCCCAATTATCCCTTGCCTCGCCACGCGGCTTCTATACCGGGAACGCAACGGTTTGGCAGTGAGCGCAAAAAACGATGCCGCAGTGCAAGACGGCCGCGCGGCCGAGCTATTTGATGCGGATCAGCTCGACGTCGAACAGCAAGGTGGCATTCGGCGGGATCACGCCGCCGCCGGCACCGGCGGCGCCGTAGCCGAGGCTGGGCGGGATGATGAGCGTGCGCTGGCCGCCGGGGCGCATGCCGGCCACGCCTTCGTCCCATCCCTTGATCACGCGCCCGGCGCCGAGCGGGAACTCGAACGGCTGGCCGCGGTCCACCGACGAATCGAATTTCTTGCCCTTCAAGCCGCCTTCGTAGAGCCAGCCGGTGTAGTGCACCGACACCGTCTGCCCCGCGCGCGCCGGGGCACCCTGCCCCACCTTGCTGTCGACGTAACGCAATCCGCTGGGCATCGTCTTCTCCTGCTGGGCCTCGGCCGGCAACGCGGCGGCCGCGCCGCAAGCGATGGCGGCCGCGGCGAACCTACGGCGGGTGAGCGGCATCATGCAAATCTCCCTGGGGGTTACGACGCGGAAGTGAATGCCCCGATTCATGCCGTGTATGCAATGTCGTCCGCATTCCGTCGTCGATCGATTTCTCCCGCGCCCTGGGCGAGGAGGAAGGCTATCGCTGAAAAAATTCTACCCTGACCTCAATTTTCTCTACCGTGCGACCGCCGCCTTTGACCCAACGCGGAAATGCAGCAGCCGGTCGAATCGTCGAGCCATTCGCGGCCAGATGATCCCCAATGTTACATCAAGAAAGAATGTGCCAATGCCCGATCAACTGTCTCCAACCAGGAGGCCTCATGATCCAGATTAGTGCAGGCCGATCGAGAGCCAGATAGTTATAAAAATTCGATGCGGGCCTCCAGCGTCCCCTGTGTCTACCGAAAAATCGATCCGGCGAAGAATCAAGTGGATAGAAGCCGGGGTGATAAGAGACGTCGGGCGTACGCGTATGCCGCACCGGCGTGATAAAATTAGTGCGGACAAATTTTCGGTAGGGACACGTATTCGAAATGGCCCGCGCGGAGCATGCAGAGGGAGGGAGCGCGCCCTCGCTGACGACGCTGCTGATCGCCTGTGCCGTCATCGCTGGGCTGTACTTCGGCCGCGACCTCCTCATTCCCTTTGCGCTCGCGGCACTTCTTACCTTCATCCTGGCGCCAGTCGTCGGATGGTTGCGACGGATCGGAATTCCCCGTGTGCCGTCGGTGTTGTTGATCGTCCTGGTCGCCTCAGCGGGTATCGGCGGAGTCGGCCTTGTAGTGGGTAGCCAAATCGTCGAGCTGGCGCGGAATCTGCCAACCTATCAGCAGAACATCGCGAACAAGATACGTTCGCTAAAAGAAGGGGTGCCCGGCGGCAATATATTTGATCGCGCCGCGGAAACGATCCGCGATTTGGAGAAAGAGTTCGCGCGCGAAAGTGCCGTAGATTCTGGCCAGCCGGCTAAAACGGCACCGGAAGTTCGGACGCGTGAGAACCGCACGACGCTCGACATCCTGGGAATCTGGGCAATGCCGCTGCTTGGACCCGTGGGTACGGCCGGCCTAGTCCTCGTACTCGTCATTTTCTTCCTGCTCGGGCGCGAGGACCTTCGCGATCGGGCGATACGGCTCATGGGGGGCGAACTTAACGCCACCACCGAGGCGATCGACGAGGCGACCCGTCGGATCTCGCGCTATCTCCTGATGCAGTTCATAATCAACGGCGGGACCAGCATCCCCTTTGGGATCGCACTTTACTTTATCGGTGTCCCCAACGCGCTGCTGTGGGCAGTGCTGGCGGCCGTGCTGCGGTTCATTCCCTATATCGGGCCCCTGATCGCGGCACTGCTCCCGGCCATCGTTGCCGCGGCCGTGGACCCCGGGTGGAGCATGCTGCTGTGGACCATCGGCGTCTACGTGGCTATGGAGACAATCACCAACAATGTCATCGAGCCCCGCGTCTTTGGCGCGAGCACCGGCATTTCCGAGGTCGCCATCATCATATCCGCGGTCTCCTGGACCGCATTGTGGGGTCCGGTGGGTCTGCTTCTCTCCACGCCCCTCACCGTCTGCCTGGCGGTGATTGGCAGACACGTTCCTCGATTCCACTTTCTCGAGGTGATGCTCGGAAAGGCGCCAGTGCTCTCTCCTGTCGAGCACTTCTATCAGCGCCTGCTGGCAGGCGATGCCGTGGAAGCAACGCAGTTCGCGGAGACCTTCACCAAGGAACGCCCGCTTTCGGAATTTTATGACGAGGTCGGGCTTCCCGCATTGAAGTTGGCGGAACAGGATCGGCAACGGCTGGCGCTCACGCCCGAGCGGCGCGCCGTCATAATCGAAACAATTCTCGACGTGATTGACAATCTGAACGACGTTCAAGATGACGAGGAGAAAGAATCTGGCAAGAAGAAGGAGAAGGCGGAGGGTAAGAGTGGGGTTGTGCGGGAAAGTAAGGAGGCATCGAGCGAACCGTCCGCGCCCGCCGAAGCCGCAATCGGGCCGGCTGGCACGGTGCTCTGTCTAGCCGCACGATCAGGATTCGATTTCGCCGCCACCTCGATGATGGCACAGCTGCTGCGCCAGCGCGGCTTCGAGGCGCGGGCCTTGCCGGCCGAGGCCATCAGCCTCGATGGCATTTCAAGCCTCAATGTTGACGGTGTCGATTCTATATTCCTTTCCTTTGTGGGTTTGACGGGCGCGGCGCGGGCACGACATCTCGTTCGCCGGCTGCGGCGGCGTACGCGCAAAACTCCAATCATCGTGGGGCCGTGGCCGAGCCAGTTGGAAGCCGCAGAGGCGGAGAATCTGGCCAAGGAGTTCAAGACGACCCGTGTCCTGCGTTCGCTTGGCGAAGGCATGGACGCGTTCGCAGAGCTGGCAAAACGGCCCGCAGACGCCTCCCAGGCGCCGCCGACATAGACGGAAATGATCTCGAAGACTCAGCGTTCTAAGGAGTTATTCTAGAAAGGACTCAAAGGAATGGCGGGCGAAGAGCGCTTCTTCCAAAAGCTGAGGGCCTTTCTCGAACTTGATCCCGATGAGGCGGCGTTCCTGACGCAATTGTTGAAGCGCCGGCGTCAGTGCCTCGACGGCGAGTCCCTTCTGGTTCAGGGCGAATCGCATCCCGCCACCTTTGTGCTACTCGATGGTTGGGCTGTGCGCCACAAAGCGCTCGAAAACGGCCGCCGGCAAATCCTCAACGTGATCCTGCCGGGGGATACCATCGGGCTCGAAGCCCACGTCATTGGGCATGCGCCCGCCTCGGTGACCACGCTCACCGAATGCACGCTCGCCGAATTTCGGCCGGCCGCGACCGTCCGCATGCTCGCAGAGCAGCCGCGCCTCGCGGCCGCCATGCTCTGGGCGACGGCGCGCGAAGAGGCCTTTCTTGGAGAACGCCTATTGAGCCTCGGCCGACGGCCGGCGATCGACCGCGTCGGGAATTTCATCGTCGAACTGTATCACCGGCTGCGACTGGTCGGGCTGGCCGACGGCGGCACCTTCGTAGCCCCGCTCAATCTCGACCACATCGCCGATGCGCTCGGCCTCAGCTTGGTGCATGTCAGCCGAACCTTCGGGCGCCTGCGGCAGGCGAAACTGCTGCTCCGCCGAGGCCATTCGATCACGATTCTCGATCTACCCGAGATCGAAAAACGGACCGAATTCGCCGGTCTTTATCTCGGCCGGCGGCTCCCGGTTGGCGAGCGCTTTCTCCGCGCGCCGTTCAGCGCCGATGACCTTAAGGACTGCTTTTGAGTGTGCCGGCACAGTTCGGTACGATCTGCCAAATCCCGCGATTGAGCGACTTCGAGACCCTGCTTAACCCAGGTTAAAGCTAAGCTGCTCTCGCCGGACTATTCTCGCCACGATTTGCCGAGGCCTGGATCCGATGCCAGCGCCGCGCGAGTTCACCAAACCCGGTGCGCTCCCGACGGCAATAAGCCGTCGTATTTCCACCGTGTAGGCAGGGGAATTATTCATGCCGCACGCGAAGAGCGCTTTGGTTAAAAAGCTGAGCAATTTTATCCGATTATCTCCCGGTGAATTGAATTGTCTGGCCGAGCTTCAAGCGAAGCCGGAAAAAGTCAAAGCACAAACCGATATCGTCCACGAGGGGCAGACCGGCCACCGCGCGTACATCCTGCAGAGTGGCTGGGCCTATTGCTACAAGCTGCTGTCGGATGGCGGGCGGCAGGTCGTCACCTTCTCGCTGCCGGGCGATTTCATTGGATTGCGCAGCGTACTGCTGCGGACGTCGGACCATTCCTTTGCATCCATCAGCGAAGTCTTGGTAAGCCCGATCGCGGTGCCGCGCATAATCCGGGTGTTCAATGAATTCCCGCGGCTGGGTGCGGCGCTACTCTGGGCCGTTTCGCGCGACGAGGCCATGACGGTTGAGCATCTCGTGGGCATCGGCCGGCGCAACGCCAACGAGCGGATAGCGCACTTCTTCCTCGAATTGGGACAGCGCTTGAAACTGGTCGGCATGGCAACCGACACGAAATACGAGTGTCCGCTCAACCAATATCTCTTGGCCGACGCGCTCGGCCTCACCGCGATTCACGTCAATCGAGTCCTCCGGCAATTGCGCGAGCAGGGGTTGATCACGCTCAAAGAGCATCATGTGGTCATCGACGACGTAAAAGGCTTGATTAGGTTGTGTGGTTTCGACAGCGGCTATCTCGATCAGCCCAGTCCGCTGACCGAAATCGACGTCTGATCCACGCCATTACGGGGGAAACTGGGGTCAGAGTAAATCTAACTGCCGCTAATTTCCGTTACTTTCCGAGCCTCGTCATCCTCAGCGAAGGCGCCGCGCCCGCCGGGCGCGGCGCCGCAGTCGAAGGATCGCGTCGCAGCGGATCGGCATCTCTCCACGACATCGCCCGAGCGCCAATCCGCGCCCGCTCGACCGCCTCGTTCCCGCCGCCTCGCGATCCTTCGACTGCGCGAGCCAATCCGGGAGATCGGCTCGCTGCGCTCAAGTTGACGATGAGTGAGAAGCGAAAGGCGATAGGAGGATCAGAGTCGGATTCGCTCCCTTGACTTTTGGAACAAAATATGAACAATGGCGGCAAGACTTTTGGTTGCAGGCGTGCCCCTTTCGAGAGCCAGCGCGCCGCGTTTTCGTGCGGCGAACCGACGGATCGAGGCGCAGTGACGGGGGAGGAATAGAAAAGGACAGCCGGATGGAGAGAAAGGGATAGAAAAGGATAGAAAGGGATAGATTTTCGCGAGTCGCCGGAAACTATCCCTTTCTATCCCTCTCGCGCCGCCCGTGCCGTCGATCGGGCGCGAAGAGGTTCGGTCGCGCAGGGTTCGATCGGCGCGGCCAGGCGCGGACGCCGCGCTTCGGCGCCGCCGTCCATGAACTCAATTAATACGTGTCGCCCGTGCTCTTGCCGGTGCCGCGCTCGCCGGGCTTGCCGGGGCCGGGGTCTTCGGCCGTGTCGGTGTCGACGGTGCGGCCCTTGCCGGTGCCGGGTTCCGTGCCGCGCTTGTAGTATTCGTAGCCGGCGCCGGCGCGCACGGCGACGATGCCCTTCGGCACGGTGAAATTGCGCGCGGGAACGTCCTTCAAGGCCGACCGGGCGAAATCGAGGAAGATCGGTGCCGCGGTGGTGGCGCCCTGCTCGCGCGGGCCGAGGGTGCGCGGCTTGTCGTGGCCGACCCAGACGGCGATGGCGAGGTCGGGCGTGAAGCCCACGAACCAGGCATCGAGCACGTCGTTGGTGGTGCCGGTCTTGCCGGCCACCGGGCGGCCGAGCGCGCCGACGATGGTGCCGGTGCCGCGCTGCACGACGCCCTGCAGCATCGACACCATTTGGAACGCGTTGTCTTCGTCCACCACCTGCTCGCGCGGATCGGGAATCTCCGGCATCGACTGTCCGTTGAACGCGACCTGGCCGCAATTGGCGCATTTGCGCTCGTCGTGGCGGTAGATGGTGCGGCCGTAGCGGTCCTGGATGCGGTCGACGAGCGTCGGCGTGATGCGGCGCCCGCCATTGACGATCATGGCGTAGCCGGCGACGTGGCGCATGGGCGTGGTCTCGTAGGAGCCCAGCGCCATCGCCATGTTGGGCTCGATCTTGTCCGAAACGCCGAGTTTCTGCGCGAGCGCCGCCACCTTGTCGAGCCCGGCGGCTTCGGCCAGGCGCACGGTCATGAGATTGCGCGACTGCTCGATGCCGGTGCGCATCGCGGTGGGGCCGTAAAATTTTCCCGAGGAGTTGCGCGGGCGATAGGTGCGGTCGCCGAGCTTCACGACGATCGGCGCGTCGAGGATGATCGTCGAGGGCGTGAAGCCCTCCATCAGCGCGGCGAGATAGGCGTAAGGCTTGAACGACGAGCCGGGCTGGCGCCAGGCTTGCGTCACGTTGTTGAACTGCGAGAGCCAGAAGCTGAAGCCGCCGCTCATGGCCAGCACGCGGCCGGTGTGCGGGTCCATCGCCACGAGCGCGCCGGTCACGTCGGGGATCTGGCGCAGCGTGTAGCTGTCGTTCGGCACCGGCCGGTTCGACGAATCGACCGTGATCTTCTCGACCAGCACCACGTCGCCCTGGCGCAGCACGTCGGTGGCCTTGACGATCACCGGGCCGGTCACCGTCTTGAAGGTGGGCTTGCCCTGCTCGACCGTGATCTCGCCTTGCTTCCTCGCCCAGGTGAGCTCGGACAGCGGAATGCGGCCGCGCTGGCCGTTGAGCATGCCGACATCGGCGCCCTTGTCGTCGATCTCGAGCACCAGCGCCAAGGGCCAGTCGCCGTGGCCGTCGGGCGGCTTGATCGCCTTCAGCTTGTTGCGCCAGCCATCGGCCCAGCGCTCGCCCTTGTCGTCCTTGAGATTGGCGACGGCGCCGCGCCAGCCGTGGCGGCGGTCGTAGGCGACGAGGCCGCGGCGGAGCGCGGCATCGGCATACGCCTGCATCTTGGGATCGATGGTCGAGCGGATCACGAATCCGCCCGCCTTCATTTTGTCCTCGCCGTGCTTGGCGAGCATCTCGCGGCGCACTTCCTCGACGAAATATTCGGCGCCGATGCTGACATAGGGCGCCGGCGGCTTCACGCCGAGCGGTGCCGTCTTGGCCTCTTCGGCTTCCTGGGCGCTGATGTAGCCGTCTTCCAGCATGCGCTGGATGACGTAGTTGCGCCGGTTGGTCGCCATGCGCGCATTGGCTTCGCGCGCGATGCGGCTCGGCGCCTGGGGCAGCGCCGCGAGGAACGCGGTTTCCGCGACGGTGAGCTCGTCGAGCGATTTCTGGAAATAGACCTGCGCCGCCGCGGCGACGCCGTGCGCCTGCCGGCCGAGCGCAATCTGGTTGAGATAGAGCTCAAGGATCTTCTGTTTCGTGTAGGTGCGCTCGATGCGGAAGGAGAGGATCATCTCCTTGATCTTGCGCTCGAGGCTGCGCTCGGACGACAGGAAGAAGTTCTTGGCCACCTGCTGGGTGATCGTCGAGCCGCCCTGCACCCGGGCGCCGCCGGTGAAATTGTTGCGCACCGCGCGCGCGATGCCGAACACGTCGATGCCGGGATGGGTGAAGAAGCGCTGGTCCTCGGCCGAGACGAAGGCCAGCGCCACGCGCTTCGGGATCGAGGCGTAGGGCACGAAGATGCGCTTCTCGGACGCGAATTCGCCGATGAGGCGCCCGTCGGCGGCATAGACGCGGCTGACGATCGGCGGCTCGTAGTCGGCGAGCTTCTGGTAGTCGGGCAGTTCGCGGCCGAAGTACCAAAGGCCGGCGAACACCACGAACATCCCGACCACGCCCACAAGGAAGGCGGTGCTGAGACCATTGAGCGTGGTGCGGTAGAGGAAGCCCGCGAGCGAGTTCTTGTATCGTCTAGCCAAAGCGAACCCTCGATCCTGCGGTCCGGAACGCGCCGGATACTCCCTGTTGGGCCGCGGACTATATACGCGGCCTAACGAGGCGCAAGCGCCCGGCAGGTCGCAGTTTCACCGCTTTTTGTTGCGAAATTCTTTGTCCGCAATGTGGCCTTGGCGGCGGCTTAGCGGCTGTCGGCGTCGGCCTCGCCGCCGCGCCCGGTGCCCCGTTTACGGGTCTTGCCGGCGAAATAGTGGTCGATGCCCTTCAGCATGCCCTCGGCCAGGCGCTTGCGGTGCGCGGGGTCGCGCATCTGGTGCTCTTCCTTGGGGTTGCTGAGGTGGCCGAGCTCGATCAGGACCGAGGGGATGTCCGGCGCCTTCAGGACCGCGAAGCCGGCCGCGCGGACCGGATTGGGGGTCAGCTCCGTCCGGTGCTGAAGCTCGGCCTTGAGGCTCGCCGCCAAGCGATGGGCATGGTGCAGCGATTGGCGCTGGGCGAGATCGATGAGGATGCCGGCCACGAGCTGGCTGTTGGCCGAAATGTCGATGCCGGCGACCACGTCCGAGCGGTTTTCCCGCCGCGCCAGCGCCGCCGCCTCTTCGTCCGAGGCGCGGTTGGAAAGCGTGTAGATCGAGAGCCCGCGCGACGTCCGGAACGGGCTCGAATCGGCGTGGAGCGAGATGAACATGTCGGCCCCGGCGCTGCGCGCGATCTCGAAGCGCTGGCGCAGCGCGATGTAGTAGTCGGCGCCCCGCGTCATCAGCACCCGATAGCGGCCGCCGGCCCAGATCTTCTCGCGCAGATCCTTGGCGACCAGCAGCACGATCTCCTTTTCGAGCGTGCCGCCCTTGCCGGTGGCGCCGGGATCGATTCCGCCATGGCCGGGGTCGATGACGATCAGTGGCGCGTCCTTGCGGGCGCGCTGGCGGTCGCGGGCCTCGTCGCCGGGCGCCGTGTAGTCGGGCAGCTTGCCGCGCTGCTCGCGCAGGATCCGGTCGAACTCGTCCTTGCTGATGCGCTCGAGATCGATCACCAGGCGCCAATCCTGGGCCTTGTCCTTGGGCGGCAGGGCAAAGGTCTTCTGGATCCGCACCGGGCGGTCCACGTCGAAGACGATGCGCATCACGTCCTTGTTGATGCCGCCAAAGCGCCACGCCGTGACCGTGCCGGCGTTCACCCTTGCATCCTTGCCGAGCTGCCAATCGACCACGGGAAGATCGACGACGACGCGGTAGGGGGCGCCCAGCACATAGGCCCGAAACTGGACCGCCTCGGAGAGACCGAGCGAAATCCGCGTCAGCCCCTCATGCCGGCTGATGCGGACCTCGGTGACGGCGGGTTCGGCTGCGGCCAAAGACGGAAAGGCCGCTGCCACGAACGCGAACAGGCCCAGGACCGCCCCTGCAGCCCAGCCCCGACCGGCTGACCGTCCCTCGCCCACTTCAGTCACTATGGTAATTCCTGCGGCTCGTGCCTTGATTCGATTGAAGTTTATCCCAAAATCTCGCCCCGGCCAATGGCCCAGTTAACGAATTCGGCCGGCGCTGCCGGCCGAGCCGGCTGGCGGCTTCCGTTTGGAGGCCCCTAACAGGCCGCCCAAGATTGCATTTACGAACGCCCCAGGAACCTATATGTAGTACTGAGATGCGGACAGCTTTGGCCCGGTCCACGGGCAAAGCAGGTGGGCCGCGCCCCGGCCGGGCTTGCCGGAACCCTAATCGGGATTCTCCCCGACCGGGTCCCTGGCGCCAGCAAGGGCAAGGTTCGCCGCGCCGCGTCTGCCCCACACAACCAGCGAAGCCGTCGTCACGGGATTGCAGATATCGGCGCCGCGCGCTTACCCCCGGTCTCGGTGCTTGCCTGTTCGCCGAGCCCTCGCCAGCGCGAAACGCCGCCGGTCCGCGCCGCGGACCGAAGCGAAGGCCCCCTACCCCGCCCCTGGCGGACCTTGGGCCTCGATTGCCCCTCCCAGGCCGCCGGATTCGCTCCAGCCGCGGTGGCATCGCGCCCGTTCGGGCCCGATGAGCCGCAAAGAGAGAGCGAATGGCTAAGCGTATGTTGATCGATTCGACCCATCCCGAAGAAACCCGGGTGGCGGTGATCAGCGGCAACCGGCTCGAAGAATTCGATTTCGAAAGCGCGCGCAAGAAACAGATCAAAGGCAACGTCTACCTCGCCAAGGTTACGCGCGTTGAGCCCTCGCTGCAGGCGTGCTTCGTCGAATATGGCGGAAACCGCCACGGCTTCCTGGCCTTCAACGAAATACACCCCGACTATTACCGTATTCCGGTCGCTGACCGCGAAGCCCTGAACCGCATGGTCGCCGAGGCCATGGCGGCCCAGGATGACGACGAGGAGCAGGAAGAGCGGCGCCCGCGCTGGCGCCGCCGCGGCCGCGGCCGCCGCCCGCGCGGCGGCGACTCTGACGAGGTCCAGAGCGCCGCGGGCACGGACGAAGCTTTCTCGGGCGGCGAGCCGCCGTCCGGACCATCGGAAGCCGGTCACGGCGAGGACACACCGGGCGGCGACTTTCCGCCCGGGGATCGCCAAGCATCGGCCGAGCCGCTGCCGTTCGACGATGCGCCGCGCGCCGATGCCTCGCCGCTCGACATGGCGCCGCCGGAGCGCACCGCGAGCGAGCCCGTCGACGAGATGGCGCGCGATGCGACCGCCGATGCCGGGTTCGAGGATCGGCATGAATCCGCCGGCGCGGCCGGCGACGACGTTGCCGCCGCCGGCGAGCGCGCCCAGGCCTATTCCTCGGAGGATGCGCCGACCGAGCCGCCGTCGTTCGAAGGCGACCGCGATGCGCCGCCGCGCGACGAATTCGGCGACGCGCCGGGCGGCGATGCGGCCCCGAGGCCGGAATCGACTTCCGAGACCGCCCGCCGGGGCGACAACGGCGATGCGCCGGTGGCCGAGGAAGGCGTCGAGACCGTCGGCGGCGACGAGGTGGAAGACATCCGCCGCCGCCACCGCATCTGGCAGCGCCGCTACAAGATCCAAGAGGTGATCCGCAAGCGCCAGATCCTGCTGGTGCAAGTCGCCAAGGAAGAGCGCGGCAACAAGGGCGCCGCCCTCACCACCTACATCTCGCTCGCCGGCCGCTATTGCGTGCTGATGCCCAACACCCCGCGCGGCGGCGGCATTTCGCGCAAGATCACGAGCCATTCGGACCGCAAGCGGCTCAAGGAGATCATCGGCGAGCTCGAAGTGCCCGACGGCATGGCGGTGATCGTGCGTACCGCCGGCATGGAGCGCAGCAAGCCCGAGCTCCGGCGCGATCTCGATTTCCTCTTGAAGACTTGGGACGGCATCCGCGAGAAGGCGCTCGATTCGACCGCGCCGGCGCTGATCTACGAGGAGGCCAACCTCATCAAGCGGGCGGTGCGCGATCTCTACACCAGCGAGGTGGAGGAGATCATCGTCGACGGCGACGAGGGCCACGAGGCGGCGCGGAGCTTCATGTCGCTCCTGATGCCGAGCCACGTCAAGAAGGTGGTTCATTACGCCGACAAGCTGGTCCCGCTCTTCCACCGCTATCAGGTGGAGATCCAGATCGACAACATGCACAGTCCGTCGGTGCAATTGCGATCCGGCGGCTACATCGTGCTGAACCCGACCGAGGCCCTGGTCGCCATCGACGTCAACTCGGGGCGCTCGACGCGCGAGCGCAACATCGAGGAAACCGCGACGCGCACCAATCTCGAGGCCGCGGACGAGGTCGCGCGCCAATTGCGCCTACGCGATCTGGCCGGCCTCATCGTCATCGACTTCATCGACATGGAGGAGTCGCGCAACCGCCATTCGGTCGAGCGCCGGCTCAAGGAGGCGTTGCGCCACGACCGCGCCCGCATCCAGGTCGGGCGCATCAGCCCGTTCGGCCTGCTCGAAATGTCGCGCCAGCGATTGCGTCCGAGTCTCGTCGAAGCCAGCATGATGCCGTGCCCGCATTGCGGCGGCGCCGGCCATGTGCGCTCCACCGAATCGATGGCGCTCACCGTGCTGCGCGCGGTCGAGGAAGAAGGCCTGCGCCAGCGCAGCGCCGAAGTCACCGTGGGCATTCCCGCCGCCGTGGCGCTCTACATCTTCAACCACAAGCGCGCGGCCCTCGGCGAGATCGAACGGCGCCACAATTTCCGCGTCTTGTTCCAGCCGGACGAATCGGTCGGCCTTTCGACCTATCGCATCCTCCGCAGCGCGCCCAAGACGGTCGACGCCCGGCCGGAACGCGCGCCCGACGAGCGCGGCCGCGGCGAGGACCGCGCGCGGATTGAGGACCGCGCGCGGATCGAGGACCGCGCCCGCGACGAGGAGCGTCCGGCGCCCGCCGATCATCGCGTCGAGCGCTTGAGCACGGAGCCCGACGACGTGCCCGCGGCCACCGAGCCGGCCGACGAGGCCGTGCCCGCGGAGAGCCGCGAAGCCGGCGACGGCGCCGAGCGCGAGGGCGAAGCCCGCGACGCCAACGGCGAGCGGCGCGGACGCCGGCGCGGACGCCGCGGCGGACGCCGCCGGCGCGGCCGCCAGCGCGACGACGAGCAGGCGCCGTCCGAGGCTTTCGCCGAGCCGCCGCGCGAATCGACGCTCGGCCCGTTCGGCGAGGAAGCCGCGGCCGAGCCGCCGCGCGAGCACGATGGCAACGGCGCGCCCGCGAGCGAGGCCCGGGAAATCCCCGTGCCCGGCACCACCGACGCGGAGCCGCCGGCGTGGCGGCACCGCGAGGAGCCGCGCAGGGACGACGAGCGCTACGCGCCCGCAACGCCCGAACCGGCGCCCGTCGAGCCGCGGCACGCCGAGCCGATGCACGACGAGCCCGAGCGGCGCGAGACGCCGCCCGAGCCGCAGCGCGTGCGCGAACCGGCCGCCGCCGAGCCGCCGCCGCCGGCCGAGCCCGCTTCGCCGCCCAAACGCGGGTGGTGGAATCTGCGTCGCGGCTGATCGGCAGACGGCATGAGCTCGCGGGGACCAAAGACGATCCGCGACGGGCTCGCCGCGACCGCCGAGCGCCCGCTCGCACTGCTGGTCGTCAATCTGCCGGCCACGGCGGGCGATACGCCGTTCGATCCGATCCACGACGCGCGCGTCGCCCTGCGCCGGCTCGGCGCGTTGCTGCGCGCGTTCGCGCCGGCGCTGCCGTCGCGCACGGTCGCCGAGGTGAAACGCGAGATCCGGTGGCTGCGGCGGGCCCTCGGTCCGGCGCGCGATCTCGACGTGTTCATCCACGAGACCGTGCCGGATCTCCGCGATCTATTTCCCGGGGAGCCGGGGCTCGATGCGCTGCTCGAGGCGGCGCGCATGCGGCGCGGGCCGCTGTCGACGGGACTGGCGCGGACGGTCGCGAGCCGGCGCGCCCGGCAATTGCTCGTTCTGCTCGAGCGGGTGTTCGTCGCGAAACGCTCCCCGCGAACGCGCGCCGCCCGCAAGCGGCGCGCGGCGGGCGATGGACCGACGCTCGAATCGCCGTTCAAGCCCTTCGCGATCGCGCTTCTGCGCCGGCGCTACAAGAAGATGCGCGACGAGGCCTCCGGCATCCGCAAGCTCGGCGAGGAGGATCTCCACCGCCTCCGGATCCGGCTCCGCAATTTCCGCTATCTCTGCGACAGTTTCCGCATGCTGCTGCCGGAGCGCCGCTACGCCGAGCTGCGCACGGCGATGCAGCAACTGCAGGATCACATGGGCGCCCTCAACGACGCGGCTACGGCGCCGGCGCTCGTGGTGGGCCTGACGCGCCACGCCGCCCGTACGCACAATCCGGCCCTCGTCGCGCGCGCCGCCGGCTTCGTCGCGGGCTGGGGCATCGCGCGCCGTCAAGTCTTGCGCACGTCGCTCGACGAGCCCTGGCACCGCATGACCAAGCGCGCCGACCGCCTGTTCGCGGCGCTGTAGCCGCTGCCGCGCTCCGGCGTGAGCCGCGTCGTCGGCCCCGCCGCTATTGAGTCATCAGCTTACGCAAATGGGGGACGTGCTGCGGACTGTTCTTCTCCAGAACCGCCCAACGTTCGTCGTGAGCGCGCTTCGAGAAGCCGGGTCCCATATCGACGAAAGTGACCCCCGCGCCCGCCAGCGTCTTGTCTTCCTCCGCGTCGCGCTCCGCGCGCCACTTGATCCATTCGTCATCGAGCCACAGCGCCAAGTCCGTGAGCAGCTTTCGCTGGGGGTCCGTGAGCTTGCTCCAGCTGCTCAAGTTCACGAGAATCGGCGTATTGGCGCCGAAGAACCCGGGGCCGTAGCGGAACTTGGTGACCGTGATCCAGCCCATGTCCTTGACGCCCCATCGCGGCCAGCCATAACCCTGGACGATGTTGCGCTCGAGCGCCGTGAACACTTCGCCGGGCGGCAAGGTGACCGTGCGGGCGCCGAGAGCCTCGAAGAACGGCTTGAAGATCGGCACCGAACGCAGCGTCAACCCTTCCATCGGCTTCGCGGCGGTGGCCGCGCCCGCAGCGCGGTTCGTGTAGATGTGCATCTTCACGCCTTCGCCGATCTGGCCGAGCAGTACGCTGTTCATCTTCTCGCGATGCAGCTTGTCGAGATAGTCCCAGGCGCCGTTGGCGCGGAGTTCCTTCATGGGCTTCTCAGACAAGGGCAACACCTCGCCCTCCCACATTGTGCCGACGTAGTAGGTAGCGGCGATGAAGCCCATCTGCACCACGCCGTTCTTCAACGCATTGGCCTGTTCGGGAACCGGGATCGCTTCCGGCCCGACGGCATCGATCTGCAGCATGCCCTTGCCGCGGGCATTCACCGCCTCGGTCCATTTCTTGAAGAAGAATCCGAAATTGGCGGTGAGCGGCAGGAAGCTGACGGCTTTGAGCCGCGTCTCCTCGGCTGCCGCATTTGCGGCGATGCCGGCGACGCATGCCGCGGCGGCAATCATGAAGCTTATCGGTCGTTTCATCGCTGCTCCTCCCCAACAAAAACGAGGCGCTAGGACCCCGGCCGCTCCGCATCTCTTGCCGCAGCCGCCGTCGCGCGGTAGGTGCCCGGCCGGTAAGGCATCCGCACGCCATCCTGCCACACGACCGGAAACAGGTCGCTGTCGAGGGGTTCGCCGGGCTCGAGCTCCGAGTTGATCATTACCGGCACCGTGAACGCGTCGGGCCGATAGGTGATGTCGTCGCCGGTGTACCGAATCGTGTAGCCGCGGCGGCGGCGGTCGGCGCGCGCATTTCCGGCGGCGCCGTGCAATGTTCGCGACGTGAAGGCGACGACGTCGCCCGGTTCGAGGTCCCACGTAACGATGTCGTAGGCGCTACGGTCGGCGTTCACATCGGGAAACTCTTCGAGCCCGGCGACCGTCGGATAGCTCAAGCGCGACTTGGCAAACGACCGCGGCTGGAACCGCTTGTTCCAGAGATGCGAGCCGCGCACGAATTCAACCCGCCCCGATTCGGCGATGACCGGATCGAGCGCCAGCCAGAAAGAAACGACCTGTCGGCCCTCCAGCGGCCAGACGACGTGGTCGTAGTGCCACGGCGTCGGCGCATCGGTGCCCGGCTCTTTGACGAACATCTGATCGTAGAGGAGATTGACCTTGCGCGTCCGAAGAAGGCTCGCCGCAAGCTCCGGCAATGGCGATTCGAATACGTAATCGCGTACGTCCGCGTCCGTCTGCCATTTGCGCGACGTGCCGTGAAAGCGGCCGGTCTTGGCCTCGTAGCCGTGATGGAACTCGCCCGGCGCCTGCATGTCGCGTTCGATCGCGGCCCCGAGCCGCCGGCGCCAGTCCGCGTCGACCACGTCGCGCAGCAGGATGACGCCGTCGCGCGCGAAAGCCGCGACCTCGTCCGCAGTAATTGGGCGATAGCTCCGATTCATTCCGCTCCCCTGGCCATGTCGGTTCACGCGGCCGCCGCGAACTCGAGCGCGGCGCCGTCCTTGACGGACTGCTCGCGCACCAAGATGAGCGCTTCGGCCTCCGCTCCGGCGACGTGCCTCTCCATTGCCGCGATGGCAGCGGTGACATCCTGGCGCTCCGCGGCCTTGATCAGCGCGACGATCCCTTCAATGACGAACTTGCGCACCGAGTGGACCCGGAGACGTACCCGCAAGACCTGGACGTGATCGTTGTAGAGCGCGACCGACGCCACGAGGCGCCGGTTGGTCACGAGATCGAGCCAAGCTTGCCGGAACGCGGCATTGCCGGC
>Ga0268299_1001036_pt1 | contig 60921 bp, 44 predicted proteins | sample NOBtaG_FD_193484 | JGI IMG/M metagenome (GOLD analysis project Ga0268299, IMG submission 193484) | Activated sludge microbial communities from bioreactor in Nijmegen, Gelderland, Netherland - NOB reactor | ecosystem: Engineered > Bioreactor > Aerobic > Activated sludge | place: Netherlands...
TCCACCGGAGTCCATCGGGTCCACCACGCAACCAACCCCATGCCGCAAGTGATGACAGCCAAGGCGCGAAGCAGCGGCGCGTAAGATCCGGCGGCGGCTTGGCTCGTGGCAAACAGCAGCGGTCCCACGGCGGAAGCCAGGACGGTGAGCATCTGAGCAGCTCCCTGAATCCGCCCAAGCTGGAACCGGCCAAAGGCCCGCCCCCACACGGCAAAGAAGATCACGGTGATGAAACCCGCCGCGACGCCGAAGACCGCGGCAAAGGCCCAAAGCTGCGCCGTCGTCCGAACGGCCGGCACTGCGCCCAGGCCGCCTCCGTAGAGGAACATCGCCACCGCCAGCAACCGGGGCATGGAATATCGAAGCGTCAGCCAGCCGCACAGCATCTGTCCGGCAAGGGCGAAGAGGGTGGTGACGGCGAGAAAGTGATGGAAGGTCTCCTGGCTGAATCCCCGCTCGGACAGCACCGCCTCGTTGAACAATCCGAAGCCGGAAGCCACGAGTCCGAACAACGCCGTCGCTCCGGCGAAGACCCAGAACAGCGGGGTGCGAAGGGCTCCGCTCAAAGGGAGGCCCGACTGCGCCGATTCCGCGGATTTGGGCAAGCGCGGTGGCTCACGAAGGAGGCTGGGAACCAACACCCCGATGACTCCGACTCCCAAGGCCACCCATCCCCAGGCGGTTCGCCAACCCTGATCGCGCACCACCCCTCCAACGACCACGAATGCCGCAGCGAAGAAAACGCTGAGCAGAACGGAATACACGCCCATGGCCCATCCGGACTTGATTCCAAAGCTCTTGCCGACGGTGGTGATGCTGGCCACCGAGAGAGCGCTCTGTCCCAGCGCCCGGGTCAAGAGCACCAAAACAAACAACCACGCGGTCCCGGCCGCCAGAAGGCTCATTTGCCAGACCACCGCCGCCAACAGCAGCGACACGGCGCCCGTAGTCCAGCGCAGCCCAAACCGATCCATGCACCAGCCGGCCGGAAGACAGAATGCGGCGCCCAGCAACGTCGCCCAGAGGTTGATGTTCGCATACTGAATGCGGCCCACGTCCAGATCCTGGATCATGGGCTCGGTGATCAGCCCCAGGCCTTGAGTGCGGCCCGGCAACGTCGCGAGCATCAGCAGGGAGGCGAGCACCACGTTTCCCCACCCCGCTGCGGCGCTCATCGCGCCGGGCTCCGCAAGTTTCGGGGGCTGGGTGGAGACGATCGTGGACTGCGAGGACATGCGACGCGCCCGCCATGGAAGCCCGGCCCCATCGGAATGGAAAGCTCCCGATCACCCCTCGCCGGGGAGTGAATAGGAACGCCCCGCTGCAAGTCCGCCCGCCGCTTGGCTTCTCCCCACCCCTTTCGACAAATGCGCGTGTTCCAATGGATTCCCTGGATGTCGCTCGTGTTGCTGCTCCACCCGCTGGCGCCGCACGGCGCCCTCCGGGCCGACGACTGGCTGGTTCATCCGGTGACGACCCCGTCCGCGGTGACGTTGAGCGAAGACGGCCAGGAACTCATCGCATCCAACGGCTTGATCCAGCGAACCTTCAAGACGGCACCAACCTGGCGACCCTCAGTCTCCGCAACCTGTCCTCCGGCGCCGAATACGTGCGGGCGATCCGTCCCGAAACTATCGTGACCCTGAACGGCCAGCGCTGGGAAATCGGCGGCCTCAAAGGACAACGGGACCACAGCTACCTCTCGCCGGAATGGCTCTCCTCCCTGTCGTCCGCCACCAACGCCTTCCGGTTCGCCGGACACCGCATCGGCGCCGTGGAAGCCCGATACCCCTGGAAGCCGCGCTATGGAGCCGCACCCGCCGCCTGGCCGCCGAAGGGTCTGCGGCTGAGCCTCAACTTCGAGCCGCCCGCGGATGCGGACGCTCTTCGCGGAGTCCGCGTCTCCGTCCATTACGAGATCTACGATGGCCTGCCCCTGCTGGCCAAATGGGTGACGGTTTCCAACACCGGCCCGCATGCGATCACGGTGGACAAGCTGGAGGTGGAGGTGCTGGCTGTCGCGCCGGACCAGCGGAATCGCCTGCTGGTGGATTGCGACGAAAGCCTGCCGTCGTCGGTGGACTGGGTGTTCGATCCCGAATGGCCCACCTTTGTGCTCACCAATCCGGGCGACGCACGCTTTCTCCCCCGATCCAAGGACTACCTGCTGCGCTGTGACTACGTCCGCGGACCGGCCGCGGTCGTCGAACCCGGCGGTCATTTTCAGTCCTTCCGCGTCCACGAACTGCTGCTGGAGGACGAGGACCGGGAGCGGACCGGATTGGCGCACCGGCGCATGTACCGGACGCTGACGCCCCAGGTGACCGAGAACCCGATCTTTCTGCACCTGCGGAATTCCGATTCCGAATCCATACGGCGGGGCGTGGACCAGTGTGTCGAGGTTGGATTCGAAATGGTCATCCTCACCTTCTGGAGCGGTTTCAACATGGAAAGTGAGGACCCGGCGTACATCGCGCGGATCAAAGCCGACTTCGACTACGCGCACCGCCGTGGGATCAAGATTGGCGGCTATGTGCTGCTCTGCACCACGGCGTCCAAAGGCCCCGAGCACGACGCCATAGACCCCGGGACCCACAAGCCGGATGGCAGCCTGTGCCTCGGCTCCGGCTACACGGACGCCTATTTTGAGAAGCTCTACCGGTTCATGGACGCCACCGGAATGGACGTGATCGAGACCGACGGGCCCTACCACGGCTATGCCTGCGAGTCGCGGTCCCACCGCTATCACCGGGGTGTGGAAGATTCCCTCTGGGTGCAGTGGGCCCGGCAGCGCGAGTTCTATCGGGCCTGCGTGGAGCGGGGCATCTACATCAATTCGCCCGAATGGTACTTCTTCGAAGGAAGCCACAAGTGCGCGATGGGATATCGGGAGGAAAACTGGAGCCTTCCCCGCGACCTTCAGATCGTCATCGGACGGCAGAACATCTATGACGGCACCTGGCACAAGACGCCCAGCATGGGCTGGATGATGCTGCCCCTGACCGAATACCACGGCGGGGGGCCAGCGGCGACCATCGAACCCTTGTCGCAACACCTGGACGCCTACGGCGCCCACCTGGCCCAGAACTTCGGCAGCGGCGTCATCGCCTGCTACCGCGGTCCGCGGCTCTTCGACACCGAGGCGACCCGGGACCTGGTGCGCCGGTGGACCTCCTTCTACAAGCGATACCGCGACATCTTGACCTCCGACATCATCCACGTCCGGCGCCCGGATGGACGCGATCTCGACTGCATGCTGCACATCAATCCCTCCCTCGATCACAAAGGACTGGCGATGGTGTACAATCCGCTCGGAACCCCGGTGAAACGAACGCTGAAACTCCCCCTGTACTACACCGGCTTGAAAGCCGAGGCCCGGATTCGCAGGGAGGAAGGCGATCCGGTGGTGCACCCCCTCGATTCCAATAGCACCGCCGAGATTTCGGTGGAGATGGCTCCCCGAAGCGCCACCTGGTTCCTCGTCGAGGATGCGCCCAAGAAGCCTCGGAACTGATCAGGATCCGGGAGACTCGACAAGGGCCGCCGGCATTCTCCGGCTCCGGCGGCGTGCGGACACCACCGCCGCGCTGAGCCCCAGAGCGCACATCAGGAAGACCAGCGCGTTGGGGGTGCGCATCGTCCAGTCCTTCCAAGGCCAGGGGAATTGGAAGAAGGCGAAATTCAGCCCGAAGTAAAGCCAGGTGCAGCCGAGGAGCATCGGGCCGGTCCAACACCCTGCCGAGGCCCGCGGATCCCTGCGGGCCAGCCAGACGGCAGCCAGCGTCGCCGCCGCCAGAGGGCAGGCCACCGACAACGTCCAGCCCAACTCCAGGCCCACCCGGTGCTGTTCGTAGGCGAGATTCCGAAGCGTCTTGCCCGCGATGGGCAGCAGGGTCACCGGCAGCATGAGCAGCCAGGGCCACCAGCGTCCCCCCGCCACCGCCACGACGGGAATCAATCCCAAGGCGGGACCGAAGTCGTAGAGCCGGTCCACAAACGGAACATCAAAAAACTCCACGGCCACCAACAGACTCACGTGAATGGCCAGCAACGCCCATTCCACGGGCACGGGAAGCTCCGGTCCATCGTCCGCGCTTGGGAAGGCAATGCGTGTCCGGTGGATCCACAACCCGAGTCCCAGCGTCGCTCCCAGGGTCACGCCGAAGGTGGTCTCCATGAAGTTCCACCAATTCATCAGGGGATCGAGCGTGGTCCAGATCCCTTGTCGGAAGAATTGGGGGTTCCAGGCATGAGCCGCCTGCAGGCTTTGGCCCAAGGGAAATCCCAACGCGCCCCCGAGCACTCCCCAAAGTCCCATGCGAGTCGCCAGGCCATCCCGTCGAACCCAATGCAGATAGGCCAGCAGCCCGACCAGGGCCACGAGGAATCCGCCCCACACCTCCCGCCGGGGCTTCAAGGCGGCATTCGGTTCCCAGCGCCAATCGTCAGAAAAATAGAGCCACGGCAAGATCCGCTGCGAGGGGTCGAAGGGCTCGTTCAAGATCCGAATGCCCACGGCGCAGAGGCCCAGCACTCCCAGCATCAATCCCAGCATCTCTCCCGGACCATATCGCTTGCCGCCCAGGCCGATTCCCAAAAAGGTCCCGGCAAATCCGATCCACAACCCGCCCTTGATGGCCAGGCCCAGCATTCCCCAACGCAGCGCCTCCCAATGGCCGACCAGCGGGGCATCGTGGGTCAAGCCGACGGTCTGGCCATAGGTCATGGATCCGCCGAATCCCATGGCGACCGTCGTCCAGGCCGCCGCCCGTGCGACTGGCAGCGATGGAGCTCCGGAACCAAAGAGAAACACCATCACCAGCGAGACCAGCAATCCCGCGATCATCGCTCCCGTCTCGTGTCCGTACTGACCGCGAATGCCCCATCCCAAACCTCCGGCGAAACCGCCCAGGAGAACGGCCTTCCACAGGGGAACTGAAGAAAATGTCCGATCCATGCTGGCGGTTGCCGGAGTGGCGTGAAGACCTTCCGAGCCGGGGTGAGGGTCAGTCCAATGTCTTCTCGCCGACGATAATCCAGGCATTGGCAATCCTGCCGGCCTGGACTTCGTAGATCATCAACAACCTCACCTTGCCTGTTCCCTCGGGGAACGTTCGGAAAACTTCCTCGTGATCCACGACGATCGGTCCCATCACCGTGCGATTCAGCAAAACCGCGCGCAGATTGGGCTCCTGAAACCGGGCGACGAAGCGCTCTCGCAGAGCCTCGGTGCCGCGGGCCAGCAGCTTCGAGGGATGCTCAAACATCTGCGCATCCTCCGCATAAATTGCCAGGAGCGCGTCCACGTCCCGGGCATTGTAGGCATCGAGCTGTCGCTGGACGACGGCTGCGGGATCTGTCTCCGGACGGAATCGCTTCACGGGGCGACCGCGCGATAAAAGCGGAACCCGGATGGAAGCGGGACAACTTCGTTCAGCTCAGTGACCACGGCGCTGCTCACAAAGTTGGTGAAAAAGTCCCAATTCTTCAGGTCGGTCGAATGCTCGATCAAATAGGCCTGTCCCACGCTGCCTGTGAGGCGCAGCCGGATTTGCTCCCCTTCCAGAAGTTCGATCGCCAGGGATTGCGCCGCCGCCTGAGTCACCACGACTTTGAAGGTGCGCGTCGCATCCAAACTGGGCTCGCCGTTATCCGTCACACGGACCGTCACTTCGTTGGTGGTGCCTGCGGCTGCGGGGGGGACCGTCCAGTTTAGGACTCCCGAAGACGACTGGAGGGTCATTCCGGAGGGCGCGCCTGGATCCAGCGAGAAGGTCAGCGTGTTGGCCGGCAGATCCTCGTCGGTGGCCGTGGCCGTAAAGGTCAAGACCCCTCCCGCCACCGTGGTCTGGTTGGGGATCACGTCGAGCACCGGCGCCAGGTTGACCTCGCGCACCACCACCAGAAACGTCTGGTTGGTGATATTGGGGGGAGAGGCGCTGTCGGTGACCCGGATCGTGAGGCGGTTGGTGGAAGGCCCCTGGGCCTCGGTGGGTCGCCAGAACAGGACACCGGTGGTGGCGGTGATGGAAGCTCCGGCGGGCACCTCGCCGTCGAGGGCAAAGGTGAAGGGGGGCAGAGCCCGCGGACTGTTGGTGACGGTGGCGGTCAGGCTGAACAACACCTGTTCATCCAATTGCTGGTCGCCGACCGGCGCCAACCGCAGCACCGGAGGCGCGATGTTCAGCGTAATGAGCTGCTCCGCCGTGGAGGCCGGCGAGCCATCGTCCGTCGCCCGCACGGTGAGCGTCTGGGTCTCTGCCACCAGCTTCACCCCGATGGGCACCGTCAGCTCGCCGGTTTCGGCATTGATCGTGGCCCCGGCGGGCGCGTCGTCTCCGAGGGAATAGACGATCCGATTGGCCGGGAGATCGGGATCGGTCGCCTGAACCGTGAAATGAAAGAGGGTATCGTCGCTCGTCTGCTGCGCCGGCACCGCCGGCAACACCGGGGCCGCATTCACTTCCCGCACGGCCACCCTCAACGTATTGGTGGCGCTGAGGGCCGGAGTCCCATTGTCCTGCACACGAATCACGATCTCGCCGGTGCCCGGCCCCTGGGATTCCTCCGGAGTCCAGGAGAGGGCTCCGGTGGACGCATCAATGCTGACTCCCGCCGGCGCGCTCACCAGGCTGAAGGTCAGCGCCTCAAGCGGCAGGTCCGCGTCCGTGGCCGAAATGTTCACCGTGAGCAGGGCCAGTTCGTCCACGGCCGGTTCCTCCGGCAGAACCAACTGCGGGGCGGTGTTGACCTCGCGCACGGACACGGTCCAGGTGTTGGTGACGCTCAACCGCCGGTCGTTGACGGCGTTCGGATTGTCATCGGTGACCGCCACCGCAATGGTGTAGGTGTCCGGTCCCTGGGCTTCGGAGGGGACCCAGGCAATCACCCCGGTCACCGAATCAATCGTCATGCCTGCCGGTGGGTTGATAAGCGAGTAGGTCAGCGGATTTGCCGGCACGTCATTGTCCGTTCCGAGGACCGTCGCGTTGAGGGGCGTGAGCTCGTCCAGCGTCTGCGGCCCCGGCACGGCCAATTCCGGCGGGGTGTTCACTTCGTTGACGACGACCGTGAAACTGTTGGTGCGCCGGAAGACGGACCCGTTCACCAAGTCCGTGACCACGGCCGTCACCACGTTGGTGCTGGGTCCGTCGGCTTCCGTCGTCGGCCAATTCAAGGTGGCATTGGTCGGACCGCCGGCGGTGAGCACCATGCCCGGCGGCCCGGACAGCAGTTCAAAGGTGAGGGGCTTTTCCGGCTGATCCGGATCCTCAGCCATCATGGGGACCGAGACGACGTCCCCTTCGTTCACCTCCACCCGTTCGGGCAGGATCAGATCGGGAGGCACCCGGGATTGCCGGAAGGTGTAGGTGCCGGCCTGCCCGGAAAACGTGGCCGAAACAACAATCGTGTAGTTCCCGCCATTGGTGACGGCATAGGTCAAGAGACCATTTCTGGCGAAGGCGTTCCCCGTGGTCGTTTCCTTCACCACGGTTCCGTCCGGACCGTACAGACGAATCCACGGAGTAAAGTCGGTGGCGGTCACCCGGAAGACGTTGCTATCCCCGGGCGTTCCGACAAAGGACCACACATCCAGGTCTCCCAGGTTCAGCGTGGCGAGATTGGTGGCCCCATTGCGCAGCGCCCCACCCTCGTCGCCCGGCGCCACGGCGACCGTACCCGGCGCTTGGGCCAGGCTCACTTGGTAGGGCCCGAGTTGGTCCGCGAACTTGGCGCTGACCACCAGGGTATGGATCCCGGAGTTGGTCGTCGTCAGCGCCAGCACATTGTCCCGAGCGAAGGCGTTTCCGGCCAATTCCTCCCCCACCAGGACGCCGTCCGGACCGTAGAGCCGGAGCCAGGGCGTGAAGCCGGTGGCGCCCACCCGCAGCATCAGACCGTCGCCAGCGTTGGCGGCAAAGCTCCAGAGATCCAGGTCGCCGCGGTCCAAGGCCGCCTGTTGCACGACCCCATTGGTCAATGCACCGCCTTCATCGCCGGCCGCAGTTCCAAATGCGCCCGGGATCCGGGCCAGATTCACCTCATAGGGTCCGAGCTGGTCCGCATACTTGGCGCTGACGACCAGCGTATGGGTTCCGGAATTGGTCGCCGCCAGCACCAGCGCATTGTCCCGAGCGAAAGCGTTTCCGGCCACGGCTTCTCCCACCAGGGTTCCATCCGGACCGTAAAGACGAATCCAGGGGGTGAAGTTGGTGGCGCCGACCCGGAGCATCAGGCCGTCGCCGGCATTGGCGGCAAAGCTCCAGAGGTCCAGATCGCCCCGGTCCAATGCCGCCAGTTGCTTTACCCCGTTGGACAGTTCGCCATCTTCGTCGCCGGGCGCGGCATCGAAGGCCCCCGGGATCCGGGCCAGATTCACCTCATAGGGTCCGAGCTGGTCCGCATACTTGGCGCTGACGACCAGCGTATGGGTTCCGGAATTGGTCGCCGTCAGCACCAGCGCATTGTCCCGAGCGAAAGCGTTTCCGGCCACGGCTTCTCCCACCAGGGCTCCATCCGGACCGTAAAGACGAATCCAGGGGGTGAAGTTGGTGGCGCCGACCCGGAGCATCAGGCCGTCGCCAGCATTGGCGGCAAAGCTCCAGAGGTCCAGATCGCCCCGGTCCAATTCGGCGAGCTGCTTCACCCCGTTGGGCAATTCGCCGCCTTCGTCGCCGGACGATACCGTGAAGGTCCCCGGCATCCGCGCCACACTCAGGGTGTAGGTGCCGGTCTGCGTCGCGAACTTGGCGTCCACGACGACCTGATGCACGCCGGCATCGGTGATCCGGACGGTCAGTTCATTGTCCCGGGCAAATGCATTCCCGGCATCGGCGGTGCCGATCAGCGTGCCTGTCGGATTGGAGACCCGGATCCGAGGGGTGAGCCCTTCACCACCCGCCCGGACAATCAACGCATCGCCCGCCTGCAGCGTCATGAGCCAGGTATCGCTTTCGCCGGCCTGGGTAATGGCTCCCGCATGCCGGGCACCGTTGGTCAACTCGCCTTGCGCCCGCGCCGAAAACGCGCCGGCCAACGACGTCATGACCAGCAGGAGGAGCCACCCGACGACGCCCCGGGTTCGCTGGCGGGGCGGTTTCCCTTCCTGACCCAACCGGAGGAGAGGTTCCAGGGAACGATTACCTGCCTTGAGAACATCGGTGGATTGGTGTGAAGACTTCATTTTCGGAGGGAGGCAACGGACGAAAGGCCGGGCACCGGCCGTATGAATGCTGGACTGTGGCGAGTTCCGCCGGTGGATTCAACCGGAGTTTCGGCGGAACACCGCCCAAGGGATGGCGGTGGATAAAGTCGGGGGAGTGGATTCCTCCGGCCGTCCCCTCCACAGAATTGGGGCCCTGCCAAGAGCGCCGGGTGTTTTGACTCTCGCTGGAGAGACGTCATAGCCTGGCGGACAGGCGCCCGCTCCTCCTGCCCTTCGGCAGACGCCCCGCCGGAGTTCCTTTCGTGAAACACGTCATCAATACCAGCGAAATACTGGGTTTCGTGGACCCGCCCGAAGGACGCTGTGAATTGTGTGTCTCTGCCGATGCCCACTTTGATGAAGAGGCGCAGCGGTTGGTGGTGCGGCTGGAGGCATTTCTCCGACCCGCTGACCGTCTCGCGAAGGAGCGCCATTTCCGCGCGCGCTGGATCCCGGAAGACGAAACCGTCGCCGAATCCGCCTCCCTGGAAGAATGTCATGACGCCACACGCGAGATTTTCCAGCGCTGGGTGCGCAAGGTCCGGGAAGCGGCTCCGCGGCTGCACCCTGCCTGAGTCTCCGCAGCCTGTTCCCCACGAGTTCCACCGTCATCCCTATGCGTGCGATGGTCTTCCATCAGCCCGGGCAGCCGCTCCAGTGGACTGAAGTGGCCGTGCCGCAGCCTGCCGCCGGCCAAGTCCTGGTCCAGGTGGGTGCTTGCGCGGTCTGCCGGACGGATCTTCACGTGCTCGACGGCGAGTTGCCGCATCCGAAGCGTCCCCTGGTGCCGGGGCATGAAATCGTGGGGCGGGTCTCGGCGCTCGGCGAAGGCGTCACCCGATTCAAGGCCGGCGACCGGGTGGGAATCCCCTGGCTGGGTTGGACATGTGGCGAATGCCACTTCTGCCAGTCGCAACGCGAGAACCTGTGTGCCGCCGCCCGATTCACCGGCTACACGCTCGACGGCGGCTATGCGGAGTACACGCTGGCAGACGCGCGCTTTTGCTTTCCGATTCCCCAGGCGTATTCGGATGCGGAGGCCGCCCCGCTGATGTGCGCCGGCCTCATCGGCTACCGCTCGCTGGCCAAGACCGGCGCGGCGCGGCGGTTGGGCCTCTATGGATTCGGCGCGGCAGCACATATCGCCGCGCAGGTCGCGCGGCATCAGGGACGGGAGGTATTCGCCTTTACCCGTTCCGGCGACAGCGAGGCGCAGCAGTTTGCCCGATCCCTCGGCGCTGTCTGGGCCGGGGATTCGACCTCTCTGCCGCGGGAACCGCTGGACGCGGCCATCATTTTCGCGCCAGCCGGGGAGTTGGTGCCGCAGGCGCTTCGGTCGGTAGGCCGGGGAGGCATCGTCGTGTGCGGCGGCATCCACATGAGCGATATTCCTTCATTTCCGTACCACATTCTCTGGGGGGAACGGACCGTGTGCTCCGTCGCCAACCTGACCCGCCAGGACGGAGAAGACTTCCTGGCGCTCGCGCCGCGCGTGCCGGTGCGGACGGCCATCGAGATTTTTCCCCTGGCCGAGGCAAACGAAGCCCTGCGCCGTCTCCGTCAGGGATCCCTGCACGGTGCCGCGGTGCTGGTCACCGGTTAAAGGAAAAGGCTCAAGCAAGCCCGGGGATCCGGTCAGGCAAACAGGTCGAGCTGGGTGTCCTTGGGTTTGGGCTTGAACGCCGGCGCCTGGCTGCGCTCCAGCAGTTCCCGCTGGATGGGCTCGAGCAGCGGTGAAGCCCGCTGTTCGCGCATCTGGCCCCGCCAGAAACGCCGGCGCGCGTGAGTGAGGAAAAGCCGCTCGCGGGCCCGCGTCATCCCCACGAAGAAGAGACGGCGTTCCTCCGCGAGGTCCCCGTCGTCATCCGCGCCGAAGCGCAGCGGCAGCAGGCCGTCCTCGCAGCCGGTGAGGAAGACGACCGGGAACTCCAGCCCCTTGCTGGCGTGCAGGGTGAGCAACGACACGCGGTCGGCCCGCGGATCGTGCAGGTCGAGGTCCAGTCCAAGCGCGAGTTCGGATTCGAAGCGGGCCAGGTCGCCGTCACAGCGCGTGGCCAGCGGCTCCAGCGCCAGCAGCCACTGCGGCACCGCGGCGTCCTGCTTCGCCACCACGGCTGCGGCGGATCGGAGGCGTTCCAGCAACGGCTGTTCCGCAGGCAGTTTCGCCGCCAATCCAAGCATCGCCTGGACGGAAGGATGGGCGACGAGGGGCTGGTGGGAATGGCGCTGAAAGGGAATCCCCGCCCGGCCCAACGCGGCGGCGATCACCTCGGCCTGGGCGTCGGTGCGGTAAAGCACGGCGAAGTCGGCGAAGCCATGGTTCCCGGTTCGGACGGCGGCGTCCACCCGGCCGGAATCGAGCGCGAAGAATCCGGACCCGCCGATGAGCCGTTCGATGCAGTGGACCACGAATTCCGCCTCGGCCTTGTCGCTGGGCGCCTCGTGAAGCGTGATCCGCGACGCCTCCGCCTGGAGGGCCTCCAGCACGCGGCCTTCGACCAGTGTGGTCGGCGCGATGGCTTGCAGCGCGCCGGATACGATGGCGTGGCTGGAGCGGTAGTTTCGGGTGAGGCGGACCTCCCGCGCCGCCGGATAGTCGCGCGCGAATTCCTGAAAGAAGCGCGGTTCGCCGCCCCGAAAGCGGTAAATGGCCTGGTCGGGGTCGCCGATCACGCAGAGGTTGCCATCCGCAGGCACCAGGAGCTGCAGCAGCCGGTACTGGCGGGCATCGAGATCCTGAAATTCGTCCACCGAAACGTGGCGAAAACGGTCGCGACACTGGGCGAGCACGTCGGGGTGCGTTTCGAGCAGTTCGACCGGGCGCGTGATCAGGTCGTCAAAGTCCAGCCCACCGTTCTCCCGTAGGGCCGCGTCATAGGTCTTGAGTGCCAGCGCGGCTTCCGGGTCGGGAGTTTCGCCGGTGCGCTTCCAGGTCGAAAGCTTGCGCAGGAGCGCGTCGGCCCGGCTTTCCGTGAGCTTCAATTTCTCTACCAGCAAGACCCGGCGCTCCGGTTCCAACGCGATGCGCGGAGAGGCGGGCAGTCCGAGCCGGCTGCCAAATTCGCGCAGCAACCGATAGCCCAAGCCGTGGAAGGTGGTGACGAGCGGACCGGATTCATCGGCGTCTCCCCGCGGGAGCAGCCTCTCCAGGCGTTCACGCATTTCGTTCGCGGCGCGATTGGTGAAAGTGACGGCCAGGAGGTGCTCCGGAGCCACACCGCAGCCGGTCACCAGGCGGGCCAGGCGGTGGGTGAGGGTGCGCGTCTTGCCGGTGCCGGGTCCGGCAATGATGAGGAGCGGGCCGGACGTGATCTCCACCGCGGCACGCTGGTCGGAGTCGAGGTCGTCGGGCGGGGCTTCCGGCGGTGGGGAGCTTCCGGCGCGCTCAGGAATCGCGGATGTCTCCGGACGGGGGGTGGCGGAGCGGGACGCATCCTCGAAACAGGCCAGAGCCGGCGGGGCCGCGGGAGAGAGAGTGTTCTCCAGGATCCGCTCCGGAGGTGCCGCCTCGCCAGCGGACTTGCCAGGCCCTTTGCCGCCCCGGGCCTTCCGGCGGATCTCCGGCAATTCCTTGGGCGCCTTATTCGACACTGCGGGCAACTCAAACAGCAGGCTCACCGATCCATCCCGAGCCAGCTCCTCCTCGTTGAATACGCGGATGACGCCGTATTCGCCGTCGTAGCCGGCCTGACGAATGACTTCACCGGCGCGCATCCGGCGGATGCCCTCGGCCAGCAGCGGGGAGCCGGCGCGCTGGAGTTCCTGCAGCGGCGCCTGCTCCAGGATGAAGAGTTCGGGGCCAAGGGCGCGGAGCAGCTTTTCATAGTGGTCCGCCACCTTCCGGCTCGCAGGACCGACCTGGTGAATCTCACCCAGCACCTCCGGCAGCGGCACCAGGCTGTGAAACGGGATCGCTCGCTGCGGTTGGGTCCCGTCCGCTCGGTCGGCGAGCTCGTCCACGCGATGCATGACGCCGACGGTGAGTTCCCTGCCGCACACCGGACAGATTCCGCCGTGCTTCTTGGTGTCGCCCGGCTCGAAGCGGATGCCGCAGGCGCGGTGGCCGTCGAGGTGGTACTTCCCCTCCTCGGGGAAGAACTCGACCGTGCCGCTGTAGCCCGCGCCCGTGCGAAGCGCATCGCGAATCGCCCAGTAGCTGAGTTCGCAGTCGAAGGCGCAGGCCTCGCGTCCAATCTTGCCAGGCGAGTGCGCGTCACTGTTGGACACCAGGGTGTAGCGGTCGAGCTGCGAGAGACGCCCGTTCATGGGAGGATCGGACGACAGACCTGTCTCCAGCGCGAAGAGGTGCGGCGTGAGGTCGCCGTAGCAGTCGGCGATGGTGTCGAAGCCGGACTTCGATCCCAGCACGGCGAACCAGGGCGTCCAAATGTGCGCCGGAATCAGGTACGCTCCGTCACCGGCTTCCAGGGTGATCTCCAACAGGTGCCGCGAGTCGAGGCCGAGGATGGGCCGGCCGTCGGCATTGAGATTCCCGATGCGGGCCAACCGCGCGATAAAGCGCTCCGCCGCGGCCAGGTCGGGCATGTAGTGGCAGTGATGAACCTTCCGCGTCTTGTCCCCCTTCTTGTAAATGGTCGAAATCTCCACCTGCAGGAGGAACCGCGTGGGCTGCGACGCGAAGGGCGGAAAACGTTCCGTGCACCACCGCTCCAGCTCGGGTTTCAGGCGAAACAAACCGGGCTCGGCAGGAAGGAGTTTCTCCCGGATTTCAGCGAGCCAGCCGGGATGGGTGAAGTCGCCGGTGCCCAGCACGCCGACGCCCTTTTTCGCGGCCCAGAGCGCCATGTGTTCCAAATCGAGATCACTGCTCGTGGCGCGGGCGAACTTGGAATGGACATGCAGGTCGGCGAAAAAGCGCACGGACGAGTTGTAGTGGCCGGGACGTGAAGGGGAAACGCAAAGCTGCCATTGCGAGGGGCGCCCTCAGTTTTTTGACTGCGTGGGCACGCCGACGCTTTGGATTCACCGGCAGAAGACGAGACACGGATTTCACGGAGGAACACGGATGACGACAGACAAGGGACCCTTTTCTCTCCATGAGAATCCGTGAAATCCGTGTCCAGATCCCCCAGTCCCTCAAAAGGTAAGATGCGCCTGATGGAGGGTGTCCTCTCCCTTGCCTGTGGGGGTCGCTCCCCTTCAACCTGAAGCGCGCCTGCCTGCGCCCTCATGAGCACCGAAGATTCGTCCCAGGAAACCGCTCCCCCTTCTTCGAACACGGACCTCGCGGCCGGCGAATCGAGCCCGGCCGGCATGACCGCGCTGGTTCTCGGACTGGTCCGCCCGTATCGCGGATGGCTGGCCATCGTGTTCGCCGCCATGATGGTGGAGACGGCGATGAGCCTCGCCGCCCCCTGGCCGCTCAAGGTCATCATTGACAACGTGGTGGGGCAGCACCGCCTGCCCGGGTATCTGGCCTGGCTGCGCGACCTGTCGTTCGGAGAGCAGACGCTGGCCCTTGCCGCCGCCGCGGCCGTCGTCACGGTGCTCATCGCCGTCCTCGGCGCGATCGCCGGCTATGTGGACAACTACTACACCGAGAGTGTCGCGCAGTATGTGGCCAACGACCTGCGCGAACGGATCTACCATCACCTGCAGCGGCTGTCGTTGAAGTATTACGACACCCACAAGGTGGGGATCCTGCTCAGCACCATCACCAGCGACGTCGGCACGATCCAGAGCTTCGCCTCCACGGCGCTGCTGGCCATCCTCATTGATGGGCTGAACATCCTGGGAATGCTCGGGTTGATGCTCTACCTCAACTTCGACTTCGCCCTGGTGGCCGTCGGCGTGACGCCCTTCCTCCTGTTCTTCGTCGCGCGCTTCAAAAAGTCCGTGAAGAAGGCCACCCACGAGGTCCGCAAATACCAGAGCGAAATCGTCGCCGTGGTCCAGCAGGGACTGGAATCCGTCCGCACCGTGAAGGCCTACGGACGCGAGGCCACCGAGGAGCAGCGCCTGGACGTGGTCAGCCGGGAAACTGTGGAAGCCGCCCTCAAGGCGCGGCGGGTGAAGTCCCTGCTCTCGCCCATCGTGTCCATCACCGTGGCCCTGTGCACCGCCTTTGTGCTCTGGCGGGGCGCGGGACTGATTCTTTCGGACGCCATGACCGTCGGCGCGCTCACGGTGTTCCTCAATTACCTGAGCAAGTTCTTCAAGCCGGTGCAGGACCTCGCCAAGATGACCAATGTCATCGCGCAGGCGGCCGTGGGACTGGAGCGCGTCCAGTCCATCCTCCAGGCCGACACCATCATCCCGGAGAAGCCGGACGCCCGAGATCCCGGCGCGCTCCGAGGCGAAATCGTCTTTGAACACGTGGCGTTCGCCTACGATCCGGCGGCCCCCGTCCTTCGCGACATCCATCTGCGGATCGAACCGGGCCAGCGGATCGGCGTCTGCGGCCCCACGGGCGGCGGCAAGTCCACCGTGATCAGCCTCATTCCGCGGTTTTACGATCCGACCGTCGGGCGCGTGCTGATTGACGGCACCGATGTGCGCGACTTCAAGCTCGACGGCCTGCGCGCCCAGGTCGGCTTCGTGCTCCAGGACACCGTTCTCTTTGTCGGTTCGGTCCGGGAAAACATCGCGTACGGGCGTCCGGAGGCCTCCTTCGAAGAGATCGTGGCTGCCGCCAAAATGGCCAATGCGCACGAGTTCATCTCGCAGATGCCCCACGGCTACGACTCGCTGGTCGGTGAACGCGGCCTGACGCTTTCCGGCGGGCAGCGGCAGCGGATCGGCATCGCGCGGGCAATCCTGCGCAACGCGCCGATCCTGATCCTCGACGAGCCCACGGCGGCCCTCGACACCGAGTCGGAGAAGTTGGTCATGGAGGCGCTCGAACACCTGATGAAGGGGCGCACCGTGGTCACCATCGCCCACCGGCTCAGCACCATTCGCGACGCCGACAAAATCATGGTGCTCAAGGGCGGGGTGGTTGCCGAGGAGGGGACACACGACCAATTGCTCCAACGCGGCGGACTTTATGCGGAATTGGTCCGGATCCAGTCCGAGGTCGCGGCACCGGGCGCTGCCACGCCCGCCCCAGCGCAGTCTTCCCAACCTCGCTGAATTTTCCCAAGCTTCCGCCGCTCATGGCCGACCGTTCGCTCATCGTCCTCCCCGACGAATCCGCCAAGCCCATCCTCGACGCCATTCACACGGCGAAGAAATCGCTCCGGATCAAGATGTTCGTCTTTTCGGATCCGGCCCTCCTGCACGCCGTGGCCGCCGCCCACCAGCGCGGCGTGAAGGTCTGGGTGATGCTCAACGCCGCCCGGCGGAGCGGCGAGGACGACAACAAGGCGGCCCGGCGGGCCCTCGCCAAGGCCGGGGTCCCTGTGGAGGACAGCAATCCGCAGTTCGGCATCACCCACGAGAAGTCCATGGTCGCCGACGACCGGGTGGCCTTCGTCAAGTCGCTCAACTGGGCGACCAAAAATCTCACCGAAACCCGCGACTACGCGATCGCCACCACGCACCGGCGCGAAGTGGGAGAAATCGTGGCTTGCTTCGAGGCCGACTGGCACCGCAAGGACTTCCGGCCGGGCGGGAACGGGCACCTGATCTGGTGTCCCAACGACGGGCGGGAACGGATCGCCCAGTTCATTGACGAGGCCCGGCACACGCTGTTCGTTCAGAACGAGCGGTACCAGGACCAGGTGATCATCGAACGCCTCGTCCGCGCCTGTGCCCGCGGGGTGAAGGTCCACCTGATGGCCCGGCCGCCGCATTCGCTCAAAAAGGAAAAGATCGTCGAAGGGGTCGGCGGCCTGCGGATCATGGACGACGTGGGCATCAAGATTCACAAGCTCAAGCACCTGAAGCTGCACGGAAAGATGCTCCTGGCCGATGGCGCCCGCGCCATCGTGGGCTCGATCAACCTCGCCCCGGGCAGCTTCGACGACCGCCGCGAACTGGCCATCGAAATTCACGACAGCGACGTGGTGGAAGGACTCCACCAGGTCGCCCGGCACGATTGGAAGCACTCACAGCCGCTCGATCTCTCCGACGAGGGACTCTTCGCCGACTTGGAGGAGCACGGGGGCGGCGCCGAGAAGCTCATCCTCCGCGCCGATCACCGCCACGCGAAGAAACATCCGAAGAAGCACGCGGGGCATTCGTAGGCCGCCCGCCCGATCGGCTACGGGGCCAGGGCAATGGAACAGCCAATGGCCTTGGTGGCCGGGGTGGCCACCGGCTGCCCCGCGGCAATGGCGTCGAGCGCCGCCCGCAGGTCGTGGACGGTGGGCTCCTTCAGTTTCTTGGTCTGGGTGGCGTAAAGGTTGTTGATGCGCCCCTGGTACAGCGTGCGGCCGTCGGCCGCGAGGACGACCGCCTCGGGAGTGGTTTTTGCCCCGGTTCGCCTGGCAAGGACCTGCGCCGGATCGAGAAGCACCGGCGCCTGAATCTCCAGCGTCTCGGCATGCTTCTGGGCGTCCGCCGTCGAGATGTCGGCGTCGGCCTCGACCAGGTAAAAGGCGAACTGGTTGGTGTAGTCGGCCGCAATCCTGTTGATCTCCGGGGTGAAGGCGTTGGAGGTGGGACAGAACGGGGACACGAAGAACAACACGGCGGCCTTGCGGTCACTCACGGCCAGTGGCGTGTGGGGCTGTTGGCGGATGTCGAGAAGCTCAACGGGCTTCTCCGCAGCGGACAAGCCGGCAACGGCCAGCGCCGCCAGCAGGGCAACGACGAAGGGCTTCATAGGGATCGGGGACATGGGCTACGGCTTGTAGTAGTTGCCCAGATGCTCCAGCACCCGGGCGCGAAGTTCATCGCCATCCACCGCGCCGCTGTGGCGCCAGAGAATCTTGCCGTTCTCATCCGCCAAAACCGTATGGGGAATGCCTCCGGGCCAGTCCGGATCCAATGCCTTCATCAAATCTTCCATCGTCCCGCCCTCGAAGCGGTAGCTATTGGACTTTCGCCCCTCGGCCTTCACCGACTTTTTCAGGCGGTCCGAAAGCCCGGCACCGTTCTTCTCCAAAAACGCCTTCGCCTTGGCGGCATCCTGCGCCTCATCCACGCTGAAGCTGATAAACTCGAAGGGGCGCATGTCGAACCGGCGGGAGGTCGCCACCAGCTCGGGAAATTCGGCGACACACGGTCCGCACCACGTGGCCCACACATTGTAGAGCCGCACGTTCCCCGTCCCTCCCTGGCGCAGCGCGGCGACGCCGGCGGCATCAATCGGCTCCAAGTCCACCGGGGTTTTATCCCACTGCGCCCTCCTCTGGGTGATGCCGGGCTTTTTGCTGATCCACTTGGTGGAGCAGCCGTGCGGCTTGGTGACGGCGACCGGTACCGGTTGCCCGGCAAGCAGGGCTTCCACGGCGTTGCGGGCATCGGGGGATTTCACCGTCGCAGGGTCTGCGTATTGGGAGTCGTCGAAACGGCCCTGGTAGCGTAGTTTGCGGTCCGAATCGAAGAGGAAGACGTGCGGGGTCGCCAGGCAGCCGTAGGCCCTGGCCACGGCCTGGGTCTCGCCATCGTACAGATAGGGGAAATCGAATCCTTCATCCGCGGCGTACTTCTTCATGTCCTCGAAACTGTCGTCGTATTTCGAGTAGCCGAGTTCATCAATGCTCAGGCCGTCGGGGTGATTGGGGTTGATGGCGACGAAGGTCAGCCCGCGATTCCTGAAGTCGGCGAGAAACTGCTTCAACCGGGCCGCAACCCCGTGCGAAGTCGGGCAATGGTTCGAGGTGAAGAAAATCATCAGCATCTTGCCGTCCCGGTATTCGGCGAGGCGGTGCGTCTGGCCATCAATTCCCGGCAGCGAAAAGTCGGGAGCGGGATCGCCGATTTTCAGATCCCGGAGTCCCTCCTCGGCCCGGGCTGTGAGGACGAGGGCCAGCAACGCGCAGAAGGCGAGGAGATGGGAGCGGGATTTCATACGAATGAAAGCGTTTGGACGATCCGCATCACGGCGCGAGAAAAATCGGACCGCTCCTCAGAAGGAATGAAAAGCAGCTGAAGCGCGTTTGAGCCGCTGGATCCGTCCCTGGGGCGCATGGGTTGGAACTGGGGCGCCGGCAACTGGGCCGGCTTGGGTCCCGGCCGGCGCATAAAGCGGGACGCACACGACGAAAAAGACCGCGCCTTGGAAGCGCCGTGGACAGCCGCATTCCTCTGTAAGGAGGAGCGCGCGCGGGATCACCATCACCTCCGGTTGCGGCGTCCGGCAAACAGCAGTCCGCAGGCGCCCAGCGCGAGCAGTGCCCAGGTTTGGGGCTCCGGCACCACCTCCGCCGTCACCCGCACGTTGTCCATGTCCCAGTATCCCTCACCCTGTCCGGAGACTCCGACGATCTGGATCCCGATGTTTTTTCCGATCGTGGCATCGCCAGCCCCGACGACTCCGGTGGCCACCTGCCGGTCCTGCAGTTGCGAAGGATCCCCGAATGCCGCCGCCGAGTAGCTGACCTGGGCCGTGGCTACCGTCACCGGGGCGCCGGCGTCGTCCACGTAGAAGAATCCCAGCAACAGGGTGCTCCCCTCGGCGATGTTGCCCCCACCGCGCAGGCCGATCGTCATCGTGTACTGCAGACCCGCTTCATATCGGCTGTCGAGCACCTGGCTGAGTCCGGCCTGAGGCAGGGCAAAAAGATAGACCGCCTGGTTGCCGTCGAGATTGGCGATATGGTTGGGAGTTCCCGGGGCGGTGTTGGGAAAGACGCCGCTGAGCTGGTCCCAAGTGATGCCGCCCTGGGGTTCGAACCAGTCGGGCTGGGGCGTTTTGGTCCACGAATCAATCCGCGTATCCACGGGGAACGGAGGGAGCACCTCGGGCGACTCGAAGGAGTGGTTGGCCACGTTCAGGGATTGGGCCTGGACCAGGCTGACGGCCGCCGCGCACAGCGGCAGGGAGATCCAGGGAGCAGCGAAGGGGCGAGACATGGTCATAAGCACTGTGGTAAAATTGAATCCGCGTCGCGAGGGCATGGAGATGAAACCCATGCGCTGATGCGCATACGAAACTGTGAACGCCGCTCAGAAGCCGGGCAAGCTTCAACTTCGGAGGCCTTTGGGGGAGAGTGCATCTCCGTGGTTTTGGATGGGCCCTTTGCGGATCCTGGGAAACGGATTCCTGGGAAGGTTCAGCCTGGGTGCCGGGGGCACCCCGCGGGCTGCGGACAGTCTCCGATCCGGGGCGCAATGACCGGCCCGGCAGGCCTGGGAAAATCGCCAGCGCCTCGCAAAAGTTTATTGGGCTCCGAGTGATTTGGAGTGGGTAGAGGGCCGTGAACGGGGAATGGAGGGGATCACCCGGGGAAGGCGCGAGCGATCTGGACGTCGAGAGGACCGGCGACGAGGCAGGTCATGGTACGCAGGCAACGCAGGGTGCGGAATCCGCGGGCCTTGCGCTTGATGGTTTGGAAGATGCCGTTGAGGGTTTCGGCGATGGCGTTGGTAATGCGGGTACGGAAGTAGGCGACGATGCCGGCCCAATGGGACCGGATGGACCTGACCAGTCGTTTGAGTTCGGGAATGCGGCTGCGCAACGCCCCGGTACACCCCCAATGCAGGGCGATTTCGGCCTGCTGAGGATCGGACTCCTGGGCCAGGCGGCGCAGGACCTCCAGCCGCTGCCAGGCGCGGAGGGTCTGCAACCCGGAGGTGAGCCGTTGGTGGCGTCGTTGCTCTTGCCCGGGCGTCAGGTTCTGGGTGCGTTTGAGCCACAGGTATCGGGTGCCGGTGAGCAGGGCGCCGGCGTGTTGGACTTCCCGCCGGCGGACTTGATCCACCGCCTCTCCGGCCAGCTTGATGAGGTGGAACCCGTCGAAGATGACCTGAACGTTGGGCTGGTTTTCGGTGAGGCCCTTGCGGTAGGCCGGGCTCAAATCCGCCAGCGCGTAGGTCAGCGGCGGGGCCTGCAGACCGTGACGCTCCAACCACTGGATCCCCTCGGCCAGCACCGTCGCGTCGCGGCCCTCACCCACCCAGACAATGCGGGCGGGTTGCGTGTCGGTCTTGGGCGTGCTCAAGACCGTCAGGTAGTTCTGCCCGCCCCGGCGGCTCACCTCGTCCACTCCCCCCGTGGTCACTGGGCTCAGGTCCCATCGCTCGCGGGCCTGGTCGACGTAGTGGTGCAGCACTCGCCACAGCCGTTGGGAGTATTGGCCAATCAACCGGGCCACTTCGTTGACGGCCATGGCGGTCCGAGCCAGCACGACCCTCAAGGCCTCCATCAGGAGGGTGAACCCCCTATCCGGGCGAGCCCACGGCACGGTAATCAGCCGCACGCCCTGCTCAGGATCGCTCACCCGGGGCACCCGGGCGTGGAGATGGCATTCGAACTGGAAGAAGTTCAGGTGTCGCCAGCACTTCTGCACCGTGTCGTGGACGGGGGAGGGCTCAGAGGAAATGGGGTGGAGGAAGCGGGTGCCGGGCTTGAAATCCAGGGGCAAGTCCCGCCGTCGGGCCTCCCGGTCCAAGCGGACCTCCTTCACAAACCACGGGGTGCCATCGAGTCCCAACGCCAACGAGAAAATCTCGGTGTCTTGCATGTCCGCCTCAGCGTGAGCGAAGGCCCGGGCGGCGTCAGGCCCTTCGGAATCCTAGGCCGTCGCGGCGTGCTGCGCCGGCGCGGACGAGTCCGTTACGCAGTGGCGAGCGGCGGCGACGCGAGCGGTGGCTCCAAAGCCCCTCGCCGCCGCTCGCCGCGCCGGCGCCTATCGCCCTCCTCCCTCCCACTCCAAATCACTTGGAGGCTTTTCTTTCCTCTCCGTGAGAATCCGTGAAATCCGTGTCCAGATCCCGCAGTCCCCGAAAAACGGAGATGGGCCCTTGCCCTACTCCGTTTGCGGTATTGGCTTGCCTCACGCCCGGCGCCCGCATCAACTGACACAGTCTTCCGCACAAATTCCGGACCCCGCGGGTCTTCGATCCGGCGGTTCGGGATGTGGAGCAGGGAACTTTCTTTGGATCAAACATGAGTCACGGTTCCGCCACCGCCACGAACGCCGCCGCCGCCTCCTTTCCGTATCCCGGCATCGCCACCAGCACCGACGGCGCCGGGGCGGTGACCTGGGTGGAAACCCACATCACCCAGGGGGCCTGCGCCTATCCCATCACCTCGTCCACCACGATGGGCACCGGATATCAGACCGAGGTGTCCAATGGGAAAAAGAACCTCTGGGGCGACACCCTGCACTTCGTCCAGCCGGAGTCCGAACATTCCGCCGCCTCCACCTGCGAGGGCTTCGCGCTGGCGGGCGGGCGCGTGACCAACTTCACCTCCGGCCAGGGTCTGGTGCTGATGAAGGAGGTGCTCTATACCATCGCCGGCAAGCGGCTGCCGGTGGTGTTCCACATCGGCGCCCGGGCGCTGACCAGCCACTCCCTCAACGTGCATTGCGGCCACGACGATGTGATGAGCGTGGCCGACTGCGGATGGGGCATCCTTTTCGGGCGCAACGCGCAGGAGGCCGGCGATCTGGCCCTGATCTGCCGCCGCGCCGCCGAGGGCTGCGACACGCCGTTCCTCAACGTGCAGGACGGCTTCCTCACCACGCATACCATTGAGAACGTCCGGCTCCCCGAACTGGCCTTCATGAAGGACTACATCGGGGATCCCAACGAGAAGCTGCGCTGCCTGTTCGACCCCCGGAATGCCCTGATGTCCGGCGTGGTGCAGAACCAGGATTCCTACATGAAGGGCAAGATCGCCCAGCGCGCCTACTACGACCGGGTGCCGGGAGTGGTGGAAGAGGCGATGGAGGCGTTCTACCAGGCGACCGGACGCCGCTATCGGATGGTGGATACCTATCAGATGGACGATGCCGAGTATGCACTGGTGGGCATGGGCGGGATGATGGAGACCGCGCAAGCCGCGGTGGACCACCTCCGCAGCACGGCGGGAGTGAAGATCGGCGTGGTGCACGTGACCTGTTTCGCCCCCTTCCCCGCCATCCAGCTCGTGGCGGCGCTCAAGAATGTGAAGGCCTTCACCGTCATCGAGCGCATGGACAACCCCCTCGCGCAGGCCAACCCGCTCGTGCAGGCCATCAAGGCGTCCTTTGCTGACGCCCTCATCGGACTGCACTACGGCTCGCGAAGTGAACACGCCTACCCCGAGGTGCATCGCCTGCCCCGGATCTACGCCTGCTCCGCGGGGCTCGGGTCCCGGGACGTCCGCGCCGGCCACTTCATCGCCATCACCCGCAACATGCAGGCCGAGCAGCCGCGGGAGTTCAGCGTGGTGGGTATCAAGCACGAGCTGGCCCTGCCCGAGGCCGAGGATCCCGATGTGCGTCCCGAGGGCGCCTTCTCGATGCGTGGACACTCGGTCGGCGGCTTTGGCTCGGTGACCACCAACAAGCTCATCGCCTCCTTCGTCGGTGAGCTCTTCAACCTGTACGTGCAGGCCTATCCGAAATACGGCTCCGAAAAGAAGGGGCTGCCCACCACCTACTACCTCACGGTCGCCCACCACCACGTGCGCTCCCACAGCGAACTGGAGCATGTGGAGTTCATTCCGCTGAACGACGTCAATGCCTTCAACCTCGGCAACCCCCTCGCCGGCATCGCCCACGGCGGCAGCGTGTTCATCCAGAGCCCGCACACCGATCCGGCCCAGGTCTGGGCGGAGATTCCGGAGTTCGGACGCAAGATTGTCCGGACCAAGAAGCTGCGGGTGTACTACCTCGACACCGTGAAGATCGCCCGCGAGATCGCCACCGATCCCGATCTCCAGCAGCGCATGCAGGGCGTCGTGCTGGTGGGCATCTTCATCAAGGTGACCCCCTTTGCCGCGCGTTCCGGGATGAACGAGGAGACCGTGCTGGGCGCGGTCGAAAAGTACATCCGCAAATACTTCGGGAAACGCGGGGAACACGTCGTGCAGGAAAACCTGGCTTGCGTGAAGCAGGGCCTGAAGGACGTTCAGGAAATCCCGGCGGAGGTCATCAACGCCGCCGAACAGCCCAAGGCCGCCGTCCGCGGCGAAGAGATGGTATTTGCCAAGTAAGCAGCACCGACCCCCCTTTTTTGGAGACTTCCATGAGCACCGCCACTGTCGAACCCCCTGCCCCGGCCCCGGCCCAGCGCGTCAACGTCCGCCCCGTCGAAGACGACGTGCTGAACGTCGCCGACTTCAACGAGCGCATCGTCGGCGCCTACAATGACGGCACCGCCGAGATGGGGCTGCCCGCGGACCTGTCCACCGCGCGGTCCCTGATTTCCGCCGGCTCGGCTGTCCTGCGCGACTTCTCCTACATCGCCCCGGAGATTCCGCTGCTGAATTCCGACAACTGTGTGGCCTGCATGGCCTGCGTGACCGAATGCCCCGACACGGCCATCCTCGGCAAGGTGGTGCCGAAGGCCAAGCTGGAGGCCGAGCTGGAAACCATCGCCGACCCGGTCGAGCGCGAGCACTACCGCAAACAGTTCGGCAAGACGACGAAGTTCTGGAACGTCTATGAAAAGAAGGGCCAGGAACCGGGCTACTTCGGCATCTTCATTGATCCGACCAAATGCAAGGGCTGCGCGGAATGCGTGGAGGCCTGCGGCGATCATGATGCCCTGGCCATGCTCAAGAAGGAGGGCAACATCCTTCCCCGCTACCAGAAGACCTTCAACTTCTACCGCAAGCTGCCCGAGACGCCCAAGCAGTACATCAACGACAAGCTGCTCACCGACATGATGCTGGCCGACCGCTCCCTGCTCTACGTGGGCGGCGCCGGGTCCTGCATGGGCTGCGGCGAGGGCACGGCCATCCGCATGATGCTGGCCGCAACCGGATTTGTGTACGGCAAGGAACAGATCGGGATCATCAATTCCACCGGATGCTCCACCGTGTACGCCTCGACGTACCCCTATAATCCGTACCTGGTGCCCTGGTCGAATTCCCTCTTTGAAAATGGCCCGACCTACGCCATGGGCGTTCGGTCCCGCTGGGATCAGATGGGCTGGAAGGACAAGAAGCTGTGGGTCTTCGGCGGCGACGGCGCCATGCTCGACATCGGATTCCAGGCGCTGAGCCGCATGCTGGCGTCCGGCATGAACATCAAGGTGCTCATTCTCGACACCCAGGTGTATTCCAACACCGGCGGCCAGAGCTCCACGGCCTCCTTCATGGGCCAGAACACCAAGTTCTCTGTCCATGGCAAGGCCATCCCGGGCAAGACCGAACGCCGCAAGGAGATCGCGCAGATCGCCATGATGCACCCCAATACGTTCGTGGCGCAGACCAGTTGCGCGATGACCAACCACTTCTACAAGTCCATCATGGCCGCCAACGAATACGACGGTCCAGCCATCGTGAGCGTGTACACCACCTGCCAGCCCGAGCACGGCGTCGGCGACAACATGGCTATGCACCAGTCCAAGCTGGCCGTGGACACCCGGACCTTCCCGGTGCTGATGTACGATCCGCGCAAGGGTGAGAAGATCAGCGAACGCCTCAGCCTCCAGGGCAACCCTGCGACCAATGAGGACTTCTACGTCGAGCCCAAGACCGGCGAAGTGTACGACTTCGTCATGTTCGCCCGCAGCGAGGGCCGTTTCTCCAAGCACTTCGACAAGGAAGGCAAGCCCAGCGCCACCATCCTGGCCTCCCGGCAGGAGCGCCTCGAGAACTGGCGCCTCCTCCAGGAACTGGCCGGGATCCGCTGAGAGACCGCAGGGCCTTCCCCGGGGTGGGGCGGGTTTTGAACGAGCCGTGCGCCCATGGAGGCACCCCCATGGAAAGGATGGGGGATGAAGTAAGCGGCAACCCTCACTGATCACTTAACATTACTGCGCGGGTCGAAGGAATCGGGAATCCCCTCGTCAAATCGCGCCGATCGCCTCGTCGAGGACAGCGGGGAGGAAGCCGGCATCGGTCCGGGTGATGTTCATCGCCGGGGCGATGCGGAGGGTCTGGTTCCAGAGACTGCCCTTGCCGAGCAATAGGCCGCGAGCTCGCCGGCATTCCCGACCGCCTGCGCGCCTTGGTGACGCGATCCTTTACCCACTCGATGCCGAGCAGCAGGCCGCGATCTTCGGCGTGGTGACGACGACGGCGAGCGGCGCGCCATTCCCGATGCCCTTGGCCAGGGTGAGGAGTCGGCCATGACCCCTGCGTCTCGCCCCCAGAAGTGCGTCCCAGTGCAGCCCAATCCGGTCTGCACCTCGTCGGCGATGCACTCGCCGCCGGCGGCGCGGAGGTGTTCGCAGGCATGCCGGAGGTAGCCCTCGGGAAACTCGACGGAGCGGCCGACGCCCTGGATGGATTCGGCGATGAACCCCGCGCCCGACCTCGGGACCGTCATCGCCGTAGGGACCGCAGTAGGGAAAGGCGCGATGGCATGGTGGACGCCGAACACACGCGGCACGTTGAACGTCCAGGGGCTGTGCGAGGTGAACCCCATGCCCGAGGCGTTGCGGAGGACAAAGCGGAACTGAACAAAGTGCCAGGTCATCTGTCATCGCCTTCGCTGTCTATAGAAGATAATTTTAATGGATATTATCATGATTTGGATCGCATAGATGACCTGGCACTTTGTTCATCGTCCCGCAGGGAGTCGCAAATCGCGTCCCTCCACCGGGCGCTTTGTCCTCGGATTCGAACAAACGCGGACCGTTTCGGACCAAGGCAGCATGCGACGGAGCGTGCGCGCAGGGCTGGGGATCGCCTTGGTGGCCGTGGTGTGCGGAGCAATGGCCGCAATGGCGCTCTGGGGCGGGAGCAAAACCGGGTCGGCTCCGGAGCCCCCGTCCCTGGTGTTTCTCGGTGCGGACGGCAGCGCGCCGTTCGGCATGGCTGCCTTCGCCGTGCACAATCCATCATCCCGGGGGATTTTTCTGCATCGCGCCGAAGTCCAGGTCTTGGAGGAAGGGACATGGCGCACCGAAGCGGACGACGCTGTCCAAGTGGTTCACCCGCAGTGGCCTCATTTCAAAAGCACCACTCTTTGCGAAGCGGGGACTGGATGCATTGTGACGACCCCCTGGCCGAAATCCGGTCCCTGGCGGGTGCGCATCGTGTTTCAGGCAGAGTCCAGGTCGGCCCGGTGGGTTCAACGCGCCTGGAAAGTGGTGCGCTTCCGGGATCTGGGGTTCTGGAAGGCGCGCCTCTGGGAAGATTTCCAAGTGGCCGAAGGCCCGCTGATCTTCGACGGGCCCGACAATGAGTCTCCCGAGCTCACCTCGGTGCCGGTGTCCGTCAGCTGGGACGCGCCCCGGCTCCCAACGGTCCAGGTGATCCCCATGCCCGCACCGGTGTCCTCAGCCCGGACCAATCCGTCCCCGCCGCCCATCCGCCCGGGCGGCGAGGACCCGCTTCACCAGCGCTGAGTTTTCCTGTTACCTTTTCCCCTGTGCGGCCATGGAAGATGTGAACATGGACGACTGGGAATTGCTGCGGGCGTATGTGGAAGGATCGGAAGCGGCGTTTGCCGATCTGGTCCGGCGGCACGTGGATCACGTCTATTCCACCGCGCTCCGGCGGGTGAACGATCCGGTGGCGGCCCAGGATGTCGCCCAGCGCGTGTTCTGTCTGCTCGCCCGGAAGGCGGCTTCCCTCGACGCCTCCGGCAGCCTCGTCGGCTGGCTCCATCGCACTGCGGTCTATCTGTCCCAGGAATCCTTGCGGGCGGATCGCCGCCGTCGTCATCGCGAGGCGGCCGCCTGGCAACTTCAAGTCATGCCCCAGGAATCCGCCCCCGCCTCCGACGTCGCCTGGCAACAGGTGGCCCCCGAACTCGACGACGCCCTGCTCGAACTTCCGGAGCCGGACCGCCTGGCCGTGCTGCTGCGCTTCTTCCAGCAATTGCCCCTGCGGGAAGTGGGGGCGCGGCTGGGGGTGAGCGAGGCTGCGGCGAAGATGCGGATCGGACGGGCAATCCTGAAGCTGCGGCGGGGGCTTGGCGCCCGGGGCATCGTGCTGTCCGCCGGCGCCTTGGCCTGGCTGCTTACCGACCGCGCGGTGGCGGCGGCGCCGGCCGGATGCGCGGGGACGGTGATCGCCGCCGTGACGACCGCGACCGCGACGGCGGTTGCGGTGTCCCCGTGGGCGGCGCTGCTGGCCCTGGTATCCCGAATCCCCTTCACGGTCGCGGTGGGCATCGCGACGCTGCTGGTGGCCACGGTCGGATTCGCCATCGCCACGCAGCCCCACTTGGGGTCCCGCGCCACGGGCGCCAGCCACCTCATTTTGCCGGAATTGTCCGAGTCCAATGCCGTGGCCATGGATGCCGACGGCTTGGAAGCGCCGGCTGTTGTCGCTGCTGCCGATCCGCTGGACGATCCGGCCGCGCTCAGGCTCGTCATTGAGAATCTCCGGTCGGCGATTCGCGAGCCCTTTGAGCGCCGGGTACCTGTGGAGCGAGTCGCGGAGGCGATCCGGGCGCTTGGGAAGCACGGTGCCGCCGCCGTGCCCATGATATTGGATGAACTCCGGGCCAGCGAACGGCCGATGAAGTCGGGTGCCAAAGTTCGGGAGATTATGGGAATTCGTATCCTGTCTGCCGAGGCCCTGAAGCAATTGGGACCTGCGGCACGGGAAGCGGTGCCGGAAGTGCTCGAACTGGTGAAAAATGGAGCTTTGGCTCCCGTGAACGACGGGGTGGCGAAACTGATTCCGGCACTGGACCCTTCGCCGGAACAGATTCAGTCCCTGGTCACCCTGGTGGCGACGAGCGACCCTCCTGGAAGCCACTGGGTTGGTCAGGCCGTTGTTTCGCTATTGGAGCGGCGTCCGGAGGTCCGTGAGGCCGCACTCGAAACGCTTCAAACCGCGCTGGACACCGGGAGCGGCCCGCTGCGATTGAGGATTGCCGGAATGCTTGCCCAGATTCCCGGCAACGATCCGGAGCGCCTGCGTCCCGTCTTCGAAGAACACCTCCGGCTTGCGGCCCTGCGCGACCCGCAACACTACCTGCCGGTGACTCGTGACAACGTAACGGAATACGGGCCGGTGCAGCAGCGGTACTTCGATGACATGGATCGAATACAGGCGGCCCGGGGCCTGGGGCGACTGGGCGAAGCCTCGCGGGAGAGTCTGCCCGCCTTGGAAGAACTGGCTTCGAGGGCCACCCTCGCGATGCTTCGGGAGGAGGCGTTGCGGGCTATCGGCTCGGTGGATCCCGAACAGCGGTTTCAAACACCGGGGGTCGCGGCAGTCTGGGACGCATGGGAAGCAGATCAGGCGTTCTCGAAACACGCAGGTCGGGGGGACCTGAGCCCCGAGGACCTCCGGTCCGGACTTCGCAGCGAGCGCACGGTGGATGTCGCGGCGAGCCGCATCGCAGCCCTCGGGGAGGACGGGAAGGCATTCGTTCCCGACTTGGTGGAAGCACTCCGTCAGACGGGGTCCTTTGAGGCCGCGCAGACGCTGAAGCAACTCGCACCGGAACAACTGCTCCCTTACCTCAGGGACCCCGCCGCCTTCACCTTGGAGAACGAGAAAACCTTGAGTGCGGAGCCGAAGCCGGCCCAGCGCGCCTTAATCGAGGCGGCTCAGGCGCTGGGAGAGTTGGGACCGGCCGCCGCCTTTGCTCTTCCGGCACTTCGAGAGGCCCTGGAGGTCCCGGACAAGGCATTTCTCCGGAGCACCATTGATGAAACCATCCGCAAGATTGATCCAAAGGCACCGGCCTCAGTGTTCACCCATGATGCCATCTCGCCTATTTCCCACGCATTGATTCTGGCACGCGACGCCGCGGAGCGGGACGGTCTTGCGGACCGCGCGCGGTTGGCGGACGAGACGGCGATGCGGATGGAACTGAATCACGGCATGACGCGCCGGGAATTGCTGGGCATCGGGGCCGAGCTTCAATCATCCGATCCGGAACTGCACGCGGTGTATATCCACTCGCTCTGGCAGGCGAATCCTGAGCTGCGCGGCAACCCGTAGCACGGGCGCAGCGTACTTTTTGGATGGGAGCACACGCGTCCTGCGTGTCGGTTTAGGCGTCCCCGCCGGGACCTTCGTGGACTGTTCGCCTTCCCCTGCGTCATTCGGTATCGCCATGAACCGATCCTCATTTTTCAGCGCGGCGCGCCGGCTGCCGCCAATACTCGCCGGCTGGCTGCTGATCCTGGGATGGCTTTGGCGCGACAGTTTTCGTCCGGGCTGGCTGGCCTTCTGCAATGACGCGCCGTACGGACTGATGGCGGCCTTCTCCGAGGACCGCTGGGATCACCTGTGGCACGGAAGCTGGTCGCCGCTGGTCTGGCTGGGAGGACCGGCGCTGCCACTGCAGTTCTCCGTGACCCATGGGCTCTACCTGCTCTGGGGTCCGGTGGCGTTCGGAAAATTTGCCGCGCCGCTGTCGTTGCTGGCGCTCGCGGCGGCGGGATTCGTGCTGGGCCGGACGCTTGGGTTTCCGCGCTGGGTCAGTTTTCTCCTGAGCTTGGCGTTGGGGTTGAACAGCAATCTGCTCTCGCATGCCGCCTGGGGACTCGGATCCCGCGCGCTGTCTGTGGCGTTTGCCCTGCTGGCCATGGCCGCCTTGTATCCGGTTGAGCCGCGCCGCTTTTGGCTGCGGACGCTCCTCGCCGGCGGCGCGGTGGGGCTGTCGGTGGTCGAAGGTGCCGACGTCGGCGCCCTGCTGAGCCTCCTGGCGGCCGGCTTCCTTCTGATGCGCGGATTCCAGGACCGGCAATTCCCTTGGGGGACCCGCCTTTTGCGCTCCGCCGGGCGTCTCGCGACGGTGGCCGCAGTCGCCGCGCTGGTGGCGTCGCACGCAATGGCTGCCTTGGTGGGCACGCAAATTCGCGGCGTCGCGGTGCTTTCCGATTCCCGGGAGAATCGCGAGGCGCGCTGGGAATACTCCGCGGCGTGGAGCTTTCCCAAGCTCGAGGTGCTGCGCTTCGCCATTCCCGGGCTGATGGGATACCGGCCGGACACGCCCAATGGTGGCGCCTATTGGGGTTGTGTGGGTGTGGACGGCACGCCGGCGACGCGTTCCAACGGTGGAGGAGAGGCGATGGGCGCCCTGGTGCTGCTGTTGGCCGGATGGGCAGTGTGGCGGGCGGCCGCTCGGGGGACGCAGGCGGTCTATTCCGCTGAGGAGCGCGTGTGGATTGGATTCTGGGCATCGGTGGTCGCGGTGACCTTGCTGCTGGCGTTTGGACGCTTCGCACCATTCTACCGGATGTTCCATTCGCTTCCTGGCGCCGCGACCATGCGCATGCCGATGAAGTTTCTACATCTCACGCATCTCGGCGGAGCCATTCTGTTCGGCTATGGACTGGCGGGCATGGCGCGGCGGCCTCGCGGAAAGGATTCGGAGGCTCATGGAGCGGGAGTGAAGGGAAGTGTCGCAGCCCGTCATGGAGTCCGGCAGGGATGGATCCTTGCCGGAACCCTCGCAGTCCTCGTCGTGGCCGCGATGTCCGTGGAGAGCGTACTCAGGCGCTTCCTCTTGGAATACCTGATGGCCACCGGCGTCGGATCATCGGAAGCCGGCCAGGCAGCGGACTTCAGCATCACCGAAGTCCGGTGGTCATTGGTGATCGCGGGCCTTTCGCTGGCCGCCTTGGGCGTATGGAGAGAGCTTCCCTGGGCGCCGGCGATGGCCCGCGCGATACCTTGGGTGCTCGGGGGAATTCTGATTCTGGACCTGGGAAGGTCCGCGTCGTGGTTCGTCGTTCACTACGACGCCGTGCGGCGCTATGGCGACAACGAGGTGCTGCGGCGTCTTGCGGAGACTCCATGGTCCGGACGGGTGACGGCGCGGCGGTTTCCGGACCGTCCGGAGACCCTGGCCTTTTCGGGAGCCGGCGGATGGCCGTATCTCCAAAACCAATGGATGGAGGAGCAGTTCCCGTATCTCCGAATCCAAACGCTCGACATTTGGCAGATGCCGCGGATGCCGGCGCTCGACGCGCAGTTCCTGGACGCCATGCGGCCCAAGAGCCTGCAGGAGCTCTGGCGCATCGGACGGTTGTGGCAGTTGACGAATGTCCGGTGGGTTCTGGGTCCTTCAGGCGCCGCCGAGGAACTGAACCGGGCGCTCGATCCGGTGAACCGGGGTTTCCGTGAAACGTTCTCGTTTGGAGTCGCCCTCCGGGATCCGGGTGGGGGAATGCCGAGGCATCCGGATGGCCTGACCGCCGTCGTGAACACGGCCGGCAGCCCACTCGCGGCGTATTCCATGGACAGCAGTCTTCCGCGGGTTCGCTGGTATTCCTGCTGGCAGGTCCCAGAGGACGACGCACGTTTGATCGAACGTCTCCGCGATCCAGAGTTCGATCCCGCAGCCTGCGTATTGCTTTCGCGGGATGCCGTAGTGCCCGCTGCAGCCTCCTCAGGACCGCCAGGGATGGCGGGGTCCGCGCAGATCGTGGACTGGACTCCGCGGCGCATCCGCATCCGGACGGATGCCGCGACGCCGGGGGTGGTGCTGCTCAATGAGCGATGGGATCCTGGATGGCGGGTGAGCGTGGATGGGGTCCCCGGAACCCTCCTGCGAGCCAATCACCTGATGCAGGCGGCGGTGGTGCCAGCCGGAGTTCATGAGGTGGAGTTTGCCTACGCGCCGCCCCTGCACCTGCGCACACTCGCCATCTCCGGAGGGACCCTCCTCACCCTGCTGGTCCTTTCCATGGCATTTGGCCGGAGGGAGGGAGGCGCATCCCAATTTTTTGGCCCTGACGGGGCCGCAGATCCCAGCCTACGGGCTGGGCTCTCCAGGCCTTTCAGGCCAGGACAAAAAAACTGAGCGGCGCGAACCGGAGTTCGCGCCGCCCTGAAAGAGATCCTGTCCGTTATTTGGTCGGCACCGTGGCGATGGTCTGCAGGATACGGCTGGCAATCTTGTACGGGTCGCCCTGGCTGTTCGGACGCCGGTCCTCGAGGTAGCCCTTGTAGCCGTTGTTCACGAAGCTATGGGGCACGCGGACCGAGGCGCCGCGGTTGGCCACACCGTAGTTGAACTTGTCAATGGACTGCGTCTCGTGAAGTCCCGTGAGGCGCAGGTGGTTGTCGGGACCGTACACCGCGATGTGCTCGTTCTTGAACTTGTCGAACGCCGCCATGAGCTTCTCGAAGTATTCCTGGCCGCCCACTTCGCGCAGGTGCTTTGTCGAGAAGTTGCTGTGCATACCGGAGCCGTTCCAGTCCACATCCCCGCCCAGCGGCTTGCAGTGCCAGTTGACGTCCACGCAGTAGGTCTCGCACAGGCGCATCAGGAGGTAGCGCGCCATCCAGACCTGATCGGCGGCGGTGCGGGAGCCCTTGCCGAAAATCTGGAATTCCCACTGGCCCTTGGCGACCTCGGCATTGATGCCTTCGTGATTGATCCCCGCGGCAAGGCAGAGTTCGAGATGCTTCTCGACGATCTCGCGCGCAATGCTGCCCACGGCCTTGTAGCCCACGCCGGTGTAGTATTCGCCCTGCGGATAGGGGAAGCCGCCGCCGGGAGGAAATCCGAGCGGAGCCCCGTCCTTGTACAGGAAGTACTCCTGCTCGAAGCCGAACCAGGCATCGGGATCATCGAAAATGGTCGCCCGCGAGTTGGAGGGATGAGGCGTCTTGCCATCCGGCATCATGACTTCGCACATTACCAAGGCCCCGTTGGTGCGGGCGGCGTCGGGATACACGGCGACCGGCTTGAGCATGCAGTCGGAGCTCTTGCCTTCCGCCTGGCGGGTGGAGCTGCCGTCGAATCCCCACAGAGGGAGTTGTTCCAGCTTCGGGAAACTGTCGAACTCCTTGATCTGTGTCTTGCCGCGGAGGTTCGCAACGGGTTCGTAACCGTCGAGCCAGATGTATTCGAGTTTGTATTTCGCCATGGATGTGGATGCAGAATTGCTTTGAAGTGACAACGAATCGGCCTTCCCCCACAGCAGGCGGAATGCCGCGCGGGCCGGATGGTGCTCATGGAGGAGTTTTTGAAGCAAGTTGCGGATATATCCTGTTGGGATTCATCCAGATGAGATGGAATCGCGTTTGGTTCGCCCGGCGGTTCCCAGGAGAGAAGTCTTGTCGCGTTTCATCCAAAGCGGTCGAATCCAGCCACCGAATTCATGCTGAAGGTCAAAGATACCCTGCGTGCGACGGTCCACCTGACCTATGACGGGCGGGTCATCAAATCCTACCATGGTCCGGATGCGGCCGAACGGTTCGCCAAGGAGGTGCGGGTGCTCCGGACCCTGGAGGAGCGCGGATGCCCGTTCGTGCCACGCCTGTTGGAAGCGGATGCCCACCGTCTCCGGACGGTGACCACCAATTGCGGGACGCGGGTTCACCATCTGGATGCCGCGCGGATGCGCGAGTTGTTTGCCGAACTGGAGACCTACGGGGTCCGGCATGACGATCCGGAAATGCGGAACGTCACCTACCGGCAGTCCGACGGGCGCTTTTGCATCATTGATTTCGAATTCGCGACTCTCCTGCCGGCGCCGAAGGACTCCCCTCCTGCATGAACGTCCCCAATTCCCGGACCGCTCCCCGACTCCAATGGTCCGGACGCACCGACCGCGGGCGGGTGCGGCCCAACAACGAGGACGCCTTCCTCGGCCTGCGCTTCGATGCCCGGGAAATTCAACGCCTCGGCAGCCAGGGCGATGCCTCGGTGGAGCATCACGATTTCGTGTTTGCGGTGAGCGATGGCATGGGCGGCGCGTCGGCGGGGGAATTCGCCAGCCGCCTCGCCGTGGACCAGATCACCGCGCTGATGCCGCGGTTGTTCCACCAGACCGCCCAGGGACTCGCCACGGGATTCTCGGATGTGCTGGGCGAGGTGTTCGCGAAAGTGCACCGGGCCATGCGGTACTGGGGGGGCAGTTACGAGGAGTGCGCCGGGATGGAGGCCACGCTGAGCCTGTGCTGGTTCACGCCGGAATGGATGTATTTCGGACATGTCGGCGACAGCCGAATCTATTATCTGCCGGCTCGGGGGGGCGGGATTCGTCAACTCAGCCACGACGACACCCATGTCGGCTGGCTTTATCGGAACGGGAAGATCAACGAGCGCGAGGCGAGGACGCATCCGCGGCGGAATGTCCTGCAAAAAGCCCTCGGCGGCGGAAACCAGTTCGTGGACCCGCAGGTGGGTGCGGTGGGTTACGAGCCGGGGGACTGCTTCCTTCTGTGCAGCGACGGCCTGACTGGCGGCCTGTTTGACGCGCAGATCGAGGAGTTGCTGCGAAACTCCGCCGCGGACGCCGCCTCGACGGTCCGCGCGACGCAATTGGTGAATGCCTCGGTGAGCGCCGACGGCCGCGACAACACCACGGCGCTGGTCCTGCAGGTGGTTTGAAGGATGCGGGACTCAGGGCAAAGAAAAACCCGGGAGCCAAACGCCGCTCTCTTGACGGCGCTTATTGGCCCCCGGGCCTGAAAAGAAGTTCGAGTGAAACCGGCCGGCACCGGAGTGCCGGCCGGCACGGGGTGGGCTGCGGCGCCTCCTGGACGCCTCAGCCCGAGAATCCAAACTCAGGAGTGATACCCTTCCTCGCCGTGTTCGGCGAGATCGAGACCCTCTCTCTCCACCTCTTCGGTCGGACGCAGACCCACCACCAGCTTGACGATGAACGCGATCACCGCGGTCGCCACCACGCTCCAGATGGCCGTCACCACGACGGCCTTGATCTGCTCCACCAGCAGGCCCGACTCAGGGACCAGCGAGTTGATCTTCGGATCGGCGAACACCCCGGTGAGGATGGCGCCCAAGGTGCCACCCACGCCGTGAACTCCGAAGGTGTCCAAAGCGTCGTCATAACCGAGCCAATTCTTGAGGTAGGCCACGGCGAAGAACGGAATCAGGCCGCCGAGCACCCCGAAGATGATGGAGGAGCCCACCGAGACGAATCCGGCCGCGGGGGTGATGGCGACCAGGCCGGCGATCACACCGGAACTGAAGCCCAGAACGCTGGGCTTGCCCTTGAAGATCCATTCCGCAAAGCCCCAGGTCAGGCCCGCGATGGCCGCGGCGAAGGTGGTCGTGGCAAAGGCGTTGCCGGCGATGCCGTCCGCAGCACCGGCGGAGCCGGCATTGAAACCGTACCAGCCCACCCAGAGGATGCCGGTGCCGGTGGCCGTCAGCACCACGCTGTGCGGCGGAAGCGGCTCCTTGCCGTAGCCGATGCGCTTGCCGAGGAGGATCGCCAGAACCAGCGCCGAGTAGCCAGAGGTCATGTGCACCACCGTGCCGCCCGCGAAGTCAATGGCCTTGATCGTGGTGGCCAGATAGCCGCCGCCCCAGACCATGTGGGCGAAGGGGAAGTACACCAGGAAGAGCCAGATCGTGATGAACAGCAGCACCGCGGAAAACTTCATGCGCTCGGCGATGGCGCCGACGATGAGGGCCGGGGTGATGATGGCGAAGGTCAACTGGAAGATGGCGAAGATATTTTGAGATACGGTCGCCAGCGTGCCGGGATCGCCGCCGACGCCCTTGAAAAAGGCCCATCCGGTGCCGCCGAAGATGGCGTTGCCGTCGGGTGCGAAGGCCAGGCTGAAGCCAATGGCCCACCACGCGATGGCGGCGATGCCCGCGGTGGCAAAGATCTGCGCGAACACCGACAGCACGTTCTTTTTGCGGACGATGCCGCCGTAGAACAGCGCGAGGCCGGGCAGCGACATGAACAGGACCAGTGCGGAACTGGTCAGCATCCAGGCGTTGTCGCCTTTATCAATGCCGGTGGCGTTGACCTTGGTCTCAAGTTCCGCGAGGCGTTGCTCCACGGTGAGCGGGGCGGCCGGCGTGGCAGCGTCCTGGGCAAACGCGACGCCGGCGCAGATCACGGCCAAAAAGCCGAGAAGCAGGGGTTTGAGGAATTTTTTCATGGGTGAATCAAAGATTCGGTTCAGTGGTGTGTTGGTGACTGGAGCTTAAACCGCGCTGTCGCCTTTCTCCTCGGTGCGGATGCGGATCGCTTCCTCGATGCCCGAGATGAAGATCTTGCCGTCGCCGATTTTGCCCGTCTTGGCGGCCTTGACGATGGCGGCGGCCACCTCGGAGGCCTTGCTGTCCGCCACGACCACCTCGACCTTGATTTTCGGAAGGAAATCCACGGTGTACTCACTGCCCCGGTAGATCTCGGTGTGGCCCTTCTGGCGTCCGAAGCCTTTGACCTCGCTGACGGTCATGCCTTCGATGCCCACCTCGTGGAGGGCATCTTTCACCTCCTCGAGTTTGAATGGTTTCACGATCGCTTCGATTTTCTTCATGGCGTTTATTGGAACAGAATCAGAATCAAAAGCCGCCGTGGTCCGCTCGCCAACCTCCAGAATCTCTGGCGGAAAACGATCATCGCCCACGGAGCGAATCCCCTAGAGCACCGGGGATGCCAGCAGGGCGGAAGCCCCAGGGTTCCGGAAAGCACAACCTATTTTCTGCTAGCGAGTTGCGATCATTAATTCTTTTCCAGAAACCTCACTCTTGCACCCGGTCGCTGGCGATATTTGACCAGCCTCGGCGATTCGGTTCAGGCGGATCTTTGAGTGGATGGGAGGAACCGCATGTTGTGGTCCCAGATCTGAATGGAGCCGGCGACACTCCCACCCTCCCACCATCCGCCAGGGCTACTGCTCCGCCACAAACGGTTTGAGACTTCCGGGCCACAGTCTCCAGTCGGCTCCGGTATCGGCGCGGAGCGGGGCCGGTAGACGTTCGCGGATCTGGGCACGCAGATTGGCCAGCACCGGGGCCTTTGCCCGCTGCGCCACTTCCAGGGTGAGGAAGTACTGGCCGGAGTCCTGGGCGGCGCGCAGTCGCTCGGGAAGCGGATTGGGGGTCTGCCGGACGATATCCCGCAGGTATTCGGCAGCAGGAACGCCGATGAACCAGGGCGAGCGAAGGCCCACGATGTTGCGGGCCGCATCCCATTCCAGCCACGCGTTGCCAAGGGTGTTCAGCGGACCGGGAGGCGGCGCCGGCAGATCGCCCGCCAGACACATGGCGACCCCCTCCGCGTGGCGCACGAGCGGGTCCACCATCGGACCGGGAGCCGACCGCAGGCGTGCGCAAGCGGCCTCCACGCGATCCCACGCCAGCGAGTGCAGCGGCCGTCCGTCGGCGAACGCACAGAGTCCGACGATGGGAAGTTCCGGATAGAAGTCGCCTCTCAGCAGGAAGGCGCCGGGAAACTGAGAGAGAAAGGTGCGCGCGATGCCCTCGTACTGGGCGCGGGTGAGCTGGAACAACGGCAGCCATTGGCAGAACAGGCCGTCCGCACGCAGGGATCGGCGCACGCCGCCAAAGTGTTCCCGCGTGTAAAGACGCCCCTCGCCGGTCCGCCAGGGCAGGAACAGGTCCCCGATCACCACATCGTACTGGCCGGGATGCTGCAGGATGGCCGCACGGGCGTCCTCCACGCTCAGACGGACACGCGAATCCTCGAACACCCGGCGGTTGAACGGAGCGAAGTGGTCCCGAGCGAAGCGCGCGGCGATCGGGCTCAGTTCAAAGGCGTCGAGGCGGGTGACGTCGGGATGGAGCGCCGCGCCCGCCAACGTGCTGCCGGTGGCCACCCCGAGAAGCGCCACCGAACGGGCGCCGCCCTGGAGCAGCAGCGGCAGATGCGCCTGCCGTTCCTGATTGGCCTGGGCCCGGGATCCGCCCAGCGTGTAGGTGTTGTTGAAGACCATGCGCCAGTCGTTGGTCTCCTTCTGGACGGTCGCGACCACGCCTTCGCGTCCGGCCACCACCTCCACGACCCGTTCGCCCGGGGCCGGACTGACCTGCGGCCAGCGCCGGGAAGCCACTGCCAGCCCGGCGCCCAGCGCAACGAGAAGGACGGGAACTCCCCAGCGAACTGCCCTGCGGCCCCACAGCCGATCGTCATTCAATCCGCGGCGCATCGGGAGGGCCACCGCCAGCGCCACATAGCCCGCGGACGCGGCCAGAACGGTTCTCCACAACCCCAGCGCCGGCAGAAAATACGTCTGCGTCAACTCCGCCCCGAGCCACGCGCCCAATCCATTGAGAGCCAGCCAGCGGGCGATCACCGCGGGCTTCGACGCCGTGCGGAGCAGCAGGGGAAACAACAGCCCCGAAGCCAGGAATCCGGGGGCCAGCGCCGCCATGCCGAGCAGGGCCAAGCCGCTGAAGTAGGCGAACGGAGGCAGTTCGTAGGGGAGGATCTGCAGGCCGGGACGCAGGCTCAGGAAAAGCAGCGGCTGAAGCATCCACACCCCGGCGGCTATCAGCGAAGCGGTCCGGGACGCCGGCGCCTCCGGTCCCGGCCAGCGGCCGACGGCGAGCGATGCCGCGGCGAGGGCCAGCAGAACGACCATCAGCAATGCGCTGCCCGAGAAATGTGAGTTGATCGTGACCTGGGCGAACTGGTGCTGGGCCACCACTTCGAGACCCAGCACGAGGAATCCCGAGGCAAAGGCGATCGCTCCGGACGCCGGGGGGTGGGGAACGTGCTTTTCCTCCGGGCATGCTTCCGCCGACGAAAGGGCCGGACGGGGAGCCCGGCGCCAGACCACCCAAGCGCCGGCCGCCACGGCGAGGTTGATCAGGCACGCTCCCATGCCGGTCCAGACTAAGCCGAAGGACGGCAGCGCCCAGAAGACCGTGACCGCAATGCCCGCCACGCCGCCGAAGGTATTGACGGCATAGGCCCGGACCGCGGGACGGCCTGGCGACAGCAGCGCCAAGGCCGTGGGCAGGACCAGCCCCATCGCGATCGCCGGCGGTACCACCAGCGACAGCGGCAGCAAGCCGCGGAGCCAGGCATCGCTGACCGCCCATCCGCGGAGCGTGTCCGCGATCGGCACCGCCGCCAGCGACAGCGCGCCCAGTCCGGCAACCGCCAGTTCCGCCCGCAGGATTCGCGACCCACCGGAGCCCGCATTCGCTGGACGCAGGGCCGCCCAGGCGCTTCCCAAGGCGAGACCGATGCAGAACGCGCCGACCACCCGTGAAAAAGTTTCCGCGCTGGCGCCCAGAATGTCCACCAACCGACGCGTCCACACGACCTGATGCGCCAGCGCCGCCGCGCCGCTGGCGAATAGAATCCACGCCACCGGTCCCAACCCAGACCCCGCGGGCCTCATGACGCGACACGCTCCGTGTTCACGGCGACTCCCGGCGCAGCCGGAAGAACCGCGCCTCCCCGGTCGCCGGCACGGCCACCGTGTGCAGGCGATTGTCGCCCGCCTCGGGTGCCCCCACCGGTGTCCATACGGCGCCGTCCCCCAGCACGGGACTCGACTCCAGGGTGTACTGGAAATCCTGGGCCGCGGCGTAGCGAATGGTCACTCCGGGGTCCCCGGTCGAGATAGCGATCGAGGCGATGGAAACGCCGGCTTGAAACAGCAGATGGAACCGTTCCGACGCCGGATGCAACGGCCCGCCAGCCGGTCCGTTGCCCGAACTGTCCACGAACCGGATGCCGAGCCGGTAGAATCCAGGCAGGGTGGCGCTGAAGACGCGGCCATGGACGTGTCCGTAAGGATCGGCATCCGGCTGGCCATTCGACTGGCTGACCGGAACGCGAAGGTGAAATGAATCGCCGCCCGCCGGCATCCGCCAGGTGATCTCAGTGGCCGGTTCCTCGTCTCCGCCGGCTTCCCAGAATTGAAACTCCCCTCCCGCCGGCCCTTCGGCCGTCTCGAACTCCGCCTCGATTCGCGCACCCAGGACTGGATGAAACGGCGCCGGTCCGCCGTAGTCGAGGGTCGCAGGCTGGCACACAAAGCTGAACTCGACGCGATGGTATCCCGCATAGGGGCCGTTGGTCGCCAGTTCGAGGGAAAACACGTAGCCGGACTCGGCGGCGAAATTGGCGGCGTTGACGAAGAACAATTCGGCGCCCGCCTCGGAGGTCCGGGCGCCCGCGGCCAGATGTTCATGGGCCCGCACCGCCAGGGTCGGCACCGTTCCACCCAGCAGGAAAGCAATCACAAGGGCGGCGTGTCGAAAACCGCCGGGACGTTTTCGGATTCGATTCATGGTCGGATTCGATTCATGATTCGGGTGTGGGGCCAAGGGGTCCTTCTCCGGCCGGGAACAGATTGGTGGCAAGACTTGTCTGCTCCGGCTGTCGGGCCTCTTGCGTCCCCACACCCGTGAAACATAGGGGCGCGATAATAGGTGGGCGTGTCAGCGCCTGCGGACCGCCACTGCCATGGCAGTCAATCCGATCAGCCCCAGGGCGACCGTTCGCGGCTCCGGAACGGAGCTGAATTGGATTTGGAGCACGTCGCTCGAGGCGTGGATCGGTCCGCCGCCAGCGCCGTTGACCGAGGTGTCCACCAGGCGAAAGCCCACGGTGTAGTCCCCGGCGGTGGTGGTGGTGAAGCGGCGTCCGTGCAGATGCCCGTAGGGATCCCCCCCCGGTTGTCCGGCCCCTGTGGCGACGTCGCTAAGGGCGATCCAGTCCGGCGCAGCCCCGGCCTGGAAGCCCGAACTGTAGCTGAACGTGGGTGTGGTGGCGCCCCCCTCCCAGAACTGGAAGCTGCCGCCGTCCGGCCCTTCGACGGAGACGATGGCGTATTGGACGAAGGCGCCGGGTGCGGCGGCCAGGGGATGCGCCACATAGGGAATTCCACTGGAGTCGGTGCCCGCAAGGGCATGCACCGCCGTCAGGGTGATGCCGCCTTCATAGTATCCGGCGTAGGTTCCGGAACCGCTGAAGGTGAGTTCCTTCACGTAGCCGGAACTGGCCGCAAAATCGGCGCCGTTGAGGAAGGCCAGGGCGTCGCCCTGATTCTGCCCGGCGGCGCCGGCGTTCAAATGCCCGTGCTGGGCGTGGAGAGGCATGGCCCCGGCCAAAAGGCCCAGGCCCAATGCCACGGATTGGAGGGTTCGATTCATGGTATGCGATATGGTGTCATGTCATGGGGTGGTTTCTGCGAGACCGTCGGGACGCACAAAGCGCGTCACGGGCGGTCCCAAAAGGGTCTTCACCTGCGCCCAGCGCAAGGACGCGACGTGGGCATCGGCATGGAGATAGTTGGCTGATTCCCGGTGGCGGGTGACTGAGACCTGCCGCGCAAACGCATTGGCCGTGAATCCGCCGCCGGAGCCATCGGCGAAATGGAAGTGATCGGAACCGTCGAAATCACCCCGGGCTTCCGCCAGATGAAGCGTCTCCGAGGGGGCCGGCACGCTGGTAAGGCGGGAGAAGTCCAACTCCCGGGCGCCGTAGGGACGCGGCGTCAGAAAATCATTGATGGCGTAGCTGTTCAGGCGGTTGCGATTGGTGTCCAGCGGACACCGATAGACGTTGGTCAGGCCGTAGGCGGCCAGCCGTCCGATCCAAGAGGACCCCTGGTGAGCGGATTGCGGGAGGGCGTCCTGATTGTCCCCGGCGTACAGGGAGCACCCGATGCCCAACTGGCGCAATTGGGACAGGCAGGCGGTCGCCCGGGCGCGGGCCCGGGCTCCGGCCAGCGCGGGCAGGAGTAGGCCGGCCAAAATCGCGATGAGGGCGATGACCACCAGCAACTCGATCAGCGTGAACGCCCGGGCGGGGAGCCCGGGTGGACATCGGCGGAATCTGGACGGGGGAAGCACGGCGGCTCCGCGACGGAAAGGATCCGTGGGAATACCGGAGCGAGACACGGACCTGCCTTCACTCCGGGACGAGACACCTCGTCAATGGCGGGAATTCGGCGGACAGGCGCCATGCGTCAGACCCGGTCCCGGGAAGGCCGAGTGCTGAACCACGGGAGGAACCCGGCGGCGCGCTGTCGGAGACTTCCGTCTCCTTCACAGGCAAAGCGCGGCGGACCCTCCGCGTGCGGCGCCTAGGCGATGCGTGGAGGAGGCAATGGAGGGGTCCGAGACCAATCTGCCAGCGGACGAAACACCGTACCGCCATGGTTCCTGGTCCCGGGAGGTTCGCTCAGCCAGACGACCTGGACGGCGGGAAACGCCTCAAGTTTCAGGCTCTGGACGGGGATCCCTGAAGAATCATCCGCCGCTTGGCCCGCCCGCACCACCTGGCAGAGCTTGCAGGGATGCCGGCCGTCAAAAGTGGTGGCCAGCGCGTTGCCCAGCGAAGTGGAGCAGGTGCGCTCGATCACCATCGTCGTCCATGCCACGGACTGAAGCGCCACCCAGTGCAGCCCGAGGGACAGGCACACCAGAGCCGCAGCCGTCAGTCGAAAGCAGCGTTTCACGAACGATCCAACGCTACAGGTCCCGCTGCGGAATCGTCAACGCGCCTGTTGGGTCCCGCAAACTTCGGCGTGACACCCCGGGCGCCCTATGGATTCTTCCGCGCGTCATGAAACGTGTGTGGATTCTGATCAGCGTGCTCGTCGGCTGCCTGGGAATGGCGCTCGTCCAAGCCCAAGACCCCAAGCCTGCGGCCAAACCGTCCGGAACGTCCGGCGATGAGGTCGCGGTGCTCAAGTTCAAGGATTACGGAGAGATTGTTCTCGAATTCTGGCCCGAGGTGGCGCCCAAAACCGTTGAGAACTTCAAGAAGCTGGCCAAGGACAAATTCTATGACGGCACTCAGTCCCACCGGCTCATTCCCGGATTCATGATCCAGCTCGGAGATCCCCTGACCAAGGATCCCTCGAAGGAATCCGCTTGGGGCACCGGCGATCCCGGCTACAAGATCAAGGCCGAGTTCAACGACAAGCCCCACGTCAAGGGAACGGTCTCCATGGCCCGCAGCGCAGATCCCGACTCTGCGGGAAGCCAATATTTCATCTGCTTCGGCACGGCACCGCATCTGGACCGTCAGTACACCGCCTTCGCCCGCGTGTTGGGAGGCTTGGACGTGCTCGACAAACTGGAGAAGGTGCCGGTGGGAGGACCCCAGCGCAGCAAGCCGCAGACCCCGGTGGTGCTGGAAAGCGTGACTTTGATCCCCAGATCCGAATGGAAGCCCGCTTCCAAGTGAGCACCAAAGCAGCGCAACCAACCCATGAGCACTCCCGTAGTTGATTCCGAAGTCGCCATCATCAAAACCGCCCACGGCGAGCTCGTCGTGGAGTTCTGGCCCGACGTGGCACCCAAGACGGTCGAGAACTTCAAAACTCTGGCCCGCAAGGGATTCTACGACGGCACGGCCTTCCATCGCATCGTGCGCGGCTTCATGATTCAGGGGGGGGATCCCCTGACCAAGGATTTTTCCATGGAATCCCAATGGGGCACCGGAGGTCCCGGACACCGAATCCGCGCCGAATTCAATGCCCGTCCGCACAAGCGCGGCGTCATCTCCATGGCCCGGTCGTCGGATCCCGATTCCGCCGGGAGCCAGTTCTTCATCTGCCTTGGCGACGCCCAATTCCTTGACCGCAAGTACACCGCCTTCGGCACGCTGCTCCGGGGCGACGAGGTGCTGGGCCGCCTGGGTAATGTGGCGACGAAGCCTTCGGCCGGAGGAGAAGTGAGCCGCCCGGTCGAGCGGCAGCCGGTGGAAAGCGTGGTGATTGTGAACCGCAGCTCCCTGAGCTGACTGCGGGTTTTCCGGCCCACCGCGCCGTGACGCCTGCAGAACAGGATCTGGCCCACGCGTTGGTCGCCTTGGGATGCCCGGCCGAGAAGGCATCCGACATGGCGGCGCATCTGGAACGACGGGCCGGCCAGTTGGCGGCCAAAACGGGCCGGCCACTGGATGAAGCCCGGGCGCATCTGCTCCGTCTGATGGCCGGCGGTTGGGCCAACCGCCCCCGCGACACGCAACCGCGGCCCGAGTCCGAATCCTGATTCCAAGCCCTTCCCGTCTGCGATTCATGCCCCCGGATCCTTCATTGAAATCGTGGCCCCTGGTCTCTTCCCGTCCCCTGGCGAGCTACCGCATCTTCTCCCTCCGCACCGACCTGAAGATCAATCCGCGCACGGGCGCCCGGCATGATTTCTTCATCCTGGAATGCCCCAACTGGGTCAACGTCGTGCCGGTCACGCGCGACGGACGGGTGGTCATGATCGAACAATTCCGGCACGGGTCCAATACGGTGGAACTCGAAGTCCCCGGCGGCGTGATGGACCCCCACGAATCGGATCCCGTGGCCGCAGGCCAGAGGGAACTCCGTGAAGAGACCGGCTACGAAGGATCGCGGGCGCGGCTCATCGGACGCATCTTCCCCAACCCGGCCATCCAGTCGAATATCTGCCATACACTGCTGGTGGAGGACTGCGAACTGCGGCATCCCACGGAATTCGACCAGGCGGAGGACATCCGGGTGCGATTGATCCCTGCCGCCCAGGTGCCGGATCTGATCGCCTCCGGCCGGATCGGGCATGCGCTGGTGGTGGTGGCGCTCTCGCACTACCTGAACCTCCTCCGGTCGGGCGGCGGTTAGCTTCGGATGCTCTCGCGGCAATCCGTCCATGCCGCCGGCGGCCGTGCGCTCGCTTCTGGTCCCGAACGGCGGTAACCATTTCGGGCCGCCGCCGGTCGTCAGGAGCGGACGATCACCGTTTCCCGGCTCGTCGTCGGTTTCCAACCGAAGCATTTTCCGATTTCATCCTCCCAATGGCTCGTTCCCGCTCCTCAGGCATTCTGACCTGGATTGTTGTCCTCGCCCTCCTGGGCGGCGCCGGCTGGGCCGGATGGCGCTGGCGTCAGAAGAAATCCGCCACGGCCGCCGTCCCCACCCTGAAGACCAACTCGGTGGTCCGGGGAGAAATCACCCAGAGCGTCACCGCCAACGGCGCCCTGAATCCGGTCCGAATCGTCTCTGTGGGCAGCCAGATCTCGGGGATCATCACCGAAATCAAGGTGGACTTTAACTCCCGGGTGAAGGAGGGGGAGGTCCTGGCGCGCATTGATCCGTCCACCTACGAACGCGAACTGGCCCGGGCAGACGCCGACCTGGCCAGCGCGCAGGCGGGTCTGGCGCTGGCCGATGTGAATCTCGAACGCGACCGGGCGCTGCATGCCAACAAACTCATCTCCGAAATCGAGTTCAAGCAGACCGAGGTCAGCCGCCTGCAGGCCGACGCCAGCGTGAAGATGCGCGAGGCCGCCTCGGCGCGGGCCAAGGTGGATCTCGATCGCACCACCATCCTGGCGCCCATCAGCGGCATGGTCATCTCCCGCAAGGTGGAGGCCGGACAGACGGTCGCCGCCAGCCTGAACACCCCCGAGCTCTTCACCATCGCCAATGACCTGGCGAAAATGCAGATCGAAACCATGGTCAGCGAGGCGGATGTCGGCGGCGTGGAGGAGGGGCAGAAGGTCAACTTCCTGGTGGATGCCTTCCCCAACCGCCAGTTCACCGGCCGTGTCAAACAGGTGCGTTACGCCGCCACCACCAACCAGAACGTCGTCACCTACACCACGATCGTCGAGGTGGACAACAAGGACATGAAGCTGCGCCCGGGCATGACCGCCAACGCCACCATCATCACCGAACAGCGCACCAATGTGCTCCGTGTGCCCAATGCCGCGCTACGCTTCCGTCCGCCCGACACGCTCCGCGTCGCCTCCACCAACGACGCCGTCGCCGAGGCCTCCAAAACCAACGCCCCGGCCGGCCTGCGGCCTGCCGGGGATCTGCCGGTGCCGCCCTGGGCGGCCGCGGGACGCCGCCCCACCGACGAGGAGCGCGCCCAGTTCGAGTCCACGCTCACCACGGAACAGAAGGAACAATACCGGCAGATGCGCGAGCGGATGCGGGCCATGCGGGAAGCCGGAGGTGAGGCGGGCGGCGCAGGCGGATTGGGGCCGGGTTCGAGGGGATTCGGCGGCATGGCGGGAATGATGGGCGGCGGCGCCCGCCCGCCCGCCCAGGAAGGGCCCGCCATCCGGACCCTCTACCTCGTGGACAAGACGCTCTCCACCGACGGAGAGATCGTCCTCAAGGCGGTGTCGGTGAAGACCGGCATCAGCGACGGCACGAACACCGAAATCTCCGAGGGACTCCAGGAAGGCGATATCGTGGTTAGCGGTCTGAGCACGCCGGCCGCCGCCACCGTGGCTCCCGCGGGTCCCTTTGGCGGTCCCTTCGGTGGACCCGGACGCCGGTAGTCCAGTTTCCTGTCCCATCCCGACGCGCCCGCCGCCATGTCCGTCCCCGTCATTCAGCTCGAGGATTTCCGCAAGACCTACACCAGCGGCGAAGTGCAGGTGCACGCCGTCCGCGGTGTCACCCTCCAAATCCATCCGGGGGAATTTGTCGCCGTCATGGGCGCCAGCGGCTCGGGAAAGAGCACCATGATGAACACCCTGGGCTGCCTGGACCGGCCGACGGGGGGGCGCTTCCTGATGGACGGCGTGAACGTGGGGGAATTGGACCGGGACGAACTGGCCGACCTGCGCAATCGCAAGATCGGTTTCGTCTTCCAGGGCTTCAATCTGCTGGCCCGGACCACGGCGTTGGAGAATGTCGAGCTGCCGATGCTCTATTCGCGTCCGGCGCTGCCCGGCAGCGTGCAACGGGAGCGGGCGCTGAAGGCGTTGAAGATGGTGGGACTCGCCGAGCGCGCCGATCACACCCCCAGCCAACTCTCCGGCGGACAACAACAACGCGTGGCCATCGCCCGGGGCCTGGTCAACCAGCCCAAACTGTTGCTGGCCGACGAGCCGACCGGCAATCTCGATTCCAAGACCAGCATTGAGATCATGGGGATCTTCCAACAGCTCAACGATCAGGGCATCACGGTGGTCATGGTCACCCACGAACTCGACATCGCGCGCTTCTGCCGCCGCGTGATCGTGATGCGGGACGGACTGGTGCGCAGCGACGAAACGGTGCGCGACCGCTCCCTGGCGTCCGTCGAACTCGCCCGCCTCGAAGCCGAGCAAAAGGCCGTGCAGCTCGCCTGATCTCCCCTCTTTCCACCCATGTTCGCCGTTTTTCGCATCGCCCTCCGCGCGCTCCGCCGGAACATCATGCGGTCCTTCCTCACCATGCTGGGCATCATCGTCGGCATCGCCGCGGTCATCGTCGGCGTCAGCATGGGCACGGGAGCCAAGGCCGAGGTGGACCAGCGGATTGCCAGCATGGGGCAGAACCTGATCACCGTCATGTCGGGCAACATGGCCCGCGGTGGCGTCCGGGGTGGTTTCGGCATGGCACCCAACCTGACCCCGGCCGACTACGAGGCCATTCGCCGGGAAATCACCGGCATCACCGCCACGAGCCCCGAGGCCCGCACCTCGACCCAGGTGGCGGTGGGAAACCAAAACACCTTCGTCCAGGTCTCGGGCGTCAGCGAGGAATACGTCGCCGCCCGTTCCTGGTTCCTGCGCGGCGGAGATAACTTCACCGAGTCCGACGTCCGCAACGCCAACAAGGTCTGTCTCATTGGATCCACCACCGCCAAGACCCTCTTTGGCGAGAGCATGGATCCGGTCGGACAGATCATCCGCATCAAGAACGCGCCGTTCACCATCGTGGGCTGGCTCGAGGCCAAGGGATCCGGGAGCTTCGGACAGGACCAGGACGATGTGATCCTCGTGCCCTACACCGCGGTGATGAAGCGGCTGTCCGGCGACACCCGGTTCCGCTCGATCTTTGTCCAGGCCGAGTCGCCCGGCTCGATCGCCCACGTCCAGAACCAACTCACCGATCTCCTCCGCCAGCGGCACCAGATCATCGAGGGCAAGGACGACGACTTCATGGTGCGCAATCAGCAGGAAACCAGCGATTTCTTCAACGCCAACAACCGGATCATGACCATCCTGATCGGCTTCTTCGCCGGTATCTCCCTGGTCGTGGGCGGCATCGGCATCATGAACATCATGCTGGTCAGCGTGACCGAGCGCACCCGGGAGATCGGCATTCGCCTGGCGGTCGGGGCCCGTGGACGCGACGTGCTGCGCCAGTTCCTCACCGAGGCCGTGCTGCTGAGCGTGGTCGGCGGTGGCCTGGGTATCGGCACCGGATTCTGGCTCGCGCCGCTGCTTACCAAGTTCTTCCAGTTCCCGACGCTGATTTCCAACAGCTCGGTGATCATGGCCTTCACCGTCAGCGCCGTGATCGGCATCGTCTTCGGATTCTTCCCCGCCCTCAAGGCCGCGCGACTCGATCCGATTGACGCCCTGCGCTACGAGTAGTCCCTTCGGTCCCTTCGCGACCCGCTTGAAATCTGCACGGGGAGTGGACGAACGACGGGGATCCAGAAACGCCCCTGACTCCAAAGCGTTCTCGAGTCTCTCGCTGTCACTCCAAACGTGCGCGCTGCAGGGAAGTCGGGGACTCCCAAAGCTCGTTCCCCTCCCGTTCACCCCTCCTCGGCGATGCCGGGATCCGCCGGCGAATCCCAGGATTCCCCGTAACCAAATCCCACGGCCGGCGTCACTTTTCATAGTATGAAGCAGCGCACGATTCTGATCCTGGTCGCCGTGGGATTGGCCGCCGCCTATGCCGGGCGGCTGGCGTGGCGGGCACACAAGGACCTCGTGTCGCTGGCGGCGCACGACATCTCCCTGCGCGACGTGATCAAAAAGCTGCGCTGGCAGACTTGGGAATCCATCGAGGTCAGCAAGGAGGTGGATGGCCGGATCAACTTGGTGGTGACCGACCAACCGCTGCCCGTGGTGCTGGATCTCATCGCCGAACAGGTGGGTTCCCGCTGGTCGGTGGCCTATCCGCTCTACACCACCAAGGCCAAGCTGCAGCTTGCCCGGAAGGTCGCGGAAGGCACCGCGGCGCAACCCCAGCCCGGCTGGACCAACTGGAATGCGCGCCCGAACTTCGCTGCCATGGCCGCCCGTATGCAGGCCATGGCCAGCGGCGAGGGCGGCGCGACCAATGCCGAAGCCCCGGGCATGGGCATGTTCGGCGGACCGGGCGGACCCGGGGGCATGGATGGGGCGACCGAGACGCGCCCGGTCACGGTCGAATGGCAAAACACCCCCCCGCTCGAAGCCGCCCAGACGTTGCGGCAGTTTGGACGGGTCAAGGTGGTGCCGGAGGATGGCACCACGCTGCGGGTCAATCTGAGCCTCAAGGAGGCTCCGATGGACACCGCCGTCGCCAAGCTGGCCAAGGCATCCAATCGGAAATGGGCCAAGTTCTATGCCCTGGAGCCGCAACGCCGGCCGGGACGCCCGAGCGAGGAAGAACGCGCCCAGTTCGCCCGGCAGATGCCCGATCGGGATCAGATGCGCGCCCGATTTGAACAGATGGCTCAGGACCCGGGATTCCAGGAACGCATGGAGCAACGGCAGGTTCGCAATCTTCTCAATTCCACCCCGGCACAACGCGCCGAACGCGACCAGCGCCGCGGACGCGGCGGGCGCGGTGGCCCCCGATGACCCTCCGGCTGTTTTCCTCTCATGAACTCTCCCAACCCCGGACGCATTCGCGCCTTCACCCTGATCGAGCTGTTGGTGGTGATCGCCATCATCGCGATCCTCGCCGGCATGCTGATGCCCGCGCTGGGCAAGGCGCAGCGCAAGGCCAAGGACATCGCCTGCGTCAACAATCTCCGGCAGCTCGGCATCGCCATCGTCGCCTATGCGGGCGACAACCAGGACCGGCTGCCCGCGGCCGAGCGGATGCCCAGCAGTCCCACCTATCCCGAGGACCCCGATCCGCGCATCTGCGACGTGCTCGCGCCATACACGGGACAGGCCGTCGGCCGTACCAATCCGCCGGCCAATTCTGTGTTCAAGTGCCCTCAGGATTTTCTCGCCACCAACGGCGTGGTGAAACGGTTCGGATGGTATCTGCGCGAAGGCTCAAGCTACGAATGGCCGGAGGAGTTGAACGGACGCAAGATCGGGCTCCGCGGGCGACGGACGACCGCCAATCTCGACTTTGCCAAGCAGCGTCTGATGTACGACTACACTCCATGGCATGCCGGCGGCGTGTCCGGCAGCATGAATGCCGTGTACGCCGATGGCCATGTGGCCGTGTTGAAGTAGTCGGTCGGAACCCCGCGGTCTGAAGTTCCGCCTGCAGTCGGGCCCGAGCGAGCAACGACGGGCGACGTGAAAATCCCCGCCTCTTCTTGAGGATGCTACGCCCCGCCGCCTGAAGGCGGGACTCCGAACGGCGAAACCCAGGGCAAGCCACCTCGCACTTCCGACTCGATTTCCCCATCGCGTACCCGCGTCCGAAGCCGCTGCCCAGGCGTCACCTCGTCCGGGGACCGGACCACAGCGCCGTCCGCGTCGTTGAACGTAATGGAATAGCCCCGTTGCAGCACCTGTTCCGGCGACAGCATGCGGAGTCCCGCCACCAGGCGCGCCAGGCGCGGACGCCGTGCCTCCAATTCGAGAGCCGCAGCCCGGGGCAGGCGCCGCTGCCAGTCGGCGAGTTCACGCCGCCAGCGTGAGACCACCGCCGAGGGACGCGAGGCCGCCAACCGCTGCCGGACCGCGCCTTCCTGCCGACGATGGTCCTCCAGGCAGCGCGCCGCGATCCGCCGGAGCGTCTCCACCGCATCGTCCAGCCGCTGGGCGCGTTCCGCCAAACCGCGGCGCGGATGCATCCGCGCCAACCGCCGACGCCAGCCGTCGGCGGCCGACGTTTGGTCCTCCAAATGCCGGCGCGCCAGCCATTGCAGACGGCGGACGCCTTCGGCCACACGGACGCGGCTGTCCACATAGCCGGCGGTCAACAACTCCGCCGCGGCGCTGGGCGTCGCCGCGCGCAGGTCGGCCACGAAATCGGCGATCGTGAAATCAATTTCGTGCCCGACTGCCGAGATCACCGGCACGCGCGACGCCGCCAGCGACCGCGCCACCCCCTCCTCGTTGAACGCCCAGAGATCCTCCAAGGATCCGCCCCCCCGGGTCACCAGGATGGCATCCAATCCCTCCCCTGCCCCCGCCCCGGCCGCTTCGTCATACGCATTCAACAGGGCCACCGCCGCCGAGATCTCCTCCGCGGCGCCCGCTCCCTGGACCCGCACCGGCACCAGCACAAACTCCAGTCCGGCATAGCGTCTGGCGACCACATGCAGCACGTCGCGGATGGCTGCGCCCGAGGGCGAGGTGACGAGCCCGACGCGACGGGGAAATCGGGGGATCGGACGCTTCCGTGCCGCGTCGAACAATCCCTCGGCCTGCAGCCGGGCCTTGAGCTTCTCGAAGGCGGCCTGCAATGCGCCCACGCCCTCCAACTCCACGCCCAGGACCCGCAATTGGTACTGTCCGCGCGGCTCATACACGGTGAGTTCACCGGTCAGGATCACATGGGCTCCATCCCGGAGCTGATCGCGTGTTCCCACCGCCTGCCCGCGGAAGAGCACGCAGGCCAGTTGGCTGCGGGCATCCTTCAAGACGAAATAAGCGTGTCCGCTGGCCTGCAACCGCCAGTTGGATACCTCGCCCGAGACGGCCACCGATCCGAAGCCTTCCTCCAGTGTCCGCCGAACCTCTGATGTCAGTTCCGACACCGTACGCACTTCCCGAGGGCGTTTCGGGGAAGCATCGGCCGGGGGCGGCTCTGGGGCACTCTCCGTGCGGGAGGACGACTTCCCGGCGGACGGCCTGGCGAACAAGTCCCCGAAATCCCACTGGCTATCTTGACGGCGCGGCATGGTCGGACGGCGGGGCAAGACTCGCATCGCCGGCATCCGAGCGGTAGGCAGAACGCGCGGCCTCCCGCACCACCGCCACCTGGTCGGCCTGCAACCGTCCGAGCAACCGCTCCGCCGCCGGATCGCCGGAAGGCATGTTGCGCACCCCCACAGCCACTTGCATCCGGACGGAGGGATCGGGATCGCCGGCGAGTTGTTCCAGCAGCGGCAGAAGGTCCTTCGGCACCGGAACGTCCATGCAGGCAAACTGAACCGCAAACCGGCGATTGGAAGCGCGAGGATCCAGGGCCGACTCCAGAAGCGCCCGCCGAATGGCCGGCATCTTGGGCACCTGGATCAGGATCGGGGCAACCCGGAGCAACCGGTTCCGGGCGCCAGGCCAGCGGGGAATCGCCGGACGAATGGACGCGGGGATCGCCTGCCGCAGGGAATCCCAAGCCTCTGCCACACGGGATTCGGGGCGTGTGAGCCGGCCGACCAGGGCCAATTGTCCCGGATAGGACAGCCCCCAATCGGGCCATTGCGAGCCTCCGAGGGCCGCCAGACGGTGATAATCCCGAATCCACCGGGTGGCCTCGCGCTCCGCCGCGGACGGCCATCGCCACACTATCAGAACGGACCCAAGAGCTGCCGCCATCACGGCCAAGGAAACGAGCCTTCGGATGCGGAAGGTCCCCGCGGAAACCAGATCCGATGGAATCGAGGGCGATGGGCGCATCTCAATTTGGGGTGGGCAACGCTCTGCGGAGCCGTGCGCGTGTGGAATGGTCACCGCGTCGCTTCGGGTCACGCGCGCGGCCCATCATGCGGCAGGCAGTGGTTCGGCGACCCGTTCGATGCCCCGGGCATTTCCCGTACGTTCATCCAGATTCAGGACGCATCCGTGCAGCAACACGCGGGACGTGCAGACGCCGAACTTCTGCGGGGTGAGTGTCAGGAACCGGTTCACCACCGGACGCCATTCGCGGCCCAGCACGCCGTCGTGCCCTCCGGTAAAGCCGGCGTCGGTCAGGCAGGCGGTGCCGCCGGGCAGGATTCGTTCATCGGCGGTCTGCACATGCGTGTGGGTGCCGATCACCGCGCTGACCTGGCCGTCGAGGTGCCAGCTCAGGGCGATCTTCTCCGAAGTGGCCTCGGCATGGAAGTCGAGCAGGACACACGGCGTCACGGTCCGCGCCTCGGCCGCCACCCTCGGGCCGGCGGTGAACGGATTCTCGAGCGCCGCCATGAAGGTGCGTCCCTGGAGATTCATGACGGCCAGCGGCGGAACGCCGGACTTCGAAACCGACGTCCAGCCCCGCCCAGCGACCCCCACCGGATAGTTTGCCGGACGCACAAAGCGCGATTCGGACTCGAGCAACTCGATCACCTCCTTTTGGTCCCACAGATGGTCGCCCGAGGTGAGGACATCCACCCCCGATTCGAACAATTCCCGGGCGGTCCCCGGCGTAATTCCAGCGCCCCCCGCCGAGTTCTCGCCATTGGCCACCACGTAGTCGAGCGCATGCCGTTCGCGGAGCATCGGCAGCAATTCCCTCACCGCCCGGCGCCCCGGCTCGCCCACCACATCTCCGATGAACAGCACGTTCATTGCGACCCGAGCCTGTGGCGGCGGGCCGGACCTGCCAATGGCAATGCGGAGGAACGAAGGGAGCGGATCGAGGGACAGGTCCTCTGTCTGGCTTCACGAACTTCCTCGCCTGCCTCCGCAAATGCTGTCCAATCGGCGCCATGTTCGCCGCCGTTCGGAGGATGTGCCGCCTGCTTTGGGCCTTGCCGGGTCCCCTGCTGCTGGCCGCGACGCTGGCCTTCGCCGCCCCGCCGAGCGGTCCCACCTTTGCCGAATGGTCGGCCGCCTGCGCGCGCCTGCCGTCGAATCGCCAACTGGGCGCCAAACGCCCGCCCAAGGCTCTCCTTCCGCTGTCCACATTCCAACCGCTGGACGCAGCGCTGGACGCCTTCTTCGGCCTGATGACCAACGGGCCGATGGCTTCCGCATCCGCTTGGGTGGGCGAACCGCCCCGGCAGGAGACCTTCTTCAACGTCCAAAACGCCTGGTTCGTGCCGCCGGGGATCCCATTCGAACCGTTCGTGCGAAAGCTGGTGCTGGCACCGACCCACCGCGTGTTCATCATGGGAGATCTGCATGGGGACGTGCGGTCGTTGATGGCCGTGCTGGCGCGCCTTCAGGAGCGCCGCTGGCTCGACGGCTTCAGAATCGCCGATCCCGCGCTGCATCTGGCCTTCCTCGGGGACTACACCGACCGGGGGCAATACGGCATCGAGGTGATCTACACGCTCCTGCGGCTCAAGGAGGCCAACCCGGACCGCGTCCACCTGGTTCGCGGAAATCATGAGGACCTCAGCCTGGTGGCTCGGTACGGATTCCTGGCGGAGGGAGAATCCAAGTACGGGCGTGCCTTCAATCCCACCCGGATTCTTCGGGCCTACGATTTCCTGCCGGTGGCCCTGTACCTGGGCACCGGACAGGATTTCGTCCAGATGTGCCACGGCGGCATGGAGCCCGGATACGATCCCATGGCCCTGCTGGCCGCGCCGCCGGAGCGCTGCTTCCAACAGTTGGGCACCCTCCGCCAGGCCTCGTTTCATCATTCCAACCCCGGCTGGCTCGCCGGCGATGCCCGGGCCGCTGCGGCGGCGGCGCGTGAATTTCAGGATTTCCTGCCGGAGGCCCCCACCAGTCCCACGGTGATCGGATTCCTCTGGAACGACTTCACGGTCTTTTCCGACGAGCCGCCCTTCCTGCGAAATCCCGACCGGGCCTTTGTCTATGGACGCCCGGCCGTCCAGTTCCTCCTGGAGCACGCCAGCCGCGGTGGACCGCGGGTGCATGCGGTGATCCGCGCTCATCAGCATTCCTCGGTGCCGAATCCCATGATGCGCCGGCTGATGGCGTCGCGCGGATTGTTCCGTCACTGGCAGGAACCGCAGTCGGCCGCCGCCGCGCTGGCCACGCCCGCGGAACTGTCGCCGCGCCTGGAATCCGGCACCGAACGGACGATTCCCGAGGGCTCTGTCTGGACCTTCAACGTATCGCCCGACAGCGTCTATGGGGCCGGATGCGGCTTCACCAGCGTCACCTACGGAGTCCTGCAACTCGCGGATCGTTTCGCCGATTGGCGGATCACCGTGGAGGCCATCGAAGTGCCATAGAGAAAACTACGCCAGATGACACGCCGCGAGGCGTCCCGCGCCCAGTTCCCGCAGCGCCGGGACATCTCGTCGGCACCGTTCCTCGGCAATCGGACACCGCGGATGAAACGGGCATCCGGACGGTGGATTCAACGGCGACGGGACGTCCCCTCCCAGGACGATGCGCGCCCGTTTGGAATCCGGATCCACCACCGGAACGGCCGACAGCAGCGCCTGGGTGTAGGGATGCCGGGGCGTGGAGGTGAGGTCTCGGGCGGGTCCCATCTCGACGATCCGGCCGAGATACATGACGGCGATCCGCGCGCAGAGATGCTCCACCACCGCCAGATCGTGCGAGATGAACAGGAGCGCCAGCTCCCGCTGGCGCTGCAGATCCTGGAGCAGGTTGATGACCTGGGCCTGGACACTGACATCGAGGGCGCTGACCGGCTCGTCGCACACGATGAGCCGCGGTTCCACGGCGAGGGCCCGGGCGATGCCGATGCGCTGGCGCTGTCCGCCGCTGAATTCGTGCGGATACCGCGACGCCTGCTCGGGCCGCAATCCCACGGATTCCATCAACGCGCCGATCCGCGCCGCGCGTGCCGCCCGATCGGGGGCCAGGCGATGAATGTCGAGCGCCTCTCCGATGCTTTCCCCGACCGGCAGGCGCGGATCCAGCGAGCTGTAGGGATCCTGGAAAATCATCTGAAACTGCCGCCGCCAGCCCCGCAGCTTGCGGGCGGGAAGCGCCGTGAGGTCCTGTCCCTCGAAAAACACCCGTCCACCGGTCGGGGTCACCAGGCGCAGCACCGCGCGGCCGAGCGTCGTCTTGCCGCATCCGCTCTCCCCGACCAACCCCAACGCCTCGCCCTTGCCCACCGACAGCGTCACACCGTCCACCGCCTTCAACGCCTGCGACGCGCGGGCAAACAACCCCTGCTTCACCGGGAAATGAACCTTCAGGTCCTGAACATCGAGCAGCGCCATGAGGAGTCAGGAATTCCAGTAGGGACAGCGCACCGAACGCAGACCGTCGGTGTCCAGGGACGGAGGATTGCCCGAGCATTCGGCGCGGGCCACCGGACACCGCGGCGTGAAACGACATCCGGATGGCCAGCGTCCGGGCGCCGGCACCGCGCCGGGAATGGCCCGCAGCCGCTCCGAAGCGCGCCCCAGTTCGGGCACCGACTGCATGAGCGCCCGGGTGTACGGATGCCGCGGCGTCCGCAACAGCTCCGCAGCCGGCGCTTCCTCGACGACCTGTCCGGCGTACATCACCGCCACGCGGTCGGCGAGATCGCCGACGATGCCCAGATTGTGGGTGATGATCAGCACGGCCATTCCCAGACGCCGCTTCAGGTCCCGGAGCAGATCGAGGATCTGCGCCTGGATGGTCACATCGAGCGCGGTGGTGGGTTCGTCGGCCACCAGCAGCCGCGGCTCGCTGGCCAGAGCCATAGCGATCATCACCCGCTGCTGCATGCCGCCGCTGAGTTGGTGCGGATAGTCCCGCGCCCGCGTCTCGGGCGCCGGAATCCCGACCAGTTTCAACAACCGCACCACTTCGTCGTCGGTCGCCCGGTCCGGACGATGCAACTGGAGGGACTCCCGGATCTGGCGTCCGACCCGGAACACCGGATTCAAGGACGCTCCCGGCTCCTGAAACACATAGCTGACCACCCCGCCTCGGATCGAACGAAGCCCCGCGGAAGACATCGCGGCGACGTCCTGCCCCGCCACCCGGATCTCGCCCCCGGCGATCCGGGACGGCGGCGAGGGCAGCAGCCGGGCGATGCTCAGGGCCGTCACGCTTTTTCCGCAGCCGCTCTCCCCCACCAGCGCCAGCGTCTCCCCTTCCCGCACCGTCAGCGAGACTCCATCCACCACCCGCACCCATCCCTCCGCGGCGCGGAACTCCAGGCACAGATTGCGGATGGCCAGCAGCGGATCGCTCATGCGGGAGTTCCGGTTCCCCCCGACCGGATGCGGGGATCCATCCAGCGGTACAGCAGGTCCACCACCAGATTCGCGGCCACCACCAGGGCGGCGCTGAACAGCACCGTACCCATGATCATGGGCACGTCGAGATTGAACACGCTCTGCACCGCCAGCATGCCGATGCCCGGAAGCGCGAACACATTTTCGACGAACAGCACGCCCCCCATCAGGAACGCGACGTCCATGCCCAGAATGGTGACCACCGGAATCAGCGCGTTGCGCAGGCCGTGCCGGAGCAGCACCGCCGTCTCCGAAAGCCCCTTGGCCCGCGCGGTGCGCAGGTAGGGGCTGTCCATCACCTCTACCATCTGCGTGTGGATCAGGCGGGCATAGTATCCCACCGCCAGCAGCGCCAGGGTGGCCGCGGGCAGGAGCAGATGGCGGAACCCGCGGAAGCCGGCGACCGGGAACCAACCCAGTTTATAGGAAATGCCGTACTGCATCATGCGCGCGAGCCAGAAGGCGGGCAGCGACAGCGTCAGGGTCGCCGCCACCAGTACCGCTCGATCCAACCACGAGCCGCGAAATCGCGCCGTCAGCACCCCCAGCGGAATCGCCGCCAGCATCCAGAAGGCGATGGCCAGCAACGCCAGCGCCGCCGTGCAGGGAAAACGGATGCGTAGCGCCTCGGCCACCGGCTGTTCCGTGACGAACGACTGTCCCAGATCCCCCCGGGCCAACTGGGCCAGGTAGTAGCCCAGCCGTTTCCACAAAGGATCATCGAGATGATACCGGACATGAATCTGCTGAATCACCTCCGGGGACGCCTTCGGCCCCGCGATCACCCGGGCCACGTCACCCGGAACCAGGTTGATCAGCAGGAAGGTCAGCACGGCCGTGCCCAAGAGCGTGACCAGGGACCAGAACAACCGGTTGGCGAATCGAGTGAGCAAGGGTCGTTCCGCGTGTTGAACCAAATTCCCCCCACCAACTCAATGGGGAACATTTCTTTCCGAAAGAGAAGACATGGATTTTCACGGATAGGAGGCGGCGCCCATCCCTGGAGACCCTATGGCTCAACCAGTTCGTTGTTGAGCCATAGGGTCTCCAGGTCCAGGAACCGTCGGTTATCGCTCAATCCAGCATTTTTCCAGTCGCGCCGGCGGCCAGAACCCACGCGGGGTGAACCCCTTCACCCAAGGCTGGCAGAGAATCTCATAGTTCAGATGGCAGAGGAAAATCCAGGGAGCCTCACGGATGATTGCCTCCTCGATCTCCTGGTACCGCCGGAGACGATGCCCCGGTTCGATCTCCACCGTGGCTGCCCGAAACAGCCGTTGCACCGGATCGCTCGAGTAGAACGCTGCATTCTGACAGGCCTCGTCGGTGATGTGGTCCCCGTTGAGCAGAAGATCGAGCGGATCCTTGGGATCGTTCACCGTGGGCACAACATCGAAGAGAGTCATCGGACTGGTTCTTCGACGCTGGCTGAGCTCCATGACCGCCCCATAGCTGGCCTCTCTCAGCTCCATACGCACCCCGATGTCCCGCAAGTTCTGCTGGAGGATCTGGGCCGCCTTGTTCCACGCCGGTCCCTCGCGGGGAAAGAGCAGCACCGTCTCGAACCCGTTCGGAAGCCCCGCTTCCGACAGCAATGCGCGCGCCCGCGCCGGATCATACGCGTACTCCGGAAGATGTGGATTGAATCCGCGGAGGGCCACGGGCAGGACACCCCGGGCCGCGACACCCCGGTTCAGAAGGGCATGCACCAATCGGGCCCGATCCACGGCATGGTTCATGGCCACGCGAACCAGCCGGTTGGTGAACGGCGCCAACTCGCAATTCAAGGCGCAGTAGATGGACATCGCTCCCTGGACGACCCGAAACCGCGGACGTATGTCTGGATCCCGAATGAGCCGGAAATAGTCGGGGTCCATGACGTCGGTGACGAGATCCAACTCGCCCCGCTCGAACATGATGGCCTGCGTTGAGAAGTCCTTGATCACGTCCACATCCACCCGGGCCAATCTCGGCAGTTCCGGACGAAAATGACGTGGGTTGGCACGAAAGCGCATCCGGAGGTCCTGGTCCCAGGATTCGAGGAGGAACGGTCCCGTGCCCACGGGGTGCCGCCCAAAAACCGTGCTTGAACGACGGACCGCCGACCGCGGAACGATGCCGGCCATCGGCCCCGTCAGGATTTGTAGAAACATCAGGTCCGGCTGCTCCAACGTCACACGCACGGTATGACGATTGAGCGCCTCGACTCCGGCCAACCGGGTCGGCTCGATCCAACGCTCACCGGCGCCCGTCGGGCGCTGCCCGGCCATCTCCGCCTCGCGCGCCTCCTGAAACGCTCGCCCCCCGACAATACCCTTCATATAGACAGCCGTGGGCGACGCCGTCCGCGGATCGAAGAAACGTTCCAGGGAAAACACCACGTCGTCGGCCACGAGTTCCTCGCCCGAGGAAAAGTGGACATTCCGGCGCAGATGAAAGGTATAGCTGCGCCCGTCTGGAGACACCTCGGGAAGCGCCTCCGCCAGATCCGGAATCAACGTGCCGGTGTCGTCCAGATCCAGCAGATTGTTGAACACCATCCGCCCGAGGGTGGCCTCGTGATGGAGGAACATCCGGGCGGGATCCAGCGTCCTGCACTCGAAGGCGAGACGCAGGGTGCCGCCCCGATCGCTGGCGGTCACGGCCAGTGGCCCGGCCGCGAGGATCCGGAGACCCAGAACGAGCAGGAGCCATCGGAACCGCAGGATCTTCCCCAACCCGAGCCATCTGAAGGCTGCATTTCCAAAATGGGTCACGACCGCGGAACTTTGGCTCCGATATCGCCTCGCCAGACACAAGGCTTCCATGCCGGTCGCTGGTCGGGGAAAATTCAACGTCCAGCAGCCTATTGAAGCGTTAGGGATGATCTCCAGAAATTTCCTCCCAAGGCGCGGATTCTCAAACTCCGCTTTTCCTGCGCCGATGGAGAATCCCGGGACGGATTTCACGGAGAGGCCCCCTTCCCTCTGTAAAATCCGTGTGCAGGCCCTGCACCGGGCCGGATCAATGCGTTTGCTTCGGATCCATCACTTCTTGCAGCCCCTGGCCCAGGAAGTTGAAGGCCAGTACGGTGAGGACGATGGCGAGTCCGGGAGAGCCCACAGATGACCTGGCACTTTGTCCCCCGCGATCACCCGGGCCACGTCACCCGGAACCAGGTTGATCAGCAGGAAGGTCAGCACGGCCGTGCCCAAGAGCGTGACCAGGGACCAGAACAACCGGTTGGCGAATCGAGTGAGCAAGGGTCGT